>Ga0209118_1001588_pt1 | contig 10393 bp, 6 predicted proteins | sample BlaSpr_A8_Ref_M1_FD_187988 | JGI IMG/M metagenome (GOLD analysis project Ga0209118, IMG submission 187988) | Forest soil microbial communities from Thunder Bay, Ontario, Canada - Black Spruce, Ontario site 2_A8_Ref_M1 (SPAdes) (version 2) | ecosystem: Environmental > Terrestrial > Soil > Boreal...
CCCGGATTTCTCATGCAGGGGTTGAAAAGGGCTGCTTCTCATGGTATAAGTGCTGTGCCAACAATCACTTACGCCACTTGTGAGGAGCAGCCCTATGACGACAGACTGTAGCGCTCAGCAGCTGGAGTTTCAAGGGGTCGGCCGGCGGCGTGTCGTGGCCTCGTTCGAGGGCGGCACTTTGAGTTCCGATGGGGGTGCGCTGCTGCTAGGCGAGGTGGAGCGGCGGCGGGGCATCCTGCGGCGGTTCACGGCCTGTTTTCACGATCGGCGCCAGCCGGCGCTGATTGAGCACAGCGTCGAAGAGCTGGTACGCCAGCGGGTGTTGGGGCTGGCTCTGTCCTACGAAGATCTCAACGACCACGATGTGCTGCGTAGCGATCCGTTGCTGGCAACGATCGTGGGCAAAGTCGATCCGACCGGCAGCGACCGCCGCCGCGAGGAGGATCGCGGCAAACCGCTGGCGGGCAAGAGCACTTTGAACCGCTTGGAGTTAGGCGCGCAGACCCAGGATCGTTACCGGAAGATTGCGGTCGACGAGCAGGCCGTGGACCGCTTCCTGGTGGACGTTTTTCTATCCGCTTACGAGCAAGCGCCCGAGTCGATCGTCCTGGACCTGGACGCCACGGACGACCCCCTGCACGGTGAGCAGGAGGGCCGGTTCTTCCACGGCTACTACGGCGACTACTGTTACTTGCCGCTCTACGTCTTCTGCGGCTCCCACTTGTTGTGCGCCCGCCTGCGGCGATCGAATATCGACGCTTCGGCGGGAGCGGTCGAAGAGGTCGAGCGGATCGTCGGACAGATCCGCAACCGCTGGCCGGCAGTGGCCATCATCCTGCGCGCCGACTCAGGGTTTGCGCGCGAGGAGCTGATGGTCTGGTGCGAACAGCACGGTGTGGAGTATGTCTTCGGACTCGCACGCAATGCCCGTTTGCAGCGGGCTCTGGGCGGCGAGCTCGCCCAAGCGCGCACGCTCTCTGAGGCTTCGGGCCACGCCGAGCGCCTCTATAAGGATTTCACCTACAGCACGCGCAAGAGTTGGTCGCGATGCCGACGCGTCATTGGCAAGGCCGAGCACCTGCCCCAGGGCGCCAATCCACGCTTTCTCGTCACGTCTCTGAACCAGGAGATGTGGGCGGCTGCGCCGCTGTACGAGCAGCTCTACTGCGCGCGCGGAGAGATGGAGAATCGTATCAAAGAGCAGCAGTTATGCCTCTTTGCTGATCGCACCTCTTCCCATTGGATGAAGAGCAACCAGATGCGGCTGTGGTTTTCCTCGGTCGCCTACATCCTGCTCGACGAACTGCGGCGTCTCGGCCTTGCGGGTACCGAACTGGCTCGTGCCCGCTGCGACACGATCCGCATCAAGCTGCTCAAGATCGGTGCGCAAATCCGAGTCAGTGTCCGCCGCGTCTGGATCTGCTTGGCCAGCTCGTATCCCTATGCGTCGCTGTTCAGGCAGGTGATCGAGCGGCTGCGAGCCGGTCCCATCACCATCATTTGAGTTCTTGCTCCCGCCAGCGCGTGCTGCACCTGAACTCGGCCGGTCAAGGTGTCTCTGCGCAGTCCCTTCGCCGCTTCTCTGGCCGCCCTCCCGATCCAACTTACGCTCACTTTACGCCAGCCGACGAGCATCCGCCTGACTGTCATCGGCGCTGGCGGCTGGTCATCTCGAAGGAATCACTGCGGAGCTGCCAAACGCGGCCCGGTGTGAGAAGTCCGGGCTAGGCGACGGCGGCATCGCCTGGGCGCCCCGGCGCCGATCTGCAGCTCCGCCCCCCCTGATCCGGCGTCGCTATTCGTGTCATTCGCATATTTGTATTTGCCTGTCAAAAGTTTGGTCTTGTAAAATACATCCTGGGATCGATACCAGGGCTCGGTGTCCGGTTTAAACGGATGCCAAGGGCAGGCAGCTGTAGAAGGCAGTTCTGATCTGAGCGTGGTAGGCCAGCGGAGGATGTGATGGCAGGGAAAACAGCAAACAGCGGTGCCGGTGGACCGCGCCGCGGAACCGGAGAGACCGCGGCGCGGGCGGCTGGATCGCGACGACGAAAGGAGGCCGGAATGGCCGACAAGGATACTGCCAAGAATGCAGACTTCATCGGACGCGTGGTCAGCGACGCGAAGAGCCCGCCGGAGACGCGCCTGTTGACCGGCTGGCTCGGGGATGCCGCCGACAAGAAGTACAGGCGTCTCTATACCGAGGCGGATCTCAGCGCCTATTTCGACATTCCTGCCGAGGCGATTCTCTATACCGAGCCGATTCGCGACGTCCAGCCCTCAGGCGGCGTCTTCGTCTGGTTCAAGCGCGACGCCGAATTGAAGCCAGGCGGCTCTGCCGCCAGCCGGGCCGGGCGATTCCTGCTTGGGCAGGTGCAGCAAGACTTCGAGAGCGGCGCCTCGCCCGAGCAGGCCGGGTTCCGCTGCGCCACCCAGGTGCCCTGCGGCGAACCGACGGGATTTTCGGGACAGTGTACGGAGCAACCCGTGGTCGGCGGCGCCTGGCCCTGCATCACGGCCATTCCGCACTGTTCCGAGCCCACCGGATTCACGGGGAAGTGCACGTTCCAGCCGTGGCCCAATCCCACCCGCTACATCGGCTGCACTTTCCTCCATTGTCCCACCCAGGATCTCACCCACATCCCGCACATCTGCAACATCGTCGCGACCGGGGTGCCCGGATGTCCGGTCGTGGATCCCCTCGGCGGCGGCGACCCGGCAGCGAACGCTGGCGTCGCGGCAAAAGCCAAAGCGGGAAAAGAGGGCGCCGGCAGCGCGGCACAAGGTGCGGTCGCGCCTCCGACGACCATCCCAGGGTGCGGGTATACGAGGACCTGGGGGCTGTGCAAGCCTCAGCCGTTCACGCCGGCGACCGTCTGCACGCAGGTCGATTGCGGCGGTGCGTTCGGCGCGGCTGCACCGGGTACGATCGTCGTCAACACCCGGCTGCCTCAGTGCAACCTATCCGCAGTCGACGCCTGTCCGACCCGGATATGTCAGACCCAGCCGCCTCCGTGCAACCTAACCCCAGTCGATGGCTGTCCGACCCGGATATGTCACACCCCGCCGCCTCAGTGCAACGTGACCCCGTTCATTGCCTGTCCGCCGACGCGTCCATGCCTGACCGAGCCGCCCACGGCGCAATGCACGCACATCGGCCCCATGTGCCACACGCAAGAAACGGTGTGCCACACGCATGAAACGGTGTGCACGCAGAGTGGGCCGCAATGTCCCACGAGTTGCGGGCCCGACTGTCAGAGCCAGCAAGTCAATTGCACCCAGGTGGGCGAGTTGTGTCTCACTCGTCCCGTGGAATGCACCCGGTTCGGCCCGAAGTGTCCGACGTTCACGGACATCAGGTGCACGGTTGCGGCCACGCAAGTTGGCCCGAACTGTCAACTCGGCACTCACGCGCCGCCATGCGTGCCGGCCCTCGGCGCGCAGGCATTCCGCGCCGCCGGCGCCATCGGACCGACCGCCTTCCTCGGCTGCACGCAGTCCGGACCGCAGTGCCCCACGCAACCCCAGGGCGACTGCACTTTCTTCGGCTGCACGCAGCTCGGCGCGCGGTGCCCGACTCACTTCGAATGCACGATGCTCTGCACGCACACCGGTCCGGGGTGCCTCACGCAACCCCAGGGTGACTGCACCTTCTTCAGCTGCACGCAGTTAGGTCCACGGTGCCCAACGCATCAATTCGAGTGCACGATGTTCTGCACTCACGCCGGCCCGCGGTGTCCCACGCACGGCCAGCCGCATTGCACGTTCTCCGGCCCGGGCTGCCCGCCGACGCCGGCAACGATCTGCACGCAGCTGGGGCCGCATTGCCCGACGCCTGGGTTCGAGTGCACGATGTTCTGCACGCAAGCCGGTCCGTGCCTTACGCAGTTGCAACAGCGGTGTCAGTAAATTGGATGAGTCCCATCGGCGGCGGTCCGGCCATCGTGCCGGACCGCCGCCTCTCCAACCATGCTGACGTCGCCGCGATGAGAGACGCTTGAACAAGAACGACCTCGTCCACTACCTCCTCGAGAGAGGTCTTCTCGACCGCCGGGCGGTCGTCGACGGCGACGTAATGGTTGTCGAGGGAGCGCGCCGGCATCACAACTACTCCGTCATCCGGCGCCAGGGCACCGGGCTGTTCATCAAGCAGATGCAGCCGGACCAGGCGTTCTCCGCGCAGACGCTGCAGAAGGAAGCGGCCTGTTACGTGATGATGGAGAGCGACCCGGCGCTGGCGGAGATCCATGCGCTGATGCCGCGCTTTCGCGCCTACGATCCCGACCGGCACCTGCTCGTGCTGGAGCTGATTGGCGGCGGCGAGAACCTTAGCGAGCTCCATCGCCGCCTCAACGCCTTTCCCGAGCAGATCGCGCAGCGCGTCGGCGAGCTGCTGGCGCGTTATCACGAGACCTCGATGCGCGAGCTGCTGCCGCGCGCCAATAGCGCCATCTTTCAGGGCCTGCCACCGTGGATCCTCTCATTTCATCTCATGCCGCGCGGCTCGGTGCAGAACCTGAGCGCGGCCAACGGACAGTTCGTGACCATCCTGCAGAGCTATCCCGACTTCGGCCAGGCGCTGGATCGCGTCCGCGCGGGCTGGCGCCGCGACGCTCTCATGCACGGCGACATGAAGTTCGACAATCTCGTCGTTCGCCGAGCCCAGACCAGCGAGCAGACCATGCACGTCGTCGACTGGGAGCTTGCCGACGTCGGCGATTCGGCGTGGGACGTCGCCTCGATCCTGCAGGCATATTTGACCTGGTGGATCGCCTCGCTGCAGCGCGTTCCCGGCGACGAGCCGAACGACGCCGCGCAGTACCCGCTGCAGACGATCCAGCCGGCCATCGGCGCCTTCTGGGATGCCTACGTCTCCTCCCGCGGGCTGAGCGCCCGCGACGCCGACGCGGAGCTCGAGCGCGCCGTGAGCTACGCCGGCGCGCGGATGCTGCAGACCGTCTACGAGTCGATGGCTTGGGCTCCCTCGTTGTCGCAACACGCGGTCTGGCAGGTCCAGGCGTGCATTAACATCCTCAAACAGCCGCGCGCCGCGGCCATCGATCTGCTCGGCTTTCCGGCAGGTGTCCATGCCTGAGGTCAAGGGCATTCACGACGATCTGCGCGAGCTGCTCCGTGCGGTTCTCATCCGCTCGCCGATGGAGTTCGAGCTGGCCGGGCGGGTGCACAGGGTCGCCCCATTCGGCGCCGGCCAGTCGCCGATGTGGAGCGCGTATTCCGCCGGCCAGCCGCCGCTGGTGATCGATCTGCAGATGAGCATCTACGACGAGGCCTATTGCCGGTCGCTCGGCTCGCGCACCGAGCCGCCGCCGAGCGCCGGCAGCCTCGTCGAGCCGCTCTCCGCGGCGAACGCGGGGCGCGACCGGTGGGAGAGCGGGTGGTCGCTGGCGCAGATGATGCCGAACGGCCACGCCATGGCGCGCAAGGGGGACCTGGAACACGTGTTTCCACCCGGCGAGTTCGCCGCGGCCAAAGGAGGAGTGCCGTCGGTCGGCGCGCCGCTGCACGTCCTCTTCGCACGCGAATCGCGCACCCAACAGCCCGGCTTCTATCTCGCCATCGGCGAGACCCCGGCGCCATTCGGCGCCGACAGCCGCATGACCCGCATCTATTGGCACGTCGCCGAGGAGGGCGCGGTACCGCTCACGCGCGCGTTGACGACGCTCCTCAATCGCTACCAGGTGCCGTTCCGGTTCAAGACGCTGTCGTATAGCGGCCTCTACACGCGGGCCGACGCGGCGGTGCTGTACTTTGCGTCGCGCTACTACCAGATCGTCGCGCGGCTGCTGCCCCCCATCCGCGAGGAGGTCTGGAGCCACCTCCGTCCGGCCACGCCGCTGCTCACGTTGAGGCTGCAAGACGGCATCGGGCTGGCCGAAGATCCGGCCACCGGGGAGAGCTTCGGCATGAGCCGCAGCAGGCTCATCGCACAAGCGATCTGGGACGCGTATGCGCGCGGCATGCAAACCGAGGCGTCGAGGATGATGGAGCTGGCCATCCAGTTCGACAGAGTAGGACTGTCGCTCGACCGGCCGCATCTGCGCGCCGCGAGCGCCGACATCTACGAGGCCGCGGCGTGATCCCATTCCCCAGGGCGGCGACCGCGGCGGGCGCTCCACGCGAGCGGTTCCTCGAAGCGGCGTGGTCGATCGGCACGCTCCTATGCCGCGACGCGATCTGGGATCACGACCGCTGCAACTGGCTGGGCGACTCGATGGAGGCGCACGCCGGCGAATGGAAGGTCGCACACAGATCCTTCGGTCCTGAGCTCTACTCCGGCACCAGCGGCATCGCGCTCTTCCTGGCCCAGCTGCGGCGCTTCCGTGCCGACGAAGTGATCGCCCAGACCGCACGCGGCGCACTACGGCAGGCGCTCTCCCGCGCCGAGGAGATCCCGGCGGAGCTGCGGCATGCTCTCTACAGCGGCTGGATCGGGATCGCCCTCGTGCTGCTCGATGCGGCGCGCCTGCTCGACGAGCCGTCGCTCCAACGGGAAGCGCTGCGGCTCCTCGATACGCAGCTTGGCCACGACATCGATCCGATGTCGCTCGACGTGATCAGTGGCGCGGCCGGAGCGATCCTCGGCCTTGCCGCGATCGACGGCCGGCTTGGCGACGATCGCTACCTGGAGGAGGCGCGCCGACTCGGCGACCACCTGCTGACCAACGCGCACCGCGGCGCCGAGGGCTGGTCGTGGACGACCATGCCGCCGCTCGCACCGGAGCAAAGAGACCTCACCGGTTACTCGCATGGCGCCGCGGGCATTGCCCTTGCCCTCGTCGAGCTCTTCACCCGCACCAACGACATCCGCTACCTCGAGGGCGCCTTGGCCGGCTTCGCATATGAGCGCCAGCACTTCTCCGCCGAGCAGCAGAACTGGCCCGACTTCCGTTCGTTCGCGTCTCCGAATCCACAGCAGCCAGGCTACTCGCTGGCCTGGTGCCACGGAGCGCCGGGCATCGGGCTGTCGCGCCTTCGCGCGTTCGCGCTCACGAAGGACGAAACCTATCGGCGCGAAGCCGAGTCCGCCATCAGCGGGACCTACCGGCCACTGACCATGCCGTCGACCGCCGACGGCTACTCTCTGTGCCACGGTCTGGGAGGAAACGCCGAGCTTTTCATCGTCGCTGCCGACACCCTCGGCGATGAGCGTTATCGCGCCGTCGCCGACGACATCGGCGATCGCGGCCTCCAAGCTGTCCATCGGAACCGGGATCCCTGGCCGTGCGGGATCCTCTCCGGCGGTGAGACGCCGAACCTCATGCTCGGCACCGCCGGCATCGGCTATTTCTATTTGCGCCTCTACGATTCCAGCGCCGTTCCCTCGGTGCTCCTCGTTCAGAGCTAACGAGCGCCATTCGTGCCATGGACCCGCTGGGCGTGCTCGCGCGCCTGCGCCGGCATCGCCGCGCGCTCCGGACCATCAGGTCGCTCAGCGGCCAGGCTTCGGCGGCACCACCGGCAGCACGACGTGCGAGGGGTGGCCGGGGTCGTGGTAGATGGCGTTGTCGGCAATCGCCTGCAGGCGGTTCATGCCGAGCGGTTCGCCGGTGTTCGGGTTGACGTCGAAGCGGGGGAAGTTGCTGCTCGAGATGTCGAGACGGATGCGATGCCCGCGCTTGAACACCAGGGAGGTCGGGTACATCTCGACCGTGATGGGATAGACCTTCCCCGGCTGCAGGGGCGTAGGATGGCTTAGCGAGGCGCGATAGCGCGCGCGGACGATGCCGTCGTTGACGTTGAGGTCGAAACCGGCGGGGAAGTCCGGGTTCGCGGGGTAGACGTCCACCAGCTTCGCCGTGAAGTCGGTATCGGGGGCGCTGGAGGAGGCGTAGAGCTGCACGATCAGCCGCCCGGTGACCTCGAGGTCTTCGCGGAGAGGCGCGGTCTGGAAGACCAGCACGTCCCGGCGGGCGGAGAGCGGGCGCGCGTCCTCGCAAGTCCAGACCGTGGGCCGGCAGCGCTGGTCCATCACGCCATTCGCCGCCAGGGCATCCCCGGAGGAGATGTTGCCGCCCAGAGTCGGGACCGGGTGCTGGGGATCGGCAGAGTAGTGCGACGGAGCGCTCGCCGGCGGCTTGGCGGCCGACAGGGTCCCGTCCGCGTGCAGATAGTAGGCAGTGTCGACGGCGCGTGACAGCGGCCACTCGTTCTCGTCCCGCCAGGAACCGCCTACGAAGAGGCGGCCCTCCGGCGTCTTGTGCGCATCACCCCCTCCCATGACGAAGATCCGCACCGGCGGCTCGGCGTCGACGCCGTTGCTCACCCCCTTCAGCCAGCGGTCGAGCCAGCGCAGATTGAGGTCCAGCCAGCTGACCGCCGCCGCCGGCCCAAACTCGGCCTCGCCGGCAAAACTGTTCTCCTGCCCGCCGTGGGTCCACGGGCCGATGATCAGCCGTTGCGGGCTCTTCTTCGTCTTGAGGAGGCCGGGGTAGCTGAGGTTGGCCACCGGCCCCGACCAGGAGTCGTACCAGCCGGTCACGTGACAGACGGGAACGTCCTTGTAGTCCTGCAGATGATCGACGACGCTGACGCCCGAGTCACGCCAGTAGTCGTCGTAATCCCCGTGCGTCATGGCCGTGATCAGCCAGTCCTCATATTCGGGAATCAGCTTGAGCGGCGTCGTGCCGCGCCGCAGCGGCAGTCCCTTGGCATAGTCGTGCACCTGCTCCGACAGGTGCGTCAGGGCGGACCTGGTTGCCGGGTCGGCGCTCTCGGGGCTGCCGTCAGGGCCGACCAGCGACAAGACCCAGTTCAGCATCCGCAGCTCGAAGGCGCCGTCGTGACGGATCCCCCATCTGCCCGGGTTGGACAGGGCGTCCATCGGCACGATGGCGGTCAGCAGCGGAGCGCCCGAGAGCGCCATGGCGTGCTGCGTGCCGCCGTTGTAGGAGCTGCCCACCATGCCGAGGTGGCCGTCGCACCACGGCTGTGAGGCGATCCAGCGCGCGGTGTCATAGCCGTCCGCAACCTCGGCGCGGAACCCATGCCAGGTGCCCTCGGACCGGTAGCGGCCGCGCACGTCCTGCACGATCGCGACGTAGCCGCGGCGCGCGAACGCCGGCGCCGCGCCGCGATCGTCCTTGCCATAAGGAGTGCGCTCCAGCACGACGGGGAACTTGCCGGCGAGCGGGACACCATCCTTGGCGGGGCGGTAGACGTCGGTCGCCAGCCGAACGCCGTCGCGCATGGCAACCATCACGTCCTTGCTGACCGCGACCTCCCGCGGCGGCGCCTCCCGTCCCGCGGCCAGAGTCGCCGGCAACTCCAAGAGAGCGAGCGTCAAGCCGGCAGCCAGGCAACCGTGAACGACCCGCCTGGCAATCCGTGAGCGTAGAGGCATGGGCAAGGTCCTCCTGCGGCAGCGATCGTACTCCCTTCCGAGGCCACGAAGTCAGGGTCCCATGAGAAGCTGAGGCAAGCTATTCTGGCTGGGACCTCGTGGCACCCCAGTACCCCGGGTGCCGGCATCCGGCGATCCACTTCAGGCTCGCGACGCGGGTCAGGAGGTAGGTAGCGATGAAACCCATAGGGAGCCGTTCCAGGAGTCGATGCGTCGGCAGTGCAGCGTTTGCAGTGGTGCTGGCCTTGCTCGTCGCGGCTCTGGCCCGCACGTCACTTTGAGTCGTAACCTTTCCCGGTTTCGCTGCCAACCCGCAAGGAGCCGGGTCGAATACCGAACGGCTTCAGCAGCTGCGCAAGCTGAACTGCGGTCAGGTGGTTGCCGTGGCGCCATTCCCGCCAGGGCCGGTCGAGCGATTCCAGCTCGCCGTGCGAGCTTACCTCCTGGACACGCCATCCATCGTCATAGAGTTTAAATCGCGCCTTGCCTTGGACTGGTGGCCGATCTTTTAACAGGTCTTGCTCCGCGGGCGTCAAGTCGGTAGTCTCCAACTGCCAGGTGAATTCCGCTATCTTGTCCGAGCTTTCCTGTGCTCCTGATATACCAGAGATCCCAGTAACCTCGATGACTCGACCGCGGACACGCCTGCTCAGCTTCAAGACAATCGATCCCATCCCTTGGCTAACGAACTGAAGACCTGTTGCCTTGCCCGCTTCCGTCAGCGTTAGTTGTTGGCCGAGGAGCGTGTTTTGCGATGTCCAATAGCCCCTGCGCATCCCCCATTCAACGTCAATGTCGCTAAGACTTATGGCTCCAACCCCGGTCGTCCGATCATCCGCTACCAAAGTGAATCGCTCGCCGCTAGCTTGGATCAGCTGTTTGGCCTGGTCTCGCGTGAGATCCTTGGACGAACACCCAGCCACGGCGCTCAAGGTTGTTGGCTCGCACGCTAATCCGTGATCCACCGCCGTCTTGTTCCCGCTCTTGGCCGCCGGTGAACGAGGTGAGAAGGGGGTGGATTGCGGGACGGGG
>Ga0209118_1001589_pt1 | contig 10387 bp, 15 predicted proteins | sample BlaSpr_A8_Ref_M1_FD_187988 | JGI IMG/M metagenome (GOLD analysis project Ga0209118, IMG submission 187988) | Forest soil microbial communities from Thunder Bay, Ontario, Canada - Black Spruce, Ontario site 2_A8_Ref_M1 (SPAdes) (version 2) | ecosystem: Environmental > Terrestrial > Soil > Boreal...
ACAGGTTTCCTTTGCAAGCGTTTCGATTTGCTTCTCGATGAGCTGGACGAGTTCGCCTCGAAGCTGTTTCAGATCACGGAATCGCATGGCCGCCCCTTTGGATGAAGCGGCTTTTTGGTGAGATGGGAAGAGGCTGCAAGGGGTTGGCACATGATCGATATCAAAAATACTGTAGATGTGTCTGGGATGGTGGCAAGATAGCTGGACGAGAATCGTGCAATGGCGCTACGCTACTGCCACATATACGTGGTCAGCCCAGCAGCGCACTATGCACTATCGGCGAGTGTCGCCGGAGCGGTATCCCCGCCCTGGATTTTTCACGCCTCGGGCGAATGCGGTACATAGGCGTCATATTCGCGGTACTCAAGTTTCTTCCTAAGCGTTTCTTGCTTCTAATCTCCTTGAGCGAACCGCCATCGGGAACGCTAATGGAGAACAATTATGTGGATGAGGTCATGTGCTGTATGTAAGGCCGTTATGAAGAAGCTCAGGTTGAGCGATCCCCTCCGCTGTCAGTGCGGTTGGGTGTGGTAGTTCAAACCTTACATAACTAGAGCCTCGAAACAGTTGCGAGAGGGAGATTTTGAACCAACCTTGACCGTTGCTCAGTCCTTCGGCCCCGTTGGTTTCTCTCCCGTACTCGTCTGTAGTTATGAACCAAGCCATGGCTAAATTTCACATTTTGATAGTGGACGATTCAGCAGGGCTCCGCCGTGCCTTGAAACACCTACTCACCACGAATTCGGACGATTGGGTGATCTGCGGTGAAGCCACGGACGGAATAGACGCCCTGAAAAAAGCAGCGGAGCTCATCCCAGATATCATTCTTTTGGATCTGTCGATCCCGCTACTCCACGGCCTGGAAGTAGCCAAAAGCCTCAAGAGAGACTTTGCTCATGTGCGCATCCTAATCATGAGCGAGCAGGACCCTTCCGCCTTGTCGCCCATCGCGGTAGAAGCCGGAGTGCGATATTGCATCTCGAAATCCCGCTTGGCAATCGACCTCATTCCTATGCTTCGATCGCTTGTGGGAGATCTCACAATTGGGGATGGAATTTCAACGAAGCCGTGAGGCCTTTACCACGCTTTGAGACCTACACTGGGTAGCGCCTCCAAGCCTCGGCTAATAGTGAAACGCGGTTCTTGATCTCAGTGGTCTTTGCAAAACGCCTTCACGTCCGCTTTCACTTCTCCATAACCTTGTTCCTGTCTCCGTAGAAACTCGGCAGGAGCAAGGTACGCGCGGGGAGAAGCAAATTACCAGAAAATCATCGCAAACCAAATCCGGCAACCTAAAGCCGGAAGTTTGAATCAAAATGGCCGTTGCCCGAGTGTAGGATTCTAAGGAAGCTTCCACAGAGAACGAAGAATCCTATGCTCCGGCAATTCCATGGACGAGGCGGTTACGGAAACGCCTAAACTTTGAAAACACCCCTACCCCGACCATCGGCTTGTGAAGCCGCCGTTTCGGGGATGGCGGCATAGCAACCCCGCATCAGAAGCCGCATCCAAAGCATGGTTAGGCGGATGCCCCTCATGGAAGAAGGTCAAACTGACGTAATTGAGCGCCTCCGGTCCCTCCTCGCGCACGCAAACGAGAGACGTGAATCGTCTATTCCCAAATTCATTCGAAGAATTATGACTCGCCTCGGGCCTCGTACAAGAAAAGCGGTAGTCGCACCAATCGAAGTTGAAAAGAAAAAAGACGTAGCTTAGTTATCCATACCCTTGCAACCCCTACACTGAAAATAATCAGAGGTCGAACGCTTCCTATGAAGAAGTAGACCGCAAGCGGGAATGGCTTTATGGCCGCAGCGTCATGAAGCTCAACATCCTCGATGGCAGCGCCCGTCCCCCCGTCCGCGCATGCGCCCGCGCCGGCACGCCGCTCTGCGCTCCCCCCGCTCCCCTCGAATTTAGTCAACTGGTACGGGCGCGAGAACTATGTATGCGCGCGGAGCCGCACGAATAACACGACGGGTTTGTGACTGGGCCGCCCCACCGGGCGCGTCAGCAGTTCCTCGATGTCCTGCTCCAAGCTCCTGACCTCTACCGTGTCAAGGTTGAGGTCACAATCCTAAAACCTTTTCCCCCATCTAGCATTTCCGCAAAAGTTCTCGACCGGCCTTGGGCTAGTGGTCGCGGGGGAAGATTGTCTGTTCGATACCGAACGCAGGGTGCGGCAGAGCAAGTTATTTCAGGCCGAGGCCGCCGTTAAAGTGCTGGATGACTCCGTAGCACTCGCATGCGGCGGTTTCGAGGCTTTTGCGGTTCAATATCTTCACCTTACCGCGCATGTTTTCAACCAGCCCGGCATTTTCTAAGACGCCCGCCGCCAAGCTCACACTCGGACGTCCGGTGCCGAGCATCTGCGCGAGGAACTCGTGGGTTAAGGGAAGCATCTGCGAATCCACACGGTCCTGACACATCAGCAGCCACCGCGCCAGGCGCTGCTCAATCTCATGAAGCCGGTTGCAAGCGGCAAGCTGGGCGACCTGCATCCCGTGCATCAGGGCGAAGCGGCTGAGTTCTGACCGAAGTGTCGAAGCGCAAAGTAGAACCTCTTGAAAGATCTCCGACCGTATACGCAATCCATTTCCCGACATTTGCATGATTGCCCGAAAGGTCCCTCTTTGCAGGCCCGCCGTCAGGGACATTCCCACCATCCCTTCCCTGCCGACGATGCCGACTTCAACACTTCGCCCATCAACGCTAAGCGCAACCAGGGAGGTCATCCCCTCATTCAGAAAGTATCCGAAATCGATTTTCTCTCCCGGCTCGTGCAGAATATCGTATTGCGGCAATTCCGCCGGCTCCAGATGAGGTCTAAGCAGGTTGTACTCTTCATCCGGGAGAGACAACAGAATTACGTTATTCACCGCCTTCCCTGCCTGATCTGTACGGGCGCCGGGAAGCAGCGGAGTTAGCTTGATCGGCCGCGCGGGCCTTTCGACAATTACGTTTCCGATTGCCAAAGTATCCCTCCTGTTAACGTTGGATTGGATGCGACGGGTGGCTTCGGCCCGGTTCAGGGAAGCTGTAGTTTGGGGTATAACTTTACTGATATCTGAAGATGCTAAAGAGCTAAAGATGGGATAAAGTTGAACTATCCACTGGACAGTGCGGTTTCAAAGTATAGGAAGATCAAAATCTTGTGTTCGGCGTGAACGAGGTCCTTTTGACGGAGCAGGTGGGTATCGTTGGTTGAAAGGAAGCAATTCAGATCGTCCCGTTCGCAAAGGCGTGGCTGTTGCGGATTAGGTAAAGGGGCAGCACCCAGGCTGCGCACCTCCCATCGCGGGATTGCCGCAGTAAGGTGGCGGGATTCTCGGAGGGAACCACCCGGCGGAGTGTACGTTAAGGGGCTAATTTCAAACACTGACCCATGGGTCTTCTTACCGTCCCCGTAGGTCGTCCCATAGAGACTGCCATGCCTGTCGAAGATCAGACCGCTACGCGGCAAGGCACCCGGGATCAATTCCGTTCCTGATAAATCCTGACCCACGCATAAATTCCTCGCTACTTGCAACTGGAGGACCAAGATTCAGCCCCGATGGCAAAGCCGTGGTTTACAGCATTAAGGAGAAAGGGGCGTGGAATCTCTGGATGCAGCCATTGGATGGCTCGCTGGGCCACCCGATCACGACTTCCTCTCCGAGCGAATCGCCGATTTCCGCTGGTCACCGGACGGAAAGACGTTGGCCGTGACGCGCGAGCAGGACACCTCCGACGTGGCTCCGGCAAAGCAGTCAGTAGAGACGCCATAATCGGTGTTTTAGTAGCCGCTGTCGGACACAATCCGCGCATTCCGACGCGGAGCTTCATCGGGATCTCCTATTTAGCAGAATTTACATGTGAAAATGCCTCGCATGGGAAACCGGGCGCGTGAGTGGAGGATGAAAATGCGAGGTAGCACAGTTCCGCGCTGGCTCGCAAAAGCCACTCATCTTGTAAAGCCTGGTGGCATACCCGTACCGTTCCGCTGCTGAGGCTCGGAAAACTCTTTAGCTGTTAAGTCATGGCAAACCGTGCATAGCTTGCCAGACTCCATCGCAGTTGATGGACACGGCTGGGGATGTCCATGCTGCGCACTTTTGCACTCGCAATTCGCCATAAAGTTCCCTTTTCTCGGTCAGCTTCCATGATACCTCTGACCCCCAAAGGCCATGCGATGCTTCCTGTGGAACCGTCCGGATTTACGTAGCCGGCTGTCACAACCCCGCTGATGCAGCAATTATCTTCAGCAGTGTTCGACATCGAACATACCCGATATGCGGCGTGTTGAAATACTGCCGGTTCACGATGAACAAAGACGAGAGCGACCGCATCCAAAAACTGTGCTCCCTGATCGCAGCGGAACGGGATCACCACAAATTCCTAAAGCTTGTCGAGGAGCTAAACCGCGTCCTTGAGGCGAAAAGGCCGCCGCCTCAGAAGCCGTCAGATTGACAATTGGAAAAGAACTGGTTCACCGGGCAATTTCGTGGGCTAAGGTAGGGGCAGAGAAAACGGGAGACGATAAATGGCGAATGCACCGATGCTTCTGGGAACGGCTGATATAGCTGATTGGCTAACCCGAGTAGTCAGTCGCGACTACGAAGTGAAAGATGCTGGGCGTGACACCATCATCCTTCTGCTACGCCTGAATCTTGCGATTGACGAACTGACGCGGACTGTGGAGAGGCCAGCAACAACGAATTAGATCAGTTTCAAGAAAAAGCCCGCGTCCCGTTCTCATCCTGCTAAGATCGTGGTGATACGGCGGGATGCCTTCCCGCTCCCGCCTTCCAGGTGATCGACCATCAAGCTGGCAGTGTCGCTCGGGAAAAAGACGCCAATGACTGACCGCCTCGCACATATTTCGCCGCTTCAGCGTGTTTTTCTTAGGAGAGCTCGTTCAGACATACCCACGCCTTTCGAGCATCTGGCTTACTGGACAAAACGGCGGCGAGAGGAAGTTGAGTCGGACCGCCAGCGGGAGGCGGTTGACAAAGAACGCGCCATCCGGGAAGAGATGCGCAAACAGGAGATCGCACGCGAAGCCGCTCGCAGGTTGCCGGCTACGCCAGCGGCTGCGGATAATCTGGCGACCAAACGTCAGCCGGGGTCCACTTTGGAGCACTCGGACGATTACCGAATCATCAGCTTCAAGGGTCAACGCCTCCACCTCACACAACGGCAGGCGACGATCATGAGAGTGCTGCACCAAAGTCCTTACTGTGAGGCGAGTACGAAGATAATCAAGAAGCAGACGAAGTGCGGCGCATTAAGCGATTCTTTTAAAACAGGCGATGGCCCCGAAATCTGGAAGAAGCTCATCGTTCCCCTTGACCACCCCAGAGGCTTCTACCGACTGAACCTCACACCCAAGAATTAAGCTTTTTAGGTGGCCGTGCCAAAAACCCCATGAATTGCAGGGCGCTAAGTACCTCAATCTGAACGCGTGAAAATCCAGGTTTCCGTTGTTCGAAAAACAACTGATTTTCGAACACTGTCAGGATCAGCACCTGTCCGCTTCCGAAGGTCGGAATCCCACAAGCGGACGCGCCTTGACGAATCGCCCTCTGACCGCTGTGCGGATTGATCGTCTAGTCATGGTCTTGTGGGTTCCGTGCGGGCACCAACGTGCAGGCGCCAACGTGCAGAAAGAGCAGGGGAAGACTCATGGAAACTCAGACAATGCGGGTCCAGCGCGGGGGATTGTAATTCGTCCGGCTACGGTGTTGCTACAAGTCTGGAATAGGACAGGCGGGTCGGGTGTTCAACGCCTTTCCTAGCGCGGTGGCATGCTGTTCCTGTGGAACCAAGCACCGTGCAGGAATGACGATTTCGACGAGCGTACCGGGATTTGCGTTGGTCACTCGCAAATTCCCGCCGAACTCTTTGGCACGCTCCCTCATGCCTGCCAGACCGATGCCCAAACTGCCGGGTCGCATCTCCTCAATCTCCCGATTGACTCCCCTGCCATCGTCACCAACCTTGACCATCACCTGATCTTCTTGCTGACTCAGCGTAATCCAAGCCTTATTCGCTTGCGAATGCCGGAAGACGTTGGTCAGAGCCTCTTGTATGACGCGGAAGATCGCAGTTTCCAGATCGGGTGTGAGCCGTGGAAAATCAGCGGGCTGTACCTCCAGCGATGTCACAATACCACTCCGCTCCGTCAACCCATCGAGATACCACCGAACCGCTGACAGCAGTCCTACTTCGTCGAGCAATGGTGGGTGCAGGAGATGGGACATGCTGCGGACTTGCTGGATTGCCCGAGTCGCCATCTCACTTGCCTCATTCGCTGCCTGATCTTTCCTGTCAACCGATTTGTACCGAGGAATTTGCGCTAATGTCATCTTGACTGCGGCAAGTTCCTGTCCTAAACCATCGTGCAACTCCCGTGCGATGCGCCGATGCTCTTCATCTTGCATCTTCATCAAGCGGCGGGAAATCCTGCGTAACTCGCCGTTCAGCCGTTCCAGTTCTCGCGTCTTCCGATACAACTCTACGAACACTCTGACTCTGGCTCGTAAAAGTCGTGGCACAATCGGAACGGAAATATAGTCCACCGCTCCCTGCTCGAACCCGGTGAGTCGGTCGATGTCGCTCACGTGCACTGCGGAGATGAAGATGATTGCCGTTTTCTCAAAGCGGGGATGCTGGCGAATCATGTGCGCCAATTCGAAGCCGTCCTGGCCGGGCATGTTGACATCCAACAGTACCACTGCGACATCGTGCTTCAGCAATTGTTCGAGGGCTTCGGGGCCGGAAGCAGCCGTAATCAAATTCTCGCCCAATTCGCTCAGAATGACTTCGTAGGTGAGCAACTTGGCGGGCTGATCGTCCACCATCAGGATGTTAACTTTTTCCGTGGCGCTCATTGTGTCCTCCGTAGTGGCAACGGGGGAGGAGTCTTGCTCCGCAGAGATTAACCTGAACAAGAAATTAATGCTCTACAGGGTTTATTGTAGACGGTGGCCGTTTAATAGGATTCTCAGCGACCAAACCTGGAGCCATCGCCACGCGCTGTTTTTTCTCCTCCAATAGTCGATCAATCTCGGCAATAAGCGCCACCAGCTTTTTCGGGTCTTGTTCCTCGGAGGCAAGTTCACAAAGCTCCATCCACCTCTGTTTTTGCTCACCAAACATTGCGAACCTCAACCGATATTGCGACGCCTGCTAGCTTGCTTTCCTAATAAGACTGCCATCAGCGACCGAGCCTGGAGCCTTCGCCAACCGTTGCTCTTTCGCTTCCAACAGCCGATCAATCTCTGCCATAAAGGACAACAGCCTTGTCGGGTCTTTTTCTTGGGAAGCCAACTCGCACAGTTCCATCCAACTCTCTTTTTTTATCCCAGACCATAATTGCCCTCCAGGCTGCGAAGACCACTTATATCACATCCGTTAGAACAAATCAGTTAGGCGCGAGATACCTTCAAATTCGGCCCAAATTGCCCACCTAGCATCAAGTCAGGCGTGACTTTGTTTGGTTCTCAGCCCTCGGGTGGGTTACTATTGCTCAGCTTGTTTCCAAAGTCGGGCCATGTGAAGGGGTTTTTTCTGACGAGCCACGACGGCACCGGAGAAGTCATTGTCCTGAACGCAACCTTGCGTGCCCCGGCTGAAACAAGCAGCCAGAAGCCCAAAACTGCCGCATGAAAAACGGCACGCTTACTCCGAAACAGATATTGGCCGTGCCCTGTCCAACCTGCGGTGCAGATAGGAACACGCCTTGTAAACTTGCTGTCACCGGCCAGCGGCGTACAGACCCGCACCGAGAACGACGGTGGGCTGCGTCCGACAAACGCCGAAGAGAGCACTCAGGGAAACGAATGGAGAAGTCGGCCAAGAATTAGGCGGCGGGTTTGACTAGATCAGCAAGCAAAAAGGGATATTCGGCGATGATGTGTTTTAGTTCGTCGTTATGTTGGTGCAACGCATCCCTGAGTTCGTGCATGATGGGCCGCAAGGCGTCCGCGTCTTTCATGGCGATAGCCTCAGCGCACAGCTCGCGGATTCGTCTGTCCAAAGTAACCACGACACGCACCCATGTCACGAAATCATGACACGAGGCCGGGGATTCTCCCATACCCTACAGTCCGTATTTTTCATGCGCGAAACCGCAGACAACCCTCATGAAGTGTGAAACCAGCACCCCCTTGTACAAACCCAGCTGCAGCGGAATGGAAACGGACGGGATAGGAAACTGCCTACGAAAGGTTTCTGAAGTCGAGCGCATCGTTCGGTCTATTCCTGACCGGGTTGACTGGAATCTTCGAATCACGAGGTCTAGCAGTTGCTTCGAGTGTCTACAGTATGTACTGTATCGAACAAAGGACCTCGAACGTGGGATTCTTGGAATGCCTCTGGCCCGGGGAACAACTCGACCGGTGGAATCTCGTCGCCTAGAGGATCGAATCCGCGAATTGTGTACCAAGGCCGTGGCCACCTCTGACCCAACAGAGTTTGACGCGGTCATGCAACACCTGAGAGAAGCTCTTCGCGAGCATGCAAAACGTCTCGGACAACTAGCTGCCGCGAAACTTGGACAACAACCTATCGCTAAACACCTGCGTCCTGAGCGACGCAAGGCCTCATGAGAATTTCTGGCCAAATACATATATGAGTTTTTGGGACCCAACCACAATGGGGATGTACTGGCGGCAGTAAGCATAGGGCTGGAGAATTTGAAAATTTCTTGACTCAAAATAAAGCTTGCCGCCTACATTGGCAGGTTGACTGATGAGGAGGCCTCTGCAGGTCTTGAGAATCCCTGGCAGGTCTGAAGGGCGTTCGCAGCTCAGGGTCGTAGCTCAGGGTTCGTTCTGCGTCGAGCAACTCGTCTCGCGCGCCGCCATGGTGTCCGATTCGCAGTGAAAACCAGATCCGCCTCGTCCTTGGCTTCATCCGGGCCGCGAGGCTCAGCGTCCGCAAAAAGAAGTCTTTTTGCTGTGCAAAAACCGCAAAAAGCACCCGCGTGAAATCAGCCACTTACATTAGGACCTGAGAGGGGCATTGTGCGGCTGCGCTCCTCGGGCAGCGGCCGCTCGATTTCCACCAGGTGGAGCAGATCAGAAGTGGAACGCAATTCTTCCCAGGAAGAGGAATCCAACAATGAAACTGCACAGCGACAGCGCCGCACCCAGCAAAATCAACCTGAGCGCGTTCGGGCTAAGCCTTCCTTCCTCGGTCGTTCCTGCCCCGGCAGCGCGCCGCCGATCATTCTCTGAGGACCAAGCTTCTTCGTAACCCCGCAAAAGCGCCAAAATCGTGAAGATCGAGAGGACCACGCAAAGGATCAAAGACACCGCGGCTACCTTCGCAGACCTGAGCACCAACTCGGCGGGGCGCCTTCCCGCCGCAACACCAGAAGACGCCAACAAGGCCACAGCTATCCCCGAAGACGTGATCAGGGTCTTAAGTGCGTCCACGTACATGTTCCGCGAGTCGGGGCGAATCCAACTCCATTCCTTCTCGCCGGCGAAGCGCCAAATGCGCCACACGAGGCAACTAGGAAGGCCAACCGCGGCCAGAACGACCACGCCATAGAAAGCGTAAGTCCAGCTAGACATGCGATCCGGATTCTAGCACGCACCACGGGGGTTCCACGTGGAACACTCGGCCGGGAGACAGTCAGGGCTTTACGATTCGGGCGTTTCTCCTTCCGTAGAAAACTGCATAGCTATGGGCGATAGAAAGAAATCGCTAGTGTTCATGCGGTCGATATCGGGGCAGGCCTCCGGAGCTGCAGGGCCCGCCGGCGAGCTCGTCGGAACACGAAAAGCTATACAACCTCCGAGCAATGTCTCGCGAGCCATGTGTCCACGAGCGCCTCGACCTGGCGCCGGCCGCCCAGGAAGTCGAGAGGCAACTTTACGCGCAACTCGGGTGTGATCTCTTCCGCGATTTGCATCGCGTATTCGGCGAGCTTGCCCTCGAAGTCCCAACCGTTGGGATCCGCCTGCAGCTCGGAGAGGTAAAAGAAAACGCGATCTAGATGCTTCTTGACCTTCGCCGCTCGTCCTGATAAGGGCCCTGCAGACCGTTGCTCTCGTCGCTCTGGAAGTAGTGTGTGGCGATCTTCGGTTTCCAAATACACGGTTTTCGACATTTCGGGTTGCGGGCGTGCAGAAAACGCCGCGCCCGCAACCATGGGATGCAAGCCGGAAAAACTGTTGAGGCAACTCTCCCGGCAAACCTGAATGTTTACCACTTACTTACTAGGACTGTACCGTTTTGTACCGTACCCGGCTTCAAACTCGGCTCTGGGCGCGGGACTGATTGGCGGACGCCATCTTTCGCAACGATGAGGTCGTCGGTTCGATCCCGACTAGCTCCACCAAGTTTTCAAGCACTCACAAACTTCCTGAAGTCAAATCTTGTCCCACTTTGTCCC
>Ga0209118_1001590_pt1 | contig 10384 bp, 11 predicted proteins | sample BlaSpr_A8_Ref_M1_FD_187988 | JGI IMG/M metagenome (GOLD analysis project Ga0209118, IMG submission 187988) | Forest soil microbial communities from Thunder Bay, Ontario, Canada - Black Spruce, Ontario site 2_A8_Ref_M1 (SPAdes) (version 2) | ecosystem: Environmental > Terrestrial > Soil > Boreal...
CGATGGCGTGGTCCGGCGGGTCCCGCTCTTCATTCAGCCGGCGTGCTTTCCAAAAGTCTGCGACTCGCAATTCATCGATACGTTCGGGTTCGCGATCTACCGCGCGTTCTTCGTCGGTACCGACGTGCCGAATGGACCGACCCTGCAGGAGTCGGGCAACTCAGCGAGCTTCGCTCTGTGGCGAAATCCGGTTCAGATCGACGACACCGGCGCTGCACAAGTCAACTTTTTCGGAGGCCCTGGCTACTACCAGCAGCGCGGGCAGTACATCTCGTTTGCGGACCTCGTCAACGGCACAGTCTCGCCTGACGCGATCAAAGGGAACATCGTTCTGGTGGGGTACTACTACCTCACGGGCGTCAACGACCAGCAGCTTGTCACCACGAGCGCCGGCAAGAGCCAGGTGGGCACCAACGCCATCGCCCAGATGCCCGGTGTCGAGCTCCAGGCGAACGTCGTCCAGATGCTGCTCGGGCCCAAGTTCCTCGCGCACGAATCGGCCCTCATCGTTTTCGTGATCATCTTTGTGCTCGGGCTCGTCATGGCGCTACTGGTGGCGCGCCTGTCAGTGCTGTGGGGCCTGCTCGCCACAGTGGTCGTGTTGCTCGCCTTCACACTGGCGATGGCATACCTCTCGATCTTCGAGAGCTTCGTGCCCGATCTTTTCCATCCGTGGCTCACGATCGCCCTTGCGTATACAGGCGTGACCGCTTACCGGTTCCTTTATGAGGATCGCGAGAAGCGCAAGGTCACATCGATCTTCGGCCAGTACCTCAAACCCGAGATCGTGGCGCAGCTCGCGAAGACTCGAGGCGGGGTTGAAGACATCCTTCGCGGCGGCGAGCGGCGCGAGATCACGCTGCTCTTTGTCGACGTTCGCGGCTTCACTTCGATGTCCGAGAGGATGGCGGCCGAGGACGTCGTCACCTTGGTCCAGATGTATCTCGACCACCTGAGCGGGATCATCTTCACGTGGGATGGGACCGTGGACAAGTACGTCGGCGACGAGATCGTGGCCATGTGGAACGCACCCCGGCTTCAGGAGAATCATGCCCTGCTCGCGGTCCGCTGCGCCTACGACCTGATCAACAAGGGCCCAGAGCTGCAGGCCAGGTTGCTGGCTAAAGGTTTGCCGCCCATTCGGTGGGGCATAGGCGTCAACACCGGGCCCGCTGTCGTCGGCAACCTCGGTTCGCGAAGCCGCATCCAGTACACGGCGCTGGGCGACACGGTCAACACGGCCGCGCGCTTCTGCGCCAACGCGCCCCCGTTCCACCTTCTGATCGGCCAGCCCACATATGACATGTGCAAGGACTACATCGCGGTCGACATGGTTCCCGGGGTGCAGCTGAAGGGGAAGTCGGCGGAGACCTTCCGCATCTACCAGGTGACCGCTATCCGCGAGACACCGACCTCCCCGTGGGTCCAGTTCCCGACCGAGATGGCCACCGAAGCCCACCAGAACTACACGCAGCAGTTCACTCAGAGCAACATCCTCGCCCCTGGCGATCCAGCGTCCGGCGAGCTCCTGATCGGCGAGGCGGCCCAGAAGGCGCTCGCGGATCAGGCAGCGGTCGCGCCTACGCCGCCGTCGGTACCTACGATGAAGCTGCCACTACCCCCTTCGTAGGGGGCGCTTATCGCTGAGGCTAATGCGCGGTGAGGGCGACCAGGATCCACACCAGCGGCGCCAGGCCCAGCACAACCAACAGAATGCTCATGCAGCCGGTGGTTTTCTTGGCCACCGGCTTGACCGGTGGGGCGGGGTTGTAGACAGCCTGGGGTGGCATCACCGGCGTTCCGGCCATTGGCGGGGTGGTCGTGTAAGGCGATGAGGCAGGCACCATCTTGGACAGGTCTGCGCCGGGCTCGAGGCTTTTCTGCCAGCCAGGGCACAGCCGGTCGGCGACCTTGGACATGGCGTCGTCGAACTCGATTCCAGTCTGATAGCGCTCCTCGGGTCGCTTGGAAAGCGATTTGAGAATCACCTCTTCGAGACGCAAGTCCAAACCCGGCTTGTGAACGGATGGCGGCTTGGGCGGCGCCTGGACGTGCTTGGCCATCAGGGTGAATGGACCGTCCGATTCCGATGCGGTGAAAGGCGGTTGGCCAACGACGAGCTCGTAGAACATGATTCCGGCCGAGTAGAGGTCGCTGCGCCCGTCAACCTTGCTCGACGCGACCTGCTCCGGAGACATGTATTGAGGCGTGCCCACCGTGGTGCCGGTCTTCGTCGCCGTCGACCCGGCGCCCGAGTCGTCGGTCAGGCGCGCGATTCCGAAGTCGGCGACCTTGACGGCTCCCTCGTCGGACAACAGAACGTTCTCAGGCTTCATGTCGCGATGGACGATCGCGCGCTTGTGCGCGTAGTCAAGCGCCTGAAGGACTCCATGCATGACGGCGAACGTCTGGGGCAGGGGGATCGGCCCCTGGTTGACGCGTTCGCGTAGCGATTTCCCACGCACATACTCGAGCACGATGTAGTTCGCGTCTCCGATCTGCTCGAGGTCGTGGACCTGCACCAGGTTGGGGTGGCTCGTCCTGGCCATGACCTGCGCTTCCTGCATGAACCGCGCCAGCGCGGTCGGGTCCGCGACCGCGGACGGAATGAGCTCTTTGATGGCGACTTCGCGGCCGAGGCCCAGCTGCTCGGCCAGGTAGACGGCCCCCATCCCCCCGCGGCCGAGCTCGCCCTTGACCCGGTACTTGCCGATCTGGCGCGCCGTTGCCACGGGCGCCGTTGCGGCGGAAGGCGGGGTGGGCGGAGCGGTTGGAGGTGGCGCCGGCTTCATGGCCGGGATCAAGCGCATCGTGGCGGCGACTTCGAATGAAGACGGCGATGGCGGCGCGGTAGGCGGAGGCATTGGCGCGGCAGGCGCGGGCGGTGGCGACGGCGCCGGAGGCGGTGCGGCGGCCGGTTGGGTTGTTTCAGCCGCCGGTGCCGGAGCCCATTCGGGCACGGATGGCTGGTTTTGGTTGGGTGTGTTTTCGGGGCCTCGACCCGAGTCGGTCATCTCGATCGGAGCGTATCAGAGTACGTTCCGCACCAACGCGAGCCCCCAAGGTAGGCTGCGTAAGCTATGGCATTTTGACGACATTCAACCCATAATCGGGCCGACCACCCACCGTTTTGGATAGGAGATAACCCATGTCGCAGATTCCGCCCCCGCCCCCGGGCCAACCGCCTTCAATGGGTGGGATGCAGGCTGCTGGGAGCAACAAGAAGCTGTACACCATCCTCGCTTACGGCCTTTGGTGGATCGGCGGCCTGATCTTCCTGTTCGTTGGCAAGGACGACCCTGATGTCAAGTGGAACGCCGCGCAATCGATAGTCATCTTCGGGGGACTCTCGATCGTGAGCTTCATCCTCGGTTTCATCCCGGTCATCGGCCTTTTGGGCATCATCCTGTGGCTGATCGGGGTTGTCTACTGGATCATCTTCCTGATCCTGTCGATCCAGGGAAACGGCGAGAAGATCCCTGCGCCCGTGATCGGGCCGATGATCGCCGGCACCGTGGACCAGCTCGCTGCCTCAGTCCACTAATCCCACCCGCTAAAGCTGAGGCCCCGTACGCGGCGGGGCCCCAGCCTTTTCTTACAGCTTTTCGATCTGCTCCACCGCGTGCTCAACACCTTGACGCAGCTCGTCGCGCTCCTCACGCATTAGCCTTGCCTCAGCGCGCGACTGAGCCAGCTGATACCTCAACCGCTCGACCTCGGCCGCAAGCTCCGGCACCCGCGGATCCGGGCCTCCGGCAGCGCCCTGAGCGTCAGCCAGCTCCAGCTTCAGTCGTTCCAATGCAACTCTGAGCTCACGCCGTTCGGCGAGGAGCTGCTGGACAACCGATTCAGACGGCTTGGTCGGCTCTTTCGACATAGCGGCAAAGTCCAGGCTGGAACTCACGAAGGCGTAGATGCTCCATCTCTCCGCGTAGGTAGCGGGCCTTGATCTCGAGGCCCGCGATGCCTTTGGCGTCTTCGAACGGAAAGCGGTAGAGCTTGCCCGAGTCGACGAGCAAGCAGAGCGCCGGCTTCTCGCCGTCCTTTTCGATCACGCGCTTGTAGCAGGGGACGGTCCGGCGGGCGATCTCCATCTTCTTGAATCCGCCAACCCTTCCGGTCAACACGTCCCTGAGCCCTCTCATGCGTTGCAAGAATCCTAATTGAGGAGGGAGAGCTGCTTGGGAGGAGGCGCCGGATGCAAGCGAGTGCGGCGACGGTCCGCGACGCCGTGGACCGCGCGCAGGCGCGCAACCTCTGCCATGGGCGCTTCGCTCAACGCCGGCGGTAGGTACTTGCGTTCGCGATAAGCGCTCTCGTACTGGGGCACGAGCTCGGGCCAGTGGCGACCCAAGACGCTCATGAAGTGCTCGCGAGTCCCATCGCCCAGGTGCAGCATGCCGGCCCAGAGGTGGGTTGCCCCCGCCCCCCTCACGGCTTTGACCACCGCCTCGAGCCGATCAGGCCGATCGGAGAGACCGGGCAGAATCGGCGCCATCGCCGCGCCGGCGCTGATTCCGGCCGCAACCAACCGTTCGATTGCCCGCAGTCGCTGGCGCGGATGGGCGGTGCCGGGTTCGGTTCGCCGCCAGACCTCGTGGTCGACCGTCGGGATGCTGAAAGTCACGGTCAGGTTCGCACGTCGCGCAAGTTCGGAAAGAACATCGATGTCACGTACGATCATCGGCCCGCGCGTGATGAGCCCAACCGGATTGGAGAAATCACGAAGGGCCTCGAGGCATTGGCGGGTCAGGCGATATCGTCCTTCGGCTGGCTGGTAGGGGTCGGTGGCAGCCCCGATGACGACGGTTTCCTTACGCCACGAACGCCTTGCCAGCTCGCTGCGCAGCACACCGGCGACGTTCACCTTGATGCGGACGGTCCGGCCGTAGCGGTCGTCGAACGGACGATCAGCGCGGAGCTCGTAAGCGCGCACGTAGCAAAACGCGCAGCGATGCTCGCAGCCGATGTACGGGTTCAGCGACCACTTGAAGCCCATGCCCTTCACCGAGTTGAGCGCCGACTTGCACTGGATCTCGAGATATTCGACGTCGGTCAGACGAGCCTCGGGAGCTTCCATGGACGCATGGTAGAACAAATGTTCGCTTCTTAAACAGGCTGGGTGTCCAGGCGCCAAATGATCTGATTCACTGCCCCTCGGTGCGCTGGCGGGGGAGGGCCAGGCAGGTGGAGGAAGGGAGGGCCCCGGCCGGGGTGCGTTCAGGGGGTTTTGCGGCGGTGGGGACGCGTTCTCGAGGACGGGCAGAAGTCGTTCAGGATGCATTCCTCGCAGCGGGGCCGGCGTGCAATGCAGATTCGCCGGCCGTGAAGGATCAGGCGTAGAGACAGTCCGGTCCACTCCTCTTTCGGCACAATCGAGCACACCTGCCGCTCGATCTTGACCGGGTCTTTGGTCGACACGAGCTTGATCAGGTTCGTGAGGCGCTTGACATGCGTGTCGACCGCGAAGCCGGGCACTCCAAAACCGACGCCCAGGATGACGTTGGCCGTCTTGCGACCGATCCCGGGAAGCTGGACCAGGTCTTCGATGTTGCCCGGCACCTCGCCACCGAACAGCTCCACGAGCTTGCGGCTGGCGCCGATTATCCGGCCTGTCTTGAGGCGGAAGAAACCTGTTGGCTTGATCAGCTCCTGGACCACCGCCGGGTCGGCCGCCGCCAGGTCCGCGGCAGTCGGATAACGGTTGAACAGCTCCGGCGTGATCGAGTTGACGGAGCGATCGGTTGTTTGCGCCGACAGGATCGTGGCGATGAGGAGTTGGAACGGATCGTGATGGGCGAGCTCCGTCACGGCGGGATACAACTCGCGAAGCCGCTCGTAGGTCAGCTTTGCCCGCGTGCGCGCCCCGCGCGGCAGGGGCGGAAGCCGAGGCGGTTTCTTGGGTTTAGGCGGCAAGAAGCTTGCGCGCAGCGGCCGCGATCTGCGCGCCCTCGGCCTTGCCGGCCAACCGCGCGGTCGCCGCCTTCATGACCACACCGAAGGCATTCGGGCCTTCCGGCTTCAGCTCTTCGATGATCTTCCGGACCTCGGCCTCAACCTGATCGACGCTCATGGACGCCGGCAGGTAGGTGCGCAAGAGTGCCATCTCCGCCTCTTCGCGTCGGGCGGTCTCCTCACGTCCCGCTTTGCGGTAGACGTCAATCGCCTCTTCTCGCCGCTTGACCTCTTTGCGCACAACCCGCACCAGCAGGTCGTCGTCGAGCTTTCCCCCGACGGCGGCATCCTTGCTCGCCTTGACCAGCTCACTCTTGAGGAGGGACAGCGTGTCCAAAGCTAGAGTGTCGCGGCGACGCCGCGCATCGATGAGCTCGGCCTGCAAGCGGTCGTACAGCGCCACGGCGGCGATTGTCACATAAGAACCCAATCGCCCATAATCGGGCCCACCGATGTCCCCTCTATTCTTGGCCGGCCCGTTCGTGGCAATTATCGGCATCGTGGCGGTCTTCTTCGTCATGCGGCACAAGTCGGTGCAGACCCGCTCGATGTACTCGTCGCGGCGATCAAACCTGGAGCGCAAGGTGCGGGCCGCGCGTACGCGCACGCTTGGCCCGGAGAAGCACGATGGTAAGGAGCCGGCCCACGCTGGTGGCCCTCCCGCTCTCAAGTACGAGCCGTCCGCGTTCGCGGGACCGCCCGTCGCGCCACCATCGGCGCCAGTCGGAGCGCCAAACCAGACCTGGGATGCCGGGCCGACCGCGGCCCCGCCCAGCCTGCCAACCGTCGAGCCCCCTCCTGCTCCCCCCTACGTGCCGCCGCCGGACGTACCACCGTCCGAAAGGGAGCCCGTGTGGACCCCGACGCCTCCCGAGCCCGCCCCGCCAGTACAGCAGCGACCGGAACCACCGCCGCCCGTCGAGGTGCCGGCAGGCGCGGGAGCTGCATGGTCGATCGTCGGCGGGGAAAGCAAGGACGCGGCCATCGCCGAGGGCGACGGCAAGAAAAAGAAGAAGAAGAAGGGCAGGGGCGATCCCCAAGCGGCGGCCTGGCAGCTTGCCTCCGGTGAAGCTCCCGGCGACGAGGCTGACGACGAGCCCCACAAGCCGAGCGCCGCGCTCGCGATAGCTCAATACGCGGTGCTGGTGGTCGGCCTGGTGATGGTGCTCATCGGCGTGCTCGTGATGGTCGCCAACTCTCACGTGACCTAGGGCTTGTCGACGGGCGCGCCTCCAAAGGCAGCAATGATCGCGCCGGCCAAAACGAAGCCACCATCGCTCATAACGGTGTCGCACACGACTACCCGATAGCCCAGTTGCTCGATCGCGACCGTGAGGTCGCCGTCGTGGGCGTCCAACACGAAAGAACCCGCGACGGCCTGATATCTCCGAGCCACCTCGACGGGTGACGGCTCAAACCCGAGCGCGCTGAGCATCTCGATGGTTGGGCCCTTAAGGGCAATGCCCCCGACGATCGGCGTGACCGCCACCGTCCGCTCTCGAGCCATGTGCGGGCCGACTACCTTCAAGATCGGGTCGATGGAGATAAGTGGATTGGACGGGCCGATCACAATCACGTCCGCCTCCGCCAGCGCGGACAGCACTTCGCGCGTCGGCCTGGCATGTTCGATTCCGGCGAATTGAATCGAGCGCAGCACTGGCGCAAGCCTTTCGCGAACGAAGTACTCCTGGAATGACAGTTCCCCCTGATCCGTGCCAAACCGGGTCCGAACCTTCTCGTCGGTCATCGGCAGAACTCGTGCCTTCAGCCTCAAACGGCGGCACAGCTCAAGTGACGCCGCCGTGAGGCTGGACCCGCCGCGGAGCATGTCGGCTCGCACCATGTTCGTGGCGAGATCCTTGTCGCCAATCCGAAACCACGTCGGCTCCCCCAATCGCCCGAGCATGTCAAGCGCGTGGAAAGAATCGTCCTTGACGCCGTATCCCGCGTCTTCGTTGAACCACCCCGCAAGCCGGTAAAGGACCGCATCCACGTCGGGGCTGACCAACAGGCCCCAGAACTCATCGTCGTCGGCCGTATTGGCAATGACCGTGAGATCTCCCGCAGGCACCAGCGCCTGAAGGGCAGCCGCGAGCTTGGCGCCGCCAGTCCCGCCGGCGAGCACAACGATCTTCACCGGAACAGATCTTCGGCGGCGGGCCGGATCAAATCACGGCCGCGGCCGTGCCCGTGGAGCTCGAGGCCGCGCACGATAACGACCGGAGTGCGCTCGGTCTTCCCCATCACCAGGCCGGCGGCAGACGCGACGTCATCTGCAATCGCGAGCACTGTCGCGTGCAGCTCCTTGCCCGCGTCGTCCGTGTGCCCCCGAAGATCGACCAGCGCGGGCAGACCGGCAACACCCAACGCAACGTTGACGATTCCCATTCGCCATGGGCGTCCGAACGTGTCCGACACGATCACTCCCACCTCGACGTCAGCCAAGTCACGGATCCGCACGCGAACTCGATCGGCGCTGGCGTCCGGGTCCTCAGGAAGCAGCGTGACCACGTCGGACCCCGGGATGTTGGAGTGGTCGACGCCGCCGTTTGCACAGACGTAGCCGTGGCGGGTCTCGGTGATCAGCACGCGTTCGCTTCGCACCACTCGGACGCTCTCGTCGAGGATCACCTGAACGATGCGGGGATCCGGTGTCGCGATCAGATGAGAGGCGAGCCGGACCGCCTCGGCGCTCGGTATCACCGTGGCCAGGTGTCGAAACCGGCCCTCTGACTTGGAGACCACCTTCTGAGCGACGACCACGACGTCGCCGGGCTCCAGCCTGGCCCTGGAGCTGATCAGCTCGCCTAGGTCGTCACCGGAATTGACCTCGGGCATCCCGGCGACGCCCAGGATCTCGATACGGTTCACACCGCACGCCGCACACGCGCGAGGTCGTCAGGCTCGTCGAGGTCGAGCGCCATCGCGTCCGAGTGATGGATGACGAAGTTGACTCCTCTGGTCTCAGACTCTCGACGGAAGCTCTCCAAGGAATCGGCGCCGAAGTGCAAAGTGATTGCGTCGGGCGGGCGCAGGTAGAGGGCGTTGGTCCCGCCTCGACCCACCGCCGGCACGGCAACCGCAGCCGGCGTCTCGACCAGTGCAGCCGCCGCGAGCAGCTCCCGCACTGACTTCGCAGTCACGAGGGGAAGGTCGCTGGAAAGCAGCAACACCGCGCTGGCGCCGCCTTCAACCGCGTGCGCGATCCCACGCTTCGCTGCGACGTTCTGACCTTCCTGACGCGGTTCCAGGATGACCTGTGCCCCCAGACGCTCCGCCATCGTGGCCACCTCCTGACTCCCCGCCACGACCAGGCGCTGGTCACTCGCCGAGGCCGCGCGCACAGCCCTTTCAGCATTGCGCCGGGCAAGCGCGCGCCTTGAGCTTGGATCGAGCGCAGGGCCCAAGCGCTGCTTGGCCGAGGCGAAATCCTTGACCAGCACGACCACCCAGGTGGCTGTCTTGATCACGCGAGCGACCGTATCCGCGGCAGAATCTGCGAGCCGTACAGCTCGATGAATCGCTTCTGGTCGTCGCCTGGCGAGTGAAAGACCAGGTGATTGAACCCAAGCTCCAGGTACGGCCGCAGCTGCTCGAGGTGCTCGTCCGGGTCATTTGAGACGAGCCATCGACGGTGGGCTACATCCTCCACTCCGCGGGCCAGGCGCTCCATCTCACGTGGGTCGTCAACGCCCGCTTTGGCTTCGGCAGGCAGCGCTAGCGCCGCCCAGATCTTGGTGTCCTCGAGGGCTCGGGAGCGATCGGTGTGATAAGAGACCTTGACCTCGATCATCTTGTCGAGAGTGCCCGCGTCGCGGCCGGACTCGGTGGCGCCTTCGGCAAACGACGGCAGCAGCTGCTCCGAATAAAGCTCCATACCCTTGCCGGACGTGCAGATGAGGCCGTCGCCGGCTCGGCCGGCGAACTTCGCCACCTGCGGGCCACCGGCGCCGACGTAGATCGGGACCGGCTGCTCGGGGCGGTCGTAGATGGTCGCGTTCCGCGTGTGGTAGTACTCGCCGTCGAACGTCACCGACTGCTCGGACCAGAGCTGCCGAATGAGCCGGACCGCCTCACGGAGGCGCGCGAACCGCTCCTTGTTGTCGGGCCAGGATATTCCCAGCGCGCCTTCGTTGAGGTGCTCACCCGTACCCACGCCGAGGATCATGCGCGCGGGGAAAAGGCACCCCAGCGTACCGAACGCTTGCGCCACGACGCCGGGGTGGTATCGAAAAGTTGGAGTCACCACCGAGGTGCCGAGCAGCACGCGCTTTGTGCGTTCGCCGGCCGCCGCCAGCCATGCGAACGCGAACGGCGCGTGGCCGTCAGAGTGGCGCCAGGGCTGGAAGTGGTCGCTTACGAATACGCTGTCGAATCCGCGCTCCTCCGCGGCGATCGCGAAGTCGAGGAGCGGCCGCGGGCCGAACTG
>Ga0209118_1001591_pt1 | contig 10384 bp, 11 predicted proteins | sample BlaSpr_A8_Ref_M1_FD_187988 | JGI IMG/M metagenome (GOLD analysis project Ga0209118, IMG submission 187988) | Forest soil microbial communities from Thunder Bay, Ontario, Canada - Black Spruce, Ontario site 2_A8_Ref_M1 (SPAdes) (version 2) | ecosystem: Environmental > Terrestrial > Soil > Boreal...
CTGGCACGGCCGCGCGCGATCTACGGGATGTTCCAATCGCCGCTGTTTCGGCAGCTCGGGTTGCCCCCGACCGCGGAACGCGAGGAAGTGGTCGTTGTTTCATCGCCATTCTTCCCGGACAGGCTGACGGCTGGCTATGACAATCCGGCCGGCGGCACGGTCGCGCGCATCAACGGCAAGAGCGTGCGAAGTCTCAAGCATCTGGTGGGACTGCTGCGCGATATGAAGGACGAGTTCATCACCATCGAATTCGACCAGCCGGAACGCGAAAGCCTGGTCTTTTCGCGCCAGGAGCTGGTGGCGGCCACGGAGCGCATTCTCTCCAACAACGGCGTTCGCGCCCAGGGCTCGGCGGACATGATGGGGGTGTGGCAGGGCCGTTAGACATACCGCCCCGCGGAACACCTTAGGCCAGCCGGGGCGCCGGCGGGAGCGGGCTGGCATCCGGAGCGTAGTCAAAGGAGTCGAAGTACAAGCGCTGCGCGGACAATCCATGACGCGGAAAGTGCGCCCGCATCGCTTCGATCATCGCGGGCGGGCCGGCGGCGTACACCTCAAAGCCCGCCAGGTTCGGGTAGTCGGCGAGCACGGCTTCATGCACCCAGCCGGCGCGATGATGCGCGGCTTCGGCCGCGGACGCTTCCGACAATACGGCGGTGAACGTGAGCTGCGGATGCCGGCGCACCCACTCCAGCACCAGCTCCTCCTCATACAGGTCCTGCGTGTGGCGCGCCCCCCAGTAGAAGTGGATGTCGCGCCGGATACCCGTTTCCAGCACATGCCGCAGCATCGACTTCAGCGGTGCGAAGCCCGTGCCACCCGCGACCATGAGCACCGGGTCCGAGCCTGGGGCGTAGCTGAATTGCCCGAGCGGCCCTTCGATCCTGAGCAATGACCCCGCACCGAGCGGCGCGGCGGCGCCGGACGCGGCGGCCCCGAACAGCCGCTCGCTGAATCCTCCACCGCTGACCCGCCGCACGTGCAGCTCGATGAGCTCGCCGTCGTGCGGCGGGTTGGCGATGGAGAAGCTGCGGCGCCGGCCGCTCTCGAGCAGCACGTCCAGGTATTGCCCGGGATGGAAGCGCAGGCGCTCCACCGCCGGCAGTCGCAACCACAGCTGCATCACGTCGGGCGCGAGCGGCCTCAAGCGCGCAATCCGGCACGGCAGCGTCTTGATCTCGACATCCGCGACGCTGGCGATGAGGCGCGCCCGCACGGTGAGGTCCGAGTCGGCGCGCGCCTGGCACAGCAGGATGTCGCCGCAATGCGCTTCCTCCGCCGTGATGCCGAGCGGTGGGCCGTTAGGGTAGTGGATCTCGCCGGTCAGCAGGCGTGCGCGGCACGAGCCGCAGTGCCCGGACTTGCAACTGTGCGGCAGGTTGAGTCCCGCGCTCAGCGCGGCTTCCAGTATCGGCTGTCCCGGCGTGACGCGCAGCGTGCGCCCGTGCGGTTCGATGCGTACGCTATGTTCCTCCGGGCTCAAGTGTCGGGGCTCCTGTCTGACCGCACGGCCGCGGTGTCATGTAGAGGCGCTAGACTAGACGCTCCAGGACGCGCAGGCCAAGGAGCAGTTGCGTGTGTTCGTGAACCCCCCGGCAGATGAGATCGCACGACTGCTGCGCGCCGCGCACACCATCGCGGTCGTGGGACTCTCGGCCGATCGCACCCGCCCGAGCCACGGTGTCGCGCGTGCCCTGCAGCGCTTCGGCTACCGGATCATTCCCGTGACGCCTGCCGCGGAGACCATCCTGGGCGAGCCCACGGTGCCCTCGCTGGATCAATTGCCGGAGGTGCTGGGTCGCGGCGAGCGGGTCGACATCGTCGATGTGTTCCGCCGTCCCGAGCACGTGGCGGGGATCGTCACGGACTGCATTCGCCTGAAGCTCCCGGCGCTGTGGCTGCAGGAAGGTGTCGTCGACCAGGCTGCCGCCGAGCGGGCGGTGCAGGCCGGTATTTTCACGGTCATGGACCGTTGCCTGTTCAAGGTCCGCGCGGCGCTGCGTTAGCTGTGGCGCGCGGTGCGCGTTCCGCGCCGTGCCCGGTACCCCAAGTCGATCGCCTTCAGGTCCGCGCGCGCGGTGTTTTGCGTTATCCTTCGCTGCAATGCGCATCGATTTCACGAAGATGCACGGAGTGGGCAACGATTTCGTTGTGTTCGATGCGCCCGCCGACGAGTCCCTTCTCAGGCCCGAGCTGCTGCGCAGTCTCGCGGAGCGCCGCACCGGCATCGGGTTTGACCAGGCGCTGGTGCTCGAGCCGCCCAGGCGAGCCGACACGGCCGTGTTCTATCGGATCTTCAACTCCGATGGCGACGAGGTCGAGCAATGCGGCAACGGCGCGCGCTGCATTGCCGCGCTCCTGCACCACCGCGGCGTCAGCCGCAACGGCTCGGTCACACTCGACAGTCCTGCCGGGCTCGTGCGCGCGCGCATCGAGGCCGGACATGGCGTGTCGGTTGACATGGGCGTGCCCGACTTCGATCCCCGCTCGCTGCCCTTTGAGGCGCCGCGCGAAGCGGACAGCTACCCTCTGGAAGTCGCCGGCCGCACGCTCGACATCGCTGCGGTCTCGATGGGCAATCCGCACGCGGTCATCACCGTGGCCTCGGTCGAGGCGGCCCCGGTTGCAACGCTCGGGCCTCAGATCGAGCGCCATCCGCGCTTTCCGAAACGCGTGAACGCAGGCTTTCTCGAGATCGTCGCGCGCACGCAGGTGCGCCTGCGTGTGTACGAGCGCGGCGCGGGTGAGACGCTCGGCTGCGGCACCGGCGCCTGCGCGGCGGTCGCCGTGGGGCGCCGGCGCGGGCTGCTCGACAGCCAGGTGCGGGTGAGCGTGCGCGGCGGCGAGTTACGCGTAAACTGGGCGGGTCCGGGGGAACACATCTGGCTGACCGGTCCCACAGAGATATCCTTCGCAGGTCACGTCGAGGTCTAGAACGCCATGACTACACGAGAGGCTCGCGGACCTACCGCGGCAGAGACCGAAGAAGAGTCCATCGCGAGCTATCTGCAGCGCACTCCCGATTTCTTCGAGCGCCACCAGGCGGTGCTGGCACGGCTGAGGTTGCCGCACGCGCGCGGCGGCTCGACCATTTCGCTGGTCGAACGCCAGATCGAGGTGTTGCGCGAGAAGCAGGCGGCTCTGGAGGGCAAGCTCGCGGAACTGGTGCGGGTGGCTCGCGCGAACGACGCCATCTCGGAGCGACTGCACCGCTTCACACGCCGGCTGCTGCTGGGCGCCGTGCCGCGTGAGGAGGCGGTGGCGCGCATCGAAGCGGGTTTGCGCGAGGACTTCGACGCCTTCCAGGCGGCTCTGGTACTGATCGGGGAACCGTCTCCTCCCACTGCTTCACCGCGCTTCGTGCGCACCGTGGCGGCCGCCGATCCGAATCTCAAATCCTTTGAATCGCTGTTCAGCAGCGGCAAGCCGCGCTGCGGCCAGGCGCGCGACTCGCAGCGTGAGTTCCTGTTCGGGCCCGACGGTCTGGAAATGGCCTCCGTGGCGCTGGTGCCGCTCGGGGACAAGGGCTCGGTGGGCCTGCTCGCGCTCGGCAGCACCGACCGCGACCGCTTTCACCCGGCCATGAGCACCGAGTTTCTCGCGCGCATGGCGGAGTTGATCGCCGCTTCGTTGAGCAACACGGCGCGCTGACGGCGCAGAATCAACGGACCATGACGCCTGCGGCGCTCGAGTGGGTAACCCGATTCCGGCGTTACATGAGCTCCGAGCGCCGCCTGTCCACGCACACCGACACGAGCTACGCGCGCGATCTTGCGGCGCTGGTGAAGTTCTGTGATCGCTCGGGCCTTGGCGACTGGAGCGCGCTCGACACGCAGCACGTGCGCACCTTCGCTGCGCATTCTCACGCCGCGGGACTCGCGCCGCGCAGCATCCAGCGCCGCCTGTCCGCGGTGCGCAGCTTCTACGAGTTCCTGCTGCGCGAGGGCCGAAGTGGCGACCAGGGCGCGACCGCAGCGCCGGCCGCCGGCCGGCGGCGGCGCACGCAGCGGGTCACGCGCAATCCCGCCCATGACGTGCCCGCTCCCAAGGCCGTGCGGCGCCTGCCGCAAACCCTCGATGCGGACCAGATGGCGCGGTTGCTGCAAATCCCCGCCGGCGGCGGGCTGACCTCGCGCGACCGGGCGATCATGGAGCTTCTGTATTCCTCGGGCCTGCGCCTGGCGGAGCTCGTGGGACTGGATGTCACGAGCCTGGATCTCAAGGATCGGATGGTGCAGGTGCTCGGCAAGGGCAAGAAGGCCCGTATCGTTCCGGTCGGGCGCGCCGCGGCGCAGGCGCTCAGGCTGTGGCTCAAGGAGCGGGCGGCTGTGGCGAAGGAGCAGGAGGCGGCGCTGTTCGTCGGCCGCTCGGGCGGGCGTCTGGGGCCGCGGGCTGTGCAGGCCCGGGTGGCCTACTGGGCGCGGCGCCAGGGGCTTGGGGTGCACGTGCACCCGCACCTGTTCCGGCATTCATTCGCTTCGCACCTGCTGGAGTCCAGTGGCGAGTTGCGCGGAGTGCAGGAACTGCTGGGTCACGCCGACATCTCGACCACCCAGATCTACACCCATCTTGATTTCCAGCATCTCGCCCGTATCTACGACGCTACGCATCCGCGGGCGCGCAGAAAGGCCTGAGGCTCGAAGCAGGGCCTGAATTCACGCACGCGAGACGTGCGCCGATGGAAACCCCATGAGCGACAAGTCAGGCTTCAATCCTCACGGCACCACTATCCTTGGCGTGCGCCGCAACGGCGCGCTTGCCTTAGGCGGGGATGGCCAGGTCACCCTCGGCAACACCGTCATGAAGGGCAACGCACGCAAGGTGCGCCGGCTCGCCAACGACAGGGTGCTCGCCGGTTTTGCCGGCGGCACCGCCGATGCCTTCACGCTGTTCGAGCGCTTCGAAGGCAAGCTCGAGAAATACGGCAACCTGACGCGCGCCGCGATCGAGCTTGCCAAGGACTGGCGCTCGGACCGCTACCTGCGGCGTCTGGAAGCGCTGCTGCTGGTGGGGGATGCGGACAAGCTGTTGTTGATTTCCGGCAACGGGGACGTGATCGAGCCCGACTACGACGTGGCCGCCATCGGCTCCGGCGGGCAGTTCGCACTGGCCGCCGCGCGCGCGCTTCTGGAAGGCTCCACTCTCGATGCCCGCAGCATCGTGGAGCGCTCGCTGAACATCGCCGCCGACATCTGCATCTACACCAACCGCAACCTGGTCGTCGAGGAATTGAAGCGCACCCAGGGTGCCGGGGTCTAAGCATCATGTCATCCCTAACACCCCGCCAGATCGTCCTGGAGCTCGACAAGCACATCGTGGGCCAGGACGCCGCCAAGCGCGCCGTGGCCATCGCACTGCGCAACCGCTGGCGTCGCATGCAGGTCGACGAGCCCCTGCGGCAGGAAATCACGCCCAAGAACATTCTCATGATCGGCCCGACCGGCGTCGGCAAGACCGAGATCGCCAGGCGCCTGGCGAAGCTCGCCAACGCGCCGTTCGTGAAGGTGGAAGCCACCAAGTTCACCGAGGTCGGCTACGTCGGCCGCGACGTCGACTCGATCGTCAAGGATCTCGCGGACGTCGCCGTGAAAATCACCCGCGAGCAGGAAATGGCCAAGGTGCGTGAGCGGGCGCTGGACGCCGCCGAAGAGCGCGTGCTGGACACGCTCCTGCCCAAGCCGCGCATGATGGGGTTCTCCACCGACGAGCCCGCGCCCGCGCGCGACGGGGAGACGCGCCAGAAATTCCGCAAGATGTTGCGTGAGCACGAGCTCGACGACCGGGAAATCGAGATCGAGCTGCGCATCCTGCCGATGGGCGTGGAGATCATGGCGCCTCCGGGCATGGAAGAGATGCAACAGCAGCTGCAGTCGATGTTCCAGAACCTGGGCGGCAACCGCACCCGCACCCGCAAGCTCAAGGTGCGCGAGGCACTGAAGCTCCTCACCGACGAGGAGGCCGGCAAGCTCATCAACGAGGACGAGCTCAAGATCCAGGCGCTCGCCAATGCCGAGCAGAACGGCATCGTGTTCATCGACGAGATCGATAAGGTGACGCGCCGCCAGGAGACGCTCGGCGCGGACATCTCGCGTGAGGGCGTGCAGCGCGACCTGCTGCCGCTGGTCGAGGGCTCGACGGTGGCGACCAAGTACGGCCCGGTGAAGACCGACCACGTGCTGTTCATCGCCTCCGGCGCGTTCAGCCTCTCCAAGCCCTCGGACCTGATCCCGGAACTGCAGGGCCGGTTGCCGATCCGCGTGGAGCTCGACTCGCTGAAAGTCGGCGACTTCGTGCGCATTCTCACCGAGCCCGATGCCTCGCTCACCACGCAGTACAAGGCGCTGATGGCGACCGAAGGCGTGCAGGTCGAGTTCGCGCCGGATGGCGTGCGGCGCATCGCCGAGATCGCCTTTCAGGTGAACGAGCGCACCGAGAACATCGGCGCACGGCGCCTGCACACCGTCATGGAGCGCCTGCTCGAGACCGTCTCCTACGAGGCGGCGGAGCAGAACGGCAAGCCCGACGGCCAGGGCTCCGTGACCGTCGACGCGAAGTACGTCGATGATCACTTGGGGAAGCTGGTCCAGGACGAGGACTTAAGCCGCTATATCCTGTAGACGCCCGGCACTCAGAGCCGCTATCGCCCTCGTTGACTGTGTATTGCAAAGTACTTGACAATACAATGAGGCTGCGGCTAGCTTCCACTCGTGACCAACCCGGAGAAGCAGACCGTGCCGTCCGCCAATACCGTCCGGATTGATTCCCAGGCCGCCGCCACGCTGCGCTACATCCGAGCGTCCATGGAGGCGGCGTCATCGATTGCGGTCCCGGGATCCGCCGGAAGCGCCATGGGTCTCGTGGGTCTGCTTGCTGCGGTGCTGTCGTCCACTCCCGGCCTGCGCGAGCATTGGCTCGGCATCTGGTTGCTCGCCGCCGCCGTCGCCGCCGGCCTGGGCACCGTGTTAGTGGCGCGACCGTCGTCGCTGCGGGGACTGGCCCTGTCCGGTACCCCCATCCGCAAGCTTGCGCTGTGCCTGATTCCCTCGATGTTCGCGGGGGCCGTCATGACGGCGGTACATTGGACCTCGGGCAATCTTCACGCCATTCCCGGCACGTGGTTGCTGCTATATGGGTGCGCCCTGATCGCCGCCAGCGTGCCCACCACCCGAACCATCGCCGTGATGGGCGGATTGTTCGCGGCCCTGGGGCTGCTCGCGCTGCTGCTGCCCGACAATCTCCAGACGCTCATGCTCGGCATGGGATTCGGTGGTCTGCACCTGCTCTTTGGCTTCCTTATTGGACGGGCTGGCGATGACCGCTAAGGTTCGGGCGCGCACGCCGGTTGAAAGGGCGACGCGCACACGTCCGCAGTTGGCGACCGTGCCCGGGGCGCCTCGTAAAAATGTTGACGCCCAGGCTGATCGGCTGGTGTACGAGCGCGTGCGCCTCGGAATCATGAGTGCTCTGGCGGTGCGGGAGGAACTCACGTTCAACGAGCTCAAGGAGCTGTTTGACGTCAGCGACGGCAACCTGAGTGCGCATGCCCGCAAGCTCGAAGAGGCGAAATACCTGACCTGTACCAAGTCTTTTGCAGATCGCCGTCCCAAATCGGTCTATCGACTCACGCCGCTCGGGAAGACTGCGCTGCATCGGTACCTTGACCACGTCGAGGCCGTGATCAAGGCCACCCGCGGGCAGTGACTTCATTTGCCCACTAACTCTGCAATGCAAAGTAATTTCTCATGCACATCGCAATCATCATGGACGGCAACGGACGGTGGGCGTCGCGTCGTCACCTGCCCCGCAGCGCCGGGCATCGCGCCGGCGCGAAGGCCGTCAACGCCGTCGTGGAAGCCGCGGCGCGGCACGGAATCACCACTCTGACTCTCTACGCATTCTCGGCCGCCAATTGGAGTCGGCCAGGTGCCGAAGTCAGTGCGTTATTCGCGCTGCTGCGGCGGCATCTGCTGACTCAGACACAACGCTGCCTGGATCAGTCCATTCGGATCAATGTCATCGGTCGTCGGGATCGACTCCCTCCCGGTTTGCGCCAGTTGATCGAGCGCAGCGAGCTGGCTACTGCGCATTGCCGCGGGATGTGTCTGCGCATCGCCGTGGACTACTCCTCGCAACATAGCCTCATCGAAACCTGCCGGCGCCTGCAATCAGAACCCGGCATCGACCGCCCGCGCTTCGCCGAGCGACTCGCCGACGTTGATCATGCAATGGCGCCCGCGCCGGAGGTGGATCTCTTGATCCGCACTGGTGGCGAGCAGCGCTTAAGCGACTTCCTGCTGTGGGAGTGCGCGTACGCAGAGCTTTATTTCGTCGACTGTCTGTGGCCGGATTTCGACCACCAGGCCTTCCAACACGCGCTCGAGGAGTATGGTCAAAGGGACCGTCGATTTGGCCGAATTGTTGCGGGCACCATTGCACGAGCGAACCATGGATAGCTTCGGTCGGCCGCGGCGCCGTTCGGGTTTCGTACCTGCAGACATGGCGATCGCCCCAGCCCTGGGTCCCGCACCTCGTGGCCGACCAGTGCAGTGCCGTTGTGTGCTCCTGCTGAATCCGTTCTACCCCAAGGATCCGCGGGCCAGTTTCGGCAAGCATGTGCTCACCCCGACATTGGCGCTTACCAGCATTGCAGGCGCGACCCCGCCTCACTGGGATGTTCGGTATTGGGATGAAAACCTGCTGCAGGGACCGCCGCCCTGTGATCCTCCACCGCAGTTGGTCGGCATCACCGTTCACCTGACCTTCGCGCGGCGGGCGTACGAATTGGCGGCCTGGTACCGCAGCCAGGGGTCACTCGTCATCCTGGGTGGCCTGCACGTGCTGTCGTGTCCCGAGGAGGCGCTGCAGCACTCCGACGCGATTGCGATCGGCGACGGGGTGCAACTATGGCCCACCATTCTCAGCGACGTCGAGGCCGGATCGCTGCGGACCCGGTATGAGGCGGATTTCTCCCGCTCCTACGCGCTGGATCCGCCGGCGCGCCGAGCCATCTTGCCGCGCGCTTCGTTTCTGACGACCAGCAGCGTGATCGCGACGCGCGGTTGCCACAATCGCTGCGGCTTTTGTTATCTGTCGACCGACGGCCTGCACATGCCCTACCGGATGCGGGCCGTCCAACAAGTGGTCGACGAGATCGTGGCGGACCGGCAGCCCTACACGGTCTTCATCGACAACAATCTGGGTTCGCGACCGGACTACCTGCGCAAACTCTGCACGGCGCTGCGGCCACTGGGGATCATCTGGAGCGCTGCAGTCACCGTCGACATCACCGATGACCCATCGCTGGTACGCGACATGGCGCTCTCAGGGTGCACGGGCGTCTTCATTGGGTTTGAGTCACTCAATGCGGGGAACCTCCGCGACTCGCGCAAGCGAACCCCGGCCCCGGAGGACTACGCCCGCAGGGTCAGCATGTTGCATTGCTACGGCATCCAGGTGAACGGCAGTTTCGTTCTCGGCTTCGACCACGATGGTCCGGACGTGTTCAAGCGTACCGTCGAGTGGATCGAGGCGAACCGGCTGGAGTGCGCAACGTTCCACATCCTGACGCCCTATCCTGGAACGCCTCTGTTCCGGCAACTCGAATCCCAGGGACGCCTTCTGCACCGCGATTGGGACAAGTACGACACAGCCCATGTCGTATTCCAGCCCAGGCACATGAGCTGCGATGAGCTCGACTACGGCTATGCCTGGTGCTACGAGAAACTGTTCTCCCATCGGTCGATCTGGCAGCGCCGGCCGAGCGACCCCAAGGCGGTACTCGCCTATCTGGCGATGAGCTACCTGTACAAGCGCTCGAATCGCTTCTGGCACCTGCTGATCAGGCACCGTCTCACCGCAGCGGCTTGGCGGCCGTTGATCGAGCATTCGCGGCGCAGGCACCTGAGACTCCGGCGACGACTGCAGGCGTTGGAGCTCGCAGCAGTGACCCCGGCCGCCGCCGCCAGGGCTAGCCATTGTGTCAGCCCGGGCGTATGAACCCGTATCGCGGCAAGCGCGCCCTTGATCTCCTCGTCGCTGGCACCGCCGGCGTGCTGTTCGCACCCGTGGCCGCCGCTGTCACGATCGCGGTGTGGCTCGACGACGGCGCTGCACCGCTGTTCTCGCAGCCTCGCGTCGGCCGGGGCCGCGAGCCGTTCACGATCCTGAAATTCCGCACCCTGCGCGAGGGCAACGTCACGCGTGTGGGACAATGGCTGCGCCATACCGGGATCGATGAGCTACCCCAGTTCGTCAATGTATGCCGCGGTCAGATGAGCGTTGTCGGCCCGCGGCCCCTCACGGCCAGGGACGTGGCGCGACTCGGGTGGTCTGATGCTGCTCACGACTGGAGATTTTCCGCAAAGCCGGGCATCACCGGCTTGTC
>Ga0209118_1001593_pt1 | contig 10375 bp, 6 predicted proteins | sample BlaSpr_A8_Ref_M1_FD_187988 | JGI IMG/M metagenome (GOLD analysis project Ga0209118, IMG submission 187988) | Forest soil microbial communities from Thunder Bay, Ontario, Canada - Black Spruce, Ontario site 2_A8_Ref_M1 (SPAdes) (version 2) | ecosystem: Environmental > Terrestrial > Soil > Boreal...
CTTTATGGCGCAACGATATTCGGCGGCGGCTATGGGACGACTTGCGACCCCTTCTATCAGTACTGCGGAGCGGTATTCAAGCTGAGCCCCCCGAAGACCAAGGGCGGCAAGTGGACGGAGAAAACGCTGCACGGCTTCAAGGGCGCCACGGATGGAGCCAATCCGAACGGCGGGCTGGTTCTTGATAGCAAAGGCGCGATCTACGGCACCACGCTCAGCGGAGGCAACTCAAACTGCAAGACTACCTACAGTGTGGGCTGCGGAACGACGTTCAAGTTAAACGCACCGACGACGAAGGGCGGTGCCTGGACGGAGACGATGCTGCACCGCTTCAAGGACGGAACGGATGGGGCTGGTCCCAATGGTGGCCTGATCTTCGACGCCAAGGGCGCACTTTGCGGTACGGCGGGCGGGGGTGGAACTCAGGGATTGGGCGTTGTCTTCCAACTGGCGGCCAAGCCGAGCGGCAGGTGGGTCGAGTCGCTATTGCACAATTTCACAGATAACATACACGGGAGAGGTCCTGGGGGCCCTCTAACCTTCGACGCAGCTGGCAGTCTCTACGGCACGGCTTTCGCTGGCGGACATTTTCGAGGCGTTCTGTTTCGCCTGAGACCGGGAAGTGGAGGGGGGAACTGGGTGTTCTCCGACATCTACAGCTTCGCCGGTCCTCCGGATGGGTCTTATCCTTCAGCCCGTATCATCTTCGACAAAAGTGGAAATCTCTATAGCGCAACGGAGGGCGGAGGAACTGGGCAGGCATGTCAAGGGGGCTGCGGTACTGTCTTTGAGGTCTCCCCGTAGAAAGCGCAATCGTTGGCAGTACGGAATTCAGGACCTTGCAGCTAAGGAGAAAAAAGCATGAAAGGTGCAAAGAGATTCGCATCCGGCTGGATGTTCTTCGTAATCGTAGCTGTTCTTGTAGGCTGGTTTTCGGCTTTTCCAACCTCGGCCGATGCTCAAGGCAGTCAAGGTCAGAATGCGGTTTACCCCGCATCCGGGCAGTGTTGCATGGGATCGCCTGCCTTCATCGACGCCAGCATGTTTCTCAACCCCCTTACCCAAGGAAGGGACTTGTGCGACACGATCTACGGCATTCTCAACAATTTGTTCGGCAACACATACCCTGCCACCGGTGCTGTGATTGACGCACGAGGCATCAGCGGAGCGATGAACCTGACCTGCACCCACGGAACCCCGTGGACCGAGGGTAGCAACACCGTCAGCGTCCGCTCGACCATCCTGCTGCCCGCCACGGGAGGCGCCTCGCCCACCCCGATCATTATTTCCAGCCCGTGGGTCTTGCCGCCTAACACGCGCCTGGTCGGCGAAGGCGATGGCATTCCTTCCAGCGGCTACACGCCCGGCACCACCATCCAGGCAGCGAGCAGTTTCTCGGGCAGCATGATCCAGTTTGGCTCGTCCTCAGTTTGCCCATCCGGCCTGTGCACGGGGATCTCGGTGGAGAATCTGACCCTCGATGGGCAAGGGCAGTACATCAATGGGATCGCGAACCCGTACACCGGGGACCTCAGTTATGTGGATCACGTCAGCCTGTACCAGATCCGGGGCACTGGGTTACTAGTTTCAAACGGCGCCAACAATTCCGGCCCGTATTCCAACATCACCTTCGACACCGGAGGCTACGTCGGAGCTTCTACGACGGTCTGCGCGCAGATCCGCAACACGAGCGGCACCCGCGGAATCCACAACATGACCTGCATTTCAGAAACAAACGATGCAAATGCTGCCCTTCTTCTGGACTCGTCTAACAACTCGATTGAGGACGTGAGAATTGTGGGTTTCTACGATGGCATCCGCGTGGGCGCGAATGCCAACGCGCAAAGCAACGTCCTCATCAATATCATTGGCGATACGGCACTGCGGGGCGAAAGACTAGCTGCGGCACAGTTTCATCTTGCCGGGTGGGCCACCATTTAAATCACAGGTTCCCCATGAGAGATAGTTTTCAGTAGAACAAGTGTTCCGTAACAAACTAAATAATTAGTTGCTAAAGGAGAATGTGAACAACATGAGAAAGCAAATCACAACCGCTTGGAAAACAATGAAAACAACGAAAACAATGATAGGTCGCGTGGCTGCCTCGGTAGTTGCAATCGCAGCCCTCGCGTCCCTGATAACCTACGAAACAGCGAAGCCGATGGCCGCGCGAGCGGCGGTTGCGGCCCCGGCCGCAGCGCCCCTCGACGACAATAGCGTGGGAGCGTTGCTCTCGCTCGACCAGGCAATGGAGACTTTGGCTGCGAGAGTAACCCCAGCCATCGTCAACGTCGCGGTCACTTCACGCAGCAAACCGGACATGGCAGAACAACAATTGCCCGACGACATGCAGCAATTCTTCGGTCCGGGTTTTGGTCAGGGTTTCGGCCCTCATGGCCGGCCTCAGCCGCAGATCGAGCATGGCATCGGCAGCGGAGTCATCATTTCGCCTGACGGGTATATCGTCACCAACAACCACGTGATTGATGGTGCGGTCGACATTCGAGTCACGATGAGCAATCGAAAGATTCTGAAGGCAAAGCTGGTCGGCGCCGATCCCTTGACTGACCTGGCTGTGATCAAGGTGGATGGAGGTAGCCTGCCGAGTATTCCTTGGGGTAACTCGACTGCGCTGCGTCCCGGGCAGACTGTTCTGGCCTTTGGAAATCCATTTGGTTTTCGCTTTACGGTGACGCGTGGGATCGTCAGCGCGCTGAACCGCCCGAACCCGTTCTCGGACAATGCGCGCAAGCCCGGCGAATTCATTCAAACGGACGCGGCCATCAACCCCGGAAATTCCGGGGGCCCATTGGTGAATGCGCACGGTGAAGTTGTCGGGATTAACACGTTCCTTATCTCTTCGTCCGGCCAATTCGCCGGAATGGGTTTCGCGATCCCTACGCAGATCGTGCGGCCAACTGTAGACACGCTGATCCGCGATGGCAAAGTGAGTCACGGGTACATGGGAATCGGAATCAGCGACGTGACCCCAGAGAACTCCGCTTTCTTTAATGTGAACGATGCCAGTGGAGCGGTGGTGACCCAGGTCGAGCCCGATTCACCAGCGGCGAAGGCCGGACTAAAAGTCGGCGACGTGATTGCCGAACTCGACGGACAGAAAGTGAGCGACGCGGGCCAGCTTCAAGTGGAAGTCGGACAGAAGCGTCCGGGCACCACCATCAAACTGCAAGTCGTTCGCGACGGCAAGAACGTAAACCTTCCGATCACGCTGGAGGCGATGGGCAGTCGCGACAAAGAAGGCAACGAAACCGGCGAAGCCGAGCACGGCAAGATGCGCTGGGGGCTCGGTCTCGGCGACATGACTCCTGAACTTCGTGAGCAATTACAAGCTCCTCGAGATCTTCATGGGGCCGTGATTGAACGCGTGCAGCCTGGCAGTTCGGCGGACAACGCTGGTCTGCAGCGCGGCGACGTCATTGTGCAGGTCAATCGGCACGACGTTCAAAGCGCGGCTGATATTCAGCAGGCGTTAGCGAGCGTGCCGAAAGGACGCGATGCGCTCTTGCTAGTCTGGTCCAACGGCGGCAACACCTTCCGCGTGCTGCATGCTCCTGAGGGTTCGTAGGAGACGCGAAAAAGAATGGCCGGCTTGCGAGGGCATCCAGCGCGCCCGATCCAGTTTATGAGATGGCGGGTTGGAGAGCGAAGGTGCCCTCGCGGCTTTTCCCAAGTTGGGAAGTTTACTGTTTAGTACCGGGTACCCCCCTCCCCCTTTTGCTTGCAAAATCTAGAAAACAAACGATCTAATTTACGACTATGTGCTAGATCTTTGAGTTTTAAGGACTTACACGCAAAATCTAGAGAACATGGGAGTTACGGCTGGTGCGTCGAGGCCCGGCAGTTCCGTTTTGGAACTGGCTTGGAACCTGGAACAACGAGGGGGACGCTGTTTGGGCGGGTTGGCATTGGGAGCGCTCATCGAGAAGCCGCGCAATCGGCTGGGTCAGGTTGTCAAAGATCGCTTATTATCTTGCGGATAATGTAGTTCCAATAAGGTTATCCAATCTGAGGCGCGCAGTCAAGAATAAAAGGGGCGGGTCGCGGGTCTCACGCCCGGTCATCCCCTGAACAGTGGGTGCTGCTGGCACCCACCCTTTCGCACAGAACGCGAAAAGGACGGGCACCCAAAGTCCGATTCATCGACCACTCGAAAGCCTGGGGCCACCCGCCCGCCAATTAGTGGTGATTCACATCGACACAAACGAAGTTGGCCGCCTCATTGGTGTCTCCAGTGCCCCTGTACTTGGCAATCTGCGGATAGGGGCAAAGCGGCCGCGTCATCTTGACGCCCTGCGACGGATCTAAATCGTTCACATATTTTGTAGCGATGATCGGACCCGGCGCGATGCTACCCTCTACCCACTGTTCGAGGGCACTGGAGATATTGTGTTGCGGGTCCCTGTTGGTGGAGAGCTGCCGGGTTTTTGAACCAAGGGTGGAGAGGTCGAACTGGCCGAAAAAATTAGGCCCGGGTCCTTCGTAGCAGTGTTGCATTCCCGGAGCCATGTACAGGCGAACGAAATCCTCGGTCTCATGAGGACCCATGTTCGCTTTGACAGTGTCGTAATAGTTGATCGTGCTGACCCCAGGCGTCTCCGCGTCGCTCCAGCCATGGTACAGAATGAGCTTTCCACCGCTACCTTTGAACCGCCGCAAGTCCGGATCCGTGGCATTGATAAGGGGTGTGTTTTTAAGATCAGCGACCCGAATCGCTTTTTCCGCGCTGACTGTTCGGTAGTCCCAACCGCGGTCGTCGAAGACCATGGCACGGAAATAGTTTAGGCCGAAGACAAAATCCAGGCCTTTTCCAGGAGCGTCACCAGTGATATAGCCCTTCCAACCGTCTTCGCCCTCTTCACCTCCGGGCAGATAGCCGGGGAAAAGCTGTTTACCTTTGGAGTCCCATAGACCGGCATACAGCTTATTAAGCTGCGCGACCTGCGCGGAGGTAAGGCAACCATTGGACTCGGCCTCGCGGCAAAGCAGCACAGATGGGTCGAAATGGCATTGCCTAGGATCATTGAGGATGCCATCAGCGATGCCATCTTGAAGATCACAGGCGGCAAGCACAGCGGCGCTGAGTGCGGGTATTTTGCTGGCGGGGATGTACGCAGGGGGATCTGCGCGTGTGTTGTAGAGAGCGGCCGCCAGCATTGGTGTCGTCGGAATGGGCGGTGCTCCGGCCAGGATTCCCTGGTAATCCTCCGGAAAACGCTGGGCCTCGATTAACGCTTCACGGCCGCCGTTGGAGCAGCCTTCAAAAAATGACCACTGCGGAGCCTGACTATAGAAGGCGGAGATAATCGCTTTGGCGCTGACGGTCATCTCATGTACCGCTCTGTACCCGAGGTCGGCCACCTTCTCTGGATGCCCAAATGCCCAGCTTGTGTCCAGGTCATCAGCGTGGTGTCCTGCGTCAGTAGAGGCTGTAGCATAGCCATTGCGGACTGCCGGGGCCATGTCGTCATAATTGATCGAACCGCCGAAGCCGCCGTTGCCAACCCCACGGAACCTCCCGTTCCAGCCCGAGCCCGGCATCCACACTTCAAATCGAATATCGGAGTTCGTTGTTGGCTTGATCACACCCTCCACTCGGCAGAAAGCTGGCAGGCTCTGGATTGGATCAGTGCCCAGAGGAGTAAAGTTACCGGCGGGTATGGACTGTGCCGAAGTGATATTCGTATTGTTCAGCTTCAGGTTGGCCAAACTCTCGCAGGACACAGCGGGCTGTGCGCCAGCCACACCCGCGGTGGTCCAACCCTTCGGCTTGAATGGTCGTGTCGTGTTCAGGGATTGAATCCGGTCGAGGATGCGATCCCGTAGACCCAGGGTGTTGAAGGCCAGTGAGGCTGCTGCGGCAAGCGCAAACAAGACGATTACCGACGCACTGACCTCAACCCTATGCCGCTGAACAAACTTTGAGGTACGGTAGGCCAGCGTGCTCCGCCGCGCCTTCACCGGCAGGTGTTGCAGGTGGCGTCCGATGTCCTGTGAAAATTCCGCCACCGAGTCATACCGCCGCTGCGGTTCTTTCTGCAGCGCCTTCAGCACAATGTTGTCCAGGTCCCCTCGCAACCTCCGGCGCAGTTTGTCCGGCTGCCCTTCCCGCGTCTCGCTCACCAGTTCGGGAGTCTTTGTAATCGGCCTGCCATCGGAAGACGTCTCACTTTCCACCCGGCTTATGACCGTGCTGGGCGTCTCAGGCTCCTGCTCGCAAATTGCGTGCTCCATTTCCGCGGGGGTGTGCTGTGTCAGCCGGTAAGGTCGATGGCCGGTCAACAGCTCATAAAGCACCACGCCAAGCGAATAAACGTCGGTCGCAGGCGTAATCGATTTGCCACGCATCTGCTCCGGGCTGGCGTACGCCGGAGTCATACACCGTGTGCCGGTTTGAGTGACCAGCAACCGCTGGCCAGAAGACTCCGGATTCAGAACCTTCGCGATTCCAAAATCCAGCAGCTTGGGCGTACCATCGGCGACAACCAGAATGTTGCTCGGCTTCAGATCGCGATGAACCACCAATTTCTGGTGGGCATACCGCACCGCTTCGCACACCTTGCCGAACAAATGCAGGCGGTCGTCAACCGAGAGTTTGTGCTGGTCGCAATACTCATCGATCGGGCTGCCTTCCACATAGTCCATCACCAGGAAAGGCAAGCCTTCGGACGTGCTGCCGCCATCGAGCAGCTTGACAATGTTGGGATGGTCCAGGCCGGCGAGCGTTTGACGCTCGTTGCGGAACCGGTTCAAGAGGTCACGGCTGTCTAACCCCGGTTGTACCAGCTTGACCGCCACCTGCTTGCGGTATTCGTCATCGGCCCGCACCGCCAGAAAAACTGCAGCCATGCCACCTTGTCCGACTCGCCTCACCAGCTTGTACGCTCCGAGGTGGCGGCCGACCATGGGATCTTCTGCCTCCGCGCTGGTGGCCGTCAGAAGCTCCCCCGATTGCGGGCGTGGGCCGGACGCCTCTTCGGCCCGACCCTTCGGCGCGGCGTTTGGTGTCGGAATTCCGGGATTCAACACGGGATCGTCGAGAAAGCTGCCCGCTTCCTGATAGTCGATCAGCAGCTTTTCAACCTGCTGTCGCAGACTCTCGTCGCGACAGTTTTCCGCGAGAAACGATGTCCGTTGCGAGGCGTCCAGCGCAAGAGCTGCCTCAAACAGCTCTTTTGCCCTATCCCAGTTGTCCGGAGTTATCTGCATGATGCCCCCGAGAAACACCTTCTCCTAATTGGTTTCTCCTTTGGCGTGGTCGGCTGCGCTTAAGCGTCCACAGAAGGATCACTTCAGCGCTTTGGATTGATCTCTAATCCGTCTGACGTTCATACGCGCCCATGTCGCAGCCGCCAGTGTCTTCTTTATCGGGACGCGGTTTGCCGCGCTGATCGGTTTTCAGCAGATGACCATTGCCATCGGTGCAGCCACTCGGGTTGCCCACATCAATCGCCGGGCTGCCAGAGAGCAGAGGCATAGTCTGTGTTGGTCCGCCGTAGTTCCCCAATTGTCCGAGCTTGGGATCGGTGTTGTTCAGATCGCCGGTGTTGTTGAAGTTGCAGGTGCCATCGCTGCTCAGGTTGTAGCCGTTAGAAGTGATAGTGCCGTTGCAGTTTCCAGCCTGATTGTTTGCGACAATGCTGTTCTGGAGGGTCGCCGTGCCACCGATACCACCACCTTCCGGATGAGGCCCAAGAGCGCGATTCCCGCTAAGGGTGCTGTTGTTAATCGTTATCGTGCCGCCTTGGCCAAAGCTGGCGATGCCGCCGCCCTGAGCACGAAATGCAGAGGCGCTATTTCCGCTGATTGTGCTATTGTTGATCGTCAGTGTGCCTGCGTTGGCGACGCCACCGCCTAGAGCCCCAGCAAATGCTCTTGCGCTATTCGTGCTGACGGTGCAGTTGGCGATTGTCAGCGTTCCAGAGTTGAAGATACCTCCACCAGCCGCCACGTTTTGCGCAAACGCAAGGTTCCCACTGACGGCACTGTTGTTAATCGTCAGCGTGCCAATGTTGTAGATGCCGCCGCCGAAGGAGGGCGTTCCCCCATTGCGGATGGTCAACTTTGAAAGAGTGACATGAGCGTTTGCAGCGGAGATTGTCACGACTCTACTGACGCCTCCGCCATCAATAATGGTCGTGGCGGCACCGGCACCGATCACCTTCAAGCTGAAGCCGATGGTGATGTTCTCTGTATAGGTCGCGGCGGCGACCATGATGGAATCGCCCGACGAAGCCAGCGAGATGGCATGCCCGATGGTCTTGCAGGCGTGCCGGGGCGACTTGCAATCGTTGCTGTCACTGCCATTCACCCCATCGACATACCATGTGCTGCTAGCAAGGGCAGCTGGAGCCAGGGCCAGGAACAAAGCGAGTGACAGCAGGCTGCTCGCGCTGCGCCTGCCGGAAGTGCGTACGTGTTGAGAGCGGCCTGATTCGGAAAGGTTGGCCGTGTTGCGGGACTGTGGATACGGTTTCATAAAACCTCCTGACGTGCGGCGAAAAAGCCGCGTTTCTCATTCACTAACTAACGCGACGTTTTCGCAAAAAAGCGGACATCGGCTCGGCGAACGCCAAGGGCCGGCCTGGACGATCCAGGCGGGGCGGCCTCAAACCGTTCCTTTATCTTGGCAGTCGAGGGGCGGCGTCGCATGGCGTTCCTTCAGGTCTCCGTAGAGCCAAGCCTTCGCCACGTTCAATTCACGCATTACTGTCTTGGTAGAGATACCAACCACTTCGGCGGCTTCCTCAAGCGTCAATCCACCGAAGTAGCGCAGCTCGACAATTCGCGCCTGACGCGCATCCAGCTTCTCCAACCGCGACAGCGATTCATGCACGCTGAGCACTTCATCGGTACGATCTGGCGAAACCAGCAAGACGTCATCCAACGACACCTTCTGCTGCTTGCCTCCCCGCCTGATTCGCTGCTGTCCGCGTGCGTAGTCGACCAGGATTCGGCGCATCACCTGCGACGCCACGCCGAAAAACTGCGCCCGGTTTTGCCATTTTGCATCCCTCTGCGCCGCGAGCTTCACATACGCTTCGTGTACCAGGGCGGTCGCTTGCAGGGTATGGTCGGGACGTTCGTGCCGTAGGCGGCGAGCTGCCAGATGACGCAGCTCTTCGTAAACCAGCGGGACAAGTTGAGCGGCAGCTTCTTGATCACCCGCTGCCAACTTGTTGAGTAAAAACGTTACATCTGCAGGCGCGGGTACCATGTTGGCCTCCTGGACCCTGACCCCAAGACAAATCAATGAATTCTACTCCGGTTCTCACTTATTCAAGCAATTCTTGTGCACCGGTGTCCGCTTTTCAGCAGAAACATCGCGTTAACAGTCAGAAGGTTAGAAAACCAACGGACCGGCAGTTCGGTCCGCGGTTTCAAAAATAATTCAAGGAGGATACTCATGAAACACAAATTTGCACGGACAACGCTTCTAATCTCAATCGCGGCGCTCTGCCTGGGTGTGGCACCGGCAGTGCAGGCGGCTGAAAAATGTTCAACCGCCAAAGCAGCGGGACAGTGGGGACTCACCCTCACGGGAACCCTTATTCTTCCAACCGGCCCCGTTCTTGGCGCGGCTGTAGGGAGACTCAGCGTAGACGCGGCCGGGAACATCTCTGGCACGGAGGCCAGAAATGTGGGCGGCGACTTCGCCAACGAAACCATCAAAGGATCGTGGACGGTAAATTCTGACTGCACGACCACTGCGACTGCTTACATCTACGAATCAGGAGTTTTGGTGCGCACATCCGTCCTGACCGGCGTTCTTGTCGATAACTCGAGCAAACTTCGGGAGGTCCAAGAATCGCTGACGCTACCCGATGGTACAAACATTCCGGTTGTCATAACTCTTGAGGCGAACAAGTTATTCCGCGAGCAAGGCCACTAGGAACGGGCCCGAAGACCGAGTGCCATGGCGGGTCCTGACTTTGTGCAGGCGAGGTTGCCCCATCCTTGCGTGCAGGGGTGGGCAACGAGAGTTTCGACGACGGCAGGGCATCCACTTGTGAAATCGGATGAGGCCCGTCGCTTTGCCGAGATTGAAGTTCCCACCCTTGAATAAAGCCCAAGGGTGGGGGCAACCTCTTTTTGGAAGAGCGGAGATATGCGGCCAGCCCGCCCATGCCCTTCCCGCAGGCGCTGCGGATGCGTCGCTCCGCTGGACAGCCGAGGGCGGTTGTCCCACGCGCGCAATGCGGCCACCTGCACGCGGGCGAGGGCGCCCGCGCCACACTGGCGCCCGCGCCACACTTTTAGAATGCTGAGCCGGAGCCTAGCAGGCTGTACAGCAGGACTACCAGCACGATGCCGGTGAAGATCATGTACATGCGATCTTGCTCGGCGGCGAATCCCC
>Ga0209118_1001596_pt1 | contig 10368 bp, 8 predicted proteins | sample BlaSpr_A8_Ref_M1_FD_187988 | JGI IMG/M metagenome (GOLD analysis project Ga0209118, IMG submission 187988) | Forest soil microbial communities from Thunder Bay, Ontario, Canada - Black Spruce, Ontario site 2_A8_Ref_M1 (SPAdes) (version 2) | ecosystem: Environmental > Terrestrial > Soil > Boreal...
TTCATTTCCTATTTCTTTTGGACTTGGCATCGCTTTCGTCCCGACTGTATGGCGGGCTTGCCCCTCGGGCGTTTGGTGCTATCGGCGGACGCACGTTCGCGCCGCGCCCGGGCTCTCGCCTGCCACCTCTCCCAGTTGCATCGCGAGGAAGGGCCTCCGATATTGCCGGAGGTTTTTCTCGCTCCGGCACGACGTCCCTTTGAAACATTTGTCATCTATGGCGATCAATACTGTCTCTAAGGAGTTCTTTGAAGAGAAATACCGGGCAAATTACGACCCGTGGAAGTTTTCCTCCAGCTCCTATGAGCTGACTCGATACGCCGAAATCATACGAGTCCTTGAAGGCAGGACCTTCGATTCCGGTTTCGAGCCGGGATGCTCGATCGGCGTGCTGACCGAGCGCTTGGCCGATCGATGCCGGCGCCTATTGGCGATGGACATTTCTCCCACCGCAGTCGCCGTGGCGCGGCAGCGTTGCGCCGGTTTTCCCAACGTCGCAATTGTCGAGGGATCTCTTCCGGATGATCTGCCTGTCGGCAGTTTTGATTTGATTGTCTTCAGCGAAATCGGGTACTACTTCGAGCGCGGCGTCCTTACCAGAATTCGCGATCTACTGATCGAACATCTCGCCCCAGAGGGTGCATTGATTGGCGCTCATTGGCTCGGCGTATCGGCAGATCATCTGCTCGGCGGAGATGATGTGCACGACGTGTTGCGCTCAAGCAGCGCACTCCGGCTGACTGCCTCTCGACGCTATGACGGTTTCCTGCTCGAATCGTGGGAGCGGACTTGATGTCCGCGGGTTGGGAGGTTGCGGTTCTCATACCGGCTCGTGACGAGGAAGCCCTGCTCGCTCGCTGTCTTGAATCGGTGATTAGGGCAATCGATTCGCTTTCTCTGCCAATGAAGGCCTCAATTGTACTTGTTTCAGACTGCTCAACGGATCGAACAGCGGAGATCGCAGATAGCCTGATCGGCGACCGAGGACGCGTGCTCCATACGCGGGCCGGGGCTGTCGGGACTTCACGTGCAATTGCCGCTTCCTACGCTATCGAAAGCACTCTCACTCGCCTTTCCAGGGTATGGCTTGCCAACACCGACGCCGATTGCGTCGTCCCGTCCACATGGCTGAGCGATCAGATTAACCTAGCAGAATCCGGGATTGAGGCAGTCGCCGGCACCATTTCCGTCGATAGCTTCGAGGAGCATGGCCCGGAAGTTCCTGGCCGCTTTCATGCCAGTTATTCGATCTACGCCGACGGAAGCCATCCCCATATTCACGGCGCGAATCTCGGAGTCAGGGCTGATTGTTACGTCCGCGTCGGTGGATGGGCGGACCTAAAAACCGCCGAAGACCATGACCTATGGGGGCGCCTCAAGCGGACCGGCGCTCGTCTCTGCTCTTCTGCTCAGCTTCGGGTCGTTACCAGCGGCCGGCGAATCGGACGGGCTCCAGATGGCTTTGCGGGCGCCTTGAGTGCACATAACGATACGGTATTTGTCGCATGAGCCTCGCAAAACGGGTTCGCCGGTTACTCGAAGAAGGGAGCCTCAATCTGCCGTTTCCCGGCTCCGGCCACACGAACCGCCGACATTGGGAACTGGCGCAAATCGCCAGGGGCAATTTGGAGATCGGACGATTGGTAGAGGCGCACACCGATGCCCTCGCCATTTTGCACGAAGCAGGCCGTGAACCGAAGCCGGGAGCGTTCTATGGCGTCTGGGCTTCAGAAGGCAAGCAGGGCCTGAGAATGTCAGAACGTGCTTTATCCGGGCAGAAGGGATTTTGTACGGGCGCGGGACTCGTCGACTGTGCTCTGGTGACGGCTATGGAGCCTGAGCGTCGTCTTTTGGAAATCGATCTTCGAATCGATCGTGATCGTATCTTTTTCGATACCTCCGAATGGGTAACCGATGCCTTCGCCGAGACTTCTACGGCCACAACCCTGTTCCGGGACTATCCAGTGTCCGAGGCAGATTTCGTTGGGCCTCCGAGTTGGTATCTGGAAAGGCCTGGCTTCTGGCATGGGGCGTGTGGACCGGCCTCATGCTGGGCAGGCGGCGCTCTCGGTCTGATCGCCTATGCGCGGAAGCACACGCACTCGACAAATCCGCATGCCCTTGCTCACCTGGGGGCTTTACTGGCGAACGAGTGGCAGCTTCGATCCCTCCTCCAGGGGGCTGGGGCTGAGATCGACCGGGATTTTGGGAATATTCCCGCGGCCAGATTGAGAGCGCTCTGCCTACGGCATGTTGTCGAACAGGTCTGCACCGATACGATGCTCCGCTTCGGGCGGGCGTTCGGGCCCCGGCCGCTGGCCTTCGACGCCGCAATCTCGCGACTGTATCACGACTTGAGTTTGTATATCCGGCAATCGCACGCGGAATCGGATCTCGAAGAATTAGGACGGTTATCTCTTGCTACATCGGAAGGGTGTCGTCCGACGAACGCGAAAACTGAACAGCCCGGCTAGGTCACGCCTGAATCGACCGCCGTCAGTTATTTGCCTGATAGGAAGGGTCCTCGTTCCCGGATGAACATCAGCGGAAGTTCTTGCCGTTACCAGCGAAATCTGCCCGCGTCGAGCAGACGGATTCGATGTGCGAAAAAGTAGGTCGCGGTCGATTCGCCGCTCTCGCCGGTCGCGCTGTATGGGGCTGGTCGAATCGTTCGGTGAACCACATTGCGATTTACTGATAGCCAGCCGCGGCAGACCAATTGCTACAAGATTCAGCATGCGCTTTCGCGTCCTCGCCATTTTGATCGCGACGTGTGGCCTCGCGACGGCGCAACGGTCGTCTTCTGCAGGCGGCTCCCCTGAGCATCGCTCCGACGTCGAAATCACGTGGCACATTTTCAAACCGCGGTTCATGCAAGGCGTGGATACGGTGAAGTTGATGGAACCCGTGGCGGCGTTGAATGTCCAGATCACAAATCCTGCTCACGCGTCAATCGTTGTCAATCGCGCCTGCCGAACGGCACTCGGCAACAGGTGCGTCGCGCATGTCACGATCCCGAAAGACCTTCAGGCGATGAAGCTCTCGGACGACAAGCCATCGATGGAAAACCATGGTTTGCGGACCTCCGAATCATGGAGTCCGGTAGAATCTGCGCCTGATACGCAACAATTGCAAGCCGCTGCGAGCATTTTGAAGTCCGGGAAAAGGGTTGCGATCCTGGCCGGGCAAGGTGCGCTCGCCGCCCGGGCCGAAGTGCAGAAAATAGCCGAAACGTTTGGCGCGCCCGTGGCGAAAGCGCTTCTTGGCAAAGCCGTTCTACCCGACGATTCGCCCTATACGACAGGCTGTATCGGACATCTGGGAACGCAACCCAGCCAGTGGATCATGCAGAGCTGCGACACTTGGCTGATCCTCGGCTCAACGATGTCATGGATCGATTCCTATCCGAAGCAAGGCAGTGCACGCGCCATTCAGGTCGATATCAAGGCCGATCATATCGGGCTTCGCTATCCGACCGAACTTGGCTTGGTAGGCGATGTAAAGACGACTCTCGCGGCGCTTTTGCCGCTCTTGCAGCATAAGGCAGACCGGTACTTTCTGACAGAAGCACAGCGGCGCATGCAGGACTGGCTTAAGCTCCTCGACCAGGTAGAACGCGTGGAACGTTCGCCCCTACGCCCACAAATGGTCGAGCGGGCGCTCAGCGACCTGATCGCCCCCGATGCGGCGATCTCGCTCGATTGCGGATCGAACACGTTTTTCGCGGCCCGACATTTGCGGGTCCGCGAAGGACAGCGTTTGACTAGTCCCGGGATGCTGGCAACGATGGCTCCTGGTCTGCCATTCGCGATTGCGGCGCAATTCGCGCATCCAAATCGCGAGAGCGTGGCAGTCGTTGGCGACCGCGAATTCGCCATGCCGATGGCGGAATTGACAACTGCAGTTCAACACAATCTAGCCGTCAAAATCGTCGTCCTGAAGAACAACAGCCTGGCAGAAGTGCGTTTCGAACAGCAAGAATTAGGCAACTCGCCCTGCGGATGTGATCTCGGCCGGTGTGCGACGCCCGCTGAAGTGCGCCCAGCGCTCACATCCGCTCTGCGGTCGCCCAAGGCAGCGATAGTCGAAGCAGTCGTCGATCCCGATGAGCCATCCGCGAAACCGGAAGAGGTGCGGGCGTGACCGCCAAAAACTCGAAGATCAAGGATTCCATGAAAGACACCAAGAAAACAAAACACGCTTCCTCGACGAAGCATTCACCTGAGACTCCGCAGCCGGCTGAATTGCACCAGACAGCAGGCAAAGATGTTCCTGTATTGACGACTCAACAAGGCATCCCCATCTCGGATGACCAAAACACGCTTCGCACCGGGCCTCGCGGACCAGCACTGCTCGAAGATCTTCATTTTCGAGAGAAAATCTTCCACTTCGACCATGAACGGATTCCCGAGAGGGTCGTGCACGCGCGGGGGTTCGGAGCTCACGGCTATTTCGAGAACTACGAATCGCTGGCAGAGTTCACACGTGCGGATTTGTTCCAGCGCGCAGGTGAGAAGACCCCAGCTTTTGTACGCTTCTCGACCGTTGCCGGCAACAAAGGTTCAGCGGATCTTGCGAGGGATGTGCGCGGCTTCGCGGTGAAGCTGTACACACAGCAGGGGAACTGGGACATCGTCGGGAATAATATTCCCGTCTTTTTTATACAGGACGCGATCAAGTTTCCCGATCTGATTCATGCGGCCAAACAGGAACCCGACCGCGACTTTCCGCAAGCGCAAACAGCTCACGACAATTTCTGGGATTTCATTTCGCTCATGCCGGAGAGCATGCACATGGTCATGTGGATCATGTCGGACCGCGCGATCCCTCGCTCTTTCCGGTTCATGGAAGGCTTCGGCGTCCACACCTTTCGCCTGGTGAACGCCGAAGGTAACTCGATGTTCGTCAAATTCCATTGGAAGCCGAAGCTCGGACTGCAGTCCGTGGTATGGAACGAAGCGGTCAAGATCAATGGAGCCGATCCCGACTTCCACCGGCGTGACCTCTGGAACGCCATTCAATCTGGAAACTACCCGGAATGGGAACTGGGTCTGCAACTGTTTGATGACGCATTTGCCGAAAAGTTTTCCTTTGATGTGTTGGATGCAACCAAGATCATCCCGGAAGAAGAAGTGCCGATACGAAAGGTGGGCCGGCTGGTGCTCGACCGCTGCGTAGATAATTTCTTCGCGGAGACCGAGCAGGTAGCATTCTGCACGAACAATATCGTGCCTGGCATCGACTTCAGCAACGATCCTCTGCTGCAAGGCCGTAACTTTTCCTACCTTGATACCCAGGTCAAACGGCTGGGCGGCCCGAACTTCACACACATTCCCATCAACGCTCCCAAGTGCCCTTTTCACCACTTCCAGCAGGACGGGCATATGGCGGTACAGAACCCGAAGGGTAGGGTGAATTACGAGCCAAACTCGCGCGGCTCTGCGGGTGGGCCGCGGGAAGACCCCGCAGTCGGGTTCCGTTCCTTCCCGGCCGAAGAGACGGGCGCAAAGGTTCGGCTAAGGCCCGAGAGTTTTGCCGACCACTATAGTCAGGCGCGCCAGTTCTATATCAGCCAGACAAAGGTGGAGCAGAACCACATCGCCGCCGCGCTCGTCTTCGAACTAAGCAAGGTTGAGGAACCGGCGATCCGCGAACGAATGGTTTCCCATCTTCCTAACATCGATCAGGGACTGGCCGAACAGGTCGCGGGTGGGCTGGGCCTCAAAGGAAAGATCAAAGCGGCGACGCCTGCCGTCGAAGTTCGTTCCGACCTCGAAAAATCGAAACCTTTAAGCATCGTGCTGAACGGGCCGGACAGTTTCGCCGGCCGCAAGGTAGGTGTGCTGGTCACCGATGGGGTAGATGCGAAGCTAATCGGCGCTTTGCGGGCGGCGCTCGAGGCAGAAGGGGCGACGCTTGAAATCGTCGCTCCGACGGTCGGCGGCGTTCAAATGAGCGATGGAAAATCGCTGAAAGCCGATCATAAGTTCGCCGGTGGACCCTCTGTCCTTTTTGACGCCGTCGCAATTCTCAATGCAGCGGATACCACCGGCGGTCTCCTGCAAAACGCGGCTGTCGGCGATTTCATTCGGGATGCCTTTGGGCATTTGAAATTCATCGGCTATACAGAGGGGGCAATGCCTCTGTTTCAGAAGGCCGGCATCGCCGATGCGCTCGACGAGGCCTGCATTGAGCTGGACGGCTCTAAGTCGATCGATGACTTCATCAGCGCCTGCCGAAAACTTCGTTTTTGGAAGCGTGAAGAAACGGTTTCGTTTTAGGAATGGACGATCCCTTTAGCAGTCTACCTACACGACCATCTAGCCGTTCCAGTTTCGCGGTGGAGCTTTTGGAGAAGCTCGCCTCAGAATTCGCCGGCAGACCCTCCGGCGTTTAAAGGAACGAGTCGCCGATTACGAACCGCAGGCCGAAGCGCTGAGCGCTTACTTTCTCATGTGGCTCCCGGTGGCTACACCGGACCGGGGCAGGGAGAAACGATTGGCGCGTCGACGTTTCCGATCGGGACGAGTCGGCATTTGCGGTGTCAGATCCTTTTAAGGATTCGTAATAAAACGATGGTTGGAGACGTGCTGAAAGGATGCCGTTATGGTTATCCCGATCGACAGGTTCAGAGAGACGCGCCCTATACGGCCTGTTTCAACGGCGCCACGTAAAAGCCGGCCGCTTCACAGGCGCTCGCCGCCTAAGTTGTTATGACGAGATACGCGAAACTACAGCACGTGCAATCGGCGCGGCGGCCGCCTTGACTCTACTCAGTGGGGCACGGACGCGGGCTCGCCGAAAAACGCTCGCCGGTAGACTGCGAGACGCGTTAATGGCCAAAAAGAGCAAGCAATAGGACGATGGGTATTGGTACACCGAGCATCAAGAGTAGAATCGAACGCATCGTAAGTCTCCTCAAAACTAAATTGAAAACACAAGCTGGAACTTGGATCGAGTGCGCGGAAGCCGCAATCGGAGGAACGCGCCACCGCTAAACGATTACGACATGATCGCGTTGCCTACCTCCGATAGTCGCGGCGAAACTCGCACAAAACGCGCCGATCAAGAGAGCAAGGAATGCCCATAACAATGAATGCGCTACTATCTTGCGTGTCGTGTCTGCAGTTTGTTGAGCCCTGGCAAAAACCTCAGATACTCGTTTGTCTGCATCCGGTTGACTGAGTCCCGTGCGAGCCGATACGAGCTGAGCTAAGTAACTCTTGTCTTCCGCCGGAACATCCCCGTGACGAAGGGCATTCGCAAGAATGCGTTCAACCTCACCGTACACTGAAGTACTGTCTGCGTCCCGTTTTACAGGATCCGAGCGCAGCAGAGTATCGATAAAGTACGCGTTGGGATCGAACTCCCGCGCTTGGGCCTTAGCACCTGTTGTCCCACCCGTCCCGTCTGGGGAAGGTGTTGACGGCGCACCAACCATGGAGGCAGCTGCGGAAGCCAAGAATGCGGCGGTGATTACTAACGCTACCGCCCACGCTAGAAACCCGTGCGCCGTATCGCGGAAATAGACTTCGTCCGTGTGAATATTGGTCCATTTCGTGCGTAGCCGGCCGGCAAGATAGCCGCCCATCGACGAACTGATGATTTGCATAAGGATGAGCCATATAAACGCAGCTTTACCGACCGTCGAGGCGGATGCCCCAACATTGGACCAGGGAGAGACCGAGGAAAAGCCCAACCCGGCACCCAATGCAAGCAAGATCAGGGACAGGGCAGCGGTCACAAAGCCGCCACCGATCACTGCCGCCCATGAAACACCCGACGAGTTTGCCTCATTGTTAACTGAAGAGCTTACCGAAGTTGTGGCGACCGCCGTTTGATCGCGTGTTGTCAAGTTTGGAAGTGCTGGTTGTCCCATAAGATTGTCCGTCCTGTCTTGTCTCCTACCCACGTTTAAGATGCACGTAGCGCTCCAAATGCCGAATACGCCGGACGTATGATGAGCTGGGCCAAACAGACTAGATCTGCATGACAAGTCTCAGCGTGACATCTGACCGAGCTGCTTGGCCAATCGTCGGAACGCGGCGTCGAATCGTCTCTCACGATAACGGCCGGAGGATATGACGGCGGTGATATAACATTAATTACATACGTTCAGTTGCCCACGCGAACTTTAGCTGCAATGCCGTGAAGCATCCCGCTAAAGACCAACCGGTGCAAAGGAAAAACTGAGTACCAGTAAGCAAGCCCTAGCAGCCCTACCGGATCGAACGTCGCTGTTTGGCGGATGAGGGAGCCTGTGGAATCACCTGTGACTTCGAACTCCAGCCAGGCACGGCCAGGAAGTTTCATTTCAGCCGTCAGACGCAGACGATGATCGGGCTCCATCACCTCCACACGCCAGAAGTCCACAGTATCACCAACGCAAAGCGCATTCGGATCGCGGCGGCCGCGTCTCACCCCAAAGCCACCGAATAGCCTGTCTAGCGAACCGCGTAGTTGCCACAACCAGTTCGCGTAGTACCAGCCTGTTGCCCCCCCGATCCGACGGATCGGGGCGAAGGCCTCCTGCGGAGAAGCCGTCACGTGAATGGACCGGGAGTCGATCATTAGATTCCGACCTTCCGCTTTGAGGGCCGCCGCCATCGCCTCACGAAACCCGCAAGGCCGAACGTTAAACCGGCTTAGGGCCGTCTGATCTTCCACGATGGTCGGGTGACGAATGCTGTCAATTAGCTTTCGCCCCACATGGACGTAAAGAGGAGTGACTAAACCCAACCAAAGGCTGGATAAACGCGGTGTAAGCAATGGGACCGAAATCACCAGGCGTTTCAGCCCCCTTTGCCGTGCGTACTCTTTCATTAGACCGCCGTAAGACGCTCGATCCGAGCCTCCGATCTCGAAGATCCTGCTCCCCTCGGGCGGCAGCTTTAGGGCAGCAAGTAAATACGAGAGGAGGTCCGCTATCGCGATCGGTTGAGCGGCGACCGAAACCCAGCGGGGGGCGATCATAACCGGGAGCCGCTCCACCAGCGCGCGTATCATCTCAAAGGATAGACTGCCGGATCCAATCACAACCGACGCACGAAATTCAATGACCGGAACCCCCGTCGATTTGAGGATTTCACCCACTTCGTGGCGGCTACGTAGATGCGCGGAGAGTTGGTCCTTACTGCGCCCGAGGCCACCTAGATAAATGATCCGCTGTACTCGCCCCTCACGTGCCGCGTCAGCGAAGTTCTGTGCCGCGGCTCTGTCCTGTTCCTCAAAGGATTGCGTGGAGCCCATGGAATGAACGAGATAGTACGCGGCCTGCACACCATCCATGGCGGCGCGAACAGAAGAGGCATCGAGAACGTCCCCGCCCACGACTTGTAATCCGGACAGACTTTTGGCTCGTAGAACTTCGGGACACCGCGCCAAGCAGCGCACCGGGTAGCCGGCAGCGAGCAGCGCTTTCAACAACTGTCCACCGACGTACCCCGTCGCGCCAACGATAAGAATCAGCGATTTCAAGTTGCAGGGCTCATTCTGTCCAGCAAGCAAACTCTAGGAAGGGTGCCAGCCGCTCGAACACTGCCGATCAAGCACTACAAGATCAGCTCCCAGAAATCATTGCCAAGCCCACCTCCGCGGTATAGGTCGCCAAGCGGGTGCGCCGAATGAGGGCCGGTTTGCGCTCCGAAATATCGCGGAGAAAGGCGAAGAGGGTCATTTTAGTCTCAATGATTTTGTTCTACGCACCCCGGCCCCTGGGACAGCTTCGCTCAAACACCTTCCGAACCGTGCAACTTTACCATTTTGTTATATAAGCCGAGTATGAGAATTGTCGGAGCCCATTGGCCAACAAAGTTTGCTTTCTTCTCCTGACCCATCATCATCAAAGCCAGCGAGACGCTAATCGACCCAACAGCGGCCCATAAGAATGTATCGGAGGGCAGCTTCGCCGTCTGTTGCTCAATGGTTCGAGCGATCGGCCCCTCTCGATGCTCCGGTTCCGCCGACGTCTTCGGTTCTTTTTCCATTATGTTCTGCATTGTGACTCCTGTGCCGCCCTGGGGCCGCATAATATCGTTAGGCACGTTATCCGCCAAATGATCCGTCAAGAAGTATCCAGTGTTTGCGTTTGCAATCCGGTGATCGGCATCACAGCTTGCCATAGAATGTGCGTAGGCGGTGTATGTAATTTGACCTGCCTCACTTTTCTCAGCCAGTCATAACTGAGGATTTCAAGATTTCGGCAAACTCGTTTGGCGTTCGGTAGCCCAGGCTGCTGTGGGGCCGTTCGCTATTGTACTCATCTCGCCATGCTCTGATCTTTGCCCTGGCGTCTGCTAAGTTGTGAAACCAGTTCGCATTTAAACATTCGTCGCGGAGCCGGCCGTTGAAACTCTCGATGTGGCCATT
>Ga0209118_1001598_pt1 | contig 10363 bp, 9 predicted proteins | sample BlaSpr_A8_Ref_M1_FD_187988 | JGI IMG/M metagenome (GOLD analysis project Ga0209118, IMG submission 187988) | Forest soil microbial communities from Thunder Bay, Ontario, Canada - Black Spruce, Ontario site 2_A8_Ref_M1 (SPAdes) (version 2) | ecosystem: Environmental > Terrestrial > Soil > Boreal...
CGATGCATGGAAGAAACGGGCCTTGTCGCTGGCGAGATCGGGTTCCAGCAGCGGCCGCAGGGTATACACCGTGTACATGGCGGCGATTTTCGAACTGCACACCGGCAATTTGGCGCAAGCGCGGATCTTACTCGAATCGGCACCACCGCCCGGATCGCCCCATCTGCCTCCCTTGGCCCAAAACGTCGCCTACCTCGCGCTCGCCTACTATCAGTGGAGCATCGGCATGACGAATGCCTGCCTCGAGACCGTGGCGGCAGCGCTTGCGGCATCGCGCTCCCGCGGTATTCATGTGTGGGATTTTTACCTGTTTGGCCTGGCATCACAGGCAGCCATGGCGACGGGGGACATGGGGGCGGAAGCGGTTTTGATAGCGTCGGCAGCATCGCCGTGGATAAAGAGGGCAACGCTTATGTAGCAGGTAGTGCCTTAGGGTCGATTTCAATCCGACGTTTTTCCGCCATTTGTCTCGGTAACGTGCCCCCAGCTGTGGGCCGGCATCCCATCTGAAGCGCGCTGCGACCGCCACGCTCTCAACGCCTTCGCTTCCGGACACCTACTGTTCGCCCGACAACATCTTTACAAGCCGGTATTCATACTTCAGCCCTTCAAAGAAGGATTTGACCAGCAGCCGCTCGTCTTTGCCGTGAGCCCGAACATCGAGAATATCCCCGCCAAATCCATCGTTGCCATACGTCGGAATTCCGGCGTTGCGCAAGTACAGACCATCCGTCGCGCCTGTCGCCATCGTGGGGATGACCGGCGTGCCCGGCCAAAACTCGGCCGTCAGCTTCTCTACCGCCTCCATGATTTCCCGGTTGAGCGGCGAAGGTGGACTCGACGTGGGCTCCTTGACGGGCGTGATGGAAATCTGCTCGTCAGCGAGAACCTTCACTAATGTTTTCTGAACTTCGTCCACCGGCTCGCCGGGCAGGATTCGGCAGTTGACCAACGCACGCGCTGTTTGTGGCAGCGCATTGTCGGCGTGGCCCGCCTCCAGCCGTGTTGCCACGCAGGTCGTGCGCAGCTGGGCGTTGTTATCAGGGGTAGCCGACAATCGGGCGACGGCGCTAGCGTCGGGGTCCGGCAAAGTCACGGCTTTCATGTCAGCGGCTATCTGACCCGCCTCCACCTCGGACATGCGCTGGAAGTACGTCCTCGTCGTCTCGTTCAATTTCAACGGGAAATCAAACTTACCGAGGCGCACCAAACCTTCGGCCAAGCGGTATATGGCGTTGTCCTTCGACGGCAGGGAGCTATGACCGCCTGGATTCTTAACCTCGAGTCGGTAGGACAGGTACACTTTTTCGCTCGTCTGGACGTCGTTTTCATAGGACTTGCCATACTTTAGCCCCACGCCGCCGCCTTCATTCAGCGCGTATTCGGCGTCGATCAGATCGCGGTGATTCTTGAGCAACCACTTAATGCCATATCCGTCGGCATCGCCGTTCTCCTCATCCGTTTCCAGCGCGACGATGATGTCCCGATTCGGCTTGTAGCCCTCCTGCTTATAGCGAATCAGGTTAGCGATAAAGGCCGCCGCCATGTACTTGTCGTCTGAAGTGCCGCGCCCGTAGAAATAGCCATCCTTTTCCAGGAACTTGAACGGGTCAACCGACCAGTCCTCGCGCTTGGCATCGACAACGTCGAGATGAGCGAGCAACAGGATTGGCTTGCGGGCTCCCGTGCCGTGTAGTCGGACAACCAGATTGCCCTTACGCGGTGCCGGGGTGATTACCTGGACATCGGCGCCGGTAAAGCCAGCGGCACGCATTCGCGCCGCCATCGCAGCGGCTGCCTTGGCCGTGTCGCCGGTGGCGGTGACGGTGTTGATTTCGATCAGTTCCTGGAAAATGTCGCGGGCAAGTTGCTCATGAGCGGTCAGGGGATCCGCCCCCGCCCGACCCGTCCACGCAAGACATAGAAGGAGCAGTGTCGCGGTGGCGAGGGAAGGAAAGGGCCCGAAGCGAATGTTACGAATACTCCGCGCCCACCTTGCAGATCGGCCCATTTCTGCTCCCTGCCTGTTGATGCAATGGCGAAGACGGCCACGCGGAGCTCGACGCACTTACTCACCCATACGCCAGAATAGCCCCGACCCCAACTTTGCGAGGATACGATCGGGTGCCGGCCTGCTTTTTGAGGAGTAAAGGACTGCCCTCATGCAGCCGGTCGGAGCGTAATAAGTAAATCTGTCGGGCTCTTTCCCTCAGGCTTTGATCAATCCGGTCTCTTCAACCTGTGCGGCCAAAGAAACGAGTTTGCAGGTACCAACCATGCTGGCGTCTGCCGCTTTCGCAGTAGGGCAGTAACCCGAAAACGCGGTGCGGCCTCTACCCCAATGCCGCGCTCATCGCAGACGTCGGAAACGCCTCAAGCAGAACGCGTATTTTGCTGAAAGCACAGCACGGCCGAAGTCGCGCCACACACGTCAACCTAAAATTCACGGAAGGCAAGCTGCCTTGAAGGCAGGCCCGCGGGCCTGGAGGGACGAGCAGACGTTGCTGTCTGCGGTCTGCGGTCTGGTTCTTGGTGAAGAAAACTAACGCTCTAAATAAGCATAGCATCTTCCCGTCAAGCCGTGCAGATCAACGTCACCAGCACGTTCCCGGTGATTGTTTTCAACCCGCCTTCAATTTCCTGCGGGCTGTGCGCCCAACGAGTTGGCAGAACAGCATGGCTACGAACTGGCCCCAGTTCGACCGGCCTCTCTGCGATATTCGGGACCCATCTCCTTGACGATGCGCTGGAAGTCTATGCGCGGGACTGAGTTTGGGTACCTGGCTGAACGCGATGCCTTCGCGTTGAGTTCTCGTAGGGTCCGCTGGTTCTCACAAGAGCGACTGAAAGTGTCACTCGCAAAGAATAGTCGCGACAAAATGCAGCCACGGATGGTCAGATCCGAGCAGCGGTTGCATTCAGCCTCGGTAGTGGAAATTCGCGATCGCGAACCCGCCGAATATAGCGATGCAGAAGGGAACGACCGCCCAAACAATGGGAGGAATTGTGACGGGCAGTACAAAAGCCACCATGACGGCGCCAAGAAGGATAATGATCAGGCACAGGTGAACCCCGAACACCTCAGGGTTGTGGTGTAGAAATTCCTTACTCTTCACGATGCGCCGCACATAACCGTCAAACCAGACAGCAAAAACGAAGACGGCAAACACCGGTAGCCATTCGGCCAGCTGGGCACAGCGGTACGTGGCAAGCGCAAACAGCGCTTCGATGCTCTTGAAATACTGATTCTGATAAAACGCCGTCATCACTTTGGAGACTTCGAGCCCGAGAGCTGGGTTGGCAAGTAGGTTGGCTGGCTGAGTTGAACTAGCGACAGCGTTGGACACGGGACTGGCGTCCTTGGCGCTCTCCTGCAGTCGCAACATGCGGGCGAGAATACGAAACGCATGATCCTGCCCCCACAACTGGACGCTGAGCTCATGCTCCGCTTGCAACCGCTCCAAGAAATGTTCCGGTGGGTGTGCGGAGGGGAGGTACAAAACACATACGGTAACCACAAGAATGCAGGCGATTGCGACACCGCGAACGAGGTTCACGCTAGTCTCAGTCCGCCTTGAGGATCGAAAACCGACCCTTGATTAACCGGCCACCCACGGAACCGAAATACTGGAGATTGGGCAGGTGGCCAAGCATGTATGCCGGTACCCTCTCTTCACGCGTTTCTGCGACTCGGGTCTGTACCACCGAGGTGAAGTCACCAAGATGAGAATCGGCTGCGGTATTTACGCCGGACTGCACCGAATGAATCGCCGTCTTGCCAAAAGTCTCGACGATAAAGTCCTGCGTGGGTCGATCCTTGGAGCGAAGGGCGATGAGGTTATTGAGGTTCCCGAGCGCCATGCGGGCCGCTTCCTCGCTGCCCAGACGCCGAACCAAGTCGGCGATGGTTTGCATCGCACAGGTTGTATAAATTCCTCCCTCTGCACCTTTGTTCAGTATCTCGATAAGCGGAAGGTTAATAACGTTCGCGAGTTCGTCGACGAACAACGAGATGCGCCGGTACTTCCCGAGGTTGTAGCGCATGCCCACCTCTGCCGCAAAGTCCGCGAGAAAAATCGCACCCAATGCAGAAGCGACGCCGGGATCCGGCAGGGAGTCGAGCGAAAAGTACATAACGTGACCACCACGGATAATTTTTTCGTGGTTCATGATGGGCCGCGTATCCTCCGCGTCGAACGGATCAGGGGACAACGATCGGCCAAGATCTCCCGAGGTCAACATCGACAGAATGGGCAGCAGGTTCGCCGTGATCTTCTGGTAATGCTCACGGTTGTGCCGGAATGTCCGCACCTGTGAGTCGATCACTTTCGTGTGCTGCTGCTGAGGATAGTGGTGTTCGTAGAACGTGACGTAGGCCAACAGTTCCGGTGTGGCCAACTCCGACGGGCGCTTGATGAGGCCTTTATTGGCCTTCACAATCAGGCCCTTCATCTCATCCAGTTCGCGCCAGCTAGGCCCAAGCGTCTGATCATAGAGCCTGCGCAACGATGCTTCGAGCACGGGTTCAATCCCGCCCTCTATGTACTGGGCAAGTTTCCTTAAATTGGGTCGGTCCTCGAGATCGACGAGCCCCTGGCAGACGACGTTGACCGCATCCCAACCAAACGCAGAAAAGCTGCCGCCTGTGTCCGGGGGCATGATCGCCTGAAGGCGCGAGGCGAGTTCTGTCGGCTTCTGCCAATTGAACATGGGATCCATGCGCACACCGCGATCTGGGAACGCGGGGTGAAATTCAAGAAACGTATCTGGCTCGCGCGCCTCTGCACACGCACGCATGACGTTGGCTTTGAGCCGCACTGAATTCTTCGGGTCATAGATGAGAACGACGTCCCCACGATAGATGGCCTGCGGGATCAGGTTGGATAGTACAACCCCTTTCCCAGACTGGGTCGTGCCGACGATTAACGTTCCTCCCTCGAAGTTCTGCAACGGCCGGTACATGGGCGCTTCGTTTGGGTCGACGCCGTGGATATAAGGCAGGCCGATCTCATGGTCGGGTTGCGGATCTACTTCGTAACCCAGGAAGTGGAGGAGCCGCGGCAGATCGCATACTCGCGGTAATCAATCTTTTCCAGATCATAGAGGCGCTGCGAGTGCACCGGTAGCCAGGCGAATCCAAACCCAAGAAATACCTCCTTCTGGTCGCGGCACAGCTTCCGCAATCTGTTCGACGTGATCACCTGCATTGCCCGGCCCGATAGGGAAGCACGCAGGACCAGTATCCGGATTGCCTGGCGCCAGCGATGTATGGACATCACGAGACATATCAAAGCCAGTGGCAAGCCAATCACCACCGGTGTATCAGCTCGCACTGCCGAATACATGAAGAACCCGCAAGCGGCAATCCAAACCATTGCAGGAATGCTCTCATAGGCTCTGCGCCAAGGCATCTCGTATTTGCGGAGCATCACGCCGGGGCTCCTCCGATGATGAACCGCGGTTGGATGACCAGCCCGATAACTTCGTCGCCGCCAATCTTTCGCCTGACTGTTTTCGACGAACTCCCTGCGGGTACCGCCAACATCGAGAGTTCACTCAGGGAACGTATCGCGAGCGAGGTATCGATCTGACGACGCTCCAGCTCGAATAGCGGAACAAAGAGGCCGCTCGCGGTCGACCAGACTGAATGCTTTGTCTCTTCCCCGTTCAGCGTGTCGACGATCTCGGACAGTGCAGTTCGCACAGCGGCGTTCAGCCGAATCGGGGCCTCGAGAGCGAATGCTGGATTGGGGGGCAGGGTTGACGGAGGACCGGGATCCACGCCCGGTACTGAAACCCCGGATCCTTGGGCCGTTCTGCTGAAGACCATCTTGGCCAATCTGAATGCGCTGCCCGACGAGTTGATTGAATCGCATATCCGCGAGGGCGGTTCGCTGCTCCACGTGCTGCATGGAATTCAGGACGCATCCGATTGAGTTTTTGCGCACCACAGGTGATCGGTGAGAATCCGCCGCCGCTCCCTGTCAGCGGCTCGTCGTGGGTAGGCGATGGATAAGCGCAGAATGTGCTGGCGGCGGAGGAAAAGCCTGCGTGGTCTGGGCTCACTGCGGCAGGCTTATGCTTCGACGAGGCGCGTTTTGGCATCGAAAAAGCGGTTGTCCGCAAACGAGAGTTAGCAAAGTTATGGGTCCATCAGGCGGCAAAATTTATCGTTCGAGGCACACGCTGCTGGGGTGCACAGGCGCAAATCATTGCGATCATTACATGATCCTGCCGCCACCTCGGCATCGGGGAATAGTTAACGCAGGCTATTGCGAAAATTCTGGATTGCTCTCCAACAACGGCGATGCGTTTGGACCGAAGGAGACCATCCATGCTCCATCCGGGAATGAGCTCGGACAGATCGCTGATGTCCTCGATGCGCGCTGCCCACGACGACACGGAAGGTGCGTAGCCCCACGCATACGACCCCCAGACACGCTGCCTGGCCCGCTTGCACATCGTTTCAGATTTGCTGAATTAGAGACTCTAGGCTGGGTCGGCCCTCAGGGCTTCGCACGCATACAGCAGAGGTGCAGGATCCGGTTTGCGCTGAAGCAGCGTGTCGCGCGCCACGATGACATCAAAACAATGCGAGAGCCGCAGTATTGCCGCAGCGACAACGCGTCATGCGAATCGAATTCGGTGACGACCGCCATCTTGGCCCCCATGTCCCCCAATTGCGCAAGTCCTCTTTGCATGCCTTGATATGGCGGTCTGCTGCGCCCTGCAACAGGACGTCGTCTAATTTGAATAGCACGGCATCGAGCGAAGTGGAGATAGTGCGTTCCTCTTTTGCAGAAAAATCCGGGGCTCCAGCTGACTTTCTAAGCACCCACCAATGCCCTGACATGCGCTGCCGAGCCGGAAGCCAGGCCATCCATGCTATAGCCACCTTCGAGAATGGAGACGATGCGCCCGTCACACGTCGCATCGGCAATACGCATCAGCTCGCCGGTAATCCAATGGAAATCGTCATCCTCGAGGTTCAAGCCTGCGAGTGGATCGAGATAGTGGGCGTCGAAGCCTGCCGAAATGATGATCAGTTCGGGGCGGAAGCGGCGTAACGCGGGTAGTATTTCCGCTTCGATCTGCGCTTGGAAAAGTGCCGACTCACAGCCACGGGGCAAAGGAACGTTGACGATATTATGGTTTATGCCCGTCTCGGATTTAGCGCCCGTGCCGGGATAAAAAGGCGACTGGTGGCTTGACGCGTAAAACAACTCGGGCCGGTCGAAAAAAGCTGCCTGAGTGCCATTGCCATGATGGACGTCGAAGTCCACGACCGCAACGCGCTCCAGCTTGAGTACATCATAGGCGTACGCTGCTGCAATCGCAGCCTGATTGAAAATGCAAAAGCCCATTGCCTTGGCTGGCTCAGCATGATGGCCGCAGGGACGGGTGGCGCAAAAAACGTTGCGCGCTTCTCTATTCATCACCGCGTCGACACCAGCGCAGGCTGCGCCGACACAGCGCATCACTGCTTCCCACGAGCCTGGCGACATCATCGTATCGCCGCCATCTAGCAGCACGTGGCCGTGTTTGGGGACCATGTCTGCAACTTCATCGATAAATGCCGGTTCATGGATCAACTGCACGTGATCTCGCGTGCCCATCGGCGCATCGCGCCATTGCAACGATGCAAATTCCGGCGTCTGCAAGGCGCGCAAGACGGCCTTCAGACGTTCCGGCGATTCCGGATGGCCAGGGGCGGGACGATGTTCCAGACACGCCGCGTGGGAATAGACAACCGTGGTCATAATTTGATGATGCGCGGCATAACCGGCGCTGGCTCCATATAAAGGCATTCAACACTTTCCCGTACAACACCGGGCGTAGCATCGACGCAGTATTCTGCGATTGATCGCGGTCAAGTTGGCGCGGTCGAGTCCTAGTTCGGACTCAACAAGGTCTTTCCTCGGCGATGGTCTTGGCGAGCAACTTGGTGAGCGCGTAAACGCTATCGATGTGCGGTGTGGGCGTGTTTGTGAGGCGCGCCAGTTCCACCACCGAGCCCACCAGGGCATCGATTTCCGGTTCTCGTCCAGCTTCCACGTCCTGAAGCATCGAGGTCTTGTGCTTGCCCACGCTTTCCGCGCCCGAAATCCGCTTTTCCAGCGGCACGCGAAAGGTGATGCCAAGTTTGTTGGCGACGTTCTGCGCTTCGATCATCATGGCCGCTGCAAGCTCGCGCGTCAGCGGATATTGGCAGATGTCGACCAGGGTAGAACGAGTCAGCGCGCTGATTGGGTTGAAAGTGAGGTTACCCCACAATTTCAACCAGATTTCGGCCCGGATGTCTCCCAGCACCGGGGATTTGAATCCGGCGTTGGTGAAGCATTCGGATACTTGCTGGACGCGCGCGCTCGAGGAGCCGTCCAACTCACCCACGGGAAAGCGATTGCCTTCGATGTGCTTTATCACACCGGGTGCGACCAGTTCGGAGGCCGGATAAACCACGCAGCCGATCAAGCGCTCGGGTGGAATGCGTTCTCTGATGAGACCGGTCGAGTCCACGCTACGTATGCGACTGCCCTCGAGTGCGCCGCCGTGTTTGTGGAAGTACCAGAAGGGTATGCCGTTCTGCATGGTCACCACGACGGTCTTCGGACCGAACAATCGTGGCAAATCGTTCGCCACTGCTGCTGCCTGGTGCGCCTTCATGGCAAGAATCACCATGTCCTGCGGACCTGCCTTGACGTAATCGTTCGTGGCCGTGACGTTACGCGCAGTATGCTCGGTACCCTCATCCGTGATGAGCCTGATGCCGTTCGCGCCAATGGCTTCGAGATTCTGCCCCCGCACGATGAATGTCACGTCTTCGCCAGCGAGCGCGAGCTTTACTCCCACCAGCCCGCCAATCGCGCCTGCGCCGATGACTGTTATCTTCATGTCGATCTTCCGTAATTGATCTTTGGCGCAGGCCGAAGGTACTCAAATCGCCTGTGCGGAACGCAATGAGGCGATCTCTTCCTGGTTGTAGCCCAAGCTCGCGAGCACTTCATGGGTGTGTTCTCCGAGCAAGGGCGAGCCGATGACCTCGGGCGTCAGATCCGAGAATTTGATCGGGCTGCCGACGGTGAGGTACTTGCCCCGCTGCTTGTGTTCGACCTCAACGACGGTACCACTGGCACGCAACGATGGGTCGTTTGCGATTTCCTTCATCGTGAGCACCGGCGCGCACGGAATGTCGAACTTGCGCAGGATATCGACCGCTTCGAACTTGGTCTTGTCCGCGAGCCATTTCTCGATAGTGGCGAAAATCTCGGTGATGTGCGGTTGACGCGCCTGGGCGGTGTTGTACTGCGGATCGTTGATCCACTCGGGCTTGCCGATGGCCTGGCAGATCGGTTCCCATGCATGGCCCTGGATGGTGAAATAGATGTACGCATTCGGATCGATCTCCCAGCCCTCGCACTTCAGGACCCAGCCCGGTTGACCGCCGCCGCCCGCGTTGCCGCCGCGCGGCACCACATCACTGAATGTGCCGTGGGGATATTGCGGATACTCTTCGAGATAACCCAGGCGATCGAGGCGTTGCTGATCGCGCAGCTTCACGCGGCATAAATTGAGCACACTGTCCTGCATCGAGACCGCCACCTTCTGACCTTTGCCCGTCTTGTCACGGCCGATCAAGGCAGTGAGGATACCGATCGCCAGATGCATGCCGGTGTTGCTGTCGCCAAGGGCGGCGGCACTCACCGTGGGTGGGCCATCCCAGAAGCCGGTAGTCGATGCCGCGCCGCCGGCGCATTGGGCGACGTTCTCGTAGACTTTCAAGTCGTCGTAGTGATGGCCGTCGCTGAACCCCTTCACCGACGCAACAATCATTTTCGGATTGAGCTCGTTGATGCGCTCCCACGAAAAGCCCATGCGATCGAGGGCACCGGGCCCGAAGTTTTCCACCAGGACATCGGACTTCTTAATCAGCTTTTCCAGCACCGTCTTGCCTGCCGGCTTCTTGGTGTCCAAGGTCAGCGATTTCTTGTTGCTGTTGAGCATCGTGAAATATAGCGCATCCACATCCGGAATGTCCCGCAACTGAGTGCGCGTGACGTCCCCCGAGCCGGGCCGCTCGACCTTGATCACGTCGGCACCGAACCATGCCAGGAGTTGCGTGCAGGCAGGTCCGGCCTGCACGTGAGTGAAGTCGATAATGCGAATGCCGCTCAATGGTTTGCTCATGATCGTACCTTTCTTCCTTAGTGATTACTTGTATCGTGGCATTGAGCCACGCCTTCGAATTGGATCCTCGCTTGGGCGGGGATGATGCATCGGTTTGCCACGCGCTTCGCTTGCCGTGCTTGGACGAGAATGCCTCACTTGTACATGGTCTGGGCCATGGTGCCGGGGGCATACACCG
>Ga0209118_1001599_pt1 | contig 10362 bp, 9 predicted proteins | sample BlaSpr_A8_Ref_M1_FD_187988 | JGI IMG/M metagenome (GOLD analysis project Ga0209118, IMG submission 187988) | Forest soil microbial communities from Thunder Bay, Ontario, Canada - Black Spruce, Ontario site 2_A8_Ref_M1 (SPAdes) (version 2) | ecosystem: Environmental > Terrestrial > Soil > Boreal...
GCTCGAACTGCTCTACGGCTGCGGCATTCGCAACTCGGAGCTGGTCGGCATCAATCTCGATGACATCAGCATGAGCAACGAAGCCATCCTGATTCGCGGAAAAGGAAAGAAGGAACGCTACGTCCCATTCGGAGGGTCGGCGCTAGCGGCGTTATCTGTTTATTTGCCGTGGCGGCAGCAACTGCTCGCCACGCTGAATAACACTCCGAAGAACACGCTGAAAAAAACAATTCCGGCGAGAGGCATGCCCGCGCTGCTCGTCAACCAGCGTGGCGGACGCCTCACCACGCGCAGCGTAGGCCGCATCATCAAGCGAATCGCAGTCGCCAAGGGACTGTCCCCCGAGGTTCATCCGCATACTCTGCGTCACGCCTTCGGCACCCACATGCTGGAAGAGGGAGCGGACCTGCGCGCCATCCAGGAACTGCTCGGGCACGAGCGCCTGGCGACCACGCAACGCTACACGCAACTCTCGGTCAAGCACGTGATGAACGTCTATGACCAGACGCATCCTCGGGCTAAGTGAAGTAGGTGGTACGTTTCATATTTTGCCCAAGCCTCCTCCGGACAACCGAAGATCGAGATTTACGAAGGAAACCGTCGAGGTTAGCCCAGTTTTGAGGACGTGAAGAAGGCAGCGGCTGGCATGCGATGAAACGTGCTGCGTCTGATTGCACGTTTCCGACTTTGGTCACGCGGAGACGTGCGTGCCCACTGAAGGAAACATTTCAAGAGTCTGATCTTGAGCGGATGAAGCAGCGAGATGCTTGCACAAACGGCCAATCAGCTCCAACCGACGGTCCTCGGGCAGTGTCTGAACATCTTCGGCTCTTATCTCTTTACCCACAACTTGACGAACTAGTTCGGAATTAAAGGCGAGAGCTAGCGAAAAGCTTGCTTGACCTTTCCGCGACTCCATCACTTCAAGTTCATCCGCTCTAAATTCAAGTCGGTATTTGTAACGGCTGATCACTCCAAACAGCCGACGCGCAAATTCGCCAGAATCGCTGTCGTAGACTGTGACATGCGGATTAAACGGATAATTCTTTTTTTTCCATACCACCCGGAGTTCCGGCGAAGAACAGCGGAAATAGACTGTATTCTGGCCAGACTCAAAAAAATTTCCAACACTGTCAATCACGACCTTGTCGCCGGCGATCTTGCGGTTGATATTCTTGAGGTCGATACGCTTCCGGTATGGGCCTCTAACCGTAATGTGAGCTCTGTGCTTTTCAGCCGGATTAGACAGGAAGCGAATTGCCTCTAGGCACTCGCTGAACGCCTTATCTTTTATATTCAGAACGTAAAACACTCTCATGGTGTTCTAGACAATCGAATATCGTCGGGTGATGTCATCGAAGCTTTCAGGAATGAAAAAAGAACCGATCCAAATTCGTCAGCCTTTGCGAACGCCGCTTTGCGATTCCCTCTGTCCCCGATCCATTCCTGAACATCTGGCCTGGCTGTAATTTCAAGGAACACTTCGTAAAGCACAAGGATTTGATTATAGAGTCTTTTCTGCTCATCTGTTTGAGATAAATTCCCGATTCGTTCCAACGGCGGGAATCCAGTTAGCGTCAAAATCTCCCCGGGCGAACTGCTTCGCGACGCAAACAGCGGGATGATAGTCGAAAAACAAATCAATAGGCGACTGAATTTCAGCTTCAAGTTCTTAAGGTGGTGTTTGTTTTTCTCAGCCCGTTCGTCCGGACGATTGCGCCTATTTTCGTAGTTTAGACAGAGCGTTTTCCAAAACCGGAGTATATCGTTCAACAGGAAAAGCGGGCGGAAATCACCGGTGTGATCGTGGTAGTCCCGAAAGTAGGCGTCGATTATTTGAGTCAGAATGCGTTTGTACGCGGCATCACCATAGATAGGGCGGCTCTCGAGCAAAAGCAGCATCCGCGCGGTAAAAAAGTTCTTGAAGTCATCTTCCGCACCACCGAGCTTGTCCAGCATCTCCTGTAGAGAATGAATTTCCAGATATTTCGCATCGTTCGAGAATGGCGGGAACCCCATATCCCGCGCGATTTTGATGAGTTCCGCGTCGATAAGTATTTTTGCGGTCTTTTCGATCGGGCGTTCGCCATCAAAAACGAAGAAAAGATCCAGATCGGACGACCGATGCGCTTCAAGGCGGCCATATGACCCAGTTACATAGATGCTGAGGTTTTGTTGACTAGAGAGGTCAGATATCTTCGCTGTGCGTTCCCTGAGTGTCTGAAGCTGGCCCTCCGCAAACTTCCTCCGTGCTGAGAGCAGACCATCCGACATTCGTTTCGGCCTTTAAGGCAGCGATTTTAGTCTACGCTGGTCGGGTACCCCTCGTCTCAGGGTTTTCGAAACGTGGAATTTCGCGAGTGTTGCCACTTCTATAATCTGGTGCCTGACCTCTTCATCACAATCCATTCGCGACCTTTTTCATCACAATCATCTGTGACGCGCAGCACAGACACAAAACCCGCTGTGCGCGACAATAAGCTCTGATTAGGAGAGGGTCGGGGTCCGTCCTTCTCCCAAGACGGCCGTAGCAGCCGCCCGAAACCCGTTTCGGCAAGCTCTTTGCTTCGAAAACACCTCTCAGGAGGGCCCGCTTAGGCGGGAACGATCTTTGATAAGACGCTCCGAGCTGAACCGGCTATTTTCATGGCCTAAGGTGTCAATAGGACATGCGGGTTTGACAACCGTCAGTTGAGGCGTTTGGCGGGCGTGACCCTGAGCGCAGTCGAAGGGGGAGCCCACTGCCGAAATCAGGATCTGAGAGCTAAGTCATTGATTCTTAAGCTTTTACTTGTAAGTCCTTTAAACTCAAAGATTTTGCGGGATTTTTTGCATAACTCTGTGATTCCAAAAGATCGAGGTCTGATTTTTTTTGGAGGCCGCGCACGTGGGCTCGATCTCTGACAACAACAGAGTGCTCCTAGAGGAACCCGCCATTTTCATAGCCTAAGGTGTCAACAGGACATGAAGGTTTGACAACCAAAGCGACGAAATCGAAGCTAAATCCTTTGTTTTCAATGACATTATACGTAAGTCCTTTAGATTCAAAGACCGGACCGAAAATCTCCTCCTAACCCCATGATTCCAGGAGACCAGGGGGGAGGGGGGTACCGTACCTTTGTAGTAAATAGGTAGAAGCACGGGCCGCACGGGGAAATTCCGTAATGCGTCCTTGCCGCCGGAGAGGGTGTAGGGATCTTTCGACTCCGCAGAGACTTCACTTCGTGAAGTCCCCGCTCCGCTCAAGATGACAACCTGGATAAGATGGACGGGCGAGAGCCTGCCCTGAGCCTGTCGAAGGGACGCGCGTCTCTCCACGACCGGGTTTTACTGATGGCTGACGGCTGACAGCTGACGGCTCGATTCCGCCGTGCCACTATGAAAAGAAGCTCATTACCCCGGTAACTTTCCTCGGACACTCGAGTGCTTCAACATGGCAGCAGGCGGTTCCTTGCTCGCGCCAACCAAGCTGGACGATCGGGAAATCAACATGAGTAAAATTGCCAAGGAAAGTATCCTGCTGATGTCGCTGTTCCTGATTGCGGCGACGGTGCAATTCTTCGCGCAGTCGCTGCCCATGGCGCTCTGCTTTTACTTTCTGCCGACTTTGTATTCGGCATATCACTTCGGACGCCGGCACGCGACTCTCACCGCCTTCGCCTGCGTATTCCTGGTCGTTCTGCTGGACTTCCTGAACCGGATGATGCCTGCGCACCGGGTGCTGTCGTTGCCCGGGGAACGGCTCTTCAACTTTGCAATCTGGGCGGGGATTTTGGCGGTGACCGGCTACGTGATGGGTACACTTTACGAGCGCAAGCAGGCGATGACCACCGACATCCGGGAAAGTTTCAGCGGGCTGCTGCTGGTTTTGAAGCACTTCATGGCCACCGAGAAGTTCGGCGTGGGTGAAAACCAGCGGGTGGCGGAGGCGTCGACCAGAATGGCGGAGGCGATGGGCCTGGGTTCGGATCGTGTCGAGTTGCTGCGCTCTGCAGTGTTGCTGCGGGATCTGAGGAAGCTCGGCATCACGAACGACATTCTCTACAAGGCCGCCGATATGAGCCGGGATGAAGTGGTGGCGAGTTTCCGCAAGCCCCGGAAGACCGATGCGCGCGCCCAAGCCACGGGAAACACGTTGCGGCGGGTGATTCCGATCATCGTCGCGCAGCAGATTGTGCAGGATCAGGGAGCGCGTTCGGTCAACGTCCCAGTCGAGGCTCACATTCTGGCCGTGGCGGATGCGTATCAGAAATTGATCAGCGGCGTCGACGGCAAAGTCCTGTCGCCTTCCCAGGCCGAGCAGGAGATTGTGGCGGGAGCGGGCCAGAAGTTCCACGAAGGCGTTGTGGAGGCCTTAACAAAAATCCTGAACGCGCAAGCTAAGGGCGCGGGAGCTTAAAATCCCGGGTGCAAAAGTTAACGCAGCGTCGTTTCCGCCAGCGCTGAATTCTTCGAATCGGACTCCGAATTCTCTTCCGGTCCGCGCGACTCTTTTCCTCGTAATTCTTTTTCCCGCAATTCCTGCCACATCGCCACCACGGTGGATTTCAACTCGGACGTCAGCTGTTCATACGCGGCTTCGCTCGCCTCATTCAGCGGAGGAGGTTGAATCGGCTTGCCGAATACCAGTTGCAGATTCGCGAACTTCGGGAATTTTTTGTGCCGTGGCCAGGCCTCGTAGAAGCCCTCGATCGCGACCGGAACAATCGGAGCTTGCGCGTGAATCGAGAGAATCGCGGCGCCTTTGCGGAAGACAGTCGGATTACCGTCGTTAGTCCGCTCGCCTTCGGGATAGAGAACAAGAATGCGTCCGTGGCTGAGGCCAAAGAATCCAGCGCGCATGGCGGGAATCAGGTTCGCGTCCGGATCGAGGACCACGGTGCGAATCCATCGCGCCAGCCGCCGCATGAATCCTTTACCGAAGATGTCGCTGGTGCCGAGCGCGAACGTATAGCGAAACAGCCGCCAGGGCAGCATCCCCGCCATCACCAGGGGATCGACGTAGCTTTGGTGATTCGAACAGAGCAGGAATGGGCCTTTTTTGGGCAGATTTTCGAGTCCGCGCATTTTGAGGTGAAAGCGGTCGAGCGCGAAAAGATAAATTAGACGCCCCAGCAGAAAGAAAGGGACGTCAGCGAAAATGTTGAGGCGCGCCAGTGCGAGCACATCAGGATCGGTCGCCGGTTCGCTCAGGATTGTGGACCAGGCTGGTTCGGCGGCTCTGGCTTGGCCCTCGCCCCGCCCCGCGCTCGCAAGAATGGCATCGATCAGGTCGCGCACCGAATAAATTTCCGCCAGCTGCGACTCGGGCACGTCGCCGCCTAGCTGCTGCTCGAGTGCGGTGAGCAATTCGATGCGCTGCATGGAGTCGAGTCCCAAATCAAGCTCCAGATTGTGCGCGGGACGAATCGCGTCGCGCTGGGTGCGCGAAGACTCCTGCACAACAGCAAGGGCGCGCTTCACATCGTCCTGCTCCAGCCACTGCTGGTCGTCGGCGGTTAGCGGCTTGTCTTTTTCCGTGCCAACGCCCTCCATGCCAACGTCCTCCGCGCCAATGCCCTTCATGCCAACGTCCGAATCGCCGGCGCCTTTTTGCTTAAGCTCGCGAACTTTCTTTTCAATCTGGAAGCGCTTCAACTTACGCGTCGTCGTGCGCGGCAGTTCCTCCTGCCAGATGTCATAGCTTCCCAGACGCTTGGTGGAAGCGATCTTGTGGGAGAGCGCTTCAATGTCTATGCGGATCACTTCTTTCGAGTTGACGATCTTGCGCTCGCGCAGCAGTTCAAAGTTGGGCACGACCACGGCATGCAGCCGCTCTGATGTTGGATCTCCCGGCCGCGCCTCCAGTGCCATCACGCAAATCTCTTTCACGTACGGAGCCTGGAGGTAGTGCGCCTCGATCTCCTCAGGATAAACATTTTTTCCATTGGCGAGGACGATGACTTCCTTGCGCCGCCCGGTGATGAAGAAATTGCCGCCGGAATCGAAGTAGCCCAGATCGCCGGTGTAGAACCAGCCGTCGCGAAGCACCTCCGCTGTGGCCTCCAGGCGATTCCAATATCCCTTCATCACGATCGCGCCGCGGATCGCAATCTCGCCCGCCGGCGGCGCGCCCTCTTCCACTGGCTTCGGGTCCACGATTTTTGCTTCGACCCCAGGAAAAGGCCGTCCGACGGAGCCAAATACAACGTGCCCCGGAGGGTTAATGAAGGCGCCGCCGGTGGTCTCGGTCAGGCCGTAGGCGTTCAGAACGTCGATGCCAAAAGAGTAAAAGTCGCGAGCGATGGCGGGATCGAATCGCGAGCCGCCGGTTATCAGATAGCGCATGCGAGCGCCGAAGGTCGCGTGAATTTCTCCGAAGAAAACTTTGCCGGCGTTGACTCCAACTCGGCGCAGCGCACGGTTCAGCGCCATCAGCGTGCGCACCAGCCGCAATGTCAACTTGCCGCGTTTGTTCAGTTCTTTGAAAATGCGCTCGTGAATCAAGTAGAAAAACTGAGGCACAACGCAAAACACGGTGATGTTGCGTTCCTGCAAAGCGCGCAGCAATTCGGTTGTGTTCAGCGTCTCCAGATAAACGACGCGCACGCCATTGATCAGGGGCAGGAAAAGGTTCGCCATCTGCGCGAGGACGTGAAACATCGGGAGAATTCCCAGCAGAGCATCCTCAGGACCAACCTTGACTACCGCGAGCACCGCATTCGCCTCGCCGACGAGATTGGCATGGGTGAGCATGACGCCCTTCGGGTCGGCGGTCGTACCCGAGGTGTAAAGGAGCGCCGCAAGGTCGTCCTCAGGGGGGATGATGGGCTGAAAGTCGCCGGGGCCAGCGGCGAAGATGGAATCGAGATCGGCGGCGAGGCTGGGCGCGCTAACTTTAGTTTGAGTGGGGTTCGATTCAACCGCCGCCGATGTCATCACCAAACCTATGTTGAGTCCCTCGACGGCCTCCGCCGCCACGGGAAGATGCTTCACGTCGCAGAACAACAGGGAAGCTCCGCTGTCGACCAACAACTTCTTCACCTGGTCAGCGTGGAAAGCCGTGTCGAGCGGAACCGCCGTTCTTCCGGCAGCGATGATCCCCAAATATGCCGCCACCCATCGCGGATGGTTCGCCGCCAGAATCGCCACGCGCGCGTCCCGTGGCACGCGAGTCGTGAGCCAGTTCGCCACGCTCTCCGACATCCGGGTCAGTTCCGCGAAGGTGACGCGCTCAACCGTCTGCGGCCGCTGAATCTCAAGGGCAATGCTGTCGGGGAACTTCCGCGCCGATTCCTGGAATCGTTGGTAGAAGGCGGGCATGGGTCGGAGGAAATCTTACAGGGAAGGACGAGCGAAGCCAATTCGGCGCGCCGAGAGGCCACGACCTGACTAGGCTGGTACCTATGCTGAGTGAGGCCGACGCGTCGAAGAAGAGCGATTCCTAAGCCTAAGAGCATTTTCGAAGCGGTACTTATTCTCCGCGCACTTGGTTCGGCACTCGTAGAATGCCCGATGCAGTTCCGGGAAGCGGTGTAACCCGGTCATGATAGTCCTGGCAAGATACGAACCGACCCTCTTCGTAGTAGCCAATAGTCCGACAATAGACGACGACACCACCAGCAGATAGTGCTTGTCGATGAAGTCCAAGAAGAAGGTGTCGGGCGTCATTTGTCCTTCCCTAGGGGCTCCTTGAGCATCTCCGTAAGATTCTTCACGAACGGATTCGGAACGCCGCCCGCCTCGAACACGCGCTGCTTAAGAGTCTTGCGCGGTCCGACCAGGGCATAAGCTACGGTTTGGCCTGCGGGATTCTGTACTCGTGCAACCTCCCCTTGCCTCTCCAGCCTCGTGAGGGTGTTGTGGATTACGGCGCCAGAATTCGCGTATACCGATAAGTCGAATCCGATGCTCTCCAGCCCGAGCTTGATCTCCGTGGGGTTCATGGGAATCTTGCAGCTCGCGAGCACCTGCCTGATCGCGTTCGTGATCCCGGGGTCCGCGGGAACTTGGTTAATCAGCTCAACGAGCCTGGCGGCGGTGGGTCTGGTCTCTACGCCAAGCAACCTGGACAGTGCGTCTGTCGTGAACTTCAGCTGCGCTATCCGGTTGTCGATGTGGGTTCGCTGCTCAAGGAGTTGATCGATCTCTGTTTTGGCTGCCACCAATGCCTTTTCATAGTCAGTTTTGTTCATTAGCACAAGATAGCACAAAAAATATACAAACGGACAAATAAATCCAGAGAAAAACTATTTGGGGTCTTGCTCGTATACACTGGAATAGTGTACGCTGTTCTCGTGCGAAACATTATCTTCAACGGCGACAAGTCCGACATCGAGATTGCCCGAGAACAAGCTCGGGGCCAGAACACCACTCTCAGTGAACTTTTCCGCCACTGGCCGAAAGGGATCGTGGGCCGTGTTCGAGCGCGGAAGTATCGGGCATTGATGGATGATCTGCGCTACGCGGATGCGGGTCGCAAGTTCACGCGCGACGAGATGAATGAGCGGCGGTAGGTACATATGAAGAACATTACGTTTAGTGCGGATGAAATCAAGATTGAACTGGCGCGCGAGGTCGCTCGCAGCGAGCACAAAACGTTGAACGACGCCTTCCGCGATTGGCTGGACTGGTATGGCTCCCGCAAAGTAACCCGCGCGGAAATCAAAGCATTGTTTGAAAAACTCAAGTACGCCGATGCGGGGCGCAAGTTCACGCGGGATGAGATGAATGAACGTTAAATCCTTTCTGGATACGAACATCATCGTCTATGCCTTCGGTCAATCCTTTCCCGAGAAAGCCAAGATTGCCCAGCGGCTGGTTACAGACGGCGCCGCCGATAAGCAGGCGATCATCAGCTACCAAGTCGTTCAGGAGTTTATCAATGTTGCCTTGCGAGGATTTCGCCTCGCCATCGCCAGATCCGACTTGGAGTTGTTCGTGCTTACCGCGCTATTTCCGATGATGGCTATCTCTTCGTCCCCTGCACTCGTAATCGAAGCCTTACGGTTGCATGGTGAAAATCAACTTTCATGGTACGACGCCCTCATCGTTACGGCGGCGCTACAGGGCGGCTGCAAGGTTCTCTACAGCGAAGACATGCAACATGGCCGTCGCTTCGGAGACCTGGTGGTTCAGAACCCGTTTCTTTAGGGCGGCTGCGAACTGGCGGCTTCCATTGCCCGTCCTTCGCCATCCCTCCCGCATCTAATGTGCTAGGCTTTTACTCATACCTTAGGACGCGTGTCCTTCGAAGGGCTTCCGTTTGATCAACACTTTGTTAGGCAAGGTTTTCGGGACGAAGAACGAGCGCGAGGTCAAGCGTCTGCAGCCCCGCGTTGCGGCCATCAATGCGCTTGAGCCGGAGATGCAGAAGCTTTCTGACGACGAACTCCGCGCCAAGACTGCCGAATTTCGCGCCCGCATTCAGGAGCGTCTCAGCTCGATCGCCGACGAGCCGGCTGCTGATCCTGATCGCCCGGATACCGATCTCCCGGATACGGACCGTCAGAAGGAAATCGAAGCGCAGCGCAGCGAAGTTCTCAAGGCGGTTCTCGACGAACTGCTTGAGGAGGCGTTTGCCGTTGTCCGCGAAGCTGGACGGCGCGTGCTCAACATGCGGCACTTCGACGTGCAGTTGATTGGTGGCATGGTTCTGCACGAAGGCACCATCGCCGAAATGAAGACCGGCGAGGGCAAGACGCTGGTCGCCACGCTCCCGGTGTACCTGAACGCGCTGAGTGGACGCGGCGTGCACGTGGTTACCGTCAATGACTATCTGGCGAAGCGCGACTCCGAATGGATGGGCAAGCTCTACGGCTTCCTCGGTCTTAGTGTTGGCGTGATCGTCCATGACCTCGACGACGAGCAGCGCCGCGCCGCCTATGCCGCTGATGTGACCTACGGCACCAACAATGAATTTGGTTTCGACTATCTGCGCGACAACATGAAGTTCGATTTGCGCGATTGCGTGCAGCGTGTGCACAACTTCGCCATCGTCGACGAAGTCGATTCCATCCTGATCGACGAAGCCCGGACGCCGCTCATTATTTCGGGCGCGAGTGAAGAGTCGACGGACAAGTACTACAAGGTGAATCGCATCATCCCCAAGCTCGAAAAGGGCGAAGAAGTGGACACGCAGCCGGGCGAACCCAAAATCATGACCGGCGACTATGTGGTCGATGAAAAGCACCGCAACGTCACGGTCAGCGACGACGGCTGGGAAAAAGTCGAAAAACTACTTGGCATCGGCAACATCGCCGACCCGGAAAACTGGGCGCTGAAGCATCACGTTGAAACCGCCGTCAAAGCGCACGCGCTTTACAAGAAAGATGTCGAGTACGTGGTCAAAGACGGCGAAGTGCTGATCGTGGACGAATTCAC
>Ga0209118_1001600_pt1 | contig 10357 bp, 9 predicted proteins | sample BlaSpr_A8_Ref_M1_FD_187988 | JGI IMG/M metagenome (GOLD analysis project Ga0209118, IMG submission 187988) | Forest soil microbial communities from Thunder Bay, Ontario, Canada - Black Spruce, Ontario site 2_A8_Ref_M1 (SPAdes) (version 2) | ecosystem: Environmental > Terrestrial > Soil > Boreal...
CCCGCAGTTGGGAAAGGGCTGAGGATTTCAAACGCAAGCTGGAAGAGGAATATGAGGCGAAACAGAAAGGACTGGAGGATGCATCCCGGCCGGAACCTACTCTTGTAACGGTCAAAGAGGCTGTGGCACGATTTCTGAACAGCACGCGCAACGAGAATCTGGCCGACTCCACTCTCGATAAGCTGACCACCATCTTCGAGAAGCGGCTCCTCGGTTGGAGCACTTCAGCTGGGTTCACACACATCACTGAGATTACGACTGCCGATATCGAAGGCTTCCGTGACACATGGACCGATGGCCCCCTTGCAAAGAAAAAGAAACAGGAACGGTTGATCGGATTCTTCTACTACTGCCTGCGACTCGGCTGGATCAAGTCCAATCCCGCTGTTCTGCTGGGTCGAATCAGAGCGGATGGACCTCCTACGGATTACTTCCCTGCGCATGAATTCGACAAAATCATGGACGCAACATACATCTATCAACCGAGGGGCTGGGTGGAATGCCGGAACCAAGCGACTCGGCTTCGCATTCTCACATGGCTCATGCGCTGGAGTGGACTTGCAACAAGGGATGCCGTGACTTTGGAGAGGTGCCGTCTGAACGAAAATGGCGAGTTGTTCCTTTATCGCGCAAAAACCGGCAGCCCTGTTTATGTCCCACTGCCTCCGGATGTGGCGGAGGCATTGAGAAATATTCCGCCAGGCCCCAGTCCCAATCCACGATATTTCTTCTGGTCTGGCAACGGCTCACCGAAGTCGGTGGTTGGCAATTGGCAGCGGAGTTTCCGACGCCTCTTCAAAATTGCAGACTTGCGCAGCGACGACGGATCACCCAAGCGTTGCCATCCGCACATGTTTCGGGACACATTCGCGGTCGAGATGCTGCTTGCCGGAGTTCCGCTGGAACAGGTCTCAATGTTGCTTGGTCATAAGAGCGTGAAGATCACAGAGAAGCACTACGCGCCATGGGTCAAGGCGCGGCAGGAGCAGCTTGCGGTCAACGTCCGAAAGTCTTGGAGTGTACTCGACACGGGCAGCCAAACAGCAAGACGCAAATCACCGCGAAGAGTGAAAAGCGCCTGACGAGCTGCCTGTCTAGCCTTACCGATTCCGCACTCTCTTGGTCCCGCAGCTTGGCAATCTCATTCTCAAGGTTGGTTATCTCCCGTTTCAGCCCCTCTATTTCTCGTTTCTTATGACTCAGAATGTAGAAATGCTCGAAGGCCGTCCAGCCTGCAGCCGCGACGCGACGACCGAGCTTGAGGTCTTCGGCTTCGTAGACCACACCCATGCCCCCACCGCCGATCCTGCTGAGGATGCGGTAATGGGAAACCGTCTGCCCCACGGGTTGGGAGGGCGTGACCATTGGCGGAAATGGTAGGTGTCCGTGAACGGAAGGTCAATAGCTGGAGCCGAGAAGTCTCTGGACAGTACGGAGAAATACCCCCCTTTTTTTCCTTTTTTGCCTGTTGGCGCGCAACTCGGATTTGCCATTCATCGTCACTGCAGCAGATCCGACGATTCTGGATGGATTGTCGGCCAACCGGAAGTTATCCAGAAACGGGGTTCGGAGAGATCAATGGCGATCTCCTCGAAGAGGACTTCTGGGACGTCTTGTGGCTTTTCACTTAATGCTTAGATTCCGGCGAAATTTCGTCGCAGGCGGGAGCGGCCTTCAGAGAATTAGTTTGTTCTCGCAGTCACCGATAGCGGATAAAACACGAAATTGCAACCCGTGTAAGAAGAGCAGGAAAGAATCCCTTTTCTAACCAGGCGCGCCGTGGAGGATGGCGGAAATGCTTCTTCGAACTTGGCATTTTCGAGCGTCTTTCCCGCACCGCGGAGGACATCGGAGCCGTGGAGAAAATTCGCTTTTTCTATTTTCCCGCTAATAGCGAGCAGGACATCGAAGTCGGCATTCGCATCTGTCTTAGTAAGGTCGGGGAGGCGGACAGTGCGCATTAAGGTTAATTCTTCACGGGCTTCCATCTGCTTCTCTGGCAGTGAAACATTGGCCAGGTTGCGTATGCGCGCCGGAGTTTCTTCCAAGCGGGGATTTGCTTCGAAGGCAAGCTTGTACATGTGAAGAGCTGCGGTTAATTTCTTCTGCCCCTCGTAAACCTGACCAAGATGATCGCCCATCAGTCCTGACTGCTGGAGTTGCCACGCTGGGGTCAGGTAACTTTCCGCCCGCGCTAGATCACCCATCTTGAAATAGATCCATCCGACCGTGTCCCAGTAAGAAGTAATCGTCAGTGGGATCTGCAGGTCCGCTTGCTGGACATTCTGGAAATCCACTCTCTGTGATTGCTCTTCCACCTCTTTAATGGACCGCAGAGAGTAGTCGAGAGCTTCGGAGAGATTCGTGTCCGCCTCAGCCATCTCATACGCGACATCATTAAGCATCTCTGAGCCAGGGTCGAGTTGCAGCGCTTTGTGCATCGCCTGCATGCCCTCAGCCGTCTTGCGGGAACGCAACCGGACCATCCCCAGCCTCATTTGTGCAAACGCATCGGAGGGGGCCCCCTTGGCGGCTGATTCAAAGATAGCCAAAGCTTCCGGATAACGCTTCTGGGCCATATAAAGGCCCCCGAGATTGGGCGCGATGTCGGGATCGTCGGGAGCGATAATCTGCAACTTCTTCCACGTGGCAATCGCCTCGTCCCGGTTAGCGAGAAACGCGTAGTCATAGGCGAGGATCTTGTAAGGAACAACCTGATTGGGATCAGTTTCGACAGCTTTTTGATAGGCGCTGAGAGCTGAATTTTTGTCTCCGCTTGCCGAATACATCCAGCCTAACTCAATCCACGCGCGGGAAAATGTCGGATCTATCGAAACTGCGTACTTGAGAGCCGTGATCGCAGACGCGTTATCTCTTGCGAGCATGGATTTTCGAGCGTTCTCCTCGGCACGAAGCGCCTCAGGATTCGAACTAGACGGAAGCTGCATTACGCTGTCGTGCAACTGATTTCGACGTTCGGCTCGCCGCGATCCCTTTGTTTCGGAATTGATCGCATCTGTTGATGATCTATTCGTATTTTGGGATCGATGACCAGCCCCTCCAGCCCGAAGTTGTGACTGGCGGTGAAGACCATACCAGACTGACGAACCGACCAGGATGGCCACCAGAGTCAAGAACAGAATCCTCCGGCGGGGAGACCCGTCTTCTTGCGAAAGCGCAGCAGGTTCTGTTTTCAACTCTTCAAGTCTTGAAACGACCGGGCTCGAAACGGCTGGACTCGAAACGCCAGGGTTCGAAACTGTGGAGTTGGAAACCGTCGAGTCCGAAGCTGTCTGGCTTAAAACTGCAGAGTTCTCCGGAGCAATTACGATCTTATTACTCCACTGATCTTCTACTGCGACTGCTGCGGGTATGTCTGCCGCAAGCTGCACAGCAACCGGTTTCTTACCCTCTTCCGGTGCTGGCGCCTTAGGTGTGCGATTCAGTGGCGGCGCCACCGGTCTCGGATCAATTGGCAACAACTGAGAGTTCTGCGCAGCCCATTTCGCCGCCAGTCCGTTCAACGGACTTCTTGTGTTGTATTCCTGATAGGTAATCATCCGCCCAATGCGAATGACCAATTGATCGAGGCCCTCGGATGCCGCCCAGAAATCGCCGATGCATACCATCGAATCGTCGAAGTTGGGGTGAAAAACCGGCGTCAGCATGCGGCATTGCGGCGCTCGCCTCGGATACCCGAGGGTCAAATTCACCTCGAGCACATGCGAGTCGCGCTCCAGAATCTCACCCGATCCAGAGACATAGAGTCCGCGCAAGTTGTACGTGAACCGGTAGATTTCCGGCGGAATCCCCGCCTTGCCCGTGATCTGAATCAACGGCCAGCCCTGTAGCAAATGCTGCAGGGTCTCTTCATCGAGCATAAGACGTCGAGTACGCGGAGAAGGCATGCTTGCGCTCGATAGGGTTACTTGAACACGCCTGTTTTCTTCCAGCGTGCAAGGGAGTTTATCTTGTATTGGATGTAAACCGTGCTGAAGAAGAACGTCATTGCACTGCTCAGTTGCAATCCGATGTTCTCGGTGGAATTGTAGTATTCCTCCATCGCGGCTTTGATGCTGAACATTCCGACTATATAAATGATCGCTCCGGCGACGATGAAAAGTCCGCCGAGCGCAGCAAAATGAAACAGAATGATGGTCAAAAGACCAGCGACCATTCCAGCTGGATACATGGCGACGAGAACCAGCGGCTTGTTATCACCGGAGAGCTTCCGCGCCCAATTGCCTTGCAGCAAGGCCCAAACCAGGTTGAAGAGTTGGCGGGTGAGGAGCCCGAGAATGAGCACGATAGACCAGTGCAGATTTGGAGGAAGGGGAACCAGTTGAGTCTCAGGGACGATTGCGACTGCAATTCCCCCGCCGGCGACGGCCATTGCCGGAATGTTTCCCAACACGTGGGATACTGGCACCCAATCCGCCATGCCCTCGCTTTGAGTGAAGTCCTCGAGCGTCACATCGCCGGACTGAACATAATGCTGCAGATCCGAAAGACTATAGGGGCCAAAACGTTGATCACCGCGTTTTACGAAGTATTCCATAATCTCTCCGTCTTACGATTCGAACTGCACTCCCCGGACATCGCGATCAATGGTGCAGATGTCTATCACCGCCCACAACCAGCTCATCGGAGAGCCGAAACCCACTGTCAGCAGCGTGATCCCGAGTTGGATACCCGCCTTTTTGTGATAGCCCGCATAAAAGTTGTGGGCTCCGAAAGCTCCCAGCAACGCGCCCAGTACAATGTAGTTCGTGCGCTTTCTCGGTTCCCGCACAACTGCTTCTTCCGCAGGGGTCGCATTATCTTCACCCGCGAAGCCTCCGAACATCGAAGGCACAACTCGATTGGCCACATGCTGCAGGTCGGCTGCCGTGCCTGGAGGGGGAGTGACCCCGGGCGGAGGAGGTGGAGGCAAGCGACGCTCCACCCGCGCTGGCGGCGGTCCTGATCCTACCGCCAGCTCAGGAGTTGAAACACTCACTTTTGGTTCGTCGGCTGGAGCTTTGCTGCATCCAAAAATCGTGCAGCCTCCATTTTCGGCGTAGCAATCGGCATGATGTGCAACGCCGCAGCCCTCGCAGATCAGCGGCTCATCGCCCGCGGCGATGTTCGTTCTGCAGTAAGGGCAGACCAGCGTCGTCATGCGCGATGCTTCTCCTTATAGCGGAAGGCGTAACGCCCAATCTGTAACAAGTCGCCGTCCTGAAGCACGCGGTTGTGCACCGACTGCCCCGCCCAACTCACTGGGCCGGTCGCATGCAGCATCACCCGCGCACCGCTGATGGCGATCGAGGCGTGGCGGGGCAGAATGTTGGGGTCTTTGAAGAGATAAATATCGGATTCTTGCCGGCTGCCGATATTTGTCTCGGTCTTATAAAGGATGAATTGCTTTCCCGCGAGCGGGCCGGCAACTACATAGAGCCATCGGTCCTTGAGCGCGCTTTCCACCAGGCCCATGCCGACCCCGGTGGCCAAGCCAAGCAGTCCGAAGCCTACAGCGCGACTGACCGATCCCACGTGAGTCGCCATGGCAATCGGATTAAAGACCAGTCCGCCGAGTCCGGCGCCGAGAATTCCGCCCAAGACTCCGTAGGTTCCTTTCTTCGTCGACTGCCCCACAATCCCGTAGACGGCGCCTCCAGCAGCACCAAAGACCGTCCAGGCCAAAGCTCGAACAACCCAAAGAGCAGGATTGTTGACCGTTTGCGCTCCCGCTTCGTAGGCGAGCCGCATCCCGGTTGCATAGATAATTTCCGCCATCATGTCGAAGATGAAACCCAAAAAGATTCCTAACGGTAGGGCAAGAGCTCCGCGCAAAAGCGCCTTGCGGACCGACCGTTCGACAATGCTCTCCGAGACGCCGAACCCGATGCACATCATGGTGATGATCAGAGGAAAGATGATGATGTTTCCCCAATGAGCGTGAGATGGAGCGTTGGCGCCGTCGGCAAACCCCGGTTCGGCGATTGCCCAACCGGCAAGTGCGCCTAACATTCCCGCTATCCCGAGATAAAACCAACCCTGAAGCAGAATGCTGCCACGTTCCGTTGGAATGGTCACGAACTGCTCGGCAGTTTCGTTGATCGTGCCATACACCTTAGCCCCGGGCGGTGGCGCACTCGGCACGGAAACCACAGGTTCCGGAATCACGACGCCGGCAAGGTCATCGGTCGTGATCCTGATCGCATCCCCTTCATTTGGGCTGGGCATCGTTGCCTTTCTTGCCGTCTGGATTCGAGGAGGACGGGTGAGCCGAATGGTTGGCCTCGGGCTTGGCGGCGGCCGGAGCAGCAGCCTCACCTTTCCCCCTGGGCTCTGCTATGACCTGGCCGGTTTGGATATCGATCAGTTGGCCGGTCCGCGGATCAAGGAGAACTGGCATGACCTCGACTCGCGGAAAGACATACCAGGCCAAAGCAAATCCGAGCGCCGACGCCGCCAGATAGAAAAAGACATTGGCAACCAATCGCTCCAATGACGAATCGCTGCTCTCCCTGGTTTCGCCAGCGTCCCGCCGCCGAATCTTTAGCGGAACGATTTTTTCCCGGGACTGCTCGGGAATCCCGTCGTCGTGTCCAGCATTCGTGGTCCCGGTTTCCGGTCGTTCCCCTTCGTGAGCTTCTTCGCCACCGCGCCGATCCACAACTCCAATTTGCTTTAACCGCTCGATACGGCTGCCCACCCATCCGAAGCAGCCTTCTTCGTCCGAGTGCGGATCGAACACCCAAGCCACCTGTCCCGGAGAGGAAAAGAAATTTCTGTGAATGAACGTGTCGTGATCGGAAAGAAAAACGCCAAACCCAGGATGGGAGTGATACCAGCCGACAATCCGCTCCTCGGGGTACTTCTGATCCTTCACCGCGTAGATGTGCTCCCAAGTTTCCTGAGTGAAGGTGACATGGGCTCCGGATTCTTCGGCATTCTGGCCCTCTATGCAGGCGGCGACGTCGATGCGGTGATCGCGATCCTGGCCGATGAGCACACCGCAGACTTCGGTCTTGCTGCTGGAGCGCGCATGCTGCCGGATTTGGCGGACAACCTCGCTATCCACCACCAGAGCCGGCTGTGCGTTCGACGGTCTTGCTTTGGCCTTCATGATTCCAGAGCTCTAGGAACTCTTTGGTCGGAAGAAAGCGGACCCAGAACCTGTTGCGCATCTCCGTAGGGTATATATGCGATCTCCCGCTCACCTGCGCGCGCGACGAAAACGTCAAGCAACGGCAGCCCCAAATGGCTTAGCGGCTTGCCGCTTAACTCCGGCTCTCCCGAATACGAATGCAGCGCAACCACTGTTCGCAGTTGGCTATCGTTGCGACATTTTGCCCGCTCGAACGAAACACTCCCGACAGCCTGATAGAGTTCTTCTTCTTCGTTGCAGGCAGGACAAACAAACTTTTGCACCACATCGCGGCTGAACTCAATCACGACATCCGGAGATCTCAAATCGGATCGCGCTCGATCGTGCAACTGAGCCACGGTTAACTCCTTTGAACACTCGCGCAGATGCACAATCTGCGGCAATGTGTAGTGGCTCATGCAATCTGTGTTTTCTGTGTACTCGACCACGTAGGAGGAGTGATTCATCCCCTCAAAGACGTAGCCCTTGCCGGCCAGGGTAGGCAGTTCATGGATCAATTTCACAGCCTCCTGCACCTGCACGCCCGCAATAATCGAAGAGATTGTCGGCGTCGTCGGAACTTTGCCCTCTACGGTCGGCTCCAACATCAGCAGGTTGCACGACATCCGTTTCTGCAGCAGCGCCCAGTCGACCTCGCCGAGAGTGCACTCGTAGCAAGGCGGAACGCCGGGGAGAAACACTCTGACCACGCCATTGATGCCTTCGATCGCGCCGTCAATCCAGGGCCGGTTCATCTTCCACGCCGAGCGGTTGATCCACAATCGCGCCTCGCGATTGTCCAATCCCGCCACAATCACGTCGCTCCACTCGAACAAACCGAGGCCGCAACCGTGCACCACGTTTGCGATCACAGGGTGCGCCGTCGAACCCGGCGCCAGCGACTGGAAAGCGGTCGACGCCGCATCCGCTTTGAACCTGCCAACATCCTTGGAGCGGTAAAGAACAGCCCTCGAAAGGTTCGATTCTTCGATGCGGTCCATATCTACGACCACAACCTGCGTGAACCCGAGCAGCGCGGCATTCTTCAGAATTTCATTGCCGAGAGCGCCCGCCCCGATCACCAGGAGCCGGCACTTTGCGATTTTTTCCTGGTCCCACCAGGAAATCAACCGCAGCCGGCTGAATCGGTCCTCATGTACCTCGCTGTCAAAAACGCGTGTCATTCAGAGTTCCCGGGAAAGTCCCCGACAAAGTTCCTTAACCTGCGGTGATCTCCGGCTGCAGCCGCAGAATGTCGCCGTCCCGCACCTGCGCTTCCGAGAGCGTTTGGGCATCCTGAATCTGCCGCCCGGAATTCTTGTGATGAAATTTGTAGCTCAACGGCGCTCCATCCGGACCGTTCGTCGGCAGCCGCAACTTCTGCACAAGCACGGCGACAATCTTGTTACATGGAGCATCGTCCGGCAGTTCCACCGGCACCCGCTTATTCTCGGTCGAGTCGTAGACGGTAACGTTGATGTTAGGCATTTCTGTCGAGTCCATCCTGGCCTGGGTTCACTGCTGTCCTCCTGCCGGCACCGTTTTCTCTAAAGCCTCATCGTGCACAACATAGTCGCTCAATCGCTTGTGGCCGAAATTGGTGGACTCCCAGGCAGAGTCGTCCAGCAGCGCGTCAGCACGCACCGCAAAATTCAAGTTCTCCGCGTTGGGATCTCCATTTTTGTCGACCATCGAAGTCACAATCGCCACCAGGTTTCCACGCTCATCGAACACCGGACCACCGCTATTGCCCGGACTCACCGGCGCAGACAGCTGAATGGTACTGCCCTCCATCCGCGAAATAATCCCTGTGCTCAGCGTGAACCGGAGCCCCTCCGGATGCCCAATCACGAAAATGTTTTCCCCGTCGCTCGGAGTCGTCTTCGTGACAGGCTGCACGAATGTTGCGCTCCCTCTTCCCCGCGGAACCCAAAGCAGAAGCAGATCCAAATTTCGATGGCGCGCCACTACGTCGGCCATTCCCCAGGCTCCGGTGGCCATCGCAATCAGCGCTCGCGACCCTGCTTTGCTCGAACTCCAACCGGGGCCATCCAGTACGTGGCGCGCGGTGACGAACAAATATCCTTCAGCGGTGGCCTGCAACAACGTCCCGGCTCCAAAACTTGATGTGCGCATGTCGTAATGCGTGAGCCATGAACGCTGCGCCGGAGAAATCATCGCCACTAAAGGCTTCAACTTCTCCGACACGTCTCTGGCCGACATAGGGGCCGCTGCCGGCAGATTTGGAAATGTCCGCTCATCCAGTTCACTCAATCCCACTCCCGCGACCGGCGGCAGTGGAGCAAAGGAGAATACCAGTACCGTCGCAACCGAAGTCACGATTCCGCTCACGATGAGTAGCGTGGCCAGCAAGGACGTCCACTCATGCCGTGTGCGCGGCGGCAGTCCGCGCATGGCCACACGCAACACGATCGCGACCAGGCAGAGCAGCGGCAGGACCAGCACGAGCGGAGCCAGAGTCCATCTCGCCCATGCCGGTACGGCGGGCGCCAGCTTTGGCTCAACCCGAGTCGGCTGGTCCGCTGGAGATTGAGCTTCGGCCACTTCCGCAGGGCTGATAACTATCTTTTCCATGTACGCACACTAGACATACCACGGAGATCAATTGGGGAAGGAGCTTAATCTTGTTGGATATTGGTGCAAATTGCAAGGCAAGACTTGTCATTCGCGTCGCAGAATCAACGCGCGAACGGAAGAGGTTAACACAGCTACGGGCTGCTTGGCACGCCCTTCTAGGCGTCCAATTCTTTTGTGTTGAAGCGAGCCCGCTGCCACAGAGCCATCAACGTCGATGATTGGCCAGAAACGGGCTTCGAGGAAGTTGGCCGGATTGGTACCGTGCCCGCTTTTTCAGCGAGCAAATTGTACGATAATTGTACGATGGACAGGCTTGTGTAGGCCTTTTGGCACTTTAGTCCGTTTGCAGAATCAGTAAGTTACAGAATCTAAATGGGGATGGAAGGTTCGACTCCCGTCGCCCCCACCACTATCTCTATTATTATCAATGTTTTACGGGCATACAATTGTCCGTACTATGTTCGTGCAAACCTTCTCTGGTTCTTTTCGAGCTTGCTTCGGTGTAAGAGTGTCGCGCTAGATCGATTTATAAACCGGATACGAGAGATTCGGTTACCCTCGGTTTGGCGATCAGCACGCCTGCCCGCGCCGGTTATGGCCATCTGTTCGACAACTCTGCCGCTG
>Ga0209118_1001601_pt1 | contig 10351 bp, 7 predicted proteins | sample BlaSpr_A8_Ref_M1_FD_187988 | JGI IMG/M metagenome (GOLD analysis project Ga0209118, IMG submission 187988) | Forest soil microbial communities from Thunder Bay, Ontario, Canada - Black Spruce, Ontario site 2_A8_Ref_M1 (SPAdes) (version 2) | ecosystem: Environmental > Terrestrial > Soil > Boreal...
TGGTGTTGACGAAGTCCCAGGTCTTCCCGGCGTCGTAGCTCCAGTGAATCCCACCGTCCGATCCCGTCAGCATGTGATTCGAATCCGCCGGATTGATCCACATCGCATGGTAATCTCCATGTATGGTCCGGACGCGCTGAGTTACAAAAGTTTTTCCTCCATCCTCGGAGTAAAACATCTGTGCGCCCAGCGCCCAGATTCGCAAGTCATTGTTCGGATCGATGCGCACCTGGCTGTAGTACGAGGGCCGCGGGTTCGTATCGCTCATCTTCTTCCACGTCTCGCCCTTGTCCTCGCTGCGGTAAATGCCACCCTTTTCATGCTGCACCAGCGCATAAACGATGTTTGGATCCTTGCGGTAGATGTCCAGTCCGATGCGGCCGGTCTCTCCGCCGTTTTCGTACGGCAGCCCTTTGGTCAGCTTCTTCCAGGTCGCGCCGCCATCGGTCGTCTTGTAGACCGCGCTGTCTGGTCCGCCGCCGTTAAATCCATAAGGCGTCCGCCGCCGCTGGTACGCCGCGGCATACAAAGTGTCCGGACTCTCCAGGTCCATCGCGATGTCGCTGACCCCGGTGTCGTCGTTGATCTTCAGCACCTGCGACCACGTCTTCCCGCCGTCCGCCGTCTTATACACTCCGCGCTCCGGATTCGCGCCCCACAAATGTCCCAGCGCCGCCACATACACGACATCCGGGTTCTTCGGATGAATCACGATTCGCCCGATGTGGCGCGTCCCCTCCAGCCCCATCTTCTTCCAGGTTTTCCCGCCGTCGAGTGACTTGTACGCTCCATCGCCCCAGGAGGAGCTTTGCCGGTTGTTCGGCTCGCCTGTCCCGACCCAGACCACGGAGGGGTCGGACTGCGCAATCGCAATGTCGCCAATCGTCGATACGCTCTCTTTATCGAATATCGGCTCCCACGTGGTGCCGTTGTTCGTTGTTTTCCATACGCCCCCCGCAGCGGTGCCCACGTAGACGATATTCGGATTGCTCTCCACGACGGCGAAATCGTCGATGCGCCCGCCCATCGTCGCGGGGCCGATCTCGCGGAATTCCAGATTCTTGAACTTATCGGTGGAATTTGGCTGGTCGCCGGGCGCCGCCAGCGCGTGCATCGAGAACGCGCCAAGAATCGCCATCCAAGCCAGAATCGTCCACAGAGCATTCCCGGTATGCTTCATTTCCATCCTCTTAGATGCAAGGCCCGGCATATTACTCCGGCTGGGCCGTATAGCGTATCAAATGTTTTGAAAGAGCAAACCAACCCATTGCAAAGACAGACGCGCCGCGCGAGCGGTTCGTTTCACGCGTGAGTAATTCTGCTCATCGCCGCCCTGTCTGCGCATGCAACTCAGCGCCCGCCCTTGCCTTCAAATCCCTACGAACGCATGCTAGGCTATCCAGCTGTTTTCATTGACCGCATGCTCCGCGTGAACCGCCATTCCCATGCACAGGTTCTATACGCGCTCCGCCCTTTTCTTTTCCTGGCCGCGCTGCTCCTCCTGCTTGCAGTCCCGCCGCCGCGCATCGCCTCCGCTCAACAAACTCGCTTTCCTTCCGGCAAAGGCGGAGTCGCAAATCTAGAAGCGAAAACGCAGAGCCGTAAAGGCGACGTCACCACCGCTGAGGGCGAAGTGGACATTCAATACGCGGACACCCGTCTTCGCGCCGACCACGTCGAATACAACAGCAAGACCTACGAAGCCACCGCTACCGGCCACGTTCAGCTCGATTACGGCAACGAGCACCTCGAAGCCGATGATGCTCATTACAACGTCAGCACCGGACACGGCCTGTTTCACAACGTTCGCGGCAACATCAAGATCGAGCGGCGGCCGAATCCGACAATTTTAATTTCCGATAATCCGCTTTACTTCGAAGCGCGGGACGTCGAACGCTTCCCGGGAGAGGTCTACCTCATCCACCGCGCCTGGATCACCATTTGCGACCCCCAACACCCGAAGTGGCAGTTCTACGCTCCCAACGCGCGGATCCACCTCAACAAGACCGTCGCACTCATCAACGCCAACTTCCGACTTTTCCGCGTCCCGCTCATCTGGCTCCCTTATGCTTCCGCTCCCGCGGGCCGCAAAGTCCGCGCGTCCGGTTTCCTCATTCCCGACATCGGCCAGAGCTCGCGCAAGGGCTTCATCCTTGGTGACGCTTTTTATCTGGCTCCCACGCAGTGGATGGACGCGACCCTTGGCGTCCAGTACATGAGCCGCCGCGGCGTTCTCGAACGCGGAGCATTCCGCGCCAAGCCTTTCGAGAACACTTCGATTGAGTACACCTATTTTGGTGTCGAGGACCGCGGCCTCCCCAACTCTGACGGCATACGCAGTCCTCAGGGTGGCGAGCAGCAGCGCCTCGAAATCCAGTCCCTACTCCCCGGCGGCTGGCGCTTTGTAACGGACTACAACCATCTCTCCTCGCTTACTTTCCGTCTCGCGTTCGCCGACTCATTCGGCGAAGCCGTAAACTCCGAAGTGCGCAGCGCCGTCTTCCTCTCAAACAATTTCCGGGGCTTCAGCCTGAATTTCGCGGGCCTCAGCGACAAGAGTTTTCTCACGCTCCCCACGACCACGACTTCATCCACCGGCGTTGTCACCACAGTTCCCGCCACCAGCGTTACTTTCCGCAACTTGCCGGAAGCGCGTCTCGGCTCCGTCGAGCAAGCTCCCTGGGGCCGCGCCCCGTTCTATTTCGGCTTCGACTTATTTACCGGGGTCGTATACCGGCGCGATCAAAATATTCAAACTTCCAATTTCGTCGATCGCTATGAGTTGGCGCCGCGCGTTACCGTTCCATTGCACTTCGGTCAGTGGCTCGGCGTGACCGCTTCCGCCGTTTTCCGCACCACCCGCTATGGCGATTCCTACAATTCCGCTGGCCTGGCCAGTAGCGCTTCTATCTCCCGCAACACCGGCGAGTTCACCGTCGAGCTCCGCCCGCCGGCGCTCCAACGATTCTTCGAACGCAGCTCCTTGAAAGAGGACGAGATTCGGCACCGGTACAAGCACACCATCGAACCGGCGCTCACCTACCGCAATGTCACCGGCGTGAATCGCTTCGCTGATTTTATTCGTTTCGATTCCGATGCCACGCTCACCAACACCAGCGAAGTCGAATATGGTTTTACGCAGCGGCTTTTCCGGAAGGACGGTGACGGCCAGCCTCAGGAACTCATCTCCTGGCGTATCGTCCAGAAGCACTATTTTGATCCCACCTTTGGCGGCGCCATCGTCGACGGCCAGCGCAATGTTTTCCAGGCGCTCGACTCGATTTCGCCGTTCGCCTTCGCTTTCGGTCCCCGCAACTGGTCTCCGATCGTCAGCGATTTCAAGATCACTCCTGGCGGCCTCTACGATCTGGAGCAGATTCTTCACTACGATCCCCAACTCCAGAGGCTCGTCACCATCGGCACGCTCCTGAAAGTAAAGCCTTATCGGGAATTTCTCGCCACGGTTGCCTACTTCCGCCTGAATGCCAACCCGGTGCTCAGCGTTTTTCCTCTCCAGCCTCCTCCGCAGCCTCTTAACTTCGAGCAGCCGCTTTCGAACCAGATTCGCGGGTTGATCGGCTACGGAAGCGAATCCCGCAAAGGCTTTAATCTCATCACCGGCCTGGGCTACGACTTCGAGAACAAGACTCTGCAGAACCAGATCGTTCAACTCAGTTACAATGGCGGCTGCTGCGGCCTCGCCATCGAATATCGCCGCATCAACCTCGGGCAGGTGCGCGCGGAGAATCAGTTCCGCCTCGCGTTCATCATCGCGAACATTGGCAACTTCGGGAATCTCCGTCATCAGGAAAGAATCTTTTAGCCCGAGGTTTGGGCAGTGCGGGGTTTTAACCTGGGCATCTTCGCCTGTGACTCAATGTGACACCCATGAACGACAACGGCCTAGCCTTCGCATCCATCGAGGAAATCGGAAAACTCTTCCGCAAACGCAAACTCTCCCCCGTCGAACTCACCAAGCTCGTGCTCGCTCGCATCGAGCGGATCAATCCCAATCTAAACGCTTACCTCACCGTCACCGCAGAACTTGCTCTCGCCCAAGCCAAAAAAGCAGAATCGGAACTTCTCGCACCCCGCGGCCGCAAGGGGCATCGCGATCGCGGACCGCTCCATGGGATTCCGATTTCCTTGAAGGACAACATCTACACCAAAGGCATTCGAACGACTGCTGGCTCGGAAATCCTGAAAGATTTCATTCCAAAGCACGACGCTCAAGTCGTTGTGCTGTTGAAAGAGGCGGGCGCCGTCATTCTTGGCAAGACCAACATGCATGAGTTCGCTTACGGCGTGACATCGAATAATCCGCACTATGGTCCGGTCCGCAATCCCTGGGACCCCACGCGCATTCCCGGTGGCTCGAGTGGAGGTTCTGCCGCCGCCGTTGCCGCAGGCCTTTGCTACGGCAGTATTGGAACGGATACCGGCGGCTCCATCCGCATTCCCGCATCCCTCTGCGGCGTCACCGGTCTGAAGCCAAGTTGGGGCCGCATCTCTTGTGAAGACATCATTCCACTTTCTCCTGCCTTCGATTGCGCGGGCCCGCTGGGCCGAACCGTCGGTGATGTTGCCACTCTGACGGGAGTCCTATACTCCCGCGTGGGCCGCGAGCCAAACATGGCAAATCCTTCGACTTTCTGGGCCGGCCCAGGAAAGTATTGCCTGGGAATCCCGCGTCAATTGTTCTTCGATGCTCTTTCCCCGGAAGTCCGGGACGCCTTCGACTCTGCACTGCGCGATCTTTGCCGCGCGGCCATGACCTCGAAAGACATTTCCATCCCGCTGCTCGATGAAACCGAAGACGCCGGAAATCAAATCGCCTGGACGGAAGCGGCGCTTTACCATCAGCAACAGGGATATTTCCCTGCCCGGTCCGCGGACTACGGCGACGACGTGCGTTCAAGGCTGGAGATGGGCTGCAAGGTGCCGGCGGTAGACTACCTGCGAGCGCTGGAGATTCAGAAACAATTCTTCCAACAACTGCATTTGACGCTTGCGGAAGCGGATGTGGATGCCATCGTCTTTCCCTCGACCGCCATTGAGGCTCCGCTCTTGAATCAGGAAACGATCCGCATCGGGGCGCACGAGCATCCAACTCGCGCTTTGCTCCTGCGCCACAACCGTCCGGCAAACCTGGCCGGCGTGCCTGCCATTTCGGTTCCCTGTGGCTTCACCCGTTCGGGATTGCCCATCGGCTTCGAAATCATGGCTGGTGTGTCGAGCGAACCCAACCTGCTCCGCATCGCCAGGATTTTCGAGCGTTCTCGCCCGCAGAACTTCCGGCCCCCACTGCCCGATTGAATTTCGCGGGCGGAGTTTGCGACGGAAGTTTTACTCGGCTTCCGTCGCCACTGCGCCTCGCGTTTTCATCACCCATCTGCCGATCACGTAACCCAGCGTCCCCGTGACCATCCCCCCGAACACATCTACAAGGTAGTGATACCGCCCCCACACGGTCGAAACGCACATGCACACGGCCAGCGGCAACATTGCCCAGAACAGCCAACGCCGGTGCCGCCAAGCGCCCCACAACACCGCGACGGACCCCGCTACATGCTCTGAAGGAAACGCCGCGCCGCGCACGCGTCCGAAGTGTTCGATGAAATTGATCGCCGTCGTGAACGGCCCGCCCTGCAACGGGCCGTGCCACGTCCCCGCCATCGAAAACCATGGGCTCTCGATGGGAAAGAAAATCGCGATCCCATAGCCGATCGCGTACCCCGCGGCCGAATACGTCATTACCGACCAATACCCTCGCCAATCCCTCCGGTAATACAAGACCCCGCCCAACACCAGCAGATAAATGAAGTAAGTGAGATACGCGAACTGCATGAAGTCGTTCCGCACCGGCGTTGCAAATTGCTCCAGCCACACCGTAGGATGCACGCCCGTCAGCCAGTAATCGGCGGCGATCAGCTTCGCGTCCTGCCAGCCAGGCGTCACCAGATGCACGAACTTTCCCAACTCTTCAAAACAGAACAGAAAAAACAGATGCGGATACCAGTGCCGCCAGAAGTGCCAGAATTTTTGCGCCATTGCAGGACAGACATTCCTGTCTGTTCCTGCTCGTGCTTCCAAGCGGCACAAAATCAAGATCACCGCCGCCACTAGCGCTTGCACACCGAACAACTTCACGGGATGAGCAAGATTTTCCGCAAACACCGCAATCAGCGCGCTCGATGCCGCCAAGTATCCAAGAGCAACCCATTCGAATGCACCGCACGCTACCCAAGCCGCGGCCACTTCCCGGGTGACCCACGCCGCGATTCCCTGCTTCCCCGATTCGAAGCTTGCCGCACGCTCCTCAACTCTTCTGGCAGCCACCTCTGCGCGCCAGGTGAGTGCCGCTTCATCTCCTCGATAGTTCTGTCGCCGCCCGTCATTCATTCAGCATTCTCCGGTCTCACCAAATCCATCCGGCAATTTCTCAGCACTTTGTAAGCAAAAAGCGCAGAACTATGCAATCGCGCTGCGCGGTTCTTTCTTCTCTGCGACTTCTCTGTGTCCTCTGCGTCTCTGCGTTGGGATTTCTTTTCCCTCCCAATCCAGAACCGGCCACCCACGCGTCCGCGCCATGCTAGCAAGGTCTCGCGACGGATTTACCGCCGCCGGCCGCCCTACCGCGGCCATCAACCACCGGTCGTTCAGGCTGTCGCCATACGCATAGCATCGCACCAGGTCGAGCTGCATCTCCTTCGCCGCGCGCGTCACTCCGCGCGCTTTCGCTTCCCCAAACATCGCCTCGCCCAAGACCCGTCCCGTCCACGTGCCGTCCATTTCTTCGAGCCGCGTCGCAAACACGCGAATCGTCACGGTAATTCCGCGCGCAGCAAGCTTGGCTTCCATGGCGCGCGCGGCTCTCCGCGCTAGCGGCTCCAGCGTCCCGCTGATCAGAACAATCTCGTGCCCCTGCTTCGCGTGCCATGCCACTCTCTCGATCGCTTGCGCAAAAAAGGCGGGGACAGGCAGTCGCGGATTGCGCCGCGGAGGTGCCGACGCCTGTCCCCCGGCCTGGTGGCCGTCTTTGTGCCAAGAGCAGACATCACCGTCTGCCTCGCCACGCTCGTCAAGAATTTCAACGCCGCGCAGATACATCTTGTTCGCCTGCAAAATCGTGCTAATCCCGCGCGGCACCAGCCGCATCGCTTCCCTCAACCACAGAAAATAGTTTTTTCCCAGGATCGCTCTCCGGCACCTCAACATCCGGAAGAATCTTTTTTCCAGCGAAGGCAGCGCCACAAGCGTTCCATCCAAATCAAGAAAAGCCGCCACTCCTCCGCTCTTCTCCATTACCTCCTTTGCTTCCTTTACTTCCTGTACCTCCATCCGGCTCTTCACATTGCCTCCTGGGTCGCGCTCTTCGCTCGGCGCGCCGACCCCACGTTTCCCGCCATATATTTCCACCCTTCCACCAGCACCGGCAGCCCCCGCAGCAGGCAGAACGCCGCCGTCATCCACGTCAGTACATGCGCCCCCACGCGAATCATGGCGTGTACATCCGCCGCCAGTTCACCCACCAGCGCCACTGGCCCGCGCGTCAGCGCCAATTCCAATCCCAAATAGCAGAAGCACAAGCACTTCATTGCCGCATACAACCCTCGGCTCCAGCGCGACGCCACCAGCGCCTGCCCCCACCACGTCCGCAGCATCGCATTCGCGCCCCAACCGGAATGTCCCGCCTTCATCGCCAGCCCGCGCAAGAAATCCGTCGCCGCCCCACGAGCAAAAAACAAAACCGGCAGCCACAGCGACACCATCCCCACCACCGCGAAATAGGTGAAGTACACGTTTTCGATCATCCGGTCGCCCAGAATGTCCAACTGCGCGCCCACCGGCGTGGCCATTTTTTGCTTGCGGGCGAGATGACCATCCAACGCATCCAGCGCGATCGCCGCCACCGTCAGCCCCACGGCGGTGAGGTTCGCCCACGCTCCGCGCCCAAACAGACACACCGCCGCGAACCCCACCGCGACTCGCAGCAGCGTCACTTTGTTCGGTGTCCATCGCATACTCACCTGCAGCGCGCCCTCGGGGCGCTCTCTGAGACAATGGCAACCGCAATGCCAGTCTCTGCTCCTGCAAGACGCGTCTGTTCAGTCATTTACAGACTGATCCCCCCTGCTTGTTCCCGCTCCACGCCAGCCAAATCCTTCATCTGTCGCCCATTTGCTCCCTCCTCCGAGTTGTTTCCTTTCCTCGTTTTGCGCGTCTAATAGGGGGGGAACAAGACTGTTCTCGCCCCCTCAGACCCACCAGCGCGACGTCATCCTGAAGCGACCTAGTGAGGTTCGCTGTAGGATCTCAGCGCAAACACGAGCACGAACGGGATTTATGGGAGAATAAGAGGCGCGGTCTCCGAGTTTCCCTAACTGGATGCAAAGCCGCAGCCGAGGATAAACCACGGATGAATGATGTTTCGCTAGCAGGAGCTTTTCTCGCCGGGCTCGTTTCGTTTCTTTCGCCCTGCGTTTTGCCGCTCGTTCCCGGCTACATCTCTATGCTCTCGGGCATCGGCATGGAGCAGCTCCGTAAGGGCGAGGTTCCCAGCTCCGGCCTGTTCACTTCTGCTCTCGCCTTTGTCGCCGGCTTTTCCGTCGTCTTCATTTCTTTCGGGGCCTCGGCAAGTGCCGTCGGTTCCTTCCTGCGCCAGAACCGCGCCCTCCTTGCTCCTGTCGCCGGTGCCTTGATCCTTCTCTTCGGCCTTCACCTCATCGGGGCGCTCATCAAGCTCAATCTCCGCACTGGCATCATCCTCGGCGTCATCCTCGTCGCCCTCGGCATCGTCGCTTATCTCCGCCACGCCCCGCTCTTTGCGGGACTAGGCGCTTCTCATTTTTTCTCGCTCTCACTCATCGGTTTTTTCGGTCCTTCGATGGCCCGCTGGTTAAATCGCGACGTCCACCTCCGCAGCAGCGCCGCGCAACCCGGCATCTGGAGCGGATTCCTCCTCGGCTTCGCGTTCGCCTTCGGTTGGACGCCCTGCATCGGCCCGATCCTCGCCACCGTTCTCGCGCTCGCCGCCGCCAGCGACACCATTACCCGCGGCGTCCTGCTCCTCGCCGTGTATTCTGCGGGCCTCGCCATTCCCTTCCTGCTCACCGCGCTCGGCATCAGCCAATTCATGGTTTTCTACAAGAACTTTCGAAAATATCTCCACGCTGTCGAACTTTTCAGCGGCGCTTTGCTTTTGTTTGTCGGGGGGCTCGTCTTCGTCAACAAACTGACCTGGCTCTCGAGTAAACTGACCTTTCTGAATCGCTTTTCACTCTAGCGGGGTGCGCCTGAAATATTCAGGGAAACAACAATGAAAAAAGCTCTCTTGATCGTCTTCACCGTGCTCGTGCTCATCGGTGCCACTGTCTATGCTGACAGGGCCACGCGCGTCAAACCCGCAGGACCCGCGAAGTACACCGAACAGGCCAACGTCAAGCCCGTCGACCAGCCCGCTCCCGAAGTCAGCTTCAAGGATCTGGACGGCAAAGACGCCACGCTTAACCAGTACAAAGGCAAAGTCGTCCTCGTCAATTTCTGGGCCACCTGGTGCGATCCCTGCTACGTCGAAATTCCCTGGCTCATTGAGATGCAGCAGAAGTACGAAGCGAAAGGCTTCACCGTTCTCGGCATCTCCATGGACGAAGAAGGCAAGAGTGCCGTCGCTCCCTTCCTCGCCAAAGAACGCTTCAACGTCAACGGCCAGAAACTCCCCATGAACTATCCCATCGTCATCGGCAGCGACGACGTCGCCGATAAGTTCGGCGGCCTTCTCGGCTATCCCACCAGTTTCCTCATCTCCCGCGATGGCAAGATCGTGAAAAAAGTTCAGGGTCTGATTAGCTACGAAGAACTTATCCATGCCATCGAATCTCAGCTCTAGGAGAATGGGTAGTGATTGGTGGGTAGTGGGCAGCAACTCGCGAGATGACGATGACCTCTGTCCCGTCCAAAAAGAAAATTGAAAGCTATCTATCAGGTTCTCGTGGCGTGGCAGAAATCTATGGATTTGGTCACCGAATGCTACCAACTTGTGCACCGCTTGCCGCAGAACGAACAGTATGGGCTGGCTTCTCAGATGCGGCGCGGCCGTCTCGATTCCCGCCAATAGTGCTGAGGGTTTTGGCCGCTGGCACTCCAAAGAGTTTGTCCATTTTCTGCTTGTCGCGAACGGCTCTCTCAAAGAGCTGGAGACCCATAAGTTTTTAGACCGAGGGGACCGTCTGCTTTAGCTGGCGGAGGAATCGGTCTACTCTCTGGTGTAAAAAATAACTTAATTTGATGTGTGACAGATATCGAACACTGTGGTGCAATGCGAACGTGGCTGATAATCGGTACAGAGTCA
>Ga0209118_1001602_pt1 | contig 10349 bp, 8 predicted proteins | sample BlaSpr_A8_Ref_M1_FD_187988 | JGI IMG/M metagenome (GOLD analysis project Ga0209118, IMG submission 187988) | Forest soil microbial communities from Thunder Bay, Ontario, Canada - Black Spruce, Ontario site 2_A8_Ref_M1 (SPAdes) (version 2) | ecosystem: Environmental > Terrestrial > Soil > Boreal...
GAGCTGCTTCAGCTCCACGACACGATCAGGGCCTGCAAGAACTGCGGTCTGCACGCGACGCGCACGCAGGCGGTGCCTGGCGTCGGGCCATGCCCGGCCGATGTGATGATCGTCGGCGAAGCGCCGGGATTCAACGAGGACCGGCAGGGCGAGCCGTTCGTCGGCGCCGCCGGCAAGCTGCTCGACACGCTGCTGGCTCGCATTGGCTTGAGCCGCGGCGACGTCTACATCACGAACGTGTTGAAGTGCCGGCCGCCCATGAACCGCGACCCGATGCCCAACGAGGCGGAGGCCTGCTCGCCTTATCTGAAGCAGCAGCTGCAGCTCGTCAAGCCGAAGGCCGTCCTGATTCTCGGTCGCCACGCGCTCGAGCGCCTGATGCCTGGCCAAGGCTCGATCTCGCGCATCCACGGCAGCATGATCAAGCGCGGCGACATCGCCTACGTGCCGCTGTATCACCCCGCGGCCGCGCTGCACAACGGCTCGCTGGTGGCTGACCTCGAGCACGACTTCGACCAGCTGAAGCGATACCTCGACCAGCTGCTCGCGCCACCGCCACCTCCCGTGCCCGTGACCGCTCCGAAGCAGGAATCAGAGCAGCTGCGCCTCTTGTGAGCGAATCTCGGCTGCGTTATGTCCCGCTCGGAGGGCTGGGCGAGGTCGGGATCAACATGTGGGCGCTGGAGTGGGAGGGGAAGGTCCTCGTCGTCGACTCCGGCCTGATGTTCCCCCAGGAGGACATGCCGGGCATCGACCTCGTCCTGCCCGACATCTCGTACCTACTGGAGCCAGGCCACGAGGTTCTGGGCATCTTCGTGACGCACGGACACGAAGACCACATCGGCGGCCTTCCGTACGCGCTGAAGCGCCTCAACGTGCCGGTGTACGGCACGCGGCTGACGCTCGGTCTCCTGAAGCCAAAGCTCAAGGAGCACCGCATCCTGCGCGAGTCGGATCTCCGCGAGGTGCGCATCGGTGACTCGGTTCAGCTCGGCCCGTTTCGCGTCGAGACGGTCGCCGTCTGCCACTCGATCCCAGACGGCGTGGCGCTCGCGATCGACACGCCGGTTGGGCGCGTCGTCTACACGAGCGACTTCAAGCTTGATCCTGATCCGCCCGACGGAAAGGCGACCGACATGGAGCGGTTTCGCCGCCTCGGCGACCAAGGGATTCTGCTGCTCCTGAGCGACTCGACCAACGCCGAGCGCGAGGGGCACTCGGGTTCGGAGCGCGACCTGCATGCGCCCTTCGAACGGATCTTCAGCGAGGCGCCTGGGCGCATCGTGGTCGCGAACTTCGCCTCGAACATCCACCGCATCCAGCACCTGGTGCGGATGGCGGCGCAGTTCGGCCGCCGCGTGGCCGTGGTGGGCCGCAGCCTGGAGCAGAACTTCAAGACCGCGCGCGAGCTCGGGTTCCTCTCCGTCCCGGAAGGCCTCACGATCCCGATCTCCGACTATGAACGCATCCCTCCCTCCAAGCTGCTCCTGCTCACCGCCGGCAGCCAGGGCGAGCCGATGTCGGCGCTGGCTCGTTTCGCGGCGCAGCGCCATCCCTTCGTCAACGTGCTCAAGGACGACTGGGTCGTGATCTCAGCTCGCCCGATTCCAGGCAACGAGCGCATGGTCCATCAGACCGTCAACAACCTGTACCGGCACGGAGCGCGCGTTTTCTATTCCGAGGTCGGCAACGTGCACGTGACCGGCCACGCCCAGCGCGACGAGCTGCGCGAGATGCTCGACGCGGTCCGGCCTCGCTTCTTCATCCCGGTGCACGGCGAGTACCGGCAGCTCCTCCTCCATTCGGAGCTCGCGCGAGAGGCGGGCATCACAGCCGAGCGCATCGCGGTGGTCGAGGACGGCGAGACGATCGAGCTCGACAAAGAGTCGATGACACGCGGCCCCAAGGTCGCCACGGGGCTTGTCTACGTCGACGGTTTGGGGGTGGGCGACGTGGAGCAGGTCGTCCTGCGCGACCGCCGTCACCTCGCTGAGGACGGCATCCTGGTCGTCACGCTGACGCTGGACCGGGATACGGGGACGGTCCGCGCCGGTCCGGACCTGATCTCGCGCGGTGTCATCGAGCCCGAGCTGTCGGTGCGCCTGATGGCGGACGCGCGCGCCGCCGCGCTGGAGAGCATCAAGCGGCTCGCCGACACTCATCCGGACCTCAACCTGCTCCAGGAGGCGGTCCACGACGCCGTCTCCAGGACCGTCTACAAGCGCACCCGACGCAGGCCTATGGTGATCCCCGTGGTGACCGAGATATGAAGCTCCCGCCGTTGGCCCTCATCGCGCCCAGCCTGTGCCCGCGGTGCGACCAGCCGGCGATGGTGCTCAACCACTCCGAGGAAGCGCGCTGCGCCCACTGCGGGCTGCAGCTCCACCAATGCGCGCGATGCCGGGGCATCGCAGGGCCTTTCGACCGGTACTGCGGTTTCTGTGGCCACGAGATGGTGCAGGGCACCACGCGCCCGTTGTGGTGGCGGTTGTGGTTCCTCGCTGCTCTCCTGCCGGTCGCCCTGGGCCTGGCCTACGGAATCGCCCAAGCGCAAGTCCATCATTAATTCCCTCGCCCCTTCAGGGGAGAGGGCAAGGGTGAGGGGCAAGCGGAGAACGAAAGGCGTCCCCTTAACGGTTGAGCCTCTGCCCGCACTCCACGCAAAAGCTGTGCCGGCCGAGGTTGTGATGTCCGCATGACGGGCAAACCAGTCGCCGTGGCGGGTCTGCCTGCAGCCAGCGCTCGTTTTCCCGCCGATACCAGATCCCGTCCTCGGGACCGAGCATCCAGCGGCGGCCTTCGCTGTCGAGAACTGCGAGGTCGCGCACCGCGACCCTGAATGCGCGCGGTGGCAGGTTGCCCGTGCGACGCTCTTCGACGAGGAACTTGTAACGGGTCTCTGCTTCGGCGAATGGGTCGACGGCCACGGCGGCGATTATGGCTGCTGAGGCTTGATCGCGTAGAATCCAGTCGGCTCTAGGGCCCGCAGCATGCGTCGCACCACATCCCGAAGCTCACCTCGATCCGGCGGCCGCCGCGCTGCATCATCCCGATCCAAGCGCAGCAAGCGCGCGCCACGCCCGCGGCTGAGCTCGCGCCAGGTTCGCGAGATCATCGGCGTCCTGCTCATGCTCGCCGCCTTGCTCGGCCTCCTTGCGATCGCGAGCCATGCGGGCAGCATCCTGGCCGGAATCCGCGACCGCATGTTCTACGGCTTCGGTAACGCGTGGTTCGTGCCGGTCGTCGCGGCGATCGCCTCGAGCGCGTATCTGCTGTGGCCGAAAGCCCCGCGCCCGCGCGCGATCGACGTGGTGGCCGGCCTCGTCGCGGTGCTGTCGCTGCTGGGGCTGTTCGGCATGGCGGCCAAGGCGGGAGGGTGGGTCGGGCAGAACGTCGACGCGTCTCTGACGGGCTTAGTGGGCCCGATCGGCGCCGGATCGCTCCTGGTCGCCGGCCTCGTGATCGGCCTCATCGTCACCATCCATTTCAGCCCGGGAGCCCTGCTCGCCACCGCGGTCGGTGCGATGCGAGGCGCTTACGCGGAACGAGCTCGCCTGAGCGCCCTGGTCGCAGCGCAGCCGGCAGAGAAGGCAAAATCCATCAAAGCCGCGCCTCAGACCTCGGACGCGCTGACGCGTTCCGCCGCCAGCTTCGCCACGGCGCCGGCGCCGGCGGTCGAGCAGCCGCGGCCGTGGGAGCTCGACGAACCGGAGGAAGCGGAACGGGCCGATTGGTCCGAAACGGGGCGACCGGCGGAGGAGGAGGAGCAACACGCGCCACCGGCTCTGCGCGTGGTCGCCGAACCCGAGGACGAGCTGCCGGAGATCGAGTGGAAATTGCCGTCCGTCACTTTGCTCGATACCGTCACCGCACGCCGCGAGCGCATGGCGGACGAGATCAAGCGCAACGTCAAGGTCATCGAGACCACGCTCCAATCGTTCGGCGTGGAGTGCAAGGTCGTCGGGGTCAACCCAGGACCCGCGGTGACGCAGTACGAGGTCCAGCCCGGACCCGGAGTCCAGGTCAAGCGCATCACGGCGCTGCAGAACGACCTGTCCCTGGCTCTGGCTGCGGCCCCGCTGCGCATCGAGGCGCCGATCCCGGGCAAGTCCGCGGTGGGCATCGAGGTGCCGAACAAGTCGGCGAGCCTGGTGACCATACGAGAGGTGATCGAGACCGCCGCCTTCCGCGAGGGGACCAACAAGCTGGCCCTCGGACTGGGCAACGATGTTTCCGGCCAATCGATCGTCGCCGACCTCACGCGCATGCCGCACCTCTTGATCGCCGGCGCGACCGGCCAGGGCAAGAGCGTGTGCATCAACGCGCTGATCACCAGCCTGCTGTTCCAGGTCACCCCAGACCATCTGCGCCTTCTGCTCATCGACCCGAAGCGCGTGGAGCTGACCGGCTACAACGGCCTCCCGCACCTCGCGGTGCCTGTGCTCGTGGAATCCCATGAGGCCGCCGCCGCGCTGCGGTGGGCGGTCGCGGAGATGGACCGCCGCTACAAGCTCTTTTCCGCCGAGGGCGTGCGCAACATCGCTGGCTACAACGAAAAGGCCACGCTGAAGCTGGCCCGAACGCTGCCCTACATCGTGATCGTCATCGACGAGCTCGCCGACCTGATGATGGTCGCGGCCGGCGAGATAGAAGAGCTCATCTGCCGCATCGCACAGCTAGCGCGCGCGGTTGGCATCCATCTCATCATCGCCACCCAGCGGCCATCGACCGACATCATCACCGGCCTCATCAAAGCCAACATCCCGTCGCGCATCGCGTTCGCGGTCGGCTCACAGGTGGACAGCCGCGTCATCCTCGATACCGGCGGTGCGGAGAAGCTGCTCGGTCGTGGCGACATGCTGTATCAGCCGGTGGACGCAGGCAAGCCGACGCGCATCCAGGGCGCATTCGTGAGCGATCCCGAGGTCGAGGGCGTCGTCAACTTCTGGAAGGCTCAGGGCGGCCCGCGCTACATGGAGGAAATCCTTGAACAGGGCGCGTCAACGGAATGGGACGGTGAGAAGAGAGAGGAGCGCAAGCTCGACCCGCTGTTTGCGCGTTCGGCGCGGGCGGTGGCTGCGGAAGGCGCGGCATCGGTTTCGTTGGTGCAGCGCAAGTTCAACGTGGGGTATTCACGCGCCGGCCGGATCGTCGACCAGCTCGCAGATCACCACGTGGTCGGTGGCTACCAGGGCTCGAAGTCGCGTGATGTCCTGATGACGCTGCCCGACGTCGACGATTTGCTGGAGCGCTTAGGCCTCGAATGACCAGCGGGTCGCGGCCCCCGACCGTGACCCTTGGCCAGTCGCTTGCCGCAAAGCGCGAGGAGCGTGGTCTGTCGATCGAGCAGGTTGCGACTGCGACGCGCGTTCGTGCTGAATACCTGCGCGCGTTGGAGTCGGACGAGATCGTCCGCCTGGTCGCGCCCGTCTACGCGAAGGGCTACCTCCGCACCTACGCAAGCTATCTCGGGCTGGACGCGGACGAGCTCGCCGCGCAGCTGCCGGGGCGGCCCCGGCCGGGCCTCGAGCTGCGCCTGGGCGGCAGCGCCCCCCGTCCTCGCGTCGTGGTCACGACGCCGATGATCGCCGCGTCGGCGGTGGTCTTGCTGGCGGGCGCGTTCGGCGGCTATGCATGGCGTCAGGTGGTGGCCGAACAACGGAGCACCGCTGTCCTTCCTTCACCTTCCGCAGTCGCGGGCACCACGGTCACACCCAGCGCGTCGCCCGCGATTCAGGCCAGGCCGATCGTCGTCGGGGTCCACGTCACCGAGACCGTGTGGATCAACGCGGTCGTCGATGGCACGCCGCAGTACGGCGATTCAGGCCGGACGCTTCCGGCGGGATCGATCGTCTACTTCACCGGCCTCGACGTGAGGATCACCACCAGCAAGGCGTCGGCGACCTTGATCAGCATCGACGGACGCAACCTGGGGGCGATGGGGGTCGGCGTGGCAACGCGGGAGTTCTCGTCGCAAACTTCTCCCTAGGCTCGCCCAGATGAACATCTCGAACGCCCTGACCGTCAGCCGGCTGGTCGGCATCCCGGTGCTCATGGCGCTGCTGCTCCTGCGATTCCCGGGGCACGACCAGGTGGCCGCCGCACTCTTCATCGCGTTCTCGCTGACGGACACCCTCGACGGCCAGCTCGCGCGCCGCCGTGGCACCGTGAGCGACTTCGGAAAGTTCATGGACCCGCTCGCCGACAAGCTCTTCGTCCTGTCGGTGCTGATCGTCCTGGTGCAGGCGGGCCTCGTCGCGGCGTGGGTGGTGGTCGTGATCTTCTCGCGCGAGCTCATCATCACGATCCTTCGCTCTGTCGGCGCCGGCCAGGGCCGAGTCATCGCCGCCGCGCCCCTCGGCAAGACCAAGACGGTGACGCAGATGGCTGCCGTGACGCTGCTGATACTCCAACGTCCTTATCCAGCGCTTGTCCCGCTGGCCACCATCGCGGTGGGGGTCGCCGTGGTCTTCACGCTGTGGAGCGGCCTCGACTACCTGTGGCGTTTTCGCTACCTGATCGGCCCATTCGACACTTCGCGCGTACGCGCCGCGAGCGGTGGAGCACCGGAAGCCTCGCCAGCAAAGGAGCTCGGCGACCTTCTTGGCGACAGCGGGCTTACGATCTCGGTCGCCGAGTCGAGCACGGGAGGGATGGTCGGCTCGCTGATCACGGACCAGCCCGGCAGCTCACGCTACTTTGCAGGCGGCGTGATCGCGTACTCGAACCGGGTGAAGCGCGACCAGCTCGGGGTTTCGGAAGACCTGCTGAGCGGAGTCGGCGCCGTCAGCCGCGAGGTGGCGGAGGCGATGGCCCAGGGCGTGCGTAAAAAGCTCGGCACCAGCCTCGCCGTGAGTGTCACGGGGATCGCAGGCCCCGAGGCCGGTGGGTCGAGCAAGCCGGTCGGGCTCACCTTCATCGCGGTGGCGTCGGAAGGGCATACGTCATCGCGTGAGTTTCATTTCGAGGGCGACCGCTCGTCCAACCGGCGGCAGGCGGCCACCGAGGCGCTGAAGATGCTCCTCGCCGAAGCACGGAGCGTGGCCGGCTCGCAGGTTAAGAGTGCTTGACGGTCGAACACCTGTTCGCTACACTTGCTCGAACATCGGCCTGTAAATGACGTTGATTCCCGACCTTCGACGTAGAACACTCGCCGCAACGACCTAGGAGGCATTGAGAAAACATTGGACAAGGACAAAGAGAAGGACAAGGAACGGGAGAAAGCCCACGAGGAAAAGGGCAGAGCTCTCGATTCGGCGATGTCCCAGATCACGAAGAGCTACGGCAAAGGCGCGATCATGAAACTGGGGGAGCACTTCGCGCAGCGCAGCGAGGTCACCTCAATTTCCACGGGTGCGCTGCCGCTTGACCTGGCCCTCGGAGTAGGTGGCATACCACGGGGCAGGGTGACGGAGATTTACGGTCCCGAATCCGTCGGCAAGACCACTCTGGCTCTGCATGTCATCGCGGAAGCACAGAAGGTGGGTGGCGTCGCGGCGTTCGTCGACGCCGAGCACGCGCTCGACCCGCTGTACGCGTCGCGGATCGGCGTCAAGATCGACGACCTCCTGATCAGCCAGCCCGACACGGGCGAGCAGGCGCTGGAGATCGTCGAGGTGCTCGTCCGCTCGAACGCGGTCGACGTGATCGTCATCGACTCGGTCGCCGCGCTGGTGCCGAAGGCCGAGATCGAGGGCGAGATGGGTGACTCACACATGGGCCTCCAGGCGCGCTTGATGTCGCAGGCCCTGCGCAAGCTGACCGCGGCGATCTCCAAGTCCAACTGTGCCGTGATCTTCCTCAACCAGCTGCGCGAGAAGGTCGGGATCATGTTCGGCAACCCCGAGACGCAGCCGGGCGGCCGGGCACTGAAGTTCTACTCGTCTGTGCGCCTGGACATCCGCAGGGTCGAGGTCATCAAGAACGGCCTCGACTCGGTCGGCAACAGGGTGAAGGTCAAGGTGGTCAAGAACAAGGTGGCGCCACCGTTCCGGTCAGCCGAGTTCGACATCCTGTTCAACGAAGGCATCTCGCGCGAGGGATCGTTGATCGACGCCGCGGTCGAGTACTCGGTCCTCGAGAAGAGCGGGACGTGGATGTCGTACGGCGACCAGCGTCTCGGTCAGGGTCGAGACAACGTCCGCAACTACCTGCGCGAAAACCCGACCCTGTCGGCTGACATCGAAGCGAAGGTGCGCGAGAAGGCGGCAGGAGCGGCCGCACCGCTACGGACCGCGACGCCGGTCAGGTCGCCGGCAAGTGCCACCGAGGAGTTCTAAGCCGCCGGCGATCCCAGCCATCGACGCAGGTCTGCGCCTCCTGTCGGGCCGCAACCACTCGCGCCACGAGATGCGCCGCAAGCTGGGACGCCGGGGATACTCCGAGGCGGACGTCGATAGTGCGGTCGACCGGCTCATCGAGCTCGGCTATCTCGACGACCGCGTTTTTGCCGAGGGCCATGTGAGGCGGCGGTCGGCGTCGCTCGGCCCCCTCGCGCTGTCCGCCGAGCTGGCGGCCCGTGGCGTCGATCGCGCGGCTGCCCACGAAGCGCTGTCGGGCCTCGGCCCCGAGGCACAGCTGGCGGCTGCCGCTCGCCTGGCCGAGCGCCTGAGCGGCCGGAGAGCGTTCGCGGGCTATCGGGAGCTGCTCAACTCGATAGGCCCCAAGCTCATCCGTAGGGGCTTCTCTCCAGGCACGGTCCGGGCCGCCTGCAGGGCGGTCTGGGAAGGGACGCCAGGCCTGGCCGAAGAGGCTCCGGCGCCGTCCGTCTAGGCCGCAGGAGCCTAGAATCAGGTGCACACGAGCCCTCCTCAGGGCCGTAAGTCATAGAGCCAACCCCAGGCGGGCCTCCGATGGCCTGCCGTGGTCACGCACTTTGACAATCGAATTAACGAGGTGCATGTCACATGCCTGTCTACGTCTTAGTCCCGCTATTGGTGGTGGCAGTTGCGGTAGCCCTCGCCGTCGGCTTCGGAATCGCCTACACGATGCTCCAGCGCCGGCAGACCCAGGGGTCCAACGTGGTGGAGACCCGGGCTCAGCAGACCCTCCTCGAGGCCGAAACACAGGCCAAGGAAAAGCTGCTCGAGGCAAAAGAGGAAGCCGTCAAGATCCGCACCGTCGCCGAACAGGAGGCCCGGGAGTACCGGGCGCAGTCACAACAGCTCGAAAAGCGCCTTCTTCAAAAGGAGGAGAACCTCGACCGTAAGAGCGAGGATCTCAACCGAAGCGAGCGCGAGCTCGGCACCCAGAAGAAGTCGCTCGACGACATCAAGGCTCAGCTCGAGGAGAGCTATCGGCAGCAGGAGAGGGAGCTCCAGCGCGTCGCGAACATGACGCGACAGGAGGCCCAGGGCATTCTCATGGCCCAGGTCGAGCAGGACCTGCGCAACGAAGTTGCGCACAAAGTCCGCGAAGCCGAGCTGTCCGCCCGCGACGAAAGCGAACGTCGTGCTCGGGAGATCGTGACCGAGTCGATCCAGCGCATCGCCGCCGACCAGACCGCCGAGGTCTCGGTCTCAGTCCTGCCACTACCGACCGACGAGTTGAAGGGCCGCATCATCGGCAAAGAGGGCCGCAACATCCGGGCCCTCCAGCAGGCGACGGGGATCGACCTGATCGTCGACGACACCCCGGAGGCTGTGATCATCAGCGGTTTCGACCCGGTCCGCCGCGAGGTGGCGCGGGTCGCCCTCAACAAGCTGATCGTGGACGGCCGGATTCATCCGGCCCGGATCGAAGAGATCGTCGCCAAGTCCCGCCAAGAGGTCCTGCAAAGGGTCAAGGAGGAGGGCGAGGCGGCGGTGCTCGAGCTGGGCCTGCAGGGGCTTCACCCTGAGGTCGTCCGACATCTCGGCATCCTGCGGTTCCGCACGAGCTACGGCCAGCAGGTGCTGAACCACTCCAAGGAAGTCGCCTACCTCGCCGCCATGATGGCGGCCGAGATCGGGGCCGACGTCCGGATCGCGAAGCTCTCGGGTTTGCTGCACGACATCGGCAAGGCCATCGACCACGAGGTCGAGGGCTCCCATGCGGTCATCGGTGCGGACCTGCTGCAGCGACACTCGGTTCCCGCCCCGGTGGTGCACGCGGTGCGCGCGCATCACTACGACGAGGAGCCACACTCGATCGAGGCCCTGCTGCTCATCGCGGCAGACGCCATCTCCGCCGCCCGGCCGGGCGCTCGGCGCGAGTCGCTCGAGGCCTACGTCAAGCGGTTGGAGAAGCTGGAGGAGATAGCCAACTCATTCCAGGGAGTCCAGCAGTCCTACGCCATCCAGGCCGGCCGCGAGGTCCGGATCCTGGTCAAGCCGGAGCAGATCGACGACACGGCTGCCCAGCTCATGGCC
>Ga0209118_1001604_pt1 | contig 10344 bp, 7 predicted proteins | sample BlaSpr_A8_Ref_M1_FD_187988 | JGI IMG/M metagenome (GOLD analysis project Ga0209118, IMG submission 187988) | Forest soil microbial communities from Thunder Bay, Ontario, Canada - Black Spruce, Ontario site 2_A8_Ref_M1 (SPAdes) (version 2) | ecosystem: Environmental > Terrestrial > Soil > Boreal...
CCGCATCCGTGATCCAAAAATTGTCCTCCAGCCGCAAGCCACCGCCGCTCGGCCAGTAAATCCCAGGCTCGATCGCCAGAACCATACCCTTTTTAATCATTCCCGTACCGGCTTGATGCGCGTAGGGCGGCTCGTGGGCGCGAGCTCCAACTCCGTGACAGATCGGATGCGACGGCTGACCGGGATAACCCCCCTCGGCAATCCGTGATCGCGTCAAACGATCCAGTTCCGGAAAGCTCGCGCCATCCTTCGCATAAGACGCCGCTTCGTTGAAAACTTTTAGCAAGAGGTCGAGCAGGCGGTGATACTCCGCTGTTAGATCGCCGGGACAATCATTCTTAGTTAAGTCCGTCCAATAGCCATCCACACATACCCATATTTCCAGCAACGTGGGCTCGTGTTCCTGAACAGGGCGGCCACCGGTAGCCGTAAAGGTCGCGATTCCCTTTCCCGACCAGACGAGCGTGAAGGCGCGAGCCATTTCCACCTTTCCCTTGTAGCCGACACCCACACCATGAACGAATCCTTCGTACATCGCGCCGACTTCGCTTTCCTTCATCCCCGGTCGGATGTGATCGTGGACATGCTCCATGGCGAGGGCAGCCAGTTCATTCGCTAAGCCCATGCGCTCGATTTCCTGCAAAGTTTTGATGGCGCGCGCTTCGTTCAGCAGCGGTGTTGCATCGACCACCTCGCCGGCAACTTTGCGGAAGGAATCGAAGAAAATCTGCGTCGGCGTTGTCGGTTCGCCTACCATCCGATCGGCAGACTGCGTACCCATATTGAGTTCAATACCGATCTTTCTCGTCAGGCTGCGTTCTTTCAAGACAGCGATGGCCGAATCAAGCGACCGGTACTGAGGCGGCCGGGGATCCTTCTCGTCGTATCCTTTGAACAAGCGAATGTCTTTGGTCCAGGAGTTGCGCTGTGCCTCGGCCAGTTGCGGTTCGAGGGCGATCAGTGTGGATTCGCCCTCGCGCGGGAAAACAAGAGTGTCGTAGCCCTTCATGCACCAATAACTCGATAGATAGACGACGTTGTCAGGCGCGCGGACGATAAGCGCATCCAGATCCTGTTCCTTCATCAGGGCTCGGACGCGGCTGAGTTTTGCAATGTCAGTGGGCCATGCCATTTTCGACCACCGCGTCTTTATTTTCTTCCTTGTAGGTCCACGAAGCTTCCTTGCCTTTGATCAACTGGTAGACGGCCGTGTGCAGCGGGGCAGAGACTCCCGCGCGGCGTGCCTCGCGGGCGATTGCTCCGCTCAAAAAATCCACCTCGGTGAGGAAGTGATGGCGCGCGTCGTACAGCATGGAAGGTGGATGGTTGGTCATCGCGCCGATTTTATTCATGGCCCAAGGATCTTCGTGCAGTCTTACTCCTGCAGCTTCCGCCACGCGCTTCCCTTCATCGATCAGATCGTGGAGCAAGTGTCCCAAGCTCGCAGGCCGGGTTTCATCGGCAAAATGCGGTGAGTGCGGCAGGCCGGTAAGAGCGGAGATGCCGTTGACAGAAGCGTTGAAGATCAGTTTGGACCACTGCGCGGGCCGGGCATCCTGAAGTGCTTCGGCCTTCAACCCGCCGGCGACAATCAATTCGGCGGCTTCCTCCACCACCGCGACGGGTGTGTGCCGCGGCTCAAACGGGCCCATCCAAGTGGCCGTGTCCAATTCATATTGCACATGCGTGTCGCTGTGGCGTGTGCCGCTCATAAAGGTTGTGCCGCGAATAATCTGGCCGCGCGTATGCTCGGCAATGAGTTCCTCACTGCCCAGACCATTCTGTGCAGAAAGCACAGCGCCCTGATTGAAGTGATGTCCGACCGGTGCAAACGATTCCTCTACTTGCCGTGCCTTTGTCGCAACGATCGCTAGGTCACAGTCAGGAATTTCTTCCGGACACGACGTGGCCTTAAGGGAGACATGAAATTCATGCTTGCCGCTCACACGTAATCCTTCGCGCTTGAGGGCGAGTGCATGCTCTTCCCGGCGAACAAAGGCCCAGACCTCAACGACGCGCGCAAGATGCACGGCGTAAAGCGAGCCGATGGCGCCACATCCGACGATGCAAACTCGCTTCATATTCGTATGGAGTTACGTCCTTTTTTCTACCTTGACCAGTTTACTCGCCTGATAGATTTCCTTCGCCACAATCGCGCGGTACAACGTGTCCGCGTTGTTGAAGGAATCGCTTACGACAATCCCGCTGGAAAAGAGAGCATCTTGCAGCGCGGCGGAAATCGTATGAATGGGTGCGGCACCGCCTTCTCCCATTCCCTTTGCGCCACTGTAACTGTGCGGAGACGGGGTTTCGATATGAGCGTATTTCACGTTGGGCATGTTCATGGAGGTGATCGGAGTGTAATCGCTGAACGTCGCCGTGAGCATGTTGCCAACCTCGTCGTAGACGCAGCGCTCCATCATTGCGGCGCCGATCCCGTGCGCTGTTGCGCCGTAAACTTGACCCTCGACGATCGGGGGATTGATGACTTTTCCGCAATCGTCGACCGCCACGTAGTCCAGAATCCGCGGGATGAACGTGTCCCGGTCAATCTCCATAACCACAATGTGAAGCTGTGACGCGTAAGTCAGTGTCAAGCTGCCGTATTTCTTTTCCGTGTCGGGAACCTTGAACGGGGCGCGCCAGATGTAACGGCAATTCAATGTCAGTTCGTAGAGTTCAGCGGGAAGAACGGCAGAGTTCACGTTGACGATGTTTGCCAATCGCCAATAGTTGACGGACTTTCCACTGTCTTTCGCGAGAATCTGCGGCCCCTGCTGCCCGACGCCGAATTCAAGGTTTTCTTCCTTTGATTCAAGGAGGAAAGCTGCCAGACGCTTCATTTCGGTCTTCAGTTTCTGCGCTGCGCCGTGCACGGCGGACAGACCCGAGACCGCAAATTGACTCGCATACGTGCCCGAAGCCCCGGTATGAACGTTGCGTTCGGTGTCGAATCCCGTGCGCACGGTAATGAGGTCCGGGTGGATGTTGAGGACGTCGGCGACAACTTGCGCTGCAGTGGTTTCGTGACCCTGGCCTTGCGGACAAGAGCCGACAGCAACGACAACCTCGCCATAGATATCCAGCTTGCAGTTTGCGCCCTGAGAATTCCCGGAAAATGGCGCATTGGGATTCACGATTTGCGACTGACCAAAATTGTTCGTACCGGAATCCAGCGTGGTGCCGATTCCAATGCCCATCCAGCGTCCCTCCGCTCGCGCTGCGGCCTGCTTCTTCTTCCAGTCCTCCCAGCCGATCTGCTCCTTCGCCACCTGCAACATTTTGGGATAGTTGCCGGAATCGTAGACGCAGCCATTTGGCGTTGTGTAGGGAAATTCTTCTGGACGAATGTAGTTGCGCAGCCTCATCTCGTCGGGAGCAATGCCCAATTGGTGCGCGCAAATATCGACGACACGCTCCAGGAACCACAGATGCTGCATCCGCGAGTAGCCGCGGTTCGGTCCCACGGGGCATTTGTTGGTAACTGCCTGGCTGAAATCGATGCGCGCATTCCGGAAGCGGTAAACGCCCGGAAAAACCTGTGCCCAGATCACGCAACCAAGGGGTTCATAGCGTGGATAGGCACCGCAATCATCAATGTGGCGCGAGTCGATTGCGGTGATGACGCCATCCTTGTCCAGTGCCACTCGTGTGTCTCGGAAGGTCCGCTCGTTGCCGTGCGCGCTCGAGATGTTGTGCTCGGAGCGCGTCTCTATCCACTTGACGGGGCGGCCGCCGGCCTTTTTTGACGCAAGGGCGCAAACCGACATTTGCGGATAATTGGTGATCTTAATGCCAAAACTCCCGCCGATATCGAAAGTCCGAACGCGAATCCTGTCGATGGGAACCCCGAGGTGCGCCGCGATGAACTGCATCGCGAACGAAGGAAAGGAATTGTTGCACCAATAATAGATGTGCTCGTCTCTTGGGTCCCACTGACCGATTACCGCGTTGTTCTCCAGGGGCGTACTGGAAAACCGGTGAAAATGCAGCTTGTCGATCCGTACGATGTGCGCCGCTTCGGAAAACGCTTTTTCAATGTCACCGTATTCGAAAACCCCGCGCCACACCCGATTCGTTCCCGCATCTTCGTGGAGCACAACGGCATCCTTCAAGGCCTCTTCACCGTCGGTCACAACGTCTTGATATTCGTACTCGACTTGCACCAACTCTGCAGCATCGTCGGCAATCTGCGGTGAAGTAGCAACCACAGCGGCCACTGGTTCTCCCTGATAGCGCACTTTGGAAACCGCCAGCGGATAATCTTTGATTCGCGCGAAGGGGTCCGGAGCGATCTCGATGAAGGGATTCGTCTGTTTCGCGATTTCAGCGCCCGTCAGGGTACAGACCACACCGGGAACTGCCTCCGCGGCGGAGGTGTCGACGTTGGTCACTTTTGCGTGGGCGTACGGAGAGCGGACGAACTTCAGATACATCATGTCGCGCAGCTTAATGTCGTCGACGAACTTGCCGCGCCCGCGCAGGAGACGCTTATCTTCCTTCCTCGGCAGCGCTCTGCCGACCCAGCCTCCGCTATTCGTTCCCGCGCTCAAATCGCCTCTCTTCTTGATGCAATAAATATCGCCTCAACGCAACGCCACTTGCAAACCATCAATCAGCTTCTGCACATTTTTCTTTCCGAGCGGCTCCAGCAGACCGCCTGCCACGGAAGTCAAGCGTCCGAAAATCTGCGCCTCGCCTTGCCAGGCGACTTTCGTACCGTCGCCCGCCGGAACAAGATCGAAACTCGCCGTCAGCGACACATTTCCGCCCGCGACGCTACCCTGCCCCTTATATTGGGCGCGGCTGGGGCGGCAGGCTTCGGCAAGCTCCATTTTCACATTCGCGGTCCCCTTGATATAGGAGATGCCGACATTCACCTTCACCGCAAAATGGCGCTCGTCCTGCACCTCCATGCCTTGAAAGTCCGGTAGCAAGGGCGCGAACTTATGCGGATCCGTCAGGAAGTCGTACACCTCTTCCGGAGAGCGTGCTACTTCGAAGTCTCCGCCAAATTTAATCGCCATGGCCGGCACTCCTCATCACAGCCGCGGCGGTTTCAATCGCTTTGAAAATATTCTGATAACCGGTGCACCGGCAAGTATTTCCCGCGATCGCTTTGCGAATCTGCTTTTGGTCCGGATGGGGATTGTCTTTGAGCAGCTGAAGCGCAGAAAGCATCAGACCGGGCGTGCAGTAGCCACATTGGAGACCGTAGCAGTCGCCGAACGCTTTTTGAATGGGTTGAAGCTCGCCGTCTTTCTCCAGCCCCTCGACCGTGGTAATTTCAGCCCTGTCGGCCTGCACCGAGAAGACCGTGCAGGATTTCACGGCCGCGCCGTTCATCAACACCGTGCAGGCGCCGCAATAGGTCGTATCGCATCCGATGTGCGTGCCCGTCAACTCGAGGTCTTCACGAAGAAATTCCACCAGCAATTGCCGGGGCTCGACTTCGCGCGAGTGCAACTTTCCGTTGACGCGGACTTGAATGAAAACGTTTTGCGTGGCCTCAGGCATAAATGTGGCTGACCTCTACCTGGTGACCGCGTGCCCGCTGAAGCGCGGCATGAATCGAACGTTTAACAAGCGCCCCCACAAGTTGCCGCTTATATTCCACCGAACCCCGCATATCCGATTGGGGATCGGCGGCAACGCGCGCGGCATCCGCCGCAGATTCGATCAGCTTTGATGTGATCTGCTGGCCACGCAGCAATGCTTCTCCTTCATTCACGCGAATCGGCAGCAAACCGACGCATCCCAGACCGATTGCAATGTCTTTGCAGCGATCACCCTCCACCGTCAATTGCACGGCGGCACTTGCGGTCGGATAGACCGGCGCGGTCCGCTTGAAGGCGATGTAGGCACCTCCGCTGTTCCCCGGCGGAACCTTGACGACAACCTCTGAAACAAGCTCGTCGTGGGCGAGTGCCGTGGTATAGGCATCTTTCAGGAATTCGCTCAGCTTCAAGGTGCGCTTGCCGGATGTCCCAGTGCATTGGACTTCGCAGGAGATCGTTAGCAGAACCGTGGCCCAGTCGCCGCTGGGGTCGGCCTCGGCAAGCGAGCCGCCGATGGTTCCTCGATTTCTGACCTGTACGTCTGCTATTCCAGCGGCGCAGTCGAGGAGAATGGGAACGCGTGCGGCTGATGCCGATTTCTCAATTTCGGCGTGCCTGGTAAGTGGCCCGAAATGAAGAGCGCCATCTAGTTCCCGGACGTAAGAAGTTCCGCTGATAAAATTTAAATCCACGAGATGGACTGGATTAGCAAAACGCAATTTCATCAATGGAATAAGGCTCTGACCGCCGGCAAGAAGCTTCGCGCCTTCTCCCAGCTGGGAAAGCACGGTCACTGCTTCTTGGAGGGAGCCAGCTCGATGATATGTGAATGCTCGGGGATACATCTTCCGTTAGTCCTCACACTTCCATTCGAGCTTCTGATCGAAGGAATGCCAGTGAGCTTTCCTTCCGAAGAGTTTGCTTACAGAAACGGGCGCGAATTCGCCACCTCGGCGACTTTGAAATTATTTGGCAGCCGCTCTTGCGATTCGCTGATCCATCACGACCGTCAATCTTGATTCCGAATCGCGCAGGTGCTGCGCGAGCAGGGTGGCGCACTGGTTGGTCTCTCCGCTGGTCAGTAGTTGGTAAATTCTACGATGCGCGGGTACGAGACCCCCTGGGTCGTCGTGTCTGAGATCGACGAGAACCATTCCCATCCGCAATTCACCGAGAAGTTTTTGATAAAATGATTCCAGACGGCGGTTCCGGTGAAAGCGAATCAGCAGAGTGTGAAAGTACAGATCACAACGGACGGCCCTCACCCAATCCAGGCCCTTAACCGCGTCCTCGTAGCCTTCCAGCGCGGTGCGCATTTCCGTTAAAACATCGGAGTCTTCCATCTTCGCTACCAGTACCGCGGGAATTTCCAAAAGGTGGCGAAGTTGGTAAATCTCGGCTACGTCTTCTAACGACAGTTGCGCAACGGCAACGCCACGGTGAGCGCTTCGCTTCAGCAATCCTTCCAAAGACAGTATGCGCGTCGCTTCGCGGACGGTATTTCTAGATACGCCGAGCGACGCGGCCATAGGCAATTCCTGGAGGGCAGTCCCGGGAGGCAATTCTCCGTCAAGGATCCGCCGCCGGAGAATGGATGCAACCTGGTCGGCGACAGAGATTCGATTTATCTCAGCAAGTTCCATATTTAGATCTCGACCGGTGCGGGGCAGTGCGACATGTTGCTCCCAATCACGAGGAGAGTCAAGTGTTCAACAATTCCCAAATTCAACTGGTCTCTTCTTTGCCCTTGACATGTATAAGTCCGCCGCATACTGTATCGTTCCATTCTTGTCTTTTTCTGTTGAGGCGGGGGCGAGGGATGGGGCCATCTCTAATTCAGCGCCAATGCACGGTGACACCGTATGGTTTCCGGTCGTAATCCATGCTCTGCCCACATTCCGAGCACGCTATTTCTACCCACGGTGCCCTGTGGCTAAGTTCTTCAAGCGTACGCCAGAGAAGTCGCGGAGCTGCTCTTTCAGCCAGTGTCGGAACTAAACCGCAAGGATTAAAGAGTAATGGTGCAGGAACATATCTGATGCGGTTCTGAATGCTCGATTTGAGAAGTTCAATTTTTTGAGGGGTGCACTGTGATGACCACGAAGTGGAATAATTCGCTCCATATGCTTCTGGCCGTTTTGCTGGTGGCAATGTTGTCGATTTTGCCGAATTCTGCGCGGAGCCAGGCAGTCAATGCCACACTGTCGGGGAAAATAACCGACGCTTCCGGGGGCAGCGTGGCCAAGGCTACGGTTACTTCTTTGAATGTGGCAACCGGATTTTCTCGTTCGGCGCTGACCTCGGACAACGGCGAATATTCCATCCCGGCGCTGCCCGCTGGGGAATACAAGGTTACCGTCGAATTTGTGGGATTTGGAAAACAGACCAAGAACATCACGCTGCAGGTCGGGCAAGCCGCGGAGCTTGCTTTTACTCTCTCGCCTGGGGAGATGGTTGAGAAAGTCCAAGTTGAAGCAACCTCGGAGCTCGCAGAGCCGACGCGCACCCAAGTCAGCACGGTGATTACAGAGAACCAGATCGTCAATCTTCCCGTGAACGGGCGCGAATTTATCAACTTCGCCCTGCTCTCTCCAGCGGTAACGATTGGCGATACCACCGCAGGAAACACCGACGTGATCGTCGAGCCCGTTACGAAGCTTTCCTTCGCCGGCCAAAACATCCACTACAATTTCATCGCGGTCGACGGTGCGGATGACATTTCAACGGCTTCCGGCATTCAGCGCGGTACGCCTCCCCAGGAATCCGTACAAGAATTCCGCGTCATTAATAGCGATTATTCCGTCGAATTCGGCCGTGCGTCGGCGGGCATCGTAAACATCATCACGCGGGGCGGTACGAATAACTGGCACGGAATACTCTATGAGTATTTTCGCAACAATAAAATGGATGCCACCAACCTCCTGCAAGCCACGGGCGCCCACACCTTAAGACAGAATCAATTTGGCGCCGCAATCGGAGGTCCAATCCAAAAAGACAAGACCTTTATCTTCGGCAACTATGAAGTCCAGCGTCGTGCCGAATCGCCTTTCTACAATTCCGCTGTCCTCACTAACATCAAATTCATCAATGAAGTGAAAGCTGTCTACGGCCTCGCGCCCGAGCCGGCTTTGGGCAGCGTTCTTCGCACAAACGACACAGACAATGGATTTCTAAGACTGGACCACAGCTTTAGCCAGCAAGAGACGATGTTCGTGCGCTATTTCATCAACGACGGAAGGTTGCTGAATCAGTCGCCGCTGAACGACGGCTTCGACTTGCCTTCGGCTTTTAAGGAAAATTTCTATCGCGACCAATCCGTCGCTGGGACGCTCGCTTCCGTAATCAAACCAACGATGGTGAACGAGTTGCGCATGCAGTTTGCTCGGCGGTCCTTTGACTTCCCTACGGCCTCCACACAGCCTCATCTCGAGCTGTCGAACACGTTCACCACCGGCGTAAACCGCGGCAATCCGGATTTCTACCGCGAATCCCGCTTTGAGTTGGTCGACAATTTCTCGATCTCCCATGACCGCCATACCTTCACCTTCGGGGGAAATACCAATTACGTTCGCACCACGGAGTCGTTTCCACTCTTCTATCCCTTTGAAGCCGACTTCCCCAATCTCGGCGCCTTTCTCGGAAACGATGGAGTGAACAGCCGTCCGGGACTGCAATGCACTTCACCAGTTGGGGATGCGGGCGGTGCTGGTCCAGCCGGCTGCCAGCATCCAAACGTGATCTTTTTTGAGCGTTTTCAGGCACCCAACTTCAACGAGCAAAGCCTGAACACCTCTGTTTATAGCGGGACGCGGATTTCTCCTACAATCCGTAATCAAGCGGAAGGCACGCTCAACCACACGTATAACGGACTCTTCATTCAAGACAAATGGCGCGCCACGAGCCGTTTGACATTGAACGGCGGGATTCGCTGGGAATGGGAGACCTGGCCCAGCGGCGTACTCAATACTCAGTGGAAGAACTTCGACCCCAGGTTGGGTGTTGCTTATAATCTCGGGACGAAGCGTAATTTTGTCATTCGTGCCGGCTTTGGCTTGTTCCACGGAATCATTCCTGCTCCGCTCCTGGCTTGCCAAATTCCCTCTTGCGGCGGAACAATCGGAAAATATCCCGGCCGCCCGTTCGAGAATAATCTCAACGCCAAGACAGAACTCTTCGCCTTCGCCAGCTCTCCGGCTAGCTCGGGCGCCGCGCTTATCTCGGCCGCCAGCTCTCGAACCGCAAGGGCGCTGCAGGCGGTGAGTGCCTCCTGGACGGCTGGAATGGCGTCGAGGGACCTGCGCAGCGCGACCAGCTCACGCGCGGTCGCGCGGCCCTGTGCCGCCCGCGATGAAAGCCGCTCGAGGTCGCCCACCTCTTTCAGCACGACCCCCAAGCGATCGCAGAGGCTGGGCGAAGAGGCGAGCTCATCGACCCCGCCGAGCCGAAGCTCGATCGATTCCGCGTCACGCAAGGGAGCACCAAGCCACGAACGCAGGCGCCGGGCGCCGATCGGTGTGCGCGTGTGGTCGATCAGGCCGATCAGCGCAGGCAGCTCGAGGTTGCGGATGGTCGCCGCGTCCAGCGGCATTGTCGCGTCCGGCGAGTACGTTCGGACGGTGAGAGATCCTTGCACGACCTGGGTCTGGTTTTGTTTGAGGTAGTCGAGAATGACTCCGGCCGCGCCCACGGCCAGCGGCGCTTTGTCCCCGGCACCCTGCGCACTGGCGCCATGCGCATGTCGATAATATTTGTCATAATTCCATTGCGTGTAGTCGAAGTATAGGCC
>Ga0209118_1001605_pt1 | contig 10341 bp, 11 predicted proteins | sample BlaSpr_A8_Ref_M1_FD_187988 | JGI IMG/M metagenome (GOLD analysis project Ga0209118, IMG submission 187988) | Forest soil microbial communities from Thunder Bay, Ontario, Canada - Black Spruce, Ontario site 2_A8_Ref_M1 (SPAdes) (version 2) | ecosystem: Environmental > Terrestrial > Soil > Boreal...
TGTCTCGAGCGATTAGCGATGAGCAACTGGTGCTTCAGCATCAGCGACTCTGCGGCGACGGCTCGCATACCACCTCGGCGTAGAAGCTTCACGCAGGTGACCAGCAAGTGGATGGCGAGGATGAGGAGGTCGCGCATGAGGCGAACGGTACCACGACCGCCAGTGCGCGCAAGACTGCGCGCACAGGCGGATTCCGTCATACTACGAATTCGCCTCCCACAGCTGCACACTCGACGCGGTCCGTGTGGCGACACTGCTCTTGCATGAATTCGCCCAGTCAATGCATCGTCTCCAGACAACTTGACGATCCCCTCGCCGATCATGAGGCCGCAAGTTTCATGCGGGTAGCCCGCATGAGCCCAGCGCTCCAGTATTGCTCGAACGTCAGTGAGCAGACCCAGTGTGTTAACGCTACTACGCCCGGCGATCATCCTTCACCTGCACCATCCCGTCCTTTACCCGCACTGCAAACGTCCGCACCGGCTCGTACGCCGGCGGCCCCAAGACCTCACCGGTGATGAGGGAGAACCGTGCGCCGTGGCGGGGACATGTGATTTCCTTACCCGTCACCGTGCCGCCGCTGAGAATTTCTCCGTCGTGGGTGCACATGTCCTCGATCGCATAGTATTCGCCGTTCACGTTGAACACTGCAATGTCAGTGCCATCCACGTCCACTGTGCGCCAGGACTCCGGTCCTATTTCGGCCGTTGAGGCCACATCAACCCATTCACCCACGTCAAATCATCCCCAGCTCCAACCGCGCTGCCTCGGACATCTTCTCCCGCGACCACGGCGGATCCCATACCAGCTCCACCCGGGCGTCGGTGACGCCGGGAACGCTTTTGACCGCTTGCTCCACGGTTCCCGGGAAGGTCTGCGCCACGGGGCAGCCGGGTGCGGTGAGGGTCATGCGTATCGTCACCAAGCCTGAAGCATCCACATCCAGTTCGTAAATCAGGCCCAGGTCGTAGATGTTCACCGGAATCTCGGGGTCGTAGACCGTGCGCAGCGCCTGAATGACCCGCTGTTCCAGCGCACCAGGGTTTGCGTCGGATTCGTTCGTCTTGACGAGCTCCCGCTCTTCGAATTCCTCGGCCTTTTTCAGCCAGTCGAAGATCGACATCGACTTCCTCCTACTCTGTCGAGACCGTTTCCACCTGGTTGGCCAGCGCCGCGTGCAGCGTGTGCCACGCCAGCGTCGCGCACTTCACCCGCGCCGGAAACTCGCGCACACCCCCCAGCACTTCCAGCTTGCCCAAGTCTGGGGCGGGCGCGGCGGCATCCCGGGTTACCAGATTATGGAAACCTTGAAACAACACTTCAGCCTCCTGCTCGGTCTTGCCCTTCACGCTCTCCGTCAGCAGCGACGCAGACGCGGTGGAAATCGCACAGCCCGAGCCCTCGAAGCTCGCGTCCTGGATCACCCCGTCTCGCAGCTTGAGATAGAGCGTCAACTGGTCGCCGCACAGCGGGTTGAAACCTTCCGCCTTGCGGTTGGCGCCGGCGAGCGGATGAAAGTTCCGCGGCTTCTTGTAGTGATCAAAGATGACCTCTTGATAGAGATCGCGCAAATCGCTCATTGGGCGAACAACTCCTGTACCTTTCCCAACCCGTGGAACAAGGCGTCGATTTCCTCCCGCGTGTTATAGAGCGCGAACGACGCCCGCGCCGTGGCGGGGACATGGAAGTGGTCCATGATCGGCATGGCGCAATGATGGCCGGAGCGGATGGCAATGCCTTCGTGGTCCAGGATGGTGCCGATATCATGCGGATGCACTCCTTCGAGTGTGAAGGAAAGAATGCCGGCCTTCTCGCTTGCCTTGCCGATCACGGTCAATCCCGATACTTCGCCGGCACAGCGGGTTGCATAGGCGAGGAGGTCATTCTCATGGGCGGCGATGGCTTCGATTCCAATCGACTCGACGTAGTCGATCGCCGCGCCGAGGCCGATGCCTCCCGCAATATTGGGCGTGCCGGCCTCGAACTTGTAGGGCAGGGTGTTGTACATAGTCTTCGCAAACGTGACCTGGCTGATCATGTCGCCGCCGCCCTGATAGGGCGGCATCGCCTCCAGGAGCGCGGCCTTGCCATAGAGCACGCCGATCCCCGTCGGGCCGTACAGTTTGTGGCCGGAGAAGGCGTAGAAGTCGCAGTTCAGCGCCCGCACGTCCACCTTCAGGTGCGGCACGGCCTGGGCGCCGTCCACCACCACGGGGATCCCGACCGAATGCGCCAGATCGACGATCCGCCGGACCGGGTTCACGGTCCCCAGCGCGTTGGAAACATGCGCCACCGTCACCAGCTTGGTGCGCGGGCTGAGGAGTTTTTCGAACTCGTCCAGCAGCAACTCGCCCACGTCGTCCATGGGTGCCACCCGCAGCACCGCGCCGGTCTGCTCGCACAGGAGCTGCCACGGCACGATGTTCGAATGGTGCTCCATTTCCGTGAGCAGGATTTCGTCGCCGGGCTTAAAGCGGCTGCGGCCGTAGCTTTGCGCCACCAGGTTGATGGCTTCGGTGGTGCCGCGCACGAACACGATCTCCTTGGTGTCGGCCGCGTTGATGAAGCACCGCACCTTTTCCCTCGCCGCTTCAAACGCCTCGGTGGCGCGCTGGCTCAGGTCGTGCAGGCCGCGGTGAATGTTGGCGTTGAGCGTGGCGTAGTAACGGCTCTCGCACTCGATCACACCGCGCGGCTTCTGGCTGGTGGCGGCGTTGTCGAGATATACGAGTGGCCTGCCGTGGACCGTCTGCATGAGGATCGGAAAGTCCTCGCGCGCGCGGGAAACATCGAATTCCCCGTGCGCGGCCTGCACTGCAACGATTTCACTCGCGGTAGTTTTCATGACAATGCTCTGACCAACCGGGCATCCGGCAGCCGGTTGATCAGCAATTCCTCCAGGCGGTCCCGCAACGGTGCAATGGCAGCGCGGCTGATGATCTCCTCCGCAAAGGCATAGGTCAGCACGCTCCTGGCCGCCGACTCGTCTACTCCACGCGTACGCAGGTAGAAGATCTGGTTCTCGTCCAACTGGCCTACCGTCGCGCCGTGGCTGCACTTCACGTCGTCGGCATAGATTTCCAGTTGCGGCTTGGTGTCCACCTCGACGTCTTCCGACAACAGCAGATTGCGGTTGGACTGATGGGCGTCGGTCTTTTGCGCATCGGGACGAACGATGACCTTGCCGTTGAACACCGCGCGCGCCGCGCCGTCCAGCACGCCATTGTAGAATTCGCGGCTCACGCCGCGCGGCTTGGCGTGATCGATGCAGGTGTGGTGGTCCATATGCTGTCTGCCATGCGCCATGTACAGTCCGTGCAAGGTGACCTCGCAGCCTTCCGCATCGAGCCGCGTTGTGATGTCGTTGCGGGAAAGCGCCCCGCCGAGCGCGAAGGAATGGGAGGTGAAACGGCTGTCCTGCCCTTGTAGCGCATGGATGCCGGCGATGTGAAACGCGCGCCCGGCTTCCTGTTGCAGCTTGTGGTGTTCGACCACTGCGCCCCGGTCGGCAATGACTTCGGTGGTTGCATTCATGAAATACGCAGTACCGTCCAGTCCCACATAGTGCTCGACAATTGAGATCTGCGATCCAGTCCCGGCACGAACGATATTGCGCGGATGCACCTGCAAATCTGCTTCGGTCGTGATGAAAAGCAGATGTACCGGCTCTTCGATGACCGTACCGGCCGGGAGCTCGATATATGCCCCATCGGCCCAGAAGGCCGCGTTGAGTGCAGCGAATCCGTTCGGGAACGGCTCGATATCGCGAGCGAGCAATGCTTCGAGTTGATCCGCATGGTCAGACAGCGCGGACGCCAGGCTCATGATTCTGGCTGCGCCGGGCAAGGTACCGAGGCGAGAGAGGCCCGGGGCGTAGCGGCCATTGACGAATACCAGAAGTTGGCCACCGGTAAAGGCGAGTTCGCTCACCTGGGCTGCGCTGACGCCGTTGAGCGACTCGGGCAGAGCCCGGAACGCGCGCCTTTCGATGGCGGCCACGTTCGTGTATTTCCAATCCTCGTGACGCGTTGTCGGGAACCCCAGTTCAGTGAAGTGCTCGAAGGCAGCACGGCGCGCGCGACGCAACCAGGGCAGACCAGCTCCGGCGAGCTGCGGCTCGAGCCCGGCAAATTCCTCGCGGTAACGGTTTTGCGATTCCCCGTTCATTTGAGTTCCGGCATCCTGGCAAGCGCTATCCGCCGCGATGACAACGGCGTGGCCCGAGGCGTCGCCGGCGGACGATTCAACACGGGACGCGATTGGGCCACAGCAGTGACACGGCGCCGAGGCGCATACACTTGGGTGGCCCTGACCCGGATGTGATAAAAGGCTGCCTTGCTCATGCCTGCGCCCCGTTTCGCGCAGAGACCATTGCATCCGCCTCGACCCAGCCGTAGCCGCGCTGCTCCAACTCGAGGGCCAGTTCAGGCCCACCGGATTTGGCGATACGGCCCTGGACCAGCACGTGCACATAGTCCGGCAAGATGTAGTCGAGCAGCCGCTGGTAGTGGGTCACCAGCACAATGGCACGGTCCGGGCTGCGCATGGCGCTGACACCGTTAGCAACGATTTTCAGTGCATCGATGTCGAGCCCGGAATCGGTTTCGTCGAGGATGGCGAGCTTGGGTTCCAGTACCGCCATCTGCAGGATCTCGTTGCGCTTTTTTTCGCCCCCGGAAAAGCCTTCGTTGATCGAGCGATAAAGCAGGCTCTGATCCATCTCCATGAGCTTGAGTTGTCCCTTCACCCGCGCCAGAAAGTCCATCGCGTCCAGTTGCGGTTCGCCTCGGTGTTTGCGGACCGCATTGAGCGCCGCTTTCAGCAGATAGATGTTGCTTACCCCGGGGATTTCCACCGGGTACTGGAACGCCAGGAACACGCCCTCACGCGCCCGTTCCTCCGGCGTCATTGCGAGCAGGTTGCGACCTTTGTAGGTGACCTCACCGGCGGTGACCTGAAAAATCTCCCGGCCGGCCAACACATGGGCGAGCGTGCTCTTGCCTGAGCCGTTCGGCCCCATGATGGCGTGCACCTCGCCGGCATGGACGCTGAGGTCTATGCCGCGCAGGATGGGCTTGCCTTCGACTCTAACGTGCAGGTTTCTGATAGTGAGCATGATCAAAGCCTTTTCACCACAGAGACACAGAGGCACAGAGACAGTCAAGAGCACCTTCCCGATTGCGGTTGTCTCTGTGTCTCTTTGGTGCAGATTTCATCTACCCGATGCTCCCTTCCAAACTCACGCCCAGCAGCTTCTGTGCTTCCACCGCGAATTCCATCGGCAGTTCCTTGAACACTTCCTTGCAGAACCCGTTGACGATCATGGAAACCGCATCTTCCGGCGCGATGCCGCGGCTCTGGCAATAGAACAACTGGTCCTCGCCGATGCGCGAGGTGGACGCCTCATGTTCCACCTTGGCGCTGGAGTTCTTCACCTCGATGTACGGAAAGGTGTGCGCGCCGCACTTGTCGCCCAGCAGCAGCGAATCGCACTGGCTGTAGTTGCGCGCGCCGACCGCGCTCTTCGCCATCTTCACCAGCCCGCGGTAGGCGTTCTGGCCGTGCCCCGCCGAGATGCCCTTGGAGAGGATCGTGCTGCGCGTGTTCCTGCCCAAGTGGATCATCTTGGTACCGGTGTCGGCCTGCTGGTAGTGGTTGGTGAGCGCCACCGAATAAAACTCCCCCACCGAGTTGTCGCCTTGCAATACGACACTTGGATACTTCCACGTGATCGCCGAGCCGGTTTCCACCTGGGTCCAGGAGATTTTCGAATTGGCCTCGCGGCAGTCTCCCCGCTTGGTGACAAAGTTGTAGATCCCACCCTTGCCTTCCTTGTCGCCCGGGTACCAGTTCTGCACCGTGGAGTATTTGATCTGCGCCCCCTCCAGCGCGATCAACTCCACCACGGCGGCATGCAGCTGGTTCTCGTCGCGCATCGGCGCGGTGCAGCCTTCGAGATAGCTCACATAGGCGCCCTTGTCGGCGATGATCAGGGTCCGTTCGAACTGGCCGGTGTCCTTCGCGTTGATGCGGAAATAGGTGGACAGCTCCATGGGGCAGCGCACCCCGGGCGGGATGTAGCAGAAGGAGCCGTCGCTGAACACGGCGGAATTGAGCGTCGCAAAGAAGTTGTCGGTGTAGGGCACGACCGATCCCAGGTAGCGCTGCACCAGGTCGGGGTGCTCGTGCACCGCTTCGGAGAACGAGCAGAAAAGGATGCCGAGTTGCGACAGCTTTTCCTTGAACGTAGTCGCCACCGAAACGCTGTCGAATACTGCGTCCACCGCCACGCCCGCGAGCCACTCCTGCTCCTTGAGCGGCACCCCCAGTTTCTCGTAGGTCTTGAGCAGTTCCGGGTCGACTTCATCGAGACTCTTCGGCCCGTCGTTTTTCGACCTCGGCGCAGAATAGTACACGATGTTCTGATAATCGATTGGCGGATGCCTGACCGTCGCCCAGTGCGGCTCGGTCATGGTGAGCCAGTGGCGGTAGGCCTTGAGCCGCCACTCCAGCATGAATTCCGGCTCGTTTTTCTTGGCCGAAATCATGCGGATCACGTCTTCGTTCAGCCCCTTCGGGACCGCATCCATCTCGATCTCGGTCACGAAGCCGTGTTTGTATGGCTGATTTACCAGGGTTTCAAGCATTGCCGTCATGTCGATCACCAATCCTTCATCGAAACATCAAACGCTGAAGGTCTCGCCGCAGCCGCACTCGCTCCTCACCTTGGGATTGCAGAACCTGAACGCTTCGTTGATGCCGTCGCGGGTGTAATCCAATTCGGTGCCGTTGATAAAATCCAGGCTCCTGGCGTCCACCACGACGGTGATGCCGTGGCTCTCGAATACCTGGTCGGTTTTCCCGATCGTCTCGGCGAAGTCGAGCGTGTAGGCGAGCCCGGAGCAGCCGGTCTTGCGCACGCCAAGTCGCAGGCCGATGGCCTGGCTGTTCCCGGTCGGGAATCGAGCACGTGCTTCGCCGCGCTTTCCATCAGTGTGACTGCCATCCGGATACCTCGTTTACCTTGTCCTGTAACCGCATAATGCAGGTCAGGCTCATTGCTTCGTCTAAACCTAATTCGCCTCATTATGAGGCCGGCGGGCCATTTTCAATGGCTGTACCTTCAGGTTCTGCTGCCGTTGCCTGGCGGCCAATCGAGACAGGTTGACCGACGCCAGATACTGGGTTATCTGCAGATTCAAGTCCGCCCACAGATCGTGGGTCATGCAACGCTCGCCGTCGTGGCAGTTGAGCTTGCCATGGCACTGCGTCGCGTCGACCGGCTCGTCTACCGCCTGGATGATGTCGGCCACGGATATGTCGTCGGGCACCCTGGCGAGGCAATAGCCGCCGCCCGGGCCGTGCACGCTTACCACCAGACGGTGATGGCGCAGTTTTCCGAACAACTGCTCCAGATAAGAGAGTGGGATTTTTTGCCGCTTGCTGATGTCGCCCGCCGTCAACGGCCCGTTTTGACTGGAGAGCGCTAGATCCAGCATCGCCGTGACAGCGTAGCGCCCTTTAGTGGTCAATCGCATGATTGAACCCCTCTCAAGCAACCGAGACTCGATTTAAACCTTCGATGCGTCGTTGTGCTCGACGAAGATGAAAATCATACTAAATTGGTCAACTATTAAGCGCAAAAGTTCGCGACTAAATTGGAAATACATCCACGTTGCCGCTACGGGGGGGTCCCATGGGAGTTGCAAATGCATTCACGATGGCGCGGCGGCATGGTTGACGGCGCGGGACATCGACCCCAACTGCTACGGTCTTCGCGCTATGATTGTCTCAAGTCACGGGACCCGCACGCAGCGGTGCCAGCCATGTTGATCCGGCCCGGAAACCGGCTCGCTGTGGGTGCTCGGGACTCACCGCGCCCATCGCACAAATCGTGTGTCCGTTGAGTGGCTCGATTGCCGGGCCCACCAACGGGGCGCAGGGCGAATAGACATGACCACTCTAGCAAGATGGAGCTTGTTGCCTGGGGACGTCTTGGTGATCGTCGATGTGCAGAACGACTTTCTCCCAGGCGGCAGCCTTGCCGTGCCCAACGGTGACAGAGTGGTCCCTGTGCTCAACGCCTATATCGCCGGGTTCGAGGCCAAGGGATTACCCGTCTTCGCGACCCGCTGCTGGCACCCCGCGGATCACTGTTCATTCAAGGCGCGGGGCGGGCCTTGGCCGGTCCATTGCGTCGCTGGGAGCGCTGGGGCGGCGTTCGCGCCAGGGCTGCGGCTGCCACCCTCGGCAACCATTATCTCCAAGGCCACCGAGCCGGAGCGCGACGCCTATTCCGGATTCTCCGCTACTGATTTCGGGCAAAGGCTCTCCGCAGCGGGCGCAAAGCGGCTCTTCGTCGGTGGGCTGGCGACCGACTACTGTGTGCTCAACACCGTGAAGGATGGCCTGGCGGCCGGCTTCGTGGTGATGCTGCTTGCCGATGCCATCGCCGCGGTCAATGTAGAGCCCGATGACGGGAACAACGCCGAGCGCGAAATGGGCTGGCTTGGCGCCGTTCCGATGCGCCGTGACATGCTGGCAGGTTGATGCGATGATCGATCAGCGTACCAGCGTTCTGCTCACCGATCTTTATCAGCTGACCATGCTGCAGGCCTACTTCGATCGTGGCATGAACGACACTGCCGTGTTCGAGCTGTTCGTACGCAAGCTGCCGCGAGAGCGGAACTTTCTGCTCGCGGCAGGCCTCGAGCAGGTCCTCGACTATCTAGCGAATCTGCGCTTTACGCGAGAGGAACTCGACTGGTTATTGAGTACCGGCCGCTTCACGTCCGAATTCCTGCACTCACTGGAAGACCTTTGTTTTACCGGCGACGTGCACGCCATGCCGGAGGGTACCGTGTTCTTTCTCGACGAGCCGCTGCTGCGTGTGGTGGCGCCGCTCCGCGAAGCGCAACTGGTGGAAAGCCGGGTGATGAACCTCGTGCATTACCAAACGGTAGTAGCGAGCAAGGCCGTCCGGTGCGTCTTCGTTGCGCCCGGCAAGCTCCTCGTCGACTTCGGCCTGCGCCGGGCGCACGGTGCCGAAGCCGGGTTGCATTCGGCACGGGCGAGTTACCTTGCCGGGTTCTCCGGTACCGCCACTGTGCTCGCCGGCGCGCTGTTCGACATCCCACTTTACGGGACCATGGCGCATTCATTCATTCAGACGCACGCCGACGAAGGCCTCGCATTCGAGAACTTCGTGCGTTCCCACCCAGGCAACACAACGTTACTCATCGATACCTACGATACGGAACTAGCCGCCCAGAAGGTCGTCGCACTCGCTGCCAAGTGGCGCAATCAGGGTATCGCGATCGGAGGTGTGCGCCTGGACAGCGGGGACCTCGCTGAGCACGCGCGGCGCGTACGGAGGATTCTCGATGCGGGCGGGTTTGGCGGTGTGCGCATTTTCGCAAGCGGCAACCTGGACGAGTACAAGCTGCGCGATTTGGTCGCGTCCGGCGCGCCGATCGACGGCTTCGGGGTCGGCACGCGCATGAACACATCCGTCGATGCACCGTATCTGAATTCTGCTTACAAGCTGGAGGAATATGCGGGGCAACCACGCCGCAAGCGCTCGGAAGGCAAGGCTACCTGGCCCGGTCGCAAGCAGGTCTACCGGCGTTTCGACCAATGGGGCCACATGGCAGGCGATGTGCTGGCACTGGAATGGGAGTCGCTTGCCGGCGTTCCGCTGCTGCGACCGGTCATGCGCAACGGCAGGCGCCTCGTCGTATCCACGCCGCTCAAGGACGTGCGCGACTACACCGCACAGCAGATCGCCGCCCTGCCGGCGCCCCTCCGGGCGCTCGAGGAAGCAGAGCGTTACCGTGTATCCATTTCCGATGCCCTGAGGGAACTGGCGCGCAGCGTCGACGAAACGACACCGTCGCAGCTGACGTGCGGGGCCGGCTGAGTCTTGCGAGTTCAGCATGGACGACTTAATGCAGCATAGCCTGCGCAGAACCGAGTTGGGCAACCGCCATCTGTCGAAGCACGCGCTGACGGCTTCGAGCACCTCTTGTAGTGTAGCGAAATACCGATTGTGGGTTGCCAATCGGCGGGCGAGTTTCCGCACGCGCTCGATGGGCGCGAGTTGTAGGCTGTACGGCGGAAGAAACAGCAGAGATAAGACGCGGCGATGCTCGCGCAGAAAGGATGCCAATAGTTTGGCGTGGTGGTACTTGGCGTTGTCGAGCACGATGATCATGCGTTTACCCCGGGAACGATGGCGTAGGAGTATTTTCAGAAAGACCTGGAACGTCTCGCCATTGAATACCTGGCACATGGCCCGCACGAACTTGCCCGTACCGAGGTTGACCGCACCGAAGCAGGCGA
>Ga0209118_1001606_pt1 | contig 10336 bp, 10 predicted proteins | sample BlaSpr_A8_Ref_M1_FD_187988 | JGI IMG/M metagenome (GOLD analysis project Ga0209118, IMG submission 187988) | Forest soil microbial communities from Thunder Bay, Ontario, Canada - Black Spruce, Ontario site 2_A8_Ref_M1 (SPAdes) (version 2) | ecosystem: Environmental > Terrestrial > Soil > Boreal...
CAGCGAGTCCGCGTCGACCTCGATCTGACGGGCATCGCCACCGCATTCGTAGGACCGACTTTCACGCTTGCCGAGCTGAGGGCGGTGTACGAGGCGGTCTGGGGTGTGCACCTCGACGGTGCGAACTTCCGGAGGAGCGTCATCACCGAAGACGGCTGGGTGATCCCGACCGGGCGCAGAGCTCAGCCTGGCGCGCCTGGCGGCAAGCCGGCCGAGCTATTCCGGGCTGGGCGGATGTGGAAGTACAGCAGTCCGATCCGGCGCTCGCAGCCAAATCAGAGAAGGAAGGAAGACTGATGAGAGCAGTTGTCTACGACAGGTACGGGCCACCGGAGGTCCTGCGACTCGAGGAGGTCGAGCGGCCCGTTCCCAAAGAGGACGAGGTACTCGTCAAGATCCACGCCACGACGGTCAACCGGATGGACGTCCACACTCGTGAAGCCAACCGAACAAGCGGCCCTGCCATCGCGCTTGTGAGCCGTATGGTCTCGGGTCTCCGCCGGCCGAGGCAGCCGATCCTCGGCAGCGAGTTTGCCGGAGAGGTCGCGGCTGTCGGCGCATCCGTCAAAGAGTTCGCGGTCGGCGACCACGTCTTCGGCAATACCGGGCTAGGGTTCGGTGCACACGCCGAGTACAAGTGCATGCGCGAGAGCGCTCGAATTGCACACATGCCCAAGGGGATGAGCTTCGAACAGGCGGCGGCGGTCTCCGACGGTGCACTCAATGCAATCTGGTGCCTGAAATCGGCTGATCTCCGCAAGGGCCAGAGCATCCTCGTCTACGGCGCATCCGGCTCCATCGGCACCGCGGTCGTCCAGCTGGCCAAGTACTTCGGAGCCGATGTCACGGCCGTGTGCAGGACGAAGAACGTCGAGCTCGTGAGATCGCTTGGAGCCGACCGGGTCATTGACTACACGCAGGAAGACTTCACCAAGAACGGCGAGACGTATGACTTCTTCTTCGACGCAATCGGCAAGAACTCGTTCAGCCGCCGTAAGAGCTCGCTGAAACCAGGGGGCAAGTTCCTGGCCACCGACGGGCTCCGGAATCTCATTTTGGCGCTGTGGACCTCAAGGTTCGGAGACAAGAAGGTGGTCTTCAACATACCGCCGCGGTATGACAAGAGCGACGTCCTCTTCCTCAAGGAACTGATCGAGGCCGGGAAATATCGGGCAGTCATCGATCGGTGCTACCCGCTCGAGGACGTGGTCGAGGCGGCGAGGTACGTCGAAACGCAGCAGAAGACCGGGAACGTCGTCCTGACGCTCAACGGCGGCCGCGCCTGATGAGCGCGGCCGTGTCCGGTCCCGCCAAACGGGAGAAGGAAGGCACCATCATGAAGGCCGTTGTCTACGACAGGTACGGGCCGCCGGACGTCCTGCGACTCGAAGAAGTCCCGCGGCCAGTGCCCAAAGACGACGAGGTGCTCGTGAAGGTCCACGCCGCGACGGTCACGCGAACCGACTGCGGAGTGCGGGCAGGCAAGCCTTTCTTCGTCCGCTTCTTCTTTGGCCTCCGCCGACCGAAGCAGCGGATCCTCGGCACCGAGGTGGCGGGAGAGGTCGAAGCGGTTGGCGCCGCCGTCAGCGAGTTCGCGGTCGGCGACCACGTCTTCGGCAGCACCAAGGCGTTCAAATCTGGAGCACATGCGGAATTCGTGAGCATTCAGGAGGACGGCCCGATCGCCCCCAAGCCGGCGGGCATTACCTTCGAAGAGGCCGCCGCGGTCACCGATGGAGCCGTCCTCGCTTTGATGTGCCTTGAAGCGGCACACACGCGAAAGGGGCAGACGATCCTCGTTTACGGGGCATCTGGAGCCATCGGCACCGCTGGCGTGCAGCTCGCGAAGTACCTCGAAGCGGACGTCACCGCAGTGTGCGGCACCAGGAACGTCGAGCTCGTGAAGTCGCTCGGAGCCGACAGGATTATCGACTACAAGAATGAGGACTTCACGAAGAACGGCCAAACGTACGACATCATCTTCGACGCGGTCGGCAAGCACTCGTTCAGCCGGTGCAAGGGCTCACTAAAGCGGGGCGGCAAGTACGTGGCCACTGACGGGTTCCAGAATCTCCTCCTGGCGATGTGGACCTCGCTGATCGGAGACAAAAAAGTGTTGTTCCCGATACCACCTCACTACACGAAGAAGAACGTGCTCCTCTTGAAGCGTCTCATCGAGGCGGGCAGATACCGGGCGGTCATCGACCGGCGCTACCCGTTGGAGGACGTCGTCGAGGCAGCGAGGTACGTGGAAACCGAGCAGAAAACCGGGAACGTCGTCCTGACGGTCGGCGCCGTCCAGCGCTGAACGTTCATACCCACGAACGACATTCCCTTCAACGCTAAAGACCCGGCGGAGGCTTTCCGGGGCGCAGGTCTTTAAGGGCGCGTGGACTAAACGGCAGAGGCAGCAAATCGCGGAGATATCTCGTCCATTTCAGGCGCCCGTAGCGTTGGTCTACGACCACAACGGCGTCGCGAATCGCGAACTCCCAGAGAAATTGCCGGCAACTTCCGCAAGGGGCAGCGCGCAGGACATATACGGTTCGGAGCCATGGCCTACCGCCGACCGGCGCGCCGCCCGCAATGGCTGCCATGACAGCGGCCTCCTCGGCGTGCTTTGTAAGCGAATAGTTCACGACCTCGACGTTGGCGCCGCCGAACACTCTTCCAGAGGTTGTCTCGACTGCAGCTACCACCATGAAGCCGGAGTAGCGTGGGTAACAGCGAGACAGCGCTTCCTTTGCACTGGCACGAAGGCGAGCGAGAAGCTTTGGATCTATCTGGGGTTGTGCAATTTCATCCACGGCGACAACCTACGCGAAAGTTGAGCTACGCGCCGGCGGTCCGCCCAGCTCGCCTTCCTTGAGCGGCTAACGCGATGACGCCGAGCGCGACCACGCCGAGGCTGTAGACCACCATTGTCGGGCGCAGACCAAATGACGTGGTGGCGAATCCCGCGGCCACGGCCGGAATGCTGAAGGCGACGTAGGCGATGACCAACGCGGCGGCCAACAGCTCGCTGCGTTCGGCGGGACCGGCGATTCGTGCCAGAGTCCCGAATGTACCGAGGCCGGAGGCACCGAAGCCGCCACCTGCAACGACCGTCCCAATACCGCTCAACGCCAGGGCATGGATTTCGACGCCGGCGAGCGTCAGCGCAGTCCCTGCGGACAGCAAAGCCGCGCTTATCCCTAACACCCTGCTGATCGGCCATCCCCGCAGCGCGAAGGCCGTGAGAGCGCCGGCTCCGCACAGCAGCGTTACCACCAGCCCGCCGATCAGGTGGTTGCTCAGACCGAAGAGGCTCACCGCGACCGAAGGGCCGAGCGAAAGGTAGAGCCCGCCCAGCGCCCAGCTGGCAATGATGATCGGGACGAGGGCATAGACGGCGGGGCGCAGACGGACTGGAATGCCGAGTGCGGGCGCCAGCGAGGCTAGGGCGCCGGGCCGTCGAGCCGATGTCTCGGGCATGAGAGCGACGAGGACAAGTGCTACGCCGGTTCCGGCAAGCAACACAGCGAAAACGAGGTGCGTCGGGGCCGGGGCGAACTCGACGAGCGCCCCGCATCCAAGCGCGCCCAGCGCCAAGCCGCTGATGGGCGCGATGCCATTGATCAGGCCGGCGCGGCCTGGCGCATGAGGCGGGTTCAAGTCGACGAGTGTGGCTCCGAGCGTTGAGAACGCGGCGCCGGTGGCGATCCCCTGGGCGACGCGGGCAGTGAGGAGGCCGGTGACGTCGCCCGCGGCCAAGAAGAGGACGAAGGCGGCAGCTTCAAGCGCGATCGCCGCCGCAAGTACCGGGCGGCGACCAACGTGATCAGAGAGTGCCCCAACAATGAGCAAAGAGCCGATCAAGCCAACGACGTAGACCGCGAAGATCACAGTTAGCGTCGTTGCGGAGAAACCCCACTCCTTCTGGTAGACGACGTAGAGGGGCGTCGGCGCACTGGCCGCTGCGGCGAACAGCACGAAGATGGCAGAGGCCGCTGCGAAGGCAGTAGCGGGCGACACCCTGCCGCGGCGCTCCGCCTCCTTGGGCGCATCCACAGTGGCCTCGACTTGAAGTGCGATGACTACTTTCCGAGCGCGCGACGGGCGGCCGCGACAATATCCGCGCCTGTGTTGGCGTGCCCTTGGAGACCCCAGCCGCCTTCGGGCGACTCGGTGATCAGAACCCACGTGCGCTCGGTCAGCGTCGGATCGCCGGCGGCGGCCGCGACGATGTCAGTCAGTTCGCGAACAACGCCGAGTTGCTTGTCGCGGTCGAGTACACCAACCGGCGTGAGCACCTGAACGCGGACATAGTTGCTATCTCCAGCTACGTTGGAGACCGAGTCTGCCGGCAAGTCATGAATGAATGCGGCCGTATTGTTCCGGAACAACGGGAGGTCAGGCACCTTCTCCCACCGCATCACGGCGGATGCCAGGTCCTTGGCCAGCGCATGTTTCTTGCTGAACGTTCCTTCGGCTGCGTACACGTCGATCATCGGCATTGCGGTAGCTCCTTCAACTTACGCGGCGGTAACGACACCAGTGTGGAATATACAGACCGGTCTGTCTATTCCACGAACCAGACAGACCCGCGAAGCCAGGTGGCAAGGAGGCGTCCATGAGTGTCCAATCTGATCACGATTTTCACCCGCCAGTCGCGCTGGTGACCGGTGCCACGTCCGGTATCGGCCGAGCGGTCGCCTTGAAGCTAGCAGAGGACGGCTTCTTCGTCATCGTGCACGGCCGTGACGCGTCCCGAGGAGGTGCAACGGTCGAGGAGATCGAGTCCAACGGCGGGCATGGCCGGTTCGTGTCTGCCGATCTGAGCACGCCGTCCGATGTGGCACGACTGGCCGACGATGTGGGCGACGTTGACGTCCTGGTCAACAATGCCGGCTTTTCCTGGTTCGGACCAACGGCCGAGCTGGATCTCGCCACCTTCGATTCATTGTTCGCAAGCAATGTGCGAGCCACCTATTTCCTGGTGGCCGCTCTTGCACCCAGGATGGCTGAGCGTGGCAGTGGCAGCATCATCAACCTGGGGAGCATGGCCGGCCAGATCGGCCTGGCGGGTGGAGCAGCGTATGGCGCAACCAAAGCGGCGCAGGCTTCGCTGGCTCGTTCGTGGGCCGCCGAGTTCAGTCCCAAGGGTGTTCGCGTCAACGCCGTCGCCCCCGGTCCCGTATTCACCGGCGGAGCTGCACCGGATCGAACCGAGAGGCTCGGAAGCACCACTCTCTTCAATCGGGCCGCGCAGGCGAATGAAGTAGCCGAGGTTGTTGCGTTCCTGGCCTCCCCACGGGCCAGCTACATCACTGGCGCAACCATCGCGGTTGACGGCGGCCGAACTGCCGTGTAGGCCAATACGATGAAAGTCATGGGTGTGAAGACGAAAGAACGCGGTGCGGGCGGTGAGGCGAAGCCGTCTCCCCGCCTATCGGCGAGAGATCGCTTGCTGGCCGCCGCCGACGAGCTCTTTTATTCGGAAGGCGTGCATGTTGTCGGTGTAGACAGGATCGTCGAACGGGCCGGCGTCACCAAGGCCACGCTCTACAGCACCTTCGGCAGCAAAGAGGAGCTCGTCCGGGCGTACCTCGACAAGCATTTCCAAAACCGGCAGCGAAGCATCGCGCACATTCTCGCCGCACACAACACTCCAAGAGATCGCCTGCTCGGCGTGTTCGCCGAGCTCGAGGGGGCGTTGGCAGGGTCGGAGTTTCGTGGATGCAGGTTCATCATGGCCAGCGCCGAGGCGCGAGCCGACGATGCGAGTGAAGTCGTTGCCGAGGAGTATCGCGCCTGGCTCCAGGCCCTCTTCGCTGATCTCGGCAGGCAGGCCGGCGTAAACAACGCCAAGGAGTTTGGTAGACAAGTGTCCCTGCTGTACGACGGCGCCGCTGTCGCGGCGCGAATGGACCGGGATCGCCGCGGCGCGGCGGTCGCGATGCGGTCTGCTGTTGTAGCGCTGCTTGACGCTGCAGTCTCTCCCAGGCGCAGTACCAGTAATCGTCGGGCGCGCTGACGTACTCGAAATCTCGTCGTTTCGCTTCGCCTGCTCGGCCTCGAGCTTTGCGAGCGCGTCCCGGGCCACCTGCCATTCCTCGCGGGACGGACGACTACTTCTTTGCCGCCGGCTGTAGGTGGATGACTTACTTGCCGGATCGTGATGACTTAGCCGGCAGGAGCGGCTCGAATCGCCACCATGGGCAGTCGTTAACGCACCGCAGGAGCCAGCTAGACTCGGCCGATCAAGGCTCATACCTCCCCCGTGCGGACGAAGCAGGGCGATTCCAAACGCCGAGTCGACGACCGTGCGATTGCCGCTGTCGAGGCGCTGTGCTCGCGCGGTGAGTTCGCCCAGGCGGCCGCGGCCTGCGACCGATTACTCATTGATTCGCCGCAGCCGCAGGACGAGGCGCGGGTCAGAGTGCTGGCCGGACAGGCTCTGGCGCTCGCCTCCCGGCCAGTTCCAGCGCTCGAGCACCTCAACCGAGCGAAAGAGATTCTTGGTTCACACCCGGACACGATGCTGGCGGCCGAATGCGCTGATTGGGAAGCTTGTTGTCTCTATCTCCTTGAGGACAACCGAGCGGCCTCCGTGGCAGAGCAGGCGCTCGGCTGGTGTCGCAGCCTGTCTGAGCCCGCGCCGCTGCTCGAGGCGCGCATCCTCGAACACCTCGGCTCCATCAATGTGCACAACCATGCATACGACAGCGCGATCGCTTGCTACGAGCGCGCTCTCGCAGCCGCCGGGGCCGTCCGCGATCTTCGGCGCCTCGCTCGCATCAATCACGGCCTTGGTGTCGCCTACGACGGCCGCGGCGAACGCGACCGCGCCGTAGTGTTCATTCGAAGGGCACTTGTTCTGTACCGGCAGGAGGGCGAACTGGTCTCGCTTGCTCGCGTCGAGAACGAGCTCGGTTTGCTGTTGATGCGCGGTGGTCAGCTCGAGCGCGCCGAGGAACTGTTCGTCAGCGCTCTGCGCCGGCTCGAGAGCAGCGGCACGGAGATCGGGCGCAGCCATGTCCTGCTGAGTCTCGGAGAGCTGTATCTGACCGCGGGTAGGGTCGCCGAGGCGATTCCGATCATCCGCGATGTTATCGAGCGGACCGGACGCCTCAATGAACGGCTCGCCGAGAGCACAGGTCACCACTTGCTCGGCGAGGCGATGGAGCGACTTGGGGTTCCTGCCGCAGCAGACGACGAATATCGCATGGCCCTCGACCTCCTTCGGAACGATGGCGTGGACGCAAGGCTCATCGAGGTGCACATGTCTTACGCGTCGGTGCTCGAGCGTCGATCCGACCTCGCAGCCGCTCTCGGCCAGCTGAAGCAAGCGGCCGCCATAGCGTCTGGCCGAACCTCACAACACGTGCGCTGACGGTCGGCGCTGAGCCATTCGGTTCCGCAGATGCTGAGCGGATCGTGGCGGATTCACCGTCGTCGGGCTCGTTTCGTAATTCGAGATGGCGGCGGCTCGAGGGCGGACTGTGTAAGCCGGGTTCTGTGTAGTCGAGCGGGACCTCACCGTCGTATGCAGGCAGCCGAATTGGTCGGAGCCGACGGCCACGTTTGTATCAAGGGCCTGTGGATAGCCCGAACTGCTGGAATAGGCGCTTGCACTGTGCGTCGTCGACGCTCGGCGTGGAGCAAACTATGGCGCCCACCGGGTACGTCAAGTTTGCAGTGTGGCCGCCAACTGTGTAGTCGATCTGAAACTCTTTGGTGCCCGCGTTCGTGCCGGGCGGCACGGTGAGTTCCAGACCGAGTTCATAACCCTGACCCGAACCGGAGACGCATTGCGTGTCCACGATCCGATCCGCGGTGTTGAAGCCATTGTCTTGCAGGGTGCCACGGCCGGAACCCAGCATGTCGGCGCCTGTGAGCAAGGGGTTGGGACGCACCGCGAATGCGACAACTTCGACGGTGCCCACGGGTCGAACGGGCCGGACGTCGGTGATGACGGCCCGGCCCGGCCCGGTGAGGCATAGGAACATCTCACCGATGTCCGCGTGGTTGGAGGGACCCACCCCCGGCATACCGTTCACGCTCCAGTTGGTGGGTCCCCCTGTGGAGAGTTCCGGTCCGGACCACACCCCGCGTGGCCCCGACCCCACCCAGCCTCCCTGACACGCGCACGCGAGCACCAGCACGGAGCCCACAGTGGCCAGACAGGTGAAGGGTCGAGTCGTCACGGTCCCTATTTTCGGCCCCTGACTCGCCAGTCAAGGGGCCGATTCGTACTCAACACCCGGGAGGTGGGCCGAGGGCGGACTGTAAGCCGGGTTCGTATTTCGCCAATTCAAACCGGCACTTTCGAATACAGGGCGACATCTAACGACACACCGCGACGCGATGCGGTTGGGTACTAAATGGGTACTGGTACCCAAAACCTATAGTCCGCCTTCCTACGGCGTCGGCTTGGAGCCGAGCTCACCACCGCCGAAGATCGACTCGTAAATCTCATCGGGCCTTTTCTTGACCGCACCGGCATCTAGCGTCCGAACGATCCGGGACCCGAATGCGGGGGACAACAATGCCCAGTGCTTATCAATCGACGCGACAACGCTCGCCCACAGCCCATCTTCGAATGGCCGCGACAACCGTATGTTCTCGGCCCTCCATGCTTCTAGCGCACTATCACGGTCAGCGTCGAACCACCAAACCATCGCTCCTAAGCGTTGAAGCTCCTTCAAGCGCCCAACTGTGTCTGCTGTTCCCCACACCCCGTACTCGGTGACGATCGGTCGACCATGGCGCTCGGCCACATCGAGAAACGTCTGGATCGGGGCATAGCCATTGATGGTTTTCCACCACGCCTCTTCAAGTGGGGACCTTGGTCTGTTGCCAAGTTGGTCGGTGTCGATGTGGTCGAAGTCCTTGTGCTGTACGAGCCATCGGGCGAAGTAGGACTTTCCAGCGCCGGGGTTGCTCCAGAGAATCAGCACAGGGTGCATGACCATCTAGAGAGCGGGGTCTACAGGCTCGCTTTCAAGAGCCAGCACTCCAAATACGCACTCATGTACGCGATAGAGCGGCTCACGCGAGACAAAGCGATTCAGCGCTTCGATCCCTAGCGCGAATTCCCGTACGGCAAGCGATCGCTTGAGCGCTAAGGTGCCGCGGTCACGGAGCCGCTCAAGGTTGCCCGGCAGGTCATATTCGGGCCCGTAGATGATGCGCAGATACTCAGGTCCCCGGCATTTGATCCCGGGTTGGATGCCACGCCCAGACTTCGCGATGAACTCGAACGGTTTGACGACCATCCCCTCTCCGCCGGCCGCCGTGAGGTCAGTCCACCACTCAATCGCGTCGCGCTGACTGGCTTCGTCGCCCAAATCCACAACCTTGAAGGGCGTCGCTGAGATGATCGGGGCTCCCGCTCCGGCAAGAAGCGCGGTCTGTTGCATGTGCCATTGGTGCGTTTGGTCGACATGGGTAGCTCCCTCGGTCGCGAGAATTTGGAAGGGGGCGACCCGCAAGTCGTCGACACCATTCACGGGCCAGCAGTACCGACCGTAGGCCTCGACATACTTGGCGGCCGCCGTCCGTCGCCGCTCTAGGTCCTCGAGCAGCACTTGGAGACCAACTCCTCTTTCGATCGCTTGACCGACCGCGGCAGCCGCAAGCTTGAGCGACGTCGCAGCTGCGATGCCGACGGGCGCGTACTGATCGACGAGGAGTTCCTGAGCCTTCGCTGACCACGGCATTAGCTCGCAATCGAGGCAGACCCAGTTCGTGTTGAACGTCTCCCAGAATCCCGCAGCCGAGAGGGCCTCCCCCATCACATCCAGGAGCTTCCTCTCCAAGTCGCCATCAGGGAACATTGGCCGGCCGGTGCGTGTGTAGCAGACTCCTATGCCGCTTTGAGGCGCGAGCCCGAACCGCTCGATCGCTAATTCCTCATCCCGACACACAATCAACACAGCTCGCGAGCCCATGTGCTTCTCCTCGCACACAGCTCGCTCGACACCGTGCTTGCGGTAGTACGCGAATGCTTCGTCCGGGTGTTCGAGCAGACCTGGCCGCGATGTCGACTCCGTAGGAGACATCGTCGGCGGAAGGTAGATCAACCAATGCGGATCGATCGCAAAGCGGCTCATAACTTCCAGAGCAGCTGTCGCATTCTCTTCCCGAATGGTCACCTTGCCTGCAAGCGGCGTCTCGACAAGCCGCTTACCGAGCACGTCGCTCACATCGAGCAGGTCGTCGCGCTCTGGACCAGGAGCCGCTAGGGGACGTGTTGGCTCGTAGTAAGTGCGGGCGGCCGGCACCAAGACCAGCTCCTTCTCCGGATACCGCAGTGCTGTGAGTTGACCTCCGAATGCACACCCGGTGTCGA
>Ga0209118_1001607_pt1 | contig 10323 bp, 13 predicted proteins | sample BlaSpr_A8_Ref_M1_FD_187988 | JGI IMG/M metagenome (GOLD analysis project Ga0209118, IMG submission 187988) | Forest soil microbial communities from Thunder Bay, Ontario, Canada - Black Spruce, Ontario site 2_A8_Ref_M1 (SPAdes) (version 2) | ecosystem: Environmental > Terrestrial > Soil > Boreal...
GAAGACCCACTCGTGCAGCCGCGGCCCGCCGACGCCGAGCGGGTTGTCAAGGCTCTGCGACGGCCCAGCGCCGTACCCGTCGACCGAGATCGCGAAGTTATGGACGCGCAGTTTCGGCATGGCAACTCACCTTAACCCTTAGGAAACAAGGGCACGTGGGACTGACCACTTCTCCGCAACCAGCCAGGCCGGCGGCCAGGCTGACCAGCGACACGAAGTGCGTCACGCTGAGCGCCACAGACATCGCCTGTCGACATGACGGTTACGGGCCGGTCGAGTTACTCCGTGTGCGCAGGAGAATTCCTCATTGATTGGTACTCGAGTCGGCAGCCGGCCCCTGATACCGCCCCGGCGCCGGCGCAATAAGCTCAGGGCTTTTCGCCTGACGGCACCCCGATCTGCAGGACCAGCAGCCAGCTCGCGAAGATCCCGCTCGACAGCATGATCACGCATGCCAGCGCCAGCGTGGCAAATACCCAACCCTGCTCGACATCGATCAGCGAAAGGCCGCCAACACCGGCGAGGAGGAACCCGAAGATGTTCCCGGCGGCGCGGAAGACGGTGGCGCCCGGATGCGGTTGCTGGAAGATGCGCTGACGGATCGTTCGGACGGAAAGGAGGACGGCTCCCGAAAAACCGCCCACACCCACGGCCACCGACGCCACCGTAGTGAAGGGTCTGGGCGTCAGGACCGCGAGCCCGATGAACATGACGCTCACAAAGCACCACACCGCGCTGGCAGCCCGCAAACGGAGCAGCGGTGTGCGCTCGATCTGGTGTGGGTCCAGCGCGATCGCGACAAAGGTTAGGCCGGTCAGTGATGCGCCGGCACCGACCATCCCGATGTAGAGGTCACGCCACGCGGCCGCGGTGCTCGCATCCATTGGCGCAGAAGCGTACTGCTGCATGCATATGGAGCCGCTCCCACGTTATGTCCGGGACCCTCCAGATAGCGTCCACTGCCCCAGCGCGGACGAGTTAGGTAAATGGTCTGGCCCGAAAAACTCGTACAAAGCTAAGATCACTGGTCTCGATTCCATTTGCTGCGACAGGCGCCATCATCGCGCTCGTTGTCACCAATACGTCGCTATCGCTGCCAGGTCTGATCGGAATCCTGATGCTCACGGGCATAGTGGTCACCAACGCCATCGTCCTTCTCGACCTCATCGAGCAGTACCGCGACCGCGGCCTCGACTTGCACGACGCCGTCATCGAGGGTGGCCGGCATCGACTGCGCCCGATCTCGATGACCGCGTTCGCCACCATGTTGGCTTTGGCCCCGTTGGCGGTGATCGGCGGCGGCGGGGGAGTGGGTGGGGCGTTCATCAGCGGGCCACTGGCGATCGTCGTTATCGGCGGCCTGTTCACGAGCACCGTTCTCACGTTGGTTCTGGTCCCCGTCCTCTACTCGCTGGCCGCGCGCTTCGCCAGCCGGCGCTCGACCAAGGATCTGGACGAGCTGCTGGACGCTGCCGAAGATCGCCGATTCAAGCCTTTGGGCTACCGTGCGGGTGGCCAGCTGGCGGCCGCAGCGGCTGGGGAGTATGCGTTCAGCCTGACTCTGGAGCCGGAGCCCGGCCGCCCTGGAGACCGAAACGTCCTGGAAGTCCTCACTCACAATGGGCTGACGGTAGAACCCGTCGCCGTGACCGCGAAGATGAGGATCGGCGTGCGGGTGGCTGAGGCTACTTCGCCGGCAGAAGCGTCGGCGAAGGCCGTCAGGCGCGTGCGAGAGCTCGTGCCCGCAACGGGATGCCGGCTTTCCGAGCCGGAGCCTTCTTGAGTTCCGCACGTGTGGCGCCAAACAACCCCTTCGAGATGAGCACAATTCGCACGTTTGGCGCCATCGGGGCGAATCCCCTTGAACTTACCGAATCGAAGGGACTGCCTCAAGATCGATCATCAGGTTGACGGGATTCCTGATTCGTGGGATCGTCACCTCGACGCTGGAAATGCCCCGCAGGGAGTCAGGCCATTAGGAGGCGCAACGATGGTGAAGGTCACAGTTCTTTACGACCAGCCAAAGGATGCGGCGTCGTTTGAGAAGTACTACAACGAGACACACGTTCCGAAGTACGGTCTGAAGATTCCCAATGTGATCAAGGTCGACCTCAACAAAGCCGCCGGAGAGTCGCCGCCGTACTACCGGACTGCCGACCTCTGGTTTAAGGACATGGCAACGCTCCAGGCCGCATTGGCTTCACCTCTAGGTCAGGCAGCAGTCGGCGATCTCGAAGTGTTCGCTAGTGGCGGCTACAAGGTCTTGATTTCGGAAACAGAAACCATCGAGGTGGCGGCTACCACCGCCGGCAGGTAGCCACAACGGAAATGCGAAAGGGCTGACTCTCGTGGCCAGCCCATTCAAAAGGAAGGAGGCAACCAGTGCTCCCGAAACGTGCCGATCCCGTGGCCGGCGCTCTTTTCGGCACCATCGTGCTTGCCGCTTTGCTCGCGACTCCGGTTCTGATCCTGGCTCTGATTGTTTGGATGGTGGTTCGCGCCGCACGCAACACGCCCAAGCCGGAAGGGGACTCAGAGTTCAGCTCTCGTTTTCAAGAGCTGGAGGAAGGCATTCTCGATGCAAATCCAGCGGACGCCCCGGGCAAGAAGCTCGTTAGAAAGCGAGGACACCGGGCCACTCGATAAGGGGAAGGGTGCCTGCTTGCGGCCGCTCCGCAGACCATGCGGGTGGCCCAGAACCATAATGTCGATCATGCCGGCGGTTATCCGCGACGGAGTTCGACTGCATTACTCCGATAACGGCAGCGGCCCGGCCGTGTTCTTCCACACAGGCGGTGGCGGCGACGGCACGATGTGGCAGGCCGCAGGCTATTTAGATGCGCTGCCAGGCCGACGTCATCTTCTGTTCGACCACCGAGGTCATGGACAAAGCGACCAGCCCCAGGATCTGGAGGCGCACCGGCTCGACGAGTACATAGCCGACGTAATCGCTGTGCTGGATTCTGCTGGAGTCGATCGGGCCGCTATGGTCGGCTACTCAGATGGCGCCCGCGTCATCTACGCGCTAGCTGCTCGCCATCCCGGGCGTGTCGCTGCGATTGTTGGCATCGGCGGCGTCGCCCACCCGATGGACATCGACAACGGGCGTCGCGAGCTCGCGGCCGAGGTGCGTCAGATCGGGTTCCCGGAATGGTTGGAACAGGTGTCGGCCAGCGAAACCGAGCCGGCGCCACATTGGTTGATGGAGAACCTTGCGGCGACACCCACCGAGATGTTCGCGCTCGAGGTCGAGGGTTGGGTGGATGCCCCGAATGAGTTCGAGAACTTTCGACGCATCGAGGCTCCTACCCTCATCGTTTGCGGCGAGCTCGAAAACACCGACGGCGCCGCCGAACTCGCCGCTGCCGCGCTCTCAAACGGACGGGCGCAAGTCATACCGGGCTTCGGCCACATGCAGGCATTCTGGCGAACGGACATCACGGCCCCGCTCATCAGCGACTTCCTGGCCCGGTACGTGGGCGTGCCCGCGGCTAAACAGCTATAGCGAAGGGAATCCGCGTACCGGCTCGCGCGTGTTTCGCGCCGCAGCCAAGCCCGCCGGAGCCTGCATCGGCGGTCTGCTAAGCAGCCCTTTGAACGGCAGCAATCTGCCAGAAGATGCCGGGCATCTCGAGCGCGCTTTGCAGACCGTGTCGCTCGGCTTCAGCGAGGATCTGGTCCGGCGGATGTACAAAAACCTGGAACTGCCGCTTCGTGACTCGCAGCGCGAGGTTGCCCAGCGCCAAGATCGTGCGCGTCCACCATGCTGCCTTCGGAAAGCTCATGACGAGAACCTCGCCAGTGTGCTCGGCTGCAGCGCCGGCCAGCTCGAGCATGTCTGGATAACAGCAGATGACGCGGTTCATGATCACGATGTCGGCGACCTCGAACACTCCTGCCGATCGAGCGAAATCCATCACCTTCCGTTCGACGCGGTTTTCGAGGCCGGCTTCGCGGAGCAGCTCGAGGGCGGCGGGCTCATAAGTCGGCGTCAATTCGACGCTGACCGCCCGGGTGACGCCCGCCTTCAGGAGCTCGATCTGGATCGCGCCCACGCCACCACCAACCTCGAGCAGGGTCCGGCCCTCCACCCCTCGTTGTTTCAAGTACTCGACGATGCGACGCGACGTGGGATCGAGGCCTTTTCGGCGGTAGCGCTGCGCGTCCGCACGCGCGTTCCGCTCACTGAAGATCCAGCGATACCCCTTCGGCGAGCAGCAATCGCTCACTCCGGGATTATCTGCCTCCCTGAGACGGCGCGAGTCGGCCTCGCGGATAGGCCGATCGGCCGTATACCAGCAGGTCTTTGTGCCCTTTATCGCCGCGCTCGTCGCGAGCACGCTGGAGCCAAAGGAGAACCATGTACCTCAGTGTTTTCATCGTCTACGCGATCATCCTGGTGTTGGCATCTCCAGTCATCTGGGTCGCCTGGTGGCTGCTCGCCGATATTGGGGAAAGCGCGACCCGTTCGTATCTAACGCTGCATCCGGTGACCACCCCGACGCTGCATCGTATGGCCACCCCGAAATCGCTTCGCCGGGCCGCCTAGATGCTCGATCTTCGGCCAGGGCAGCTTGAGATACTGAATGAGCAGGACCACGTCAAACTGCTGCGTTCACACGACCTCGGCCGGATTGCGGTGGTTGATCGAGAAGCCCGTCCGCTCATCTTCCCCGTCAACTACTTCTTCGACGAGGGCGTTGTGGTCTTTCGAACCGCACCCGGAAGCAAATTGCAACTTGCGCCGGGCGCATATGTGAGCTTCGAGATCGACGGTTGGGACCCAGGCCAGGAAGTCGGATGGAGTGTGCTGGTTAAGGGAATCGCCCACGACGTAACCAGCCCACGCGGTGCGCCCACCGGACGGATGCGCTTCTGGCCGGTGCGACCAGCACCGCCCGGATCGCGTGAGCACTGGGTCGGCATCTGGGCCTATGAGATCACCGGGCGAAGGTTCATGTCCGATCCGCGGGCCCTGACGGAAAACTTGCATGAAAGCAGCTGAGCTCAAGACAGAGGTGGAGGAGATCCCGGAAGCGGAGTGCCTCGACATCCTTGGTCAGCACAGCCTTGGTCGGATCGCAATCGTCGCCGACGGGCAACCTCAGATCTTTCCGGTCAACTACGCAATGAGCGGCCGGATAATTGCCGTTCGCACCGCATCAGGCAGCAAGCTGTCGCAAGCGCCGGATACGAAAGTCTCGTTCGAAATCGACGAGCACGACGCTTCAGCCGGCGTGGCCTGGAGCGTCATGGTGCAAGGCGTCGCGGTTGATGCGACGGAGGCGTTCGATGACGTGTCGTGGACCGCTCGCGCGGCGGCGGCGCCCTGGTCGCTTGCACCAGGAGCGAAACCCCACCTGCTCGCGATCGAGCCGACCATCATCACAGGACGCCGATTTCAGGTCCGCCCGGCATCGGCTACCTAGGCTCGCCTCCAATGGACCGCATGAGCCCGCAGGATTCAATGTTCATTTCGGTTGAGGATGAACGCAACCCGATGCACATCGGCACCGTGTCGGTGTTTGAGGGTCCAGCGCCCAGCTACGGCGACCTTGTGCGGACCGTTGCGTCCCACCTCTCCGATCTTCCGCGCTACCGCCAGCGTGTGCGGTTCGTGCCGATGGGGCTCGGCCGCCCGGTTTGGGTGGACGACCCACACTTCCAGATCCTCTATCACGTCCGCCATACCGCCACGCCCCCGCCGGGATCGGCGGACGAACTGCGAAATCTGGCCGGTCGTGTCTTCGCGCAGAACCTCGACCGGAGCAAGCCGCTTTGGGAACTGTGGATGGTCGAGGGGCTCGCAAATGGCAATTGGGCGCTGATCTCCAAGGTGCACCACTGCATGGTCGATGGTGTGTCGGCCACCGACCTGCTGACCGTTCTGCTCGACCGCAAGCCCCAGTCCCCGCCGCGCAGAGCGACCAAGTGGCACGCCAGTGGAGAACCGAGCGATCTACACCTCCTGGCCGATGCGGTTGTGGACGCCGTGGCGGATCCTGTCCACCGAATCCGCGGCGTGCCCGCAGTGGCCCGCGCGCTATACGCCAGTGGGTTGGGCGTCCATAACGTCACCGACCTCGGGAACTTCATCGGCTCGCTCGGAAGCTGGACCCAGCCAGCCGTAAGCTCCCTCAACGGGCCGATCGGCCCTCATCGACGCTGGAGCTGGGCGAACGGCACCCTGGAGCAGGTGAAGGAGATTCGTTCGGCGCTCGGTGGCACTGTCAACGACGTAGTCCTCGCCGCCATCACCAGAGGTTTCCGCGACCTGCTTCGCCATCGCGGCGAGAATGTGGCGGGCAAAGTCGTCCGCGCCCTCGTTCCGGTCTCTGTACGGCTGGAGAGCGAGAAAGGCCTGTACAACAACCGCATCTCGGCCATGTTTCCGGGTCTCCCTGTCGGAATCGAGAGTCCTGTCGCGCGACTGCACGCCATCAGGACGCAGATGGATGGGTTCAAGCGCTCCGGCCAGGCCGTGGCGGGAGACGTCCTGACGCAGCTGTCGGGCTTCGCGCCGCCGATGCTTCTGGCGGTCAGCTTCCGGCTCGCCTTACATGCTCAGCAGCATCTGGTCCAGACGGTTACCACCAACGTGCCGGGACCGCAGTTTCCCCTGTACGCCGCGGGCAGGCAGATGCTCTTCGCATATCCTTACGTGCCGATCGCCGGTTCGGTCAGGATCGGAATCGCGATCTTCTCCTACTGTGGCGGTCTCAATTTCGGTGTGACCGGCGACTACGACTCCGTGCACGACATCGAGGTGCTGACGCGGGGCATCGAATCCGGCATCGCGGAGCTTCTCGTGGTTGCGCGCCGCGCGAGCCCAGTCATCGGGATGACCCATAGCGCCGCGCGCGGTCCCATCCGCGCGATCGGAGCGCGAGAGCACGTACGTTCCGCCGCCGGCGCGCCATCAGGCCCCTAAGTCCGAGGTCCTTCTGCCCTTTGGACCCTGACCCGAGTCCTTCACGACGAACTAATGAGTCCTGATCCGTAAGGTTTTCCCGCAGGAGAACGTTAGAACGATGGTCTGGTGCTCAAGCGAATCGCCTACTTGTTCGCCGCGCTGATCGCAATTCCAATCGGCGCGTACTGCGGTTTGGCCGGTTACTCGATTGCCACCAGCCCTGGACTGGACTCGGCAATTAACGGGTGCCCGTCCCGCTCATTCCCGGTACCACCCGCCAGCCGGGTCCAGGAGTCCAGCTTGATCACAGTGGGGTCGGACAATGGCCCGACGACCGGTTGCTGGGCGACATTCGCCGAACCCGACTCAAGCACCGAATGGGGCGTTTATCAGTACTACGCTCAGCCGGCCAACACGCCTGGCTGGAAGCTCGGAGAGACGTATGCCCACACGCGCTACGCGGCGTTCAGCAATGTCACAGATCCGAAACTTCGTGCGGAGATCGGCGTCTGGACACGAAAGGCCTTTGGCTTCGCCGGGCCTTCGAGGGTCACGCTCGACATCAGCGTTTGTATGTGTGACCCGGCGACGATGGCGCAGTAGTTGGATCAGTGGAAGACAAAGCCTGAGTCCACAGCCAGCACCTGGCCGGTGGTGGTCTCGGTGCGGCAGAAGGTGACGACCTGCTCCGCGACGTCGTCGGCAGAGGTGCCCCTGTGTAGGACCGCTCTCTGGAGCGCGCCCTCGCGCACAGCATCAGGCAACCGGTCCGCCATCCGCGTGCCTTCGATGAGGCCGGGCGCAACGCAATTGACAAGCACCTCTGGAGCCAGCGCCACCGCCAAGCACCGTGTGAGGTGGATCAAACCGGCCTTGTTGGACGAGTAGGCGATGCTGCTGCTGGAGGGGTACAGGCCTCCGATCGAGGCGATGTTCACGATTCGCCCGACGCCCTGCGCCCGCATGGTGCGAGCTGCCGCCCGTGCAAGAAGGTAGGGTCCGCGCAAGTTCGTCGCGAACATGCGGTCCCAGATCTCCGGAGTGAGGGCTTCGAGGTCGGCGAATGGCACCCCGACGTTCCAGGCGGCGTTGTTGACGAGGACGTCGAGACGGCCGAAGTGTTCGACGACAGACGCGACCACCTCGTCGGGCATGGTGGCGCTGGACTGATCGAGGTGCACCGCCCAGCCCCGGCACCCGGCTGCCTCGACCTCAGTCACGACGAGCTCGGCGCGATCCTTCTCGCCCAGGTAGCTGACCGCAACATTCATCTGGTTGCGTGCCATCGCGCGACAGATCGCCGACCCGAGATCACCCGAACCTCCTGTAACCAGCGCGACTCGTCCAGCCAGATCCATTCCGCCTCCTTCGTCAATCCAACCGACAACTCGCTTCTCAGCAAACCCTAAGGGACCGTCCAACCTACACACAGCTTCCGGCGGCATCTTGTGGGAACAAACCAAACGCCAAAGCGTTACCGGAGGTAGACCCCGATGTCGGAAGTGCAAAAAGACCCCAGCGAGCCAACCGGACAGCAGGCTGACCAATCGCTGCTGCCTCCGGCCGGCGCCGAGTCACCCAGCGCGCCGCTGCCTTACTGGGCGCCACCACCCGCAGCCCCAGCCCGGCCGGTCGACAGCAGCCTCTGGCACCGCATCGCGGCGGGCGTCGTGCTGGCGGCCGTGATCGCGGCTGCGGCGGGGGCCGGCCTCGGCTGGAGCCTCGCCCGCACCATCAACTCACACACCCCCACAGCGCAAACGATCACCACGCCCAGTACCACGCAACCTCAGACCAACCCCGAGGCACCACTCCAACCCGCCAACCCAAGCACCGGCAGCCTCAACGCCAACGCGATTGCGGCCAAGATCGATCCCGCGATCGTCGACATCAACACCGTCGTCGGAACAGGTCAGGCGGCCGGCACGGGGATGATCATCAGCTCGACCGGCGAGATCCTTACGAACAACCACGTCGTGGACGGCTCGACCAGCATCCAGGTCACCATCGCCGGCCACTCGCAGACCTACACCGCGCATCTGATCGCCGCCGATCCGAGTGCTGACATCGCGGTGATCAAGGTGGACGGCCTCTCGGGACTGCCGACGGTCAGCTTCGGGAGCTCGTCCTCGGTCAACGTAGGTGACCCGATCGTTGCGCTCGGCAACGCGCTTGGCCAGGGCGGCACGCCATCCGTCTCGCAGGGCTCGGTTACGGCGCTCGACCAGACCATCACCGCGAGTGAAGGCGGCAGCAGGTCGGAGCAGCTCACCGGAATGATCCAGAGCGACGCCACCATCTACCCCGGCGACTCCGGAGGTCCGCTCGTCAATTCGTCCGGGCAGGTGATCGGCATGATCACCGCAGGCAACGTCTCGGGCTTCCGCTCGAGCGCCTCCAACGTCAACTACGCGATCGCATCGGACAACATCCTGACCGTGGTCAACCAGATCCGATCCGGGCAGACCAGCGCGCAGATCATCTACGGCCAGGTCGGCTTTATCGGAGTCTCGGCGCAGACGCTGGACGCGGCAGCGGCATCGCAGCTTGGCCTCAACGTCTCGTCAGGCGCCCTGGTCGTGAAGGTCGAGCCAGGTTCGCCGGCGGCCGGCGCAGGCATCGCCCGCAACTCCGTCATCACCTCGGCCGGCGGCTCCCAGATCACCTCGGTTGACACCCTTGGCACCGCGATCCGGGCCCACAGGCCGGGCGAGCACCTCTCCGTCACCTGGGTCAATACAAGCGGCACCCACACCGCAACCGTCACTCTCGCCGGCGTGAACCCCTAGAGCACCTGTCATAAAAGCTGGCGCGACGGTGCTCAAGAGGAAGTGAGCAGCGCCGCGCCGGCCATTCGCGCCATCGGACTCTCCAAGTCCTATGGTAAGCGGCTGGCCGTCGACCGCCTCGACCTGCAGGTCGACCGCGCTGAGCTGTTCGGCTTCCTGGGCCCGAACGGGGCGGGAAAGACGACGACGATCCGGATGGCCCTGGGCTTGATCGCTCCGACAGGCGGCTCGGTCGAGATCCTCGGCCTCGAGGTTCGCTCGCACCGCTCACAGGTCCTGCCTCGCGTCGGCGCGCTGGTCGAGTCGCCCGCCCTCTACGGCTACCTCTCCGGACGCGACAACCTTCGCGCGATTGGCAACCTGCTTGGCGGCGCCTCGGAGAAGCGGATCGACGAGGTGCTCGAGATCGTGTCGCTCAAAGGCCGCGATCGAGACAAGGTGAGGACGTACTCGATGGGCATGAAGCAGCGCCTCGGCCTGGCACTGGCCCTGCTCAACGACCCGGATCTCCTGATCCTTGACGAGCCGGCCAACGGGCTCGACCCGGCCGGCATCGTCGAGATGCGTGACCTCCTGCGCGACCTCGCCGCCCAAGGCAAGACGGTGTTCATCTCGAGCCAT
>Ga0209118_1001608_pt1 | contig 10321 bp, 9 predicted proteins | sample BlaSpr_A8_Ref_M1_FD_187988 | JGI IMG/M metagenome (GOLD analysis project Ga0209118, IMG submission 187988) | Forest soil microbial communities from Thunder Bay, Ontario, Canada - Black Spruce, Ontario site 2_A8_Ref_M1 (SPAdes) (version 2) | ecosystem: Environmental > Terrestrial > Soil > Boreal...
GGATGTGGCGCGCTCGCGCAAGGACGGCGGTGTCACCGCCATGACGCGGCTCATGGAAGGCGATGCGGTCAAGACGCCGTCGTTCGCCCCGCCGTTCCTGAAGACCGGCAAGCTCGTCATCGGCCAGACCGCGAACATTCTTTTCTACCTCGGCGGACGCCATGGTCTCGCGCCGGCGAACGAGGCCGGCCGGCTATGGACCCACCAGTTGCAGCTTACGCTCGCCGATTTCGTGGTCGAGGCGCACGACGTGCATCACCCGCTCGGCGCCAATTTCTACTATGAGGATCAGAAGAAGGAATCCAAGCGCCGGGCCGCTGACTTCATCGAGCAGCGCATCCCGAAGTACCTGCGCTATTTCGAGCGGGCGCTGGATAAGGAACAGGAGCAAGGCGCATCTCGTCGGCCGATCGGTGACCTATGCCGACCTCTCGCTATTCCAGGTGATGGCCGGGCTCAACTACGCGTTCCCGCGCGCCATGCGACGGCTCAAGCCCAAGTACCCGCGCATATGCGCCCTGCACGCGGCGGCGGCCAGGCGCCCGCGGATCGCCGCCTACCTCGGCTCGGACCGGCGCATTCCGTTCAGCGAGGAAGGCATCTTCCGCCACTACCAGGAGCTCGACGCCTAGGATCAGACCTGCGGCTCGAGCGGACGATCCTCGGGACGCGACGGGCCCAGTTGGCGGATGAGTGCTCGCGCCACCCGGACGAACGGCCGCACGTAGAGTTGCGCCACCGAGCGGAATTCTCGTCCCTCCTTGCCGATGCCGAAGCGGAGCCGCCGCTCATGCTCGGGGATGAAGAGGGTGCCGAAAATCCAGTCCCATAGCGACAGGCAAAATCCCAGATTCTTGCCGACGTGTTGCCTCGACGCTGTGATGAATCTGGTGATGCGCCGGGCTCTGGATGATATAGGCAAGCGCGCCGCGCACCGGCAGCCATACATGGGTGTGACGCAGGTGAAAGATCGTCAGGAAATACATCAGCATCACCACGTTCATCTGCAAGAGCGTGAACGGCTGCGCGTTAGCACCAAATATGTATACGAGCACGCCATAGGATGAACCGGTCGCGATCGAGATGAAGTTGAACGACAACAGGTCTTCGACCGGATGGGAACGATAGGCGGTGAAAGGATTCAGCACCTCGGCCGAGTGATGAACCTTGTGAAATTCCCACAACAGCGAGCTCTTGTGCAGGAGCCAGTGAGAAACCCAGTACCCGAGATCGAAAGCGACCACGAAGATCAGCGTCGTGAGCGCGGCGACCGCGTAGCTCGTCGTCGCGTCCACTTGGTGCGCGCCGAAAATTCCTACGAGGCCGGCCAGCGTGAGCCGGCTCCAAACCTCGCCTCCGACGATCAGCCAGCCGTAGACCAGCGCGCGCAATGCTCCATTGATGAAGTAGTAGCGGTAGTCCAGCAGCGCCGATCGGTGCAGCAGCAGTTTCCTGGGCAGCGCATAATGAAACAAGCGAACCAGGTTGCCGCGAACGCGGCGGCGTGTGCCGGCGTACACGCCCGCCACCACGACCAACGACGACAACAGATAGAAGATGCTCAGCCCGAAGGAGGGATTGACGAGACTCGACAGCGGCGCCGTCAATCCGTTCAGCAGGTAGTGCACGCCGTCCATGGCCGTAACGACACCTTCCGCCCTGTGGATGGCCAAGGTCTGCCGGGCGGCCTAATGAAGCGTTAAGCTAGGCACGACCCCTTCGTTTCGGCGGTGACGAGCTCCGCGCCGACCGATCTTCCGCCAGCGCCGTCTGGCGGCGACCGAGCCACAAGGCGTTGACCAGCCACAGCGCCGAAAGCGCAATCGCCACGATCGCGATCTTGGCGGTGCCGCCTATGACGCTTGCCACCAGCGCGAACGACCAGGCGCCGATCTGATCGCCGGCGCGGTAGACGACCGTATCGATGAAATTCTTGGCCTTGTAGCGGTCCTCGCGCGGGATCACGGTGTAGAGCACCTCGCGGGTCGGCCGCGCGATGGCGTAGTCGCCGGAGCGCCGCAGCACCTGGAACGCCACGAGCATCGCCACGCCCGGCATCAGGGCCAGCGCGCCGAAGCCGAGGAGCGTCAGCGCCGGCAGGAAGGCGAGCGTGATCGCAACGCCGAAGTAGCGAACGATGCGGCCGGTGAAGAACAGCTGCACCACAAGGGTAATCGCGTTCACGGCGAGATCGATGCTGGCGAAGAACTGCGTCTGCGAGGCGCGGTCGGAGAAGCTCTGGCTGACGATGCCGGCCTGCTGGAAATAGATGAAGGTCGACGTGATGGCGAACAAGAGGATGAACAGGCTGACGCCCATCAGGTAGGGCGACTTGAACGGGTGGGTGATGCCGGCGAGCACGCTGCCGCCGATCACCCGGTTCGTCGACGGATGATCGCCAAGCTTGGTCGACAGGCGCGACAGGCGCCCGACGCTGAAGACCGCCCCCTCAAGCACGAGCGCGGCGGCAACCAGCAGGAAGGCCACCGGCACATGGCGCGCCAGCGAAGCGGTGACGCCGGAGCCGACGATGGCGCCGATGGTGGCGCCGGCGGCGATGAAGCCGAACAGGCGCTTGCCCTGCTCGGAGGTGAAGAGGTCGACGACCAGCGCCCAGAACACCGACACCACGAACAGATTGAAGATTGAAATCCAGATGAAGAAGGCGCGGCCAAGCCAGACCGTTTGCTCGGCGTCGGCGAAATGCAGCGCCAGCGCGAAGAGCAGAATGTTGGCGGCGAAGAAGCGGTAGGTGATGGGAATGAAGCGCGTGCGCGGCAGCGTCTTCACCAGATACGCGAACGGCACGTTGAGGATGAGCATGCCGGCGAGCGTGCCGAGGAAGAGCCATTGCAGGTTGCTCACCCCGCCCGCGACCCCCATCTGGTCGCGGATCGGCCGCATCACGTAATAGGACGACAGCACCGAGAAGATGTAGAGCCACGACCAGGCGAGCGCCGATACTTCCGCCGGCGCCACGTCCATGATCCGCCGGAGCCCGCGGTAGAGAAATCCGCCGCGGCCCGACGCGGCGGCTTCCGCCTTGGCTCGGCTCACTGGGCGAGTCCGAGTGCGCGGCGCACCTCCGAAACCGGAAGCGCCTTGCCGAACAACGGCGAGCCCGGCGCCCACTCGCGGGCGCGCGCGAGCGGCACCACCACCGGCTCGAAGCCGGCGTCGCGGACGAGCTGGGACGCGACGCGCACGGCCTCGGGGTCATCGCCCGCAAACGGCATGCCGATCTTCTCGCCGGGGCGATTGGATTCGTTCAGGAGGTTGCGCGTGCCTACCGAGTTGAACGTGCGCACGAGATGCTTGCCGAGATATTTCTCGGAAGTGGCGCCGGGTCCCATCTCCTGCGCCTCCTTGACGATTTCGCCGTCGCGGGAAGCGATCGGGTTGCTGGCATCGATCACGATCTTGGTGGAAAGCACATTGCCGAAGTCGCGGCCGATCTGCGGCAGCGCACCGTAGGGCACGGCAACGAGGATGGCGTCGCCGAAATTCACCGCCTCCTGCACCGTGCCGGCACGCGCGCGCGGTCCCAGCTTCTCGGCAAGCGGTTTCAGTTCTTCGGGATGGCGCGAGGACAACAGCACCTGATGACCGGCCTTGACCCAGAGCTCGCCCAAGGTTCCGCCGACCCGACCCGAGCCGACGATCCCGATCTTCATGCCGCCCGACTGGGCGAACGCCGGGAACGACAACCCGGCCATGGCAAGAAGGGCCGCGGCGCTGCCGCCAAGCATGAGAACTTCGCGACGGTTGATACTGCTGGTCATGATTGCGAACCTCCATGCCGTCATTCGCTTATCGTTGAACGCCGCAACAGCGAGCGTATTCCCCGCAGGGCAACTGACGCCGGCGATGCGGCAGCAGCGTGGCGTGCGGCCTGCGACCGGAGCACGGTAACGCCGGCCCCGAGTGGGATGGGTCTCCCCGGCCAAATTCCATGCTAACCGGAAAGTCAACGAGGAATTTGCATGTTTGCATGGACCGGGGAAATCACCACGCAGGGCTTTACGTTGAAGCTGGGAAGTCGAGATGGTACGAACGAGCGCAGTCTGTTGGCGCGATCGTGAGGCTCGAAATGGCGAAAAGACCAAGCCGCCCGCCGAATGACGACATCGGCGAAGCAATGCGGCTCACCCTGTACCGCTTGCAGGTCGAAATCCGCGAAGCCGAACAGCGCGCCTACGATCTATTTCTGCAGAACCTGGTGAAGGGCACGAGCCATCTCTCGCTTGGCCAGGAAGCGGTCGCCGCCGGATTTGCCGCCGCCATGAAGCCGGGCGATCTCAGCTTCTGCACCTATCGCGGCCACGCTCACACGCTCGCGCGCGGCGTCCCGATTGAAAAGGTGTTGGGCGAGCTCATGCAGCGCAACAACGGCCTCATGCGCGGCAAGGGCGGGTCCATGCATCTGACCTCCGAGGAGCACGGCGTCATGGGCTCCTACGCCATCGTCGGCGCCCACATGCCGATCGCCTGTGGTGCCGCCTGGCGCGCGCAGTATCGGGGCGACAAGGACGTGTCGGTTTGCTTTTTCGGCGACGGCACCACCAACATTGGCTACTTCCACGAGGCGCTGAATTTCGCGGCAGTGTGGAAGCTTCCCGTCGTCTTCGTATGCGAGAACAACCTCTACATGGAATACACGCCGATCGGCGAAGTGACGGCGGTCGAGAATCCCGCCGCCGACCGCGCGCGCGCCTACGGGCTCGAATCCATCGTTATCGATGGGCAGGACGCCGATGTTGTTTATCGCGCCGCGCGCGCGGCCTACGAGAAAGCGCGCGGCGGCGGCGGGCCGTCGCTAATCGAATGCAAGACCTATCGCTATAGCGGCCATTCGCGCGCCGACCCGGCCAAGTACCGGCCCGCCGGCGAGCTGGAAAAGTGGCGCGAGCGTGACCCGATCAAGATTTACCGCGAGCGTCTGGTTCAGTTCGGCATCGGTAAAGACGCGATCGACCGGATCGAGGCCGAGGTCAAGCGCAAGGTCGACGAGGCGACCGAGAAGTGCAAGGCCGCCCCGCCGCCGCCGCCCGATATTCTCACCACCGACGTCTACGCCGATGGAGGCTGGGCATGGCGGAACTGACCTATCGCGACGCGGTCGCCCGCGGCATCGCGCAGGAAATGCAACGCGACCCGGATGTGGTCTTCTTCGGCGAGGACGTCGCCGCCGCCGGCGGCGTGTTCAAGACCACCGTCGGTCTGCTCGAGCAGTTCGGGCCCAAGCGCGTGCGCGACACCCCTATCTCCGAACAGGCGATCCTCGGCGCCGCCATGGGCGCAGCTATGACCGGCCTCAAGCCCATCGCTGAGATCATGTTTTCCGATTTCTTCGCCGTCTGCTTCAACTACATCGCCAACGAGTTCAGCAAGCACCGCTACATCTCCAACGGCCAGACCAAGTGCCCGCTCGTCGTGCGCACGGCGAACGGCGGCGGCGCGCGTTTCGGCGCCCAGCACAGCCAGAGCGTCGAGAACTGGTGCATGATGATTCCCGGCCTCAAGGTGGTGGCGCCGTCGAACCCGCGTGATGTAATCGGTCTCCTCGCGGCGGCCGTACGCGATCCCGACCCGGTGATCTTCCTCGAGCACAAGTCGCTTTACCCGGTGAAGGGCGAAGTGCCGGACGGCGAAATCGTGGATCGGCTGGGCATCGCGAACATCGTCCGCCCCGGTCGCGACGCCACGATCCTCGCGCTCGCGCTCATGGTCCCGCGCGCCGTCGAAGCGGCGGAGGAGCTGAAAGCGGAGCACAACATCGACTGCGAGGTCATCGACGTGCGCTCGCTGGTGCCGCTCGACACCCAGACGATCCTCGGCTCGATCGCCCGCACGCACCGATTGTTTACGGTCGAGGAGAATCCGCGGCTCTGCGGCTGGGGGGCGGAGATCGTCTCGATCGTCGCCGATGAAGCCTTCTATGATCTCGACGGGCCGCCGGTGCGGATCACGACGCCGCACATTCCGCTCCCGGCCGCCGAGGTGCTGGAAGACATGGCGTTGCCTTCGGTCGATCGCATCGTCGATCGGATACGGCGTTCGCTTTGAGGTCGAGTCATGTACGACAATCTGCTCGCCAAGGTTCCGACTGATCTATGGATCGGGGGCAAGTGGACGCCCTCCTCCGACAACAGCCGTTTTGACGTCATCGATCCGGCCACCGAGAAGGCGATCGCCTCGGTGGCGAGCGCGAGCATCGCCGACGCCAAGGCGGCGGTCGATGCGGCGGCCGCGGCCTTTGACGGCTGGGCGGCCAAGAAGCCCCGCGAACGCGGCGAAATCCTGCGCAAGTCGTACGAGCTGATCATGCGCGACGCCGAACGGCTCGCCAAGCTGATCACGCTCGAAAATGGCAAGGCGCTCTCCGACTCCCGCGGCGAGGTCGCCTATGCGGCCGAGTTCTTCCGCTGGAACGCGGAAGAGGCCGTGCGCAACATCGGCGGCGCGTCGCGCGCGCCCTCTTCCGGCGCCCGCATTCTCGTGCAGCACAAGCCCGCCGGGGTCGCGGTACTGGTGACGCCGTGGAATTTTCCCGCCGCCATGGCGACCCGCAAGATCGGGCCGGCGCTGGCGGCGGGTTGCACGGTCGTGCTCAAGCCCGCGTCGGAAACCCCGCTCACCATGCTCGCGCTGATGCCGATCCTGGAAGAGGCGGGAGTGCCGGCCGGCGTCGTCAACGTCATTCCCTCGCGCCGCTCGGGTCCGGTCGTGGACACCATGCTGCACGATCCGCGAGTTCGCGTGATCTCCTTTACCGGCTCGACCGAGGTGGGACGCAAGCTTCTGCACGCCGCCGCCGACAACGTGCTGAAGCCCGCCATGGAGCTCGGCGGCAACGCGCCCTTCATCGTGTTCGAGGACGCCGACATCGACGCGGCAGTCGACGGCGCCATGATCGCCAAGATGCGTAATATGGGCGAGGCCTGCACCTCGGCTAACCGATTCTATGTGCACGAGAAAATTCACGACGAATTCGCTGAGAAACTTACCGCCCGGATGAAGGCGCTGAAGATGGGCAACGGCCTTGATGAAGGGGTTGCGCTGGGGCCGCTGGTGAATGCGGAGACGCGCGACAAGGTGACGAGCCTCGTCGACGATGCGGTGAAGAAAGGAGCCAAGGTCGAGACCGGCGGCAAGGCGCCGGCAGGCGCGGGATTCTTCTATCCGGCGACCGTGCTCACCCGGGTGCCCGACGGCGCCAAGATGCTGCGCGAAGAAATCTTCGGCCCGGTCGCCGCACTGCAGACGTTCAAGACGGAGGACGAGCTCGTCAAGCGTGCCAACGATACGGAGTACGGCCTCGTTGCCTACCTCTACACCAAGGACGTCGGACGCGGCTTGCGCGTCTCCGAGCGACTCGATTTCGGCATGATCGGCCTCAATCGTGGCCTGGTCTCGGATCCTGCGGCTCCGTTCGGCGGCATGAAGCAGAGCGGCATCGGCCGCGAAGGCGCGCACGAGGGGCTGATGGAGTTTCTCGAGACGCAATACATTTCATTGAGCTGGTAGACGGTCGCGAGTGGGGACGCCGAAATGGAAGTGCTGATGCCGCAGCTCGGCGAGACCGTCGCGGAAGGCAAGGTTACGAACTGGTTCAAGGGGGTCGGCGACACGGTCAAGGCCGGCGAAAATCTGTTCGAGATCGAGACCGACAAGGTTTCCATGGAAATCCAGGCGATCGCCGGCGGCGTGCTCACCGAAATTCGCGTTCCGGTCGGCGATGTGGCGCCGGTCGGGGCGGTGGTCGCCGTCATCGGCGATGGCAGCCGCGCGACCGCAAAGCCCGCGCCGGCTGCGGCCCGCCCCGTGCAACCCGCGCCTGCGCGCACGCCTGCGGCGCCGGTCGTGCCGGCTCCCGCCGCGCAACCGCCTTCGGCGCCAAGGCCGAGAATAACGGCGCTCGATCCGTTCTTCGAGGTACGCACCCCTGAGGGCAACTATGGCCCCGCCCGGCTTCCCAGCGGTGTGGTCACAACTCCGCTCGCGCGCCGCCTCGCCGCAAACGCCGGGCTCGATCTTTCCCGGGTACCCGGCTCCGGGCCGCATGGCCGCATCGTCGGGCGCGACGTCGAAACCGCAGCGGCCGGCGGAGCCGGCAAAGTCGCCGCTGCTGCGGCGCCGGTCGGCAGCCTTTCCACCGCGCAGGTCAAGGCGCTCTACCCGAACACGCCGTACGAGGAAATTCCGCTCGACGGCATGCGCCGGACCATCGCCCAGCGCCTGACCCAGGCAAAACAGACGATCCCGCATTTCTATCTCGTCGCCGACGTGGAGATCGACGCGCTCACCAAGGTGCGCGAGGAGGCAAACGCAGCTGCCCCCCGCGACGAGGATGGGAAGCCAAGCTTCAAGTCCTCGCTCAATGATTTCGTCATCAAAGCCTGGGCGGCGGCGCTGCAGCAGGTGCCGAACGCCAACGCCGTGTGGGCCGAGGACCGCATTCTTCGCTTCACGCACTCGGACGTCGCCGTTGCCGTCGCCATCGAAGGCGGCCTGATCACGCCGGTGGTGCGCAAGGCCGAGAGTAAGACCGTGCGAACGATCTCAACGGAAATGAAAGACTTGGCGGCCCGCGCACGCGAGCGTCGCCTCAAACCGCAGGAATATCAGGGCGGCGCTTCCGCGATTTCCAACCTCGGCATGCATGGTGTGCGCGAATTCTCCGCCATCATCAATCCGCCGCACGCCACCATCCTTGCGGTCGGCGCCGTGCGGCGACAGCCGGTGGAGAGACCAGACGGTGGCATCGCCTTTGTCAGCGTCATGACGGTGACGCTTTCCTGCGATCACCGCGTGGTGGACGGCGTGCTCGGCGCAGAGTTGCTGGCCGCCTTCAAGGGTTTCGTGGAAAATCCGGTGCGAATGCTGGCCTAACCCCACATCGCACTAGAGCAGGGAGACTCGTTCCGTGAGCACACCTTCGCTTGAAGAAATCCTGCCCATGGAAATGAAGGAGCTGCGCACCCGGCCGCTGTTCATTTTCCTGCTGCACGTCGAAAAAGCGACCGTCATCGGCAAGACGCCAAGCATCGATCGCCGTGTTGGCGTGATCACCGGTGGCCGTTTCGAGGGCGAGCGGTTGCGCGGCCGATTGCTTCCCGGCGGCAGCGATTGGCAGACCGTCCGCTCCGATGCTGCCTGGACGCTCGATGTTCGTGTCGTCATGGAAACCGATGACGGGCATTTCGTCGGCATGACCTATCACGGCCTGCGCCATGGCCCGCAAGATGTGCTGGACCGCATCGCCCGCGGCGAACAAGTTAGTCCCGCTTTGTATTATTTGCGCGCTGCGCCATTTTTCGAGACGTCATCGGAAAAATATGGCTGGCTAAATAACATCCTCAGCGTTGCCGTTGGGCATCGATTGCCGGAGGGACCGGTCTATCGGGTTTTTGAGATTCTTTAGTAACAATAGGCGAGGCCCGGAACCGCGGCAGTGCGAACGTACCGTCTTGCAGCCTATCGCCGCAGGTTTGCCTTTGGCAGAATGGTTTTGCTGAATGATTGCGATAGGCGGGGCCGGCAAAGAAATGGACGGCATGCAAGGCACTCTACCCTGGACCAGTGACGTGGTGGTGGTCGGCGCCGGCAACGCCGCGTTCTGCGTGGCGCTCGCCGCGGCCGAGCACAACGCGTCGGTGCTCGTGCTCGAGCGCGCGCCCGTAGAGGAAGCCGGCGGCAATAGCCGTTTCACCGCCGGCGCCTTCCGCTGCGTTTACGACGGCGTCGAGGACCTGAAGGCGCTCATGCCCGATCTCACCGAGCAGGAGATCGCCAACACCGATTTCGGGACCTACAGCGAGGAAATGTTCTTCGACGACATGGGCCGGGTCACCGAATACCGGACCGATCCGGAACTCTGCGAGCTTCTGGTCAAGCGCAGCAAGGAGACCATGCGCTGGATGCGGAGCAAAGGCATCCGCTTCGCGCCGATCTACGGCCGCCAGGCCTTCAAGGTCGATGGCAAGTTCAAGTTCTGGGGCGGGCTCACGGTGGAGGCGTGGGGCGGCGGGCCTGAGCTCATCGCCGGGCTCACGCGCAGCGCCGTCAAGAATGGCGTGAAGGTCGCCTATGAGGCGCGCGTGCTGTCGCTGATCGTCGACGACGACGGCGTGAAGGGCGTGCGCGTCCGGCACAACGGCCACACCACCGACGTTGCGGCGAAGTGCGTCGTGCTCGCGGCCGGCGGCTTCCAGGCCAACGCCGAATGGCGCACCCGCTACCTGGGCCCAGGTTGGGATCTCGCCAAGGTGCGCGGGACGCGGTTCAACACCGGCGACGGCATCAAGATGGCTCTCGACAT
>Ga0209118_1001610_pt1 | contig 10303 bp, 7 predicted proteins | sample BlaSpr_A8_Ref_M1_FD_187988 | JGI IMG/M metagenome (GOLD analysis project Ga0209118, IMG submission 187988) | Forest soil microbial communities from Thunder Bay, Ontario, Canada - Black Spruce, Ontario site 2_A8_Ref_M1 (SPAdes) (version 2) | ecosystem: Environmental > Terrestrial > Soil > Boreal...
GGCCATTGCGTGTTCGTCAACGCGCTCAAGGCGTCCTTCTACGGCCTCGATTCCGGTTCGATCGTCGGCAAGAAAACGAGCGAAGCCTTCGGCGCCGAGCACGACGAGCGCAGCCACACCCTCGACCGCCTCGTGTTCGAGGCCGGCAATGCGCTGCCGCCGTTCGAAGAGGAGATCTTCGACAAGGGCGGCGCCGTGCGCGTGCTGGTCACCACCAAGTCGCCGCTGCGCGCCGCCTCCGGCGAGGTGGTGAACGTGCTCACCACGTCGCTGGACATCACCGACCGCAAGCAGGCGGAAAGCCATCTTCTCTATCTCGCCCACCACGACACGCTCACCGACCTGCCCAACCGCGCCTTCCTGCAGGACCGCATGCGGCGCGAGATCGTCCGCGCCCGCCGCGGCGACCGGCAGTTCGCGCTGCACCTCATCGACCTCGACCGCTTCAAGGGCGTCAACGACGCGCTGGGCCATCACGTGGGCGACCGGCTGCTCAAGGAAGTGGCGCGGCGCCTCACCGACACCGTGCGCGAGTGCGATACCGTCGCCCGTCTCGGCGGCGACGAGTTCGCCATCCTGCAGACGGACCTCGCCACCCCGGAGGATGGGATCGAGCTCGCCCAGCGCTTGATCGCGGTGCTGTCGCGGCCCTTCACACTCAACGGTCAGGACATCACCACGACCGCCTCGATCGGCATCACCGTCCACCCCAACGACGGCGACGACGTGGACGAGCTGCTGCGCAACGCCGACCTCGCCATGTACCAGGCCAAGGCCGAAGGGCGGAACGCCTACCGGCTGTTCGCCGCCGACATGAACACTGTCGCCCGCGAGGCGATCGTGCTGGAAACCGACCTGCGCCACGCTTTGGAGCGCCAGCAGTTCGTCCTCTATTACCAGCCGCAGATCGAGCTCAAGAGCGGCCGCATCGTCGGCGCCGAAGCGCTGCTGCGCTGGCAGCGTCCCGGCGTTGGTCTGGTGAAGCCGGCCGAATTCCTTCCGCTCGCCGAGGAAAACGGGCTCATCGTTCCGATCAACGAATGGGTGCTGCGCGAGGCTTGTGGCCGTGCCAAGTCGTGGCGCGACAATGGCCTGCCGCCTATGCGCGTGGCGGTGAACCTCTCGCCGGTGCAGTTCCGCCGGCAGGACATCCGCCAGTACGTCACTTCGGTGCTGCAAGAGACCGGGCTCGATCCCTCGCAGCTCGAGCTCGAGCTCACCGAGAGCATCCTGATGCAGAACGCCGAGGCCGCCGCCGGCACGCTGCGCGAGCTGCAGCAGCTCGGCGTCACCTTCGCCATCGACGATTTCGGCACCGGCTACTCGTCGCTCGCTTACGTGAAGAATTTCCCGGTCGACCGCCTGAAGATCGACCAGTGCTTCCTGCGCAACCTGCTCGACGACCCCAATGACGCGGCGATCGTGCGCACCATCATCAATCTCGGCCACAGCCTCGGCCTGAAGGTGGTCGCCGAAGGCGTCGAGAGGGCCGACCAGCTCGAGTTCCTGCGCAACGAAGGCTGCGACGAGGTCCAGGGCTATTACTTCAGCGAGCCGGTGAACGTCACCGAGTTCGCCGCGCTGGTGCGGCGCCATAGCGGGCGGTCGCCGGCGCAGGAAACCCGGACGGACGGCTTGCTGCGGGCAGGGTGAGCCATGACGAACGCAAAGACCAGCTATAGCCTAAGTGCGTTGCGCGCGTTCATCGCGAGCCGGCTGCGTGGCCGCCCCGACGGCGAGCACGAGATGGTGCTCAACCGCCTCGTCATCGGCCCGCTGATTCTCGTCTATCTGATCAGCGCCAACTCCCTCGATAACCCGGACGTTCGCCTGGCGTTCATCGCGACCAGCCTGTTCACCTGCGCGGGCATCGGCTTTTTCCTCCACATGCTCTATCGCCCGGGCGTCTCCGTCGCGCGGCGCATCGTGGCGATGCTCGTCGACCTGGGCGCGCTGTCGTACGGCATTCACGCCGGCGACGAAGCGACGTCGCTCCTCTACCCGATCTATCTCTGGGTCATCTTCGGCAACGGCTTCCGCTTCGGAATTCCTTATCTGTTTGCCGCCACGCTGACCGCGGTTTCTGGATTCTCCATCGTCGTCATGACCACGGAGTACTGGTTCCAGCATCCGCGGCTGGCGCTCGGGCTCGTGGTCGGGCTGGTCATTCTCCCCGCCTATGCCGCCACCCTCATCAAGAAGCTCTCCAAGGCGAAGCAGCAGGCCGAGGAGGCGAGCCGCGCCAAGAGCCTCTTCCTCGCCAACGTCAGCCACGAGTTGCGCACGCCGCTCAACGCCGTCATCGGCATGGGCGATCTCCTGCGTGACACCTCGCTCGACGCCGAGCAGCGCGACATGACGCGCACCATTCGCACCTCGGCGAAATCGCTGCTCGCGCTCATCGACGACATTCTGGATTTCTCGCGCATCGAGGCGGGCCGCATCGCCAGCCATGTGGTCGATTTCGACCTGCACGCCACGATCGGCGACATCGACGCCATGCTCGGTGCCCAGGCCCGCGCCAAGGGCGTGCGCCTCTCCGTCCACGTCACCCCGCGCACGCCCTATCGCCTGCGCGGCGAATATCGGCATCTGCACGAGGTGCTGACGAACCTCGTCGGCAACGCGTTGAAGTTCACCAGCCGCGGCCAGATCGTCATCGCCGTCGACGCGGTGGAGCGGGAAGGGGCCCGCGCCCGCCTGCGCTTCGAGATCTCCGACAGCGGCATCGGCATCGCGCCCGAGGCGCGCGAGCGCATCTTCGACAGCTTCACCCAGGCCGACGAGACCATTTCCAGCCGATACGGCGGCACCGGCCTCGGGCTCGCCATCTGCAAGCAGCTTATCGAGCATCACGGCGGCAAGATCGGCGTCGACAGCGAAGTCGGCGTCGGCAGCACGTTCTGGTTCGAGATGCCGTTCGCGCTTATCGAGGCCGCGGCCGACGCGCCGCACCGCTGCGCGGTGCCGGTGGTGCTGCTCGCCTCGAGCGAGGCGCGGATCGAGCCCGTGTTGAACGGCCTGCTCGGCGCCGGCGTCACTGCCCGGATCGTGCGCACGCTGGACGACGCGATGGATGCGCTGCGCGCCGGCGCGTCGAACGGCCTGCGTCAGATCGCGATCCTGGACGAGCAGGCGCTGGCCGGCGAGGTCGCCGCCGCCGTCGCCAAGTTCTCGGCGCTCGACTCAGTCAAGCTGTCGCTCGTCGTGGTCACGCACGAGCCGCAGGCGGGATTGCCGGCCCTGCCGCTGCGCGGCCGTTTTGTCGCCGCCCTGTCGGAACCTTTCAATGCGGCCGAGACGATCGCCGCACTTCGCATCGCCGGCATCCGCGAGGTCGGCGACAGCGAGGAGGCGGCCCGCGCCCCCAAGTTCGAGCGAAGCCGCCGCAAGTGCACGATCCTCGTCGCCGACGACAACCGCACCAACCAGAAGGTCATCGCCAAGATCCTGGAGCGCGCCGGCCACGACGTTGCCGTCGTCGACAACGGCGAGCGGGCGCTCGACGCACTCGGCGAGCGCGCCTTCGACATCGTGCTCATGGACGTCAACATGCCGGTGATGAACGGCATCGAGGCGACCAAGCTCTATCGCTTCGCCTCCCTCGGCCGCACGCGCGTGCCCATCGTCGCGCTCACCGCCGACGCCACGCCGGAGATGCAGAAGCGCTGCGACGAGGCCGGCATGGACGGCTGCGCCACCAAGCCGATCGAGGCGGCGCGGCTGCTCGAGATCGTCGATGCCACCGTCGCCAAGAACGCCCCCACCACCCCCACCGTGGAAGCCACGGAAAACGAAACCGTCCGCAAGATCTCGTCCCACCCGAAATTCCAGACCGCGGCGCACGGCGTGCTGGAGCCGCACAAGCTCACGGATCTCGAGGCTCTCGGCGGCAAGGCCTTCGTCGACCAGCTCATCGACGAGTTCATCGCTGACACGGCGACGATCCTGAAGGAGCTCGCGGCGGCGACCGAGGCGGCCGACATCGAGGCGTTCCGCGACCGCTGCCACGCGCTGCGCAGCGGCGCCGCCAACATCGGCGCCCGTAATATGTACAAGATGTGCCTGGCGTGGCGGCAGGTCGGCGCCCGCGAGCTGGCGCAGCAGGGCAAGGACTACATGCACAAGCTCGGCGCCGAGTTCGAGCAGGTGCGCAACGCCCTGCAGGCGTATCGCAACGCCGACGCCGCCCCGGCGAACCTCAGCGCCTGAGGACCGTCACCTTCGCCGCGATAAGCCGGCAGCTCGTCAGGCGCTTTTCGCGATCGGTACTTCCTGTGGCCGCATGCGGTTCTGCGCGGAGATCAGGCGCTGCATCTTGCGCAGGTCGCTCTCGTCGAGTCCGAGCGCGGTATCGATCCAGATCTCGGTCACGTCGCGAAGCTCCTCATACGTGATGGGCATGATCCGGCGCCGCGTCTTGTAGACGCTCTGCTCGGCCAGCTGCCGGCGGCCGCGGCGCTGCACGTAATCGCGCACCACGTCCTCGCCGCTGCCCGCCTCCGCCAACATCGTCACGATGCCCATCTCGTGCAGCTCCTCGGCGGTGAAGATACGGCCGCTGAGGATCATCTTCTCCGCGCGCGCCGCGTCGAGCCGGCGGCTCAGCATGCTGTAGGCGCCCATGCCCGGGAACAGCCCGAACAGGATCTCGGGCAGGCCGAACTTGGCGTTCTTCTCGGCGACGATGACGTCGCAGGCGAGCGCGGCCTCGAAGCCGCCGCCCTGGGCATGGCCTTGCACCAGCGCGATGGTGACGAGCGGCAGATCGAGCGCGATGGAGTTGGTGTGCAGCACGTCGATGCAGGCGCGAGCGTAGCTTTGCAGGCCGGGGCGGTCGCCCTTGCGGATGAGATCGGCAAAGAGGGCGAGGTCGCCGCCGAGATTGAAGACGCCGGGCACCCGCGACGCCAGCACGAAGTAGCGCACGGGCGATTGTCCGGCGCGCCGGCGGGCCGCGGCCATGCGCTTGATGGAGTCCTGCATGTCGTCGAGGTTGCGCAGCAGCCCACGGGTGAAGCTCGGCCGTCCGCGCGGCTTCATGAAGCCCCAGTAGGTGCCGGTACGCGCATCGAATTCCACGTCGAGCTCGTCGTAGCGGGGAAGCTGATCCTGGGGCCGCGTCGCCTCCGCAGTTGGCGCAACCGCGAGCGACGAACTGACCGCCTCGACACGGTCGAAATCGAACCGCGCCGTCTCCAACAGCTTGATATTCATGGGTTCACGCCTCTACTCGTAGGTGCCCGCCTGAAACCACCCTGAATTGCCGTGGTCCCGCATCACTACCGCAAATTGCCTACGTGAGTAAATTAACGCATCGTTTACCATTTACCAGCGGTTCTTGGTGAATTGGTTAACGTGAACCGCCGCAATCACTTGGCGCGGCGAACGAAATTTCGATGAGGCGGCGTGGCGCCTCAAGAATTGAGCGACCCCGCCTGGGGCGATCTCGCCGACTGGCGCTCGAGCGGCGCGCAAGCAGGGTTCCGCAGGTCAGAACCCGCACAGCGAAACCATCGACGCAATTCGGTTTCCCACTGCGGCGCGTCGCGGTCTAGAATTCGCCAAATGCGCGCTCTTCATCGGGCGCCATGGAGGGAACCATGAATCGATCCGCCAGATATTTGTTACCGACGGTCGCTCTCGCTTTGGCTGTCGCGTGGACTGGGCCGGCCGCCGCGCAGAAGAAATACGATCCGGGCGCCACCGACACCGAGATCAAGATCGGCAACATCAATCCATACAGCGGACCCGCTTCCGCCTATGGGGCCATCGGCAAAACGATTGCCGCCTACTTTAACAAAGTGAACGCCGAAGGCGGGATCAACGGACGCAAGATCAATTTCATTTCTTACGACGATGGCTACAGCCCGCCGAAGGCCGTCGAACAGGCGAGGAAGCTTGTCGAGAGCGACGAAGTCCTCTTGATCTTCCAGAGCCTGGGCACGCCGTCGAACACGGCGATTCAGAAGTACATGAACGCGAAGAAGGTTCCCCAGCTCTTCGTAGCGACCGGGGCGACCAAGTGGGGTGATCCGGAGCACTTTCCGTGGACCATGGGCTGGCAGCCTAACTATCAGAGTGAGTCGCGGATCTACGCCAAGTACATTCTCGAAAAGTACCCGAACGCGAAGATCGGCATCCTCTATCAGAACGACGACTACGGTAAGGACTACGTGAAGGGGTTAAAAGACGGCCTTGGTGCCAAGGCGACGATGATCGTTTCGGAGCTGCCCTATGAGCCGGCGGATCCGACCATTGACTCTCAGATTTTGACTCTGAAGGCCGCCGGCGTCGATCTCTTCTTCGACGTAACAACGCCGAAGTTCGCGGCGCAGGCGATCAAGAAGTTGGCCGACATTGGCTGGAAGCCGGTTCACATCATGAACCAGGTCTCGACCTCAGTTGGCGCCGTGCTGAAGCCGGCCGGTGTTCAGAACGCGGTCGGGCTCTTGTCTACCGGCTATCTGAAGGATCAAACCGATCCCCAGTGGAAGAACGACCCGGGCTATAAGGAATGGCTCGCCTTCATGGACAAGTACCATCCGGACGGCGACAAGACGAGCACCTTCACCGGTTACGGCTATGCCGTCGCGCAGACGCTGGTTCAGGTGCTGAAGCAGTGCGGCGACAACCTCACGCGCGAGAACGTGATGAAAGAGGCGGCGAACCTGAAGAACCTCGAACTCGGGATGCTGTTGCCGGGCGTCAAGATCAATACGGGCCCGAAGGACTACTTCCCGATCGAACAGAATCAGATGATGCGCTTCACCGGCGAGCGCTGGGAGTTCTTTGGCCCGATCTTGAGCGGCGAAATCGGCAGCTGATCGCCGCTAGAAGCAAAAAAGCCCTTCCCGCTCATGCCGAGCGGGGAGGGCTTTTCTTTGCGCTAGCGCTCAATGCAGATCGGTCGCCATCAGCGTGGCGCGGCGGCCTTTGGCCTCGGCGCCCTCGTAGTTGAGCTCGATCTTGATGCCGTTGGGGTCGATGAGGAACAGTTGATACAGTCCCTCGTCATTCACCTGCCGCTCCTTGAAGTCGATGCCGAGCTTCTTCAGGTGGTCGATCATCTCGATGAGGCCCGTGGAGCGGAACGCGATGTGGTCGATGACGCCGGTGCCGCGCGTGGCGTCGGATTCTTGGCCGACGTAGCGCTTGCGGTTCTCCGTGATCTTGGCGCCGCCGGTGGTGACGTGGATGACGTCGTTGTCGCCGAGATAGAGCCAGTAGACCGGGAACTTGAAGTCGGGATGCGGCCCGACGCGGAAGCCGAGGACCTTCACGTACCAGTCCTTGGTCGCCTCGATGTCGTCGGACTGCAGAAGAAGATGTTCCACGTGGGAAAGCGGCATGGCTCCCGTCTCCAGTTGGCCGATGCTCCTGAAGCGCCGTAGTCTTGGCCAAACCGTAGGCCGCTGTCCAGGGAGGAAAGGCATGCCGGCATATTGGATGGCGCGATCCCATATCAACGATCCGGTGCAATACAAGAAATACACCGATCCGCTGCCCGCGCTGTTCGCGCGCTACGGCGCCAAGGTGCTGGCCCGCGGCGGGCGGCATCGGGTCATGGAAGGCCCGCACAAATTCCACCGTTTCGTCGTCGTCGAGTTCCCGACCTTCGAGGGGGCGGTGGCCTGCTTCACCTCGCCCGAGTACGAGGCGGCAGCCGCCCACCGGCGCAACGGCGGAGGCGAGGTGGAGATCACCATCGTGGAAGGGGGCGACGCCACCCCCCGTTAGGGCTTGCGGCGCAGCAATTCTAAAGCCTAGCGTGCGCGCAAAAAGTGCGCGTAAGATGCGGAAAAATAGACCGTTCAACTGGGAGGAAACGATGCTTCACCTTTGCAAGGGGCGGGCCGGTGCCTGGATCGGCACAGCGGCGTTGGCGCTCGCGATGTCATTTCTGGCTTCCGGCGGCGCCTCGGCGCAGTCGGGCGAACCGATCAAGATCGGCTACTCGATGGCGATGACCGGCGGGCTCGGTCCCAACGGCCAGTCCGCCCTGCTCGCCCAAAAGATCTGGGAGGAGGAGGTCAACGCCAAGGGCGGGCTGCTCGGCCGCCCGGTCAAGCTCATCTTCTACGACGATCAAACCAATCCGTCGACGGTGCCCGGCATCTACACGAAGCTCTTGGACGTCGACAAGGTCGACCTGATCATCGGCGGCTACGGCACCAATATGCTCGCGCCGGCGATGCCGGTGGTGATGCAGAGGAAGAAGGTGTTCATTGGATTGCTCGGGCTCGGCGTGAACAGCGAGTTCAACTATCCGAATTATTTCGTCATGATCCCGTCGGGCCCCGACCCGAAGCCCGCCTTCACCAAGGGATTCTTCAACGTGGCCATGGCGCAGAACCCGAAGCCGACGACGGTCGCTATCGTGGCGGCCGACGCGGAGTTCTCGGTGAATGCCTCGGACGGCGCGCGAGAGAACGCCAAGAAGGCCGGGCTCAATATCGTCTACGACAAGAGGTATCCGCCATCCACCACCGACTTCACGCCGATCGTGCGTGCGATCCAGGCGACCAACCCCGATCTCGTGGTCATCTGCTCCTATCCACCGGACTCCGTCGGCATGGTGCGGGCGGTGAACGAGATCGGCTTCAAGCCGAAGATGATCGGCGGCGCCATGGTGGGTCTGCAGAACACCTCGATCAAGACCACGCTCGGCCCGTTGCTCAACGGCTGGACCAATTACGACTTCTGGATTCCGGTTCCCAAGATGCTGTTCCCCGGGGTCGCCGAGTTCATGAAGAAGTACCAAGAGAGAGCGCAGGCGGCAGGCGTTGATCGGCTCGGATATTACATGGCACCCCAGGCCTATTCGCAGATGCAAGTGCTGCAACAGGCAATCGAGGGCACCAAGAGCCTCGATGATGCCAAGCTCGCCGACTACATCCGCGCCAATACGTTCAAGACCGTGCTGGGTGACGTTAAGTTCGGCAAGGGCGGCGAGTGGGCGCAGGCGCGCGTGTTGCAGGTGCAGTTCCAGAACATCCAGCTCTTCGAGATCGCCCAGTTCACGAACGTTGCGACGCAGGTCGTGGTCGACCCGCCGGATTTTGCTTCCGGGAAAGTGATCTACCCCTACGAGAGCGCGAAGTAACGACATGATCGGCCGCGGCCGGCGCGTGCGCCGGCCGCTATTTTTTTGGAGCGCGAGCCACGGTGAACGCGAACCTCCTTCCGACGTCGCTGGTCGGCTCCTATCCGCAACCGGACTGGCTCATCGACCGGGGCAAGCTCGGCAAGCAGATGCCGCCGCGCGTGCGCGCGCGCGAACTGTGGCGGGTGGATCCGCAATGGCTGGAGGCGGCCCAGGACGACGCCACGCTGCTTGCCATCCGCGACCAGGAGCGCGCCGGCCTCGACATCCTCACCGACGGCGAGCAGCGCCGCGAGAGCTACTCCAATCGCTTCGCCACGGCGCTCGACGGGGTCGACGTCGATAATCCGGGCACCACCATCAACCGCAACGGCGAGCCCGTGCCGGTGCCGCGCATCGTCGGTCCGATCCGGCGCCGCCATCCGGTCGAGGTGCGCGACCTGAAGTTCCTGCGCGCCAACACCGAACGGCGGGTGAAGATGACGTTGCCCGGGCCTTTCACCATGGCCCAGCAGGCCCAGGACGACTTCTACAAGGACGAGGAGGCGCTGGCGCTCGCCTACGCCGCCGCCGTCAACGAGGAGGTCAAGGATCTGTTCGCCGCCGGCGCCGACGTTGTGCAGCTTGACGAGCCGTGGATGCAGGCCCGGCCGGACAAGGCCCGGCAATATGGCCTCAACGCGCTCAATCGCGCGCTCGCCGGCGTCGAGGGGACGACCGCGCTGCACATCTGCTTCGGATACGCCGCCATGGTGCAGGCCAAGCCCTCCGGCTATTCCTTCCTGCCCGAGCTCGCGCGCTCTCCGGTGCGTCAGGTATCGATCGAGGCGGCGCAGCCCAACCTCGACTGTTCCGTGCTGCGCGAGCTATCGTCGAAGACGATCATTCTCGGCGTGCTCGATCTTTCCGACAGCGGTATCGAGACCGTCGAGACGGTGGCCGCCCGCATCCGCCGCGCGCTACCGTTCGTGGCGGCCGAGCGGCTCATTATCGCCCCCGACTGCGGCCTAAAGTACCTGCCGCACGCCGTCGCCTGGGGTAAAATGCGGGCGATGGTCGAGGGAACGAATATCGTGCGCAACGAGATCGCGCGCGCCTGAAGCACCGAGCGGGAGAAGAGCATGGCCTACGTTACCGAAGAGAATCTGACCGACGTCGTCGCCGAGCGGTGGCAGGACATCCCCGACGCGCGGCTGC
>Ga0209118_1001611_pt1 | contig 10298 bp, 11 predicted proteins | sample BlaSpr_A8_Ref_M1_FD_187988 | JGI IMG/M metagenome (GOLD analysis project Ga0209118, IMG submission 187988) | Forest soil microbial communities from Thunder Bay, Ontario, Canada - Black Spruce, Ontario site 2_A8_Ref_M1 (SPAdes) (version 2) | ecosystem: Environmental > Terrestrial > Soil > Boreal...
GGACGCTCGACCCGCTGGGCCTTGGGCCGCTAGCTCAACTGGCAGAGCGCCGTGCTGATAACGCGGAGGTAGGTGGTTCGAGTCCACCGCGGCCCACCAGCGCTGCCGGCCATAATGACCGCCGCCACGAGCGGTGCTGCGCAACAGGCCTTCGTCCATCGCATCGACTACTGGCCGCTGTAGCTCATGAAGGTCGACGCGTTGGCTTCGTTGCAGATCACCACCACCGTTCCTCCGCCCGTGGTACTGACAACGGCCGATGCCCGCGTGCCAGTGGGCAGCCCGCCGGCAGGCTGATACAGGCCCCACTGCGCGTTCGGCTGGAGGGTCAGCGTTTGTGCCGTCCCGACCGCCTTGCCCGTCGACGTGTCGTAGTAAGTGACGCTCACGGTCGTCGCGGCGCTGCCGACGTTCATGATCCCCTCGCCCGTGCTCCAACCATCGGCGCCGGCGTTTTCGAGCAGCGGAAGGCCCAGGGTCGCGGCGCCGGCCGCGAACGCGGCATACGCGGTCGCTTGTTTGACGGGTGCATTCGAGGGAAGTACCTCGTTCACGACTGCAGCGAGGGGCAGGCCGCTGGTTATTTTCGCCGCGTAGGCACCTTCCGGTGGACCGTCGGAAGGGCTCCCCTGGTACGCGGCGAGGTAGCCGCGACCCGGGATCGAGAAGGCCTTGGTGAAAGCGGCGGCCCCGCTCGCGTTGTAGTAGGTGATGGTGACAGTCCCGGCGGTGGCGCTCGTGTTCTGAATGCCCATGCCCGTGTAGTAGCCGCCGTAGGCGTTGTTCAGAGCGATGGGCTCGTAGAGCGCCCTGCTCGGTGCGTTGACCAGGTCGTACGAGCTGAACTGCCCTCCTGGCCCGATCTCGTTCACTATCCCCGCGAGGAGCCCGTCCGAGCTCGTGATGGTCGCGGTCCCGGCGAATCCGTTGGGTAGGCCGAGCGCCGGGTCGCCTGTGAAGATGCCGACATATGCGCCCGCCGGCACGTCGGGCAGGACCTGCGTGTTGACATCAGTGCCGGCGGTGTCTCGATAGGTGATCGAGATGGTGCTCGGCATGAGAGCGAAGTTCACCAATCCCAGGCCGGTCGTGTAGCCGCCATACGCGTTGTTGGCGACCGCCGGCGCGTACAGCGTGCTCCCCGTGTCGAAGGCGCCTTTCATACCCGTGTAGCTGCTGCCGTCGCCGCCGCCAGGTGCGAACTCGTTGACGAACACGGCGATCGGCTGGTCGGCGTTGACCTGCCCCCACCCCGCCTGGCCCGGCGCGAACGAAAGACCGTCGTCCTGGCGCACCACCCATGTCGCATCGGGCTGCACGACAGTCTGCTCCCCGGCACCGACAAGAGCGCCGCCAGGGCTTCGGAACTGGATGCGCACCGCGGCTGCGGCGCTCCCCAGGTTCTGGATGTAGACCGCCGTCGTGTAGCCCCCGTACGCGCCGTTGGACAATGCAGGCAAGAGCCGGCGGGCGAGCTGGGGTGAATAAGCCTCGACCGATGACAGTCCAGTAATGAAGTTGTAGATGCACACGTTGCTGGTGTAGCCGCCGATGGCGTAGACCCTGCCGTCTGTACCCATGGCGGCGGCCAATCCCTCACGTGGGGACACCATGCTGGGCACGGTCGTCCACGAGTTGCGGTCGGGCTCAAACGCTTCGACTGTGGCAGTTTCCGGCCGGCTGCAGAGATTCGTTCCCGTGTAGCCGCCGATGGCGTAGACGAGGCCGTCGGGACCGACGGCCATTGCGAGAGCAGTCCGATCGATCGACATGCTCGGAAGGGTCGTCCAGCTGCCGGTCGCCGGGTCGAAGGCCTCAGCAGTGGCGGTGTACGAGCCGCCGGCAGCGTAGATCCGTCCGTCGCCACCTGTGGCTGCTCCCAGGTAGCTTCGCGCGGTGTGCATGCTGGCAACCGAGCTCCAGCTGTTCGTCTTGGCGTCGTAAGCCTCAACGGTCGAATACGTCTGTAAATTTGTGGGCGACAGCCTTGCCTGGCCTCCGATGGCGTAGATGCGCCCGTCTCGGCCCGTCGCCGCCGCGAGCCCATATCGCGCAGTCGGCATGCTGGCAACCGAAGTCCACAGGTTCGTGTGCGGGTCGTAAGCCTCAACCGAGCTCATGGCCTGGTTGGAGGGATCCAGCCCACCGATCACGTAGATGCGGCCGTCCGGACCCGCCGCCGCCCCAAGCCACTGGCGCGGATTCGTGTAGTCGGCGACGTAGCTCCAGCTGTTCGAGTACCTGTCGTACGCCTCGACGGTGGTGCCGTAGCCGCTGAAGACGTAGATCCGACCGTCGACCCCGGTCACGGCGGCGGTCCCATAACGGACCGCGTTGAGACCTGCGGCGGGCGCCCAGCTCCCGTTCAGCGCTGCCGCCGGGCGCGCCGTCACCAAAATTCCCGCGATTGCAAGGAGCAATGCGAGCGTCGAGGCCACGCCGGATGCCCCGTGTCTCCCCACCTGCCGGGGGACTGTACTCCGGCCGGACACTTTGTCAACTCGCGGCCTTCTGTGGGCCGTCGCGCCTACTGGCCTACGGCTACGTCCTGGTTCAGTCGCAAGGCTTGATCCCCCTCAGCGATCCGCTGGGCGAGGGTTGGCACCTCCTTGAGTTCTGAACGGACCGCAGCGATCTGTTAACCGCAACGTTCAGTTTCGAGTCCCTGTCCTGGACCCAAATGATCGCTGGGTTTCCCGGACCCGCGCTCTACATCCAGGCGAAGCCCGTACCCTCGAACAATTCGACGGGGTTCGCATTGTGGGAACGCGAGTCCACCACCATGCCGGCTTTACGCGAGGGTAGCCACAAAGTCGCCCTTAAAACCCAGGTCGTGGATTGTTCCTGGGTCACCCAGGCTGATCCAGGACAGATTTCCGGCGCCGAGACCATCAGGTTGCCACACCCTGCCTACCACCGTGTTGGGGGCTAGCCACCCTTCAACGCGGAACCCAACTGGAAGCCGCACGGAGGCACCATTACGCATTGCAACTAAGCCGGATGAGCCGTCGGAAAGCGCCTGGATATCGGGCGACAGATAGACCGAGTCCGCATTGGTCTCTACGTTCGCCGCCCAAATCAAGAGTCCAGCGGAGTTGCGAACCTCGACGAGGCCTTGGTTGGAAATGCATGGTATGAAGCCATCGGATGTAATCGACGCTGAATGACAGGCGGAACCTCCGAGTTGCATGCCTTTGTTACCGGCGTCGTCGACGACATAGAGCGGTCCTCCATCCCAGAAGTTCTGCGTCCCAAGGGAAACAGGCACCATTGCAACGGGACCGGTCGAAGTCCAACCGACTGGAAAGGTCGGCTTCCAAGTCGAGCCCGGCGCGTCCGGGTGGGTGTCTGATTCGTAGTGATTCAAGACAGTCGACGTGCCGCCCGCCTGGGCCGTCTGGAGAGAATACTTCCACTGGCCGATAAGAGGAGGAAGGCACATTCCGGTACACCCGGATGGCACTGCGCCCATTGCCGGAAGCTGAAGCACTCCGGCCAGGACACGGGAGCCATCTGGGCTGACGGCAAACCAGGTTTCGTATTGAGTGGGTTGTTGGGGAAAGGTTGCGACCACCTGCGGTTGGGTATTTGCTCTTAGGACCCTCACCGTACCGCTACCGTCGATGTAGTAAAGACCTGAGCCCGCTACCTGAGCCACACCCTGTAGTGGCACGGCGGCGTTGCCGACATAGGGCCGTTGGCGTGGCTGAAACTTGGCCTTTGCCTTGGCGAATCCATCAAGGCCGACGATCACCACGGTATCCGGCGGAGTTTGGGTCGAGGGCGACTCGAGGGCAGCAAATAGCAGTCCAGATGGGGGTTGGGAACTGGCTTGCGGCGACCCTGAGGCGGCCGGCGTGGACGGAGGACTGCTCTGGGTCGGAGATGGTGAGACCAGTTGTGTTGGGGAGGGACTAGGCGCTTCACTCGGACTGACCGCCGATAGGGCCTTCGGTGAGGAGGTGGTACCACAAGCCGCGACGATCAGAATCAATGCGAGAACGCTGCCCCTCATTGGTAGGTGGAACGGCGGCGTGCAGCGCCGGTTACGGCTCCAGATTGGAACGGCCAAGAGTGCGGCCTTCACCGATGGCTAGTTTGAAGGTAACTGCGGAAGGTGCGGGTACCACATAACCCCGGCTGCAGCGCTCTCTTGTCCTGAGATCGGGTGAGGGTTAGGCGCAGCGCTCAGGCTCCGTTACCGCGGAGGTAGGTGGTTCGAGTCCACCGCGGCCCACCAGATCGTCAATCCGGGCGTCTAATCCGGAACAACCCTTTCCACCTTGGGCGCTGCGACTAGCTGGAAGCTCGTTTCCTCAACTCAAGGACAGCGAGGGCGGCCGCAATCGCGAGAAGGGCCGGCAAAACTGTGAGGAAAACTGCGAGATAGCCGAGAAGATCGGCGGCATGGATGCCCAGGGGCGGATCTGTTGAATTGAAGTTACTGAGCGGTTCGCCCCACGGCTCCACGACCACGATCGACGCGGAGAGAATGGCATGCACGATGCCGACAACCATGGCTCCTACGTAGCTCCAGCGCATCCCTCGCCCGCCGTAAAGGATGAACACGATCATCAGCGCCACAAAAATCGCTTCGATGGCACCTCCGAGCGATCCAGGAATCTGCGGAGATGCTGGCCCAATCGCGGAGGCAGCTCCGTCTCGATTAATCAACATGTAGAGCCCGATCGGCACCTCGATGATGAGCGTCAACACGTAGACAACCAGCAGCGCAATCGTGACCTTCATCCAGGTCGTTAACCGCTGCCCACTCACTGAACTCGAGCCTGCCATTGAGTCGCACAATAACGTCACCTGGCCGGGACGTACAGGTATCCCTCGAGTAGTCCATCGCTGGGCTGGGCCGACATCGGTCAGGGGCTGGTAGGCTCATGGGCAAGACTGATCTGTTGGCCGCAGACTGTTGCGCGGTTCGCGTTATATAACCTTCGGCCCACCACTGTTTCGAATTCCTTAGAGATGAGTCCGCCGACAGTCGTTAGCTGCCCGTGGGGTGCGGTGTGATTTTCCAGAGGATCGTGTCGTGCAGGTGCCGTGCGCGATCGGTGGCGCGCAGCTGGCAAACGTAGTTGCGACCACCCGTTGTGTTGATGTGAAGGACCGAACTGGAGAACCAGGAGCCGAGCCACGATTTGTCGAAGAGGATCGACACGGATGCGATCTGCGAGTACGGCACAGAGATGATCGCAGTCTTGTTGTGATGGGCCGGGAACTCGGGCAGCAAGGATTTGTTTTGCAGAATCACTCGACGGTCGGTCAGGGCAACGTAGCCGGTGCCGATGCCCTTATCGTCATACACGCAATACAGCGTTTCGCTCTGAAGCAGGCCTGACTGAACCTGTTGTAGCTGATCCGGTCGATCATGTGGAATCGCGGTCTGCACCTGACTGTTCATGGCCTTCCTCCTTCCCCTAGCTCCACCTTCTTCAGTGCCCGAGGCCTTTGAACGTTGCCACCGGGTCGATTCCGATCTGGCGTTGGTAAGCCAGCCAATCCAGATAGCTGTCCTTGCGACTGACCAGTCCGTCCCGCATCGTGAACACGTCTGCGCCGGCAATCGCGAACGGCTTGCGCTCGGCTGTGCCCGACATCATGTACTCGGTGACGAAATACTTGGCGCCGGAATGAGTTCGCTTTGGCTCAAAACGCAGGTCGGGGACGGCGGTGATCAGCGCCTCGATCAGTTCGCGGACTGCCGCACGTCCGATCGCCGGCGCGCCGACATCATGCAATTCGAACACCGAATCGTCGGTGTGCATGGCCGCGATCGCAGCGGGATCGTGCACCGCCCAAGCTCCGCTGTATTCCTTCGCGAATTCCATCAAGTTCTTGCTCATTCTTTATTCCCCTGAGTCGTCAACCGTGTGCCCCGGCGGTGCGACCCTTGTAGCCAAGGCTGGCATATATCGCCTAAGAACGGTGTCCTGATAGGGCCTACGAGGCACGCTCGGCAATTCTGATCTCGGCACCGTGGTCCGCACACGATGGAATGCGACATCCTGAGAGATCCTGAGATATAAAGGGGAGATAGGGCCATTCGGGCCCGGTTGGTGGACAGATCTTTTGGCGGGGTAGCATCATCGCAACGTGCCCGCTCGCTCGAGGAATAACGATGATCGATGACCCGGTCCTCATAGACGATTGGCACCCCGTAGCGCTTGTCGCAGAGCTTGCAGACGGTGGGCCGATTGCGGCCCGGGTGCTCGGCGAGGACCTCGTTGTGTGGCGTTCCGGCGAGGAGTTCTTCGCGTGGCGCGACCTGTGCATGCATCGAGGCACCCGACTGTCGCTCGGCAGCGTCGTGGACGGCGTGCGGCTCGAGTGCCCGTATCACGGTTGGACATATGGAACCGACGGGCGGTGCGTACTCATGCCTGCCCACCCTGAGCAGGTCCCGCCGGCAAAGGCGCGGGTAGCGACCTTTCGCGCGGCGGCGGCGTATGAAGTCATATGGGTGAGTCTCGGCAGCGGCGCTCGCGGGATCCCAAGGTTCGAGCTGCTCGACGATCCGGCGTATCGGGTGCTGATTGCGGGGCCGTACCGCGTCGGGGCAAGCGGGCCGCGCATTGTCGAGAACTTCCTTGACATTGGTCATTTCCCGTTCGTGCATGAGGGGATCCTGGGCGACCGCGCGCGACCGGAGATCGAGGACTACACGACCACGATCGGCGCTGAAGGCGTCGTGTCGGAGGGCGTCAAGGTGTTTCAGCCCGACCCCTATGCAACCGGTCACGGCTCAGTGGTGACTTACACCTATCGCGTACATCGACCACTCTCCGCGTCATTCGTCAAGCATGGCGAGCACTCGTTCGGGATGCTTCTCTCTGTTACGCCACACGATGCCGTCGACAGCACGGCCTGGATGTGGATGGCTATGAACTACGAGCCGCGGTCGTCGATGGTCGAGTTCCAGGATCGTATCTTCGCTCAGGATCGGCCGATCCTCGAGTCCCAGCGTCCCGAGATGCTGCCGCTGGATCTTCAGGCTGAGCTGCACCTGCGCAGCGACAGAACCGCGATCGCTTATCGTCGCTGGCTCCGCGATCTTGGGGTTCGGACAGGCACGTCGTAGTTTGTCGTGGTTGGAGCGATCCGAGGGCGGGCCCGCCTTGCTGGTACATCTCCGCTCTGGACTTTCGTAACCGGCTAACCTCCAGGACGTTCCACCGGTATGCGGGAGGGGCCTCGCCGGCTGCCGCTGATCGCTCTTGGCGCACTCGGAGCGTTGATTGCGCTGATCCTCGCGGGAATCTATATCTACCGTGAGAGCGGGTCCCCCGGGGTCCTCGTGGACCAGCGCGGTTCAGGACCAGGCGGTGAGACGACGGAAATTTTCACAGTGAACGGTGACTGGGATCTCCGGTGGTCTTCTGACTGCTCGTCGAGCCTCGGCAGCCAATACCCAAAGCTTGATCAGTGCGACTTCCTCCTGACCGTCAAGCAGCTGTCGGATTGTCAGGTCTCGTCTGGGAACCAGGGCGTCACCCAGCACGGTGGAAAGAATCAGGGCGTGGTCCACAACCACGCGGGCGGAACGTTCTACTTCGTGGTTGACTCGTATGGCAGTTGGACGTTCACCGTCACTGGATCGGGGCGCGGGTGGGGAGAGGGTCCGGCAGCCTACTGCAGCGAAGGGTAAGAACCCAGAGGCTGAGTGTGCGAGGCGGCGGCGCGCCTCGCCCGCACCACATAACTCGGCGTCGCACGCACCGCGTCCGGAAGATCAAGACGGCCAGTTAGCACAGCGCTCAGCTCAATCTAACGGAGGTAGGTGGTTCGAGTCCACCGCGGCCCGCTCCACCGTTGACGATATTGAAGCGCTATACGGAGCTTTAGCATGCATCGAAGGCATTCAGTCCGTTTAGCTCGATGGTGGAACCGATTTCTTGCGTAAAACGTATAGATGGTGAGTTGATGTCAAGAGCTGCATTGGCGACTGCGTTTGCGTTGGCCATTTTGGTGGCATGTGCGCCTCCCCTGACCAGCCGCGACCGCATCTCACCAAGTACCGCAACCGTTGGTTCGCAGACGCCACTTGGCGCCCCTGGTTGCCAACCGGCCTCTCCGTCAGGAGCATTTGAGGCGGAGGTGTACGGGACAGCCACCGGTGGAACAGTGTGGGCGTGGTTCATGAGTGCCTATCCCCCCAAAGCGGGGATCGAGGACAAAACGCTCTGGCGTCTCGGCGGTGCACATGCGCTTGGGACTCCCTCCTTCACCCTCACCGGACCTACAGACCAACTCGGGCGTCTCAACTGGGGACCGGTGGCGCATGGCGAAGCTTCAACCTGGAACCGCCCCGGGGATGAGTTCGGCACTGGACTCTTGTTTCCAGCCGCCGGTTGCTGGAAAGTTCACGTGACCGTGGACCAGCTGGCCGGCGACGTCTTCATAGCGGTGCGCTGACTCAGGTCCTGGTGCAACGAAAGAGTCTTCATCAGAGCGATCAAGCACCGCGAAGTCGTATACGGAAGGCGTCCTCGGAGACTCTGACCTCACATCGAGATCGTTCGTCCGCTAAATTCGATGCCTTGGTTCGCGTTACGGAAAGTACGGCCCACTCCAATTCGCCGGGCCTTACGTAACGCGACCCGTAGGTCTGCGCTGTCAATGCCGATAAACGTCGCGGCGGTGGGCGATCCTGGCGATGAGGACGAGATCTTCGGCATCGTCCACCGCATAGACGATGCGGTAATCGCCAACGCGGATGCGGAAGTCATCCCGACCGGCAAGCTTTACTGAGCCCGTCTGCCGGGGATTAATCCCGAGGCCATCGATCGCAGCTGCAATGCGATCGGCGACCGATCCGCGGAGCCGGCGGTACGTCTTGATCGCCTCCGGATGGAGGCGGACGTCGTACCTCTTGCTCGGTGCTACTTGCGGACCTTCGACCAGGGGATGGCCAGGTCGGCCTCCTCGTGGGCCTGTAGCGCGGCGAGGCTGTCCTCGAGGTACTCGGCGCGCTCGACCATGGCTCGGTACTGCTCGACATCGATGAGGACTGCAGTCAGCCGGCCACGCTTGGACACGAAAAGAACCTCTTCGCTCGAACGAAGCTGATCGAGCTCACGGCCAAGCTGGCTTCTCAAGTCATCTGCGGTAACCACACGGGGAACTGACATATCAAGTCTATCTTAGACCCTACTATCAACGGTAGGGTTGGGAACTGACGAAGAGATATTCCAAAAGGCGAATTGGCCTTGAGCCACCGGTCGCGTGGTTCGCGTTTAGGAAATTACGGCCCACCACCACACACCCTCAAATGTTGCGCCGAGGAGTGTTGTGGTCCGTGGCCAAGCGGTTCATGGGCAGCTGGGCCGCCGATATTTCAGGCTATTTTGCGCCGGTAGGCGACCATGGCGAACGCATAGGCGATGAGGACGATGCCGACGCACCAGGCGAGGGCGATCCAGATTTCGGCTCCGACCCGCTGCTGCTCGAGCAAGGCTCTGATCGTGTTGACGATCGAGGTGACCGGCTGGTTTTCCGCGAAGGCACGCACAGGACCCGGCATCGAGGCAGTGGGCACGAATGCCGAGCTGACGAACGGCAGGAAGACGAGCGGGTACGAGAAGGCGCTCGCTCCATCAACGGAGGATGCCGCGAGTCCGGCGATCACCGCGATCCAGGTCAGCGCGAGCGTGAACAGGACGAGGATGCCGGCCACGGCCAGCCATGCCAGCACTCCCGCCGGCGAGCGGAAGCCCATGAGGAGTGCCACCAGGACGATGACCACCACGGAGATCGCATTGGACACCAGTGAGGTCAGAACATGCCCCCAGAGCACGGACGAGCGGGCGATCGGCATCGAGTGGAACCTCTCGAAGATGCCGCTCTGCAGGTCGTTGAACAGGCGGAAGGCGGTATAGGAGATGCCGCTGGCGATCGCGATGAGCAGGATGCCGGGCATCAGGTAGTTCACATAGTTGTGGGTGCCTGCTTGGATGGCGCCGCCGAACACGTAGACGAACAGCAGCATGATGGCGATCGGCGTGATCGTGACCGTGATGATGGTGTCCATGCTGCGCGTGACGTGTCGCATGGAACGCCCGAGCATCACGCTGGTGTCGCTGAAGAAATGGGTGTTCATTGTTGCTCCTTCTTGCCGCTTCCGACGATCGCGAGGAAGATCTCCTCCAGGGTGGGCTGCCGTTCCACGTATTCGACTTTCGCGGGCGGGAACAGCTTCCTCAGCTCCTCCAAAGTGCCCGACACGATGATGGTGCCGTTGTGCAGGATCGCGATCCGGTCGGCGAGCTTCTCGGCCTCGTCGAGGT
>Ga0209118_1001612_pt1 | contig 10289 bp, 7 predicted proteins | sample BlaSpr_A8_Ref_M1_FD_187988 | JGI IMG/M metagenome (GOLD analysis project Ga0209118, IMG submission 187988) | Forest soil microbial communities from Thunder Bay, Ontario, Canada - Black Spruce, Ontario site 2_A8_Ref_M1 (SPAdes) (version 2) | ecosystem: Environmental > Terrestrial > Soil > Boreal...
TTGCAGACCGGGGCCAGCTACGTCATCCAACCTTCGGTGGATGCAGTGGAAGAATTTAAGGTCCAGACGAATGGGTATAGTGCCGAGTTTGGCCGCGGCAACGGCGCCGTTCTTAATGCCACAATCAAGTCAGGCACAAATCAGTTTCACGGTAGTGTCTTTGAGTTTTTTCGCAACGACAAGTTGGACGCTCGCAACTTCTTTGAACTGAAACGCGGAGCTTACCAACGGAACCAGTTCGGCGCTACGCTCGGCGGTCCAGTTCGAATTCCGCATTTTTATAACGGCCGGGACCGCAGCTTTTTCTTTGTTGACTTCGAGGGATTGCGAATCCGCCAAGGGCGGCCGCTCCAAGCCTTGGTCCCGACGCCGGCCATGCGGGCTGGGAACTTTTCTTCGCTCATCGACTACACCACCCCGACCGGACCAGACTGCAACGGGCGTCCCACCTACATGGGAGAGCTGTTCAACACCCGCCTCAGCCGTGTAGATCCGAGCAGTCCCACCGGCATATGCGGTGTCCCTTTCGGTTACGATGCTTCCGGGAAGCCGGTCAATGTTATTCCCGAGAGCCTGTTCGACCCCTTGGCTACGGGCCTGCTCAAGCTGTGGCCGCTCCCCAACGTGAGCAACAACGGCGTCTTCAACTTCCTTACTGAGCCGAAGGTCCAGGAAAACCAAAACAACTTTGACATCCGGTTCGATCACACCTTTTCGGAAAGCGACTCTGGTTTCGCACGATATAGTTACCAGGTTCAGCCCAGCATCCACCCTTCGGTTTTCCAGGCGACCGGGGGCGGCGGCAACGAAGCTTCCGCGGGCTTCGACCACAACTTTTATACCAGTGTTGCTCTCAGCGAGACCCACATATTCAACCCCCGCTTAGCAAACGAGGCCCGCCTGGGTTACAACCGGGTTGATGCCAGGCACTTGCAGTTTGACTTCAACAACAACGTCTCCGCGCAGCTGGGCATTCCGGGCGTTCCTTTTGGCCCGCTTAACGGTGGGTTACCCTTGCTCGACTTCGCGGACGTGGATTCGATCGGCACTCCGCTGACCCTTCCATCCCTCCAGGTGCAGAACACGTACAGCTTCTCCGATAACTTGACCCTGATCCGCGGAAAACACTCGTTGAAATTCGGAGCAGAAATTCGCAAAGAGGAATTTACGATCCTGCAACCCACCGCGGCCCGCGGCCACTTGAATTTTGGAAACACCTTTACCGATAACCCTGCCAATCCGGGTAGCGGCGGATCGGGCCTCGCTTCGTTTCTAATCGGACTGCCCGACTTTGGCGAAATCACCAACCTGCACAATGTGGACTATCAGCGCTCCGCCTACGCGCTTTACATCCAGGATGACTTCAGGGTTACACCCAGGCTGGGCCTGAACTTAGGCTTGCGCTACGATCTGTTCGGAACCATCAAGGAGAGGTTCAATGCACAGGGCACCTACGACATCAACAAGCAGACCCTCTTTGTCCCCCGGGGCCAGGCTGCCAAGTTGCCGCCCGCGCTGGCTGCCATCATCCCCATCAGCGCAACCGCCAGCCGCGGCTTGGTGCCGGTGGACGCTGACAATTTTGCACCGCGGGTGGGCTTTGCCTATAAGTTCACTGATCGCATGGTGCTCCGCTCAAGTTACGGCATCTTCTACGCGGGCTATGAAAGTGGTGGGTGGTCAAATCCCAGCCCGGGTTTCAACCCGCCCTTCTCTTTGACGCAGAGTTTCCAAATGCCTTGTGCGGTGTCGTCAGCTAACCCCGCTCCGGGTCAAAGTGATTGTTCGATCCCCGGCCTGAGCCATTTCTTCAACGGTTTTCCAGCCAATTCGCTGACAAACCCCAGCCTGCCTCAGCTTTTTGAGCTCGGTCCTCATCTTCTTTCTCCTTACATGCAGCAGTGGCAACTCTCAACCCAGTATGAGCTGCCGCTTCACACAATTCTCGAGATAGCCTATTCAGGATCAAAGGGCACCAGGCTCTATAGCTTTTACAACGCCAACCAGGCCGCTCCCTCAGCAGATCCTACAGCTCCTACTGCCCCCAGACGGCCTGTTCCTAAAATCGACAATGCGATCTTTCAACTAGCCTCAAACGGGAACTCCGAGTACCACGCGCTTCAAGTCCGGGGTGAGCACCGCTTCTCTAAGGGGCTGGGTGCGCTGATCACCTACACCTTTGGTCACTCGCTGGACAACTCTTCGAGCGTGAATCTTCAGAGCCGGAACTTCTCAGACTTTCGATGGTCCCAGTTCCCCAACTGGGAGCACGGCAACTCGGATTTTGATGTGCGGCACCGCTTGGTTTTGAGTGCGATCTATGAGTTGCCATTTGGTCGCGGCAGGCGATTCGGCGCCCGCATGGGCAGCGCGGTCAACCAAGCCCTTGGCGGTTGGCAAATTACCGGGATTGCTTCTCTGACCAGTGGGAACTGGTTCACGATTCTGGACTCTACCGCAAACTTTGCCAATTCCGATGGCTCCCAGCGGCCGGATACGGTGGCCAATCCGAACGCGCACCCTTGCCTGCGCGGCACAGTATTCAATACTTGTGCGTTTGTTGACCCTCCACTGGGCTCTTTCGGAAATACCCGCAAGAATACCGTGCTCGGTCCAAACTTCCGCAATTGGGATCTGTCCCTGATCAAGAATTTTACGTTGCCCGAGAACACCAGTCTGCAATTTCGCGCAGAGTTCTTCAACCTGCTGAACCACACGAACTTTGTTCTCAATCAGACTGGGACTGACTTGCAGTCCCCAACGTTTGGGTTTCCAGACCAGGCACGCGCCCCTCGGGAAATTCAGTTCGCGCTTAAGTTCTACTACTAGTGAAGCAACAGAACCACAAATTCAACACAAGGAGAAAAGCATGACTAAACGAAGCCAAAAACCCAAGAAGACGATGTGGGCCCCTGCGTTGTTGCTATTGACTATCTCCATTTTCTCGTTGGCCGCTCTTGTCACTCGAGCGCTGGCCAACCCAACAGCGCCTTCCACCAAAGGACGGATTTTCGCGCAAGTGCTGGTTGAGGACACTCTCGCAAAACACCCGGGACTGTCAGGTCTCGGATTAGCCACTACTCCCCCGAAGGGGAACGATTGCGTGACCATCGCGGACACTGACGCGAAGGAACTTGGGGATAAGTGCGACAAGGGTGAAGTCGCCGTAATGAAGACGGGCACGCCCACTGTCGAAAAGGAAGGCGACGGCTACGATGTAACCCTGCCTCTCCATGTAAGCGGGAAGACTATTGGGATTATAGGAATGGATTTCAAGCTCGACCAGGCAGAAGCAGGTCTGCTTGACCGCGCGAAAGCCATTGCCAAGGAAATGGAGGACCAAATTCCTTCCAAATCAAAACTGTTCGAGCCTGCAAAGTAAATAAGCGCGACTTCAGGATGTCCCGCAAAACCTGCTGGCTTTTGCGGGCATTCCTGCTGTCGCGCTGGAGAAAACCATGGTACGAAGGTTTGCAATCGTAATTGCGCTCTTGTTCGCCGTTGATCTGTGGGCGGGCGAGCCCTGGAAGGAAAAATTATACAAAGATTGGAATGAGAAGGATGTGCGCAAGATCTTGAACGAGTCGCCATGGTCGAAACGGATCGAGGTTGAACGCAACGAAAGGACACACGCTGGCTTAGAGTCGCCTGAGGATACTTCCACAGCCAGCGAAGCGGCTGGTGAAAGCGGCGAGGAGGAAGCAGGTCGAGGCACCGAACAAGAAGAAAAGGAGACCAAGAAAAATGGAATCAATTTTGTCATTCGTTGGGGTTCCTCCAGAACCATGCGCGAAGCGTGGGTCCGTGGCCAGGTTTTGCAGAAACGGATTTCGGAGGTCGATACCGAGAAATCCCTGCCACCAGCGCCCGGCGATTACGAATTATTACTGGTGGGGCCTGATATGACGCTTTTCGAGAAGACCGACGAGGCGACGCTGAAGGAAAAGAGTTACCTGCTGGCAAAGAAGTCAAAGCAAGGAATTAATCCCAGCAAGGTAGAATTCGCGCGCACGTCCGATGGAAAAAGAATCAAGGGTATCATCTTTCATTTCCCCAAGAGAACACCCGGAGGCGAGCCGATCTTTGCCGCTGACGAGAAGGAATTGAAATTTCTTGCTCCGGTAGGAGCAGTCGAAATCAAGGCCAGTTTCGATCTGCAAAAGATGGTTGACAAAGCAGGGACAGATCTCTAGTCCGTCTGCCTTCGGCTGGGGTTTCGCGGCGAACGATGCCATTCGCGGAGCACTGACAAGGCCGACTCCATCGTTGACGTAATCAGGCGTGGGTGTTGAAAAAGGAACCAAAGCAGTAATTTCGGTGAATTTCAGCGCCTACGGCGAACGAACTTTCAACAACTTACGAACGAACTTCGTCGTTGAAACACCCCTGAAAAGAGTTTTTCAACAGCCACAGGCCATTATACTCATTGACAATTGCTAAGAGTCTCACCGGCACCGATTGATTTCTGCGTCTGCTCTTCAACTCGGACCACTCGCATCCCGAGTTCTCGATGAAGCTCCTCGATGCGCTTGGTGAGTTCGGCCTCGCTAAGACTTGCGAGGACGCGCTGGCGACCCGCTTGCAAACGCTCGACTATGGCGTTCGAGGCTCCAACTTCAAGCTCGACGTTTTCCTTCACTTTCCCGTATGCCCGGTCAGCTAACACCTTGAAGACCCTGGCATCACCCTTCTTGAGCCTTCGCACCATCCCCAGGTAGATCGCCTCGGGGTTGTTCTCAAAGACCGCTCGCGCTATTTCCGAAGAGATATCGCCCTTTGGGCGTCCGGCTGGGTTGCCGCTGACACCCTTCGGCCAGGGTCTGAGGTTTTGAACGCGTCCTCTCACTGTTTCTCCACTGTTCTGAGTGGGATTATACTGCTCACTGCTCCATTTCGTGGACTGTCTCAGCCACCTCCGAGACGAAGCTTTGTTGTCGGCGGACGAGGTCAAAGGTTCTTGCCACGCCCTTCTGCTGTATCCATTCAACGAGTGCGGATTCTCCGTTTAGTCCGCCGGGAGAAGCCAAGTAGCCGACGAACGTCTTAATATCACGGCGAACGCTAGCTGCGCCATTAGCCTCTTGGATTCTCTGCAGCTTGCTCACCAGAGCATCCGTGTCACGTTCAGCTGATGAGGCGGCGAGATTCACACCTTCGACTATTACTATGTGCCCACCACCTTCCTTGAATCGCTTTACAGGAACGGCACGACCACGGAATCCAACGATGCTGCCTCTCGAAAGTTTGTTAGCTAGGTCGCCAAGAGTCCTTGATAGTTCCCGGTCAATCCGGTCATGGCGTTGTTGCCGAGCACTCTCCGGCAGAACTAGCGCTTCGTAAAGAAGCTCTCCCTCCCTGTCAACATCAAGACAGTCGATGGCACGAGGCTCAGACATTCGAATGCGGTGAACCAGCAGTTTAGAAACATGCCTCCACCAAGTCTCCGTATTTGGCAAGACATCAGGAGACGCGTACGGCAATTTCCCTTCGTTCAACCAGTTCTCGATCTTCCTTTTGACTAGCTGAATGAAGGCGTACGCGGGCTCCTTCAATCCCCTCAGATTGTCCCTTTCCGAGGCGACGTGAATCCGGGTCGTCTTCGCCTCCGTACCCCATAAAATGAGACCCACCGGCACTGATGTCTGCCGCAACTCGTCCGTTACAAAGTTCAAGACGCTATAACTGAATGATCGGAATTCTGTTTTGGTCATAATCGAAATCACCCCACCCATTAACATTCAGCAGTTCAGGAAGACGTTCTAACCTGGTACCAAGCACCTCACTAATATGCCGCGGATCTATTTCACTACGTAGCCACCATTCCCGTGGCACAAGAAGATAGGCAGCATCAAGAGCTTCAACAGCGTGCCTCGCATTTTCGATGCTCCTACGGAGTCCGGCGCCGCCTCCGGCGGCTGCGATGTAACGTTCGTCGACCAAGCAAGTATGCTGTCATTCCCTACTTCGAGTTCGCGCTGGCAGAGGGCGATGTCACCCTCGAAATTGAGGAGATAGTCGTCGGGCCGAACCCGGATGCGTCGCAAGCCAAAGAGTCAGTGCGGTATCTGATCTCCTGCCGTGGCGCCACCTGTAAACGGATTGAAAATTACTCAGGTACCTACCGAAACTGGTAGCCCGGACGAGGGATCATCTTTTCCAGTGAAACGGCTGGTCGGAGAGATCGGCCATTGTGTCACCTAGTATGGTGCGCGAAAATTACTTGGCCGAAAACACCTGTTTCTGGGCAGCAGCGTAGAGAATTTTGCGGCCTTGCAGTTCAAGTATTTACGCACCCGCCGCTCAGCAGGTTTTTGGGCAGGCTTCTTGATCAGAGATTGCGGGCGCCAGATTACTCAGCCTGCCGGATTAACTCGCTGAGTCTCATACCTAGCGCGGCCGCGATTCCATTGGCGACTTCGATTCCGATGTTTACTTTACCTCGCTCGATCGAGCTGATGTAGGTTCTGTGGAGTAGCCCGTCAGTCACCCACAATCGGGCCGCGAGCGCGAATTGGTGCGAACTCAATTCAAGTGGGCCGATTCTGGATTTAATGTATACTCGCCGCCGAAAGCCGTACAGACATTTACCCGTGAAGAAGGTCCCTATTATGAGAGCCGTAAACGGGCTTCATGTGTTGCTCGTGAGCGCAATTTTGTGTGGAATGGTTCAGACTGCGGCTGGGCAATCCTCCGCTAAGGCTGAAGTTCTTGCTGCTCTCGCGGAACGAGATAAAGCGTTTGTCGCAGGCGACGAAACGAAGGTGGCGCAGTTCATGTCGGAGGACTATCTTCAGACCGATGTATCGGGAAACATTCAAGACAAGCAGGCTTGGCTAAACGAGTATTACCGGCCAATGGCGCCGCTGTTGAAGTCTGGGGAGACTCGGTGGGTCACGTTTGACCGGAGCGACATCGTGGTACGCGACCTTGGTGACACGATGGTTGTTGCCGGAAAGCAGACGATAAAGCATGTCGGCGTCAACCCGTGGAATCCAAAAGTCACTACTCCTCCCGATTCGCCGCGCGCGCCCCTTACCCTTAGATTCACTCATGTGTGGATAAAGCGCGGCGGAGCTTGGAAGCTGGCCGTAGTCCACAACGCAATTCCTACGGAACGTAAGTAACAAAGGCTGGGCTTTGTAGTGGACCTGTAGTCGCCGCCCCGTGCAGCCATCTATGGACATACAGAACGGCATTCTGTAGGTGGTTCCGGACAGATGGTCGGCCAACCGGAAGTTATCCGCGAACGGTGTGAGTCCGGCTCTGCCTGGCGATAACTGTTGAAACATCGCCGCTTACACTCAAAACCCCCTCAAAACGTGTAATGGTGATTACATCAACTATCGGTAAACAGTAAGCGACGAGGAAAGGAGTTTCCCAACTATTGCGCTTCACGACCCTGACTTCGGAAAAAAGCCGCCATGCATTTTACTTCGTCGCGACCAGGGCGGGCTGAGTGGCAGCCACTTGCGCCTGCACTTTCTGCAGGGTCTGGCGTGTAATCCGAAGCTCAGACTTCAGATCAAGAATGGCTGATGCCTGCGTACGGAGGACAGCTTGCTGTTGCCGAATCTGCCGCTGTTGCTGCTTGACCGCCTCGATCAACAGCGCCGTCAGACGGCTGTAGTCCACCCCGCGAGCATCTTTCCCGTTCTCCTCATAAGTGACCACTTCCGGCACCACTGCCCCCACTTCCTCGGCAATAACCCCAATATCGTGCTTGCCGGAGTCCTTCAGTTCGTAGGAGACGCCGCGCAGCTGCTCGACCATGCGCAGCGCGTTGTGCAGAGGCTGGATGTTCGTCTTCCAGCGCCGTGAACTGTAAGTCGCCCAGCCGTCAGAGATGGAGAGGCCGGCGCCCTGCCCCAGAGTTAGCAGGTTGGTGGGCTTGGTGGTTCCGATGCCGACCCGGACGGTGGCGGTGGCGCCATTCACCCCGGCCACGCTGCCCAGCACAATGGCATCGCTCACCTCAACCGTGGCATGTGCGCCGAAGGCGCCAGCGTTATGGAGGTTCTGGGTTCCCCCGCAAGTGTCATAGCCAAAGCACGCGAGACCGTTGTCCGTGGTCCTGTGGTCGGCCGCGTTCACGCCCACGGCGGTGTTCTCGTAGCCCGTGGTGTTGCTGAAGAGCGCGTGGTAGCCATCGGCTACGTCGTTGTAGCCGCTATTGTTGGTGTAGAGGGCGTACATGCCGCTGGCGGTGTTGTCGTTGCCGTTGTTGGAGTAGAGCGCCGCGTAGCCGCTGGCGGTGTTGTTGGATCCCTGGTAGTTGTAATAGAGCGCTTGCGAGCCGCTGGCGGTGTTGTAACTGCCCGAGCCGAACCCGTAGCCATGGAGCGCATAGTAGCCGTTGGCCGTGTTTTGGCTGCCCCCTGGCTGTAGTAGAGCGCATAGGCGCCGCTGGCGGTATTGTAGCTGCCCGAGCCGCCGCTCCGAAGCCGGTGCTAGTGTTGTAAGAGCCGTAGGCGTCCCCTGCGAAGCCGAGAGCGACGGTCCCATTCGCAAATGAGCCAGCGGCAAAGAGGTTGTTCCCAATATAGAAGCTGCTGCCCGACACCAACCCGGTCGCATAAAGCTCCCCGCTCGCAGACAGGTTGCCGGTCAGACTCACGTACCCGGTGCTCAGGCCGTACGCGGTCAGGCTCCCGTTTACCGTCTGATTACCATTGAAGGTGTTGGCGGTGTTCAACAGCGGTACTTTGCTGGTCTCCAGATTGAGCGTCGTGCTGCCGCCTAACGCCACCAAGCCCCCGCCTGTTAGGTCTGTGCCCGCCGTCACCGTTAGCGACGGATTGGCCAGCATGGCGTTGCTGACCCCGCCGGTGGCGATGCTCAGCGTTCCGCTCGTCGTGATCGGGCCGCCCGTCAGTCCCGGCCCGCTGCCGACGCTGGTTACCGTGCCGTTGCCGGGGAATGTCTGCCCGCTCGCGAACGTGATCTGTCCGTTGCTGGCGACCGAGAACCCGGTCTCGGTCGGCGTCGCGCCATTGGCCCCAAACAATAGGTCGAGTTTGCCGGACGGTGAACTGGTGTCATTGCCCACCGGTTCGGCCAGCCATTGGAAATCCTGATTCTGCGCGCTGGCCGTGCCGCTGTTATAAGCGGAAGTAACTGAGTCCAGCGGCTGCGAGTTGTAGCCTTGACCCGTCGTCGCGGTTCCGCTCGCCGGAAGCAGCGCGCCCGCTTCGGTCACCAGGCCGGTGAAGGTTCCCGCTCCGCCTGAAATCGATCCCGTCGCGGCCAGGTTTCCGGTGATGCTTTGATTCCCGGTGAAGCTGTTGGCCGTGTTCAACTGCGGCACCTGAGTGGTGTCCAGATTGAGCGTGGTGCTGCCGCCTAACGCCACCAAACCGCCGCCGGTCAGGTCTGTCCCGGCCGAAACGGTCAACGCGGGATTCGCCAGCATGGCGTTGCCGACCCCGCCCGTGGCGATGCTCAGCGTCCCGCTGGTCGTGATCGGGCCGCCCGTCAGTCCCGGACCGCTGCCTACGCTGGTCACTGTGCCGTTGCCGGTGCCTGGGAACGTTTGTCCCGGGGCGAACGTGATCTGCCCGTTGCTGGCAATGTTCAACCCAGTCTCCGCGAGTTTGCCGGTCCCCTGAGCAAACAGCAGATTCAGCGATCCGGTCGCGTTGCTAGTGTCATTGCCCACCGGCTCGGCCTGCCACTGGAAGGTTTGTAGCACTGCGGTGCTGGTGCCGCTGTTGAATACCGAAGCCGCCAGATCCATGGGTTGCGAGTTAAAGCCCGCACTCGCCGTGGCCGTGCTTGCGGCCGGTAAGCTGAACAACCCGCGGATCGTGCCTCCGCCCTTCACATCCAGCGTAGACGCCGGTTTCGTCGTTCCGATACCGATCTTGGCCTTGCTGCCCGTGCCCGATTGGAACAACACCGAGCTCACGATGTCGGAAGCGGAATCCCACAGCGGCATGTAGTTCACTTTGCCGGTGCCGGTGACGTTGCCCGACGGGGGTGGGGCACCTTGCCCGGTGGCGGACTCAGGAGCGGACGCCGAAGCAGCCCCGTTCTGTGGTGCGGCCAGCACGAAGGCCGACGGCGGAAGCCCGCCAATCGTCGCCGCGTCACCCGCCTTCAGAGCATAGGGCACGCTCAGCAGCAGCACGGTCAAGCCAATGAAAGCCGCGGAGTTGGCTGTGTCTCAAAAGGGTTATTGGCGAAACATCGCGGTTACACTCATTGACCGGGATCGTGAGTGTAATGGCCTACTCCAAAAGGGCGCCCTTTCATAATGCGATTGCGACAATGAGCCGTGAAGACTTTCGAGC
>Ga0209118_1001613_pt1 | contig 10289 bp, 8 predicted proteins | sample BlaSpr_A8_Ref_M1_FD_187988 | JGI IMG/M metagenome (GOLD analysis project Ga0209118, IMG submission 187988) | Forest soil microbial communities from Thunder Bay, Ontario, Canada - Black Spruce, Ontario site 2_A8_Ref_M1 (SPAdes) (version 2) | ecosystem: Environmental > Terrestrial > Soil > Boreal...
CCGTTATCCGCTTCGTTCGCAACCCCGATCTCGCGCCGGACTTCAAGCTCACCAGCCTCGACGGCAAGCCCGTCACCCTCGCCGGCTCCAGAGGCAAAGTCATCCTTCTGAATTTCTGGGCCACCTGGTGCGGACCTTGCCGCGCCGAAATTCCCGACCTCGTCGATCTCCAGAACAAATACAAAGAGCGCCTCCAGATTCTCGGACTCGTCGTCGATGATGAGGATCAGGACGCCATCAAGGAGTTTGTTGAAAAATTCGGCATCAACTATCCCGTCGCCATTGCCGGCGACGACGTCCGCTTCCAATACGGCGGCATCGGTGCGCTACCCACGTCTTTCGTGCTCAACGCGGAAGGCCGCATCGTTCAGAAACACGAAGGCCTCCGCGACCCACTTCTTTACGAAACCGAAATCCGTTCGCTCCTCGGCCTGCCCATCGGCAACATCAAAGTGGAAACCTTCGACGACACCGGCCAGATTTTTCTGAAGAACGCCGAACGCGCCAGTGAACTTCCCGGCGTCGATCTCTCCAAGCTCACTCCCGAGCAAAAAGTCGTAGCGCTCCACAAATTCAACGCCGAAACCTGCAGCTGCGGCTGCAAGTACACTCTCGCACAGTGCCGCATCTACGACCGCAACTGCCAAATCAGCAAAACCGCCACCGCCAAAATCGTCGCCACCCTCGCGCATTCCACGCCCGCCAGGTCCGAGCCCGACTCTCCTCCCCCACCGCCTGCCCTTTCGGCATCCCCTCCCACTTCGGAAAAGCCTGATGAATAGGCAACCGCTCCTATTCTTTCGGAAGCGCGCTCCCGAGCGCTCGTCATCCTGAAGCGAAGAGGTTCGCTGAAGGATCCCCACGTTCTCAGGCGGCTCCGATTGCCAACCGTGTTCGACGCGCCGAATCAAACTGCAGCACACTGGCCCGTTCGGCTCCCGGCCTGATATTCTTTTTCCAATCGATGCCCACTCTCGCGAAGATTCTCTTTGCTCTTGGTCTCGCCCTTTCCTTCACGGGATGGTTCTCAACACCAATCGCACTCACTCTGGGAATTCTCTTTGGTCTCAGCTTCTCGCATCCCTACATCAACGAGAGCCGGGGAATTGCGCGAATTCTTCTGCAGAGTTCCGTCGTGGCCCTCGGTTTCGGCATGAATCTGCACGAAGTCTTGCAGGCGGGCCGCGGCGGATTTATCTATACCGCGCTGGGGATTTCCTTTGCCCTTCTGGTGGGTCTGGCGCTCGGCAAGCTCTTGCAGGTCCGCGGTAATTCGTCAATTCTGATCACCGCGGGCACGGCAATTTGCGGCGGCAGCGCCATCGCCGCCATCGGACCCATTCTTCAAGCCGATGAAGAGGAAATGGCGGTATCCCTCGGCACGATTTTTATTTTGAATTCGATCGCCCTGCTGATTTTTCCGCCCATCGGAAACACGCTCGATCTTTCGCAATCGCAATTCGGACTCTGGGCGGCGCTGGCGATCCACGACACCAGCTCCGTCGTCGGCGCCGCCACGAAATACGGCCCGCAGGCCCTGGTCATCGGCACCACGGTAAAACTCGCCCGCGCTCTCTGGATCGTTCCGCTTGCTCTTGCCACTGCAGCCATCAAACACAACCGCTCCCGCCTCCAGTTTCCCTGGTTCATCGTGTTCTTTGTTCTCGCCGCCGTCATCAATACCTATCTTCTGGCACTCGCATCTCTCAATAAGTCGCTCTTCACTCTCGGACGTCTCGGCCTCACGGCAACACTGTTCCTCATCGGCAGCGGGATCTCCCGCGCCACACTGAAAGAGGTAGGCTGGCGCCCCCTCCTTCTCGGCGTGCTCCTGTGGCTGGGGGTGGGACTCACTTCGCTGTACTTCATTCGAACGGGGTTTATCGCGTTCTAATTCGAATGAGTTCGGAGAGGCGATGGAAATGGTCGTTTGCCGGGGCCAGCGAAGATTCGGCGGACGGCTTGCCGAAGGCGAATTTGGGTATTACACTCGCGCGGCATATCGGGCAGGTCATTCGAATGGAGGCAAAGTATGAATCGTCGCATCAGTTTCCTCGCGGTAGTTTTGGCGGTAGGTGGAATTCTTACCGTACATGGCGCATTTTCGCAGGTTACGATGCAGCCCACCAGGAAGCCGATCAACCTTCCGGATAAGCCCGCACAACTGCCGTTCAGCGATGCGATCCTGTCGGGGAACACACTCTATCTGGCGGGGCGGCTCGGCCTGGATCCGAAGACGGGAAAAGCGCCGGAGCAGATTGAGGACGAGATCAAGTACTTGCTGGACGGGGAGAAGACGGTGCTGGCGCAGGCAGGGATGACCATGGACGACCTGGTGTACGTGCAGATCGCGTGTACGGACCTTTCACTTTTCGAAAAATTCAATCCGATTTACAAGAGCTACTTCACGACCAAAGACTTGCCAGCGCGGGAATTCATCGGAGCCGGATCGCTCCTGCGGGGCGGACATTTCGAATTGCAGGCCATCGCGGTCAAGCGCAGCAATTAGCTACACAAGATTCTTTCATCGGGTTTTGGAAAATGGCCGATCAGGGACCGTAAGTATCCGCCGCCCTTCGCTCCCGACGATGGTCTTGCCCTGAACAACATTTCTTCCTTTGGTGCGCGAGCCGGAATCAGCCCTCAAAACTCTCCGAAGGATTGGCCGCAAGGATTCGCGATCAGCAGGAAGCTTAAGGGGAGAAGCGGGACGCGGAAGAGGCAATCGCGCCCCGTCTCCTGCTCGCACCGCGGAGCTTCGGGGTTAAAAATGGGAACCGAATTCCAGCTCCCGCGGCATGTGGAGCGGGATGGTCGTGGAGCCCAGAGCCGAGGCGTAGAGAACAGACAAATTCTGGGGCCGGGTGCTCCGCGTGGGAGCCATCCTGGTGAAATCGAATATGCGGACGGACGAACCGTCTGAACACGTGGACTCCTAAATTCCGGAAACACTCGTGGAATTGGAACCGGGCAACAACTCCGGCTAGGGTTGGGGGTCGCTTCGTAGGTGCAACGCAAAGTGGGCACGGCGGTGAAGTAGGTGGCGAGGGGCAGGTACGGAAGCCGAAGAGGAAAAGACCATATATGGTCTCACAACTACAGACCATATTTGATATAACGCCCATATACTATCACAACGCTGAAGCTCAAAACTCCCAACGCTAGATGTAAGCCTTTATTTTACTTCTACTTACATATTAACAAATCTTTGCATCGGATGGTGATCGTAATGCATCTACAAGCGACCAACAGGACGGAATCAATGCTAAGAATCACAACCGAAAAGAAGCGTGGAAAGATCTTCCTCAGCGTCGAGGGCCGACTGGCGGGGCCATGGGTGGCGGCACTGGAGCAGTGTTGGCGGGAGTTGCACGCGGCGTCGCCGCGCGAGAAGTTCCACGTGAATCTCTGCGGCGTGAGCTTCATCGATGCTGCCGGAAAAGTGCTGTTGATGGAAATTCATCGGCAGGGCGGCCAATTAATCGCGGAAGGCTGCCTGAACCAGGCCATCGTGCAGGAAATCGTCGAACGCGAGAAGCAAGGTGCGAGCAACGGCGCGAAGGAACGTCCCAAGCGCTCGCACATTATTTTTTACACGGCATTCTTCACTTTGATGCTGGGGCCCACGGTGACACGTGCGCAAGGCACAAACAAGCCGAGTGCGTTGCCTGGAAATGCGCCGACGCAGGTGCTGCGACTGACGCTGGATCAAGCGGTGGGCCTGGCGCTCAAACAGAACCCGACGGCGCAGATCGCGATTTTGCAGGCAGCGCAAAGCGAACAAGATAAGAACATTGCGCGAGCCGATCTGTTGCCGCAGGCGAATGCGAAGATCTCGGACGAAGCCCAGAAAGTAAACCTGCTAGCCCAGTTTGGAGGCAGGACCCCGTTTCCCGGATTTCCCAAGACGCTTGGACCATATCAAGTATTTTCCGCGGGGCCGAGCTTCGGCACTCCGGTTTTCGACCTGACGTTGTGGCGGAGGTATCAGGCTGCCCGAGAAACGATGAGCGCGGCCAAGACCAACAGCCTGTCGACGCGCGAGCAAGTGATTTTGCTGGTGGTTTCGCAGTACATAGGGACGCTGCGGGCGGTCGCGAATGTGCAGGCTTCGCAATCGCGTGTGAGTCTGGCACAGGCACTCTACGACCAGGCGGCGGACTTGCAAAAAGAAGGAGTGGGCACGGGAATCGATACGTTGCGCGCCAACGTGGAGCTGCAAAACGAAAAACAGCGGTTGATCCAGGCGGAGACCGACCGTGAGACGTCGCTGTTCGCCTTGAGCCGTTTATTGAACCTCGATCCGCGGCAGGCCATCGAGCTGGGGGATTCGCTGAGTTTCTTCGACACAGCGCAGCCCGAAGTCGAGCCGAGCATCGAACTCGCGCTGGCGGAGCGCCAGGAGTGGAAGGCGCTGGAATCGCAAATCAAGGCTGCAGAATATCAGAAGAAAGCGTCGCAGGATTCGCGGCTGCCATCGCTGCGGTTCGACGGGAATTTCGCATACGTGGGAACCTCGGGAAACACGACGCTGCCGACGTACACGTACCAAGGGAGTGTGAATTTGCCGCTGTTTACCGGTGGACGGATTCACGCGGAGATAGTTCGCGCGGACCTGGAGATCAAAAAACTGGACCAACAAAAAGATGATCTGCGGAACCAGATCGCGCTGGATGTGAAGACGGCGCTGCTGAATCTGCAATCGGCGCGGAATGAAGTACAGGTGGCGAATCTGGGCGTGCAGCTATCGAAGGAAGAAGTGGATCAGGCGCGGGACCGCTTCAAAGCGGGCGTGGCGAACAACATCGAAGTGATTCAGGCGCAGGATTCGCTGGCTCGCGCGAACGACAACCAGATTGCAGGGCTGTATCGCTTCAACCAGGCGCGCGCGGATCTGGCGCGGTCGATTGGGCAAATGGAAAAGGTTTACGCAAAGTAAGAGTGGGGGAACGATGAGCATCGAGATCGAAGTTGGATTGGAAAATGCAACTAAAGCGCCGCGGATCGCGGAAGAGCTGTTGCTGGAGGAGAAGCCGAAAGGATTGGCGAACCCGAAGGTGAAGCGGCTGATCATCGCCGGTGGGGCCGTGGTGCTGGCGGCGATCGTGGGATTGTTCCTGTATTTCCAAAACCGCGAGACGACGGACGACGCGCAGGTGGACGGGCACATCACGCCGATGGCATCGAAGGTTTACGGGCGCGTGGCACAAGTCTTGGTGGAGGACAACCAGCCGGTGAAGGCCGGGCAGGTGCTGGTGAAGATCGACGCGCGCGATTACCAGGCGGCATTGGATCAAGCGAAGGCGTCGCTGGCGCTGGCGGAGAGCGAAGCGCGTTCCGCGGGAGTGGACGTGCCGCGCACGCGGGAAAACGTGGCGAGCGGAAATTCGAGCGCAGATGCGCAATTCATGGGCGCGCAGGCGGACCTGGCAAGCGCACAGGCGACTTATGAGCAGGCACAGACAGCCGATTTGGCTTGGGCGCAGGCTAACGTGGACAAAAGCCGGGCGAATGCAGAGCTGGCCAAAGCCGATCTGGCGCGTTACCTGCCACTGATGGAGAAGGGTGAAATTTCGAAGCAGCAGTATGACGCGGCGAAGGCTAATGCGGATTCCACCGCAAGCGCGCTACAAGCGGACCTGCAAAAACAGGCGCAAGCGCAGCGCAGCGTGGAAGTAGCCAAGGCGCAACTGGACGCGGCGAAGGCGAGAGTTGAGCAGGCGCTAGCCGGGGTGGCCTCGGCGCACGCGGACGTCAAGCAGGTAAGCATGAAAGCCGCCGATGCGCAGGCGAAGCTCGCCAAAGTGGAACAGGCGCGGGCGGCGCTGGAAGCAGCGGAATTGAACTTGAGCTATACGGAGATCACGGCGCCGGTGGATGGCGTTGCGACGCACAAGCAGGTCGAGACAGGACAGATCGTGCAGGCGGGACAAGGGTTGCTGGTGGTCGTGCCGCTCGAGAACGTATGGGTGACGGCGAACTTCAAAGAGACGCAACTGAGGAACATGAAGGCCGGGCAGAAAGCAGAAGTGAAGGTGGATACGTACGGGAAGACGTTCAGCGGGCGGGTGGATTCCATTGCGGGGGCCACCGGATCCGTGCTCAGCCTGCTGCCGCCGGAAAACGCGACGGGAAATTACGTGAAGGTCGTGCAGCGGGTACCCGTGAAGATCGTGCTGGACCCGATTTCCTCGGAGAAGGCGGTGCTGCGGCCGGGAATGAATGTGGACGCTACGGTGATTACGAATTAACGGGGAATAAGGATAGGGAATGACGCGGTAATACGTAGAAACAGCAGAGCCAGAGATTGGACGCGATGCGAGACAGGATTCTAGCCAAGCTGAGGATGCCGGACGGGACCATCAATCCTTGGGTGATCGCCATTACGGTGACGCTGGCGACGTTCATGGAGGTGCTGGACACGTCCATCGCTAACGTGGCGCTACCGCACATCGCGGGAAATTTGTCGGCGGGGCAGGACGAATCCACCTGGGTGTTGACGTCGTATCTGGTTTCGAACGCAATCGTTCTGCCGCTGTCGGGATGGTTTTCGGGATTGATCGGGCGGAAAAAGTTCTACATGTCGTGCGTGGCGCTGTTTACGGTGAGCTCGTTTTTGTGCGGGTTGGCGCCGAGCCTGGGCGTGCTGGTGATATTCCGGATTTTGCAGGGCGCGGGCGGCGGCGGTTTGCAGCCGAGCGAGCAGGCCATTCTGAACGACACGTTTTCGCTGGAGAAGCGTGGCATGGCGTTTGCAGTATATGGGCTCGCAGTGGTTGTGGCGCCAACGATTGGACCGTGGCTGGGCGGGTGGATCACGGACAGTTTTTCCTGGAGATGGATTTTTTACATCAACGTACCGGTAGGAATAGTTTCGCTGCTGCTGACGAACTTCTTGGTAAGCGACCCGCCGTACATGAAGAAAGTGAATGTGAAAGCGGGATTCCGAATCGATTACATCGGGATCGGGTTGATCAGCCTGGGTCTGGGGAGCATGCAGATCATTCTGGACAAGGGGCAGCGCGAGGACTGGTTCTCGTCGAAATTTATTGTCGTTTTCTCCTTGTTGATGCTGGCGGGAATTATTGGGGGAATTCTCTGGGAATTGCGAGAGAAAGAGCCGGTGATCGACCTGAGAATGTTGAAGGACCGCAATTTTGCGGTCGCCACGGTGGCGATGTTTTTTCTGGGGTTCGTGCTGTACGCGAGCACGGTATTGATCCCGCAGTTTCTGCAACAGTTGCTGGGATACTCGGCGCAACTGGCGGGGATGGCGCTATCGCCGGGCGGAGCGGTGATCATGTGCATGATGCCCATTGTGGGAATCCTGGTGTCAAAAGTGGACACACGGATCCTGGTGACGTTCGGGTGCATCGTGTCAGCCTCGGCGCTGTTTGTGATGGCGGGCTGGGACCTGGGGCTGGACTATGGGCACGCGGTGCGGGCGCGCATGCTGCAAACCTTTGGACTGGCGTTTCTGTTTATTCCCATCAACGTCGCGGCGTTCGCGTACGTGCCAAGAGAAAAAAGCAACATGGGCACGGGGATTATTAATTTGGCGCGGAACATCGGGGCGAGCGTGGGAATCGCGACGGTTACGACGATGCTAGACCGGCGGGCCCAGTTTCATCAGTCTCGGCTGATGGAGCATGTCAACGATTTCAGCGCGGCGTATCACAACACGCTGAACGGGATGCAGGCGAAACTGATCGCGGCGGGCTCGACGGCAGCGCATGCCAGCGCGCAGGCACATGGAATGATTTACAACACGGTCGAGAGGCAGGCGGTGATGCTTGCGTTTATCGATAATTTCAAGATGCTCGGCGTGGTGTTTTTCGCGGTGATTCCGATTTTGGCGCTGATGAGGAAGCCCAGAGTGCCGGCGGGAGGGGTGCCGGTTCACTGAGGAAAAAGTTTCTGCGCCCGAGGGTTGCGGAAGAATTTTGATTCGAATGGGGGGACAACGATGGCAACGCAAGCGACAGTGGGAATACAACTGAGCGAAGAGAACCTGATCCGCGCCGGACAGCAAGGCGACGAACAGGCGGTGGAAGCCCTATTCCGCCGTTACCAGCGGCCGTTGTTTCAGACGGCTCTGCGGGTGCTGGGGAACACGGAAGACGCGGAAGACGCGCTGCAGGACGGGCTGCTCTCGGCGTATCGCAATCTTAAGCGGTTTGAGGGGCGCTCGCAGTTTTCGACCTGGCTGACGCGCATCGTGATCAACGCCGCGCTGATGAGGCGGCGGAGCGCGAAGGCGCGTCCGGCGGTTTCACTGGACGAAACGCCGCGCGAGGACGAGCTGCCCGCTTCGGAGCGCTTCGCCGATGACGGACCGAATCCGGAGCAGGTTTTTGCGGGGACCGAGCTGCGAGAGATGATCAGCGAGAATCTCGACGAGCTGTCACCGCTGCTCCGCACCGCGTTTGTCTTGCGCGAAGTGCAGGGATATTCAACGGGCGAAGCGGCCAAGAAGCTGGGGGTTACGGAAAACACGCTGAAGGCGCGATTGTGGCGCGCGCGGCACCAACTGGCTGAGCGGCTGGGGCGGCGTCTGCGGCGGATGAAGGATGACATCACGGGCGGTATGGGTGATGCGGAGTGCAGCTACTGCTGAGGTGTGAGGTAAAGGACGTAAAGGAAATTTAGGAAGCGAAGGAAAGGAAGGCCGGCCAATGAGCTGGCCTTTTTTTCCTTTGCGGCAACTCAGAAAAGACTCCTGACCAGGCGATTAGCGGGAAGCGGCAACGTAACGGCCGAGGACGCGGAGTTCGCTGGTGGCGTTGCGGACTTCGGAGAGGGCTAGGTCGAGCCGGGCAACATCACCTGCTTCGACATCGATGAAAAATTGATACTCCCAAGGGCGGCCGTGGATGGGACGGCTCTCGATCTTGAGCAGATTCACGGAGTGCTTCGCAAAAGGCTCCAGCGAGGCGAGGAGCGCGCCGGGGCGGTGGGCGAGACGCATGGCGAGGGAAACCTTGCGGGCGTGGGGAGAAAGCCATGCAGCCGCTTCGTTTTCCGGGAGCAGGAGCACGAAGCGGGTGAAATTCTCGGCGTTGTCCTGGACGCTTTCGGCAAGGATCACGCCCTTGTAGTGCTCGGCGGCTCGGCGCCCCGCGATAGCGGCGGAAGACTTGTCCCCGCGAGCAAGCACTTCACGAACGCTACCGGCGGTGTCTTCGGCGGGAATACGCTTCAGCTCCGGACGGGAGGAAAAAAAGCGTTCGCATTGCGCGAGGGCCATGGGATGCGAAGCCACGGAACGAAGACCGGCGAGCGTAGCGCCCGGGACGCCGATAAGATGATGTTCAATGGGAAGGATAGTTTCCTCGACCATGGTCAGGCGGCTCTGGAGGAGCAGGTCGTAAACCCGCACGACCGATCCGGCCAGCGTGTTTTCGACCGGGGCGAGAAACGCGTCGGCGGCGCCTTCCGCGATGGCCATGAAGGCGGCCTCAAACGTCGCGCGGGGCACGGTGGTAATAGCGCCGCCGAGAAGCTGGATGGCGGCGGCTTCGCTGAAAGCGCCGGGTTCGCCTTGAAAAGCCACGCGTATGGTCTGGCGGTCGGATGTGCTCATAGGCAGGCGCTATCTTGCAATAAGGGGCGCAAAACAAAAAGCAAAGATTCGCTCCGGGCGGGGAAACTTCGCCGGAACGCTTCGGTTGCAGCGATGCTAGATTCTCATACGATGCGAATCGGCAGCCGAAATGGCTGTGGCGCTCTCCCGAAGCAAATATCTAACCTGTTGGCAGGCGAGCCTCTGCAGAGCGTCTGCCGACTTCCGAGTGCGCTGGAGTTCCTCCGAGCGGTATAATTCCGTCTCCGGGAGAGAGGTTCCACCATGGAAAGACCCGAATCGAGCGAATATGCGGATTACTACGCTAACTACATATCGAAAGTTCCGGGGTCTGATGTCCTGGGCGTTCTGGAATCCCAGCGACTACAGATGCTGCAGTTGTTTACGGGGCGAAGCGAGCGGGACGGGAGCTTCCGGTATGCGCCGGGAAAATGGACGGTAAAGGAAGTTCTCGGGCACATCACCGATACCGAGCGCATTTTTACTTACCGGGCATTGCGGTTCGCGCGCGCCGATCAAACCCCGCTACCCGGATTTGAGCAGGATGACTACGTGCGGAGTGGGGCGTTTGGCGAACGGACACTCGCAGGCCTTGCCGAGGAGTTTGGAGCCGTGCGCAGCGCCAGTATCGGCCTGTTTCGTTCGTTCAAGGAAGATGTCTGGCCGCGCCGCGGCTTGGCCAATCAGAAGGAAGTGACTGTCCGCG
>Ga0209118_1001614_pt1 | contig 10287 bp, 10 predicted proteins | sample BlaSpr_A8_Ref_M1_FD_187988 | JGI IMG/M metagenome (GOLD analysis project Ga0209118, IMG submission 187988) | Forest soil microbial communities from Thunder Bay, Ontario, Canada - Black Spruce, Ontario site 2_A8_Ref_M1 (SPAdes) (version 2) | ecosystem: Environmental > Terrestrial > Soil > Boreal...
AGCGAGCCGCCGGTCGGGCCGTTGAATCCCTGGGCATGGCGGACTCGTCCGTTGCTAGCGGCTTTCCACTTTCAGCGACGCGCACCGTTGGAGGACCTTCGGAGGCCGGGTCGGCCACGATTGAAGGGTAGCAGTCGCCCGAGAGCTACAGTTAGGCCGCTCCCAGCAGTTTCCTGACGACCGCCTGGTGGGCTGCCATCTCCACGCTGTCATCAAGCTCCGGTAAAGCGTGCGAGCGGCGACGGAAGGCTCGAGCGATCAGGAGATCGGCAAGATGCGGGTTCTTGGGGAGCAAAGACCCATGCAAGTACGTGCCGAAGATGTTCCCAGAGGCGACCCCCTCGAAGCCGTCTTCGCCGTTGTTACCTGCCCCGCGCAGCACTCGGCCGAGCGGCTGCAGCCCGGGACCGAGATAGGTCTTGCCGCTGTGGTTTTCGAAGCCCACCAGCGTCCGCGGCGTCAGCCCCAGGTCGCTGGTCTCGATCACGACGTTGCCGATATTCCGCTTCGGCCCCGGCACGGTATGCAGGTCCACCAGCCCGAGCCCGGGCAATTTCTTGCCATCGGCGGTCACGTAGTACTCGCCCAGCAGCTGATAGCCGCCGCAGACCGCCAGCACCACGGCGCCGCCATCGATCGCGGCGCGGATGGCACCCACTTTGTGTTGGGCCGCATCGGTGAAGACCAGCTCCTGGTCGCGGTCCTGTCCGCCGCCCCAGAAGATCAGATCGATGTCGGACAGGTCCGGGGCCGGCCCTCGCCCGACGGTCTCGACGGCGACCGAAATCCCGCGCCACTCCGCGCGCTTTAACAGCGTGAGGATGTTCCCGCGATCGCCGTAGATGTTCATCTCGTCCGCGTAGAGGTGGGCGATGCGCAGCGTTGGCTCACTCACAACGGGTATCGTACGGCGGATGGCTCGGCAGCTCGTCTGTATCCCCACCTACAACGAGGCGGCCAATATCCTGCCGCTGGTCGAACGGGTGCACGAGGCGGCCCCTGACTCCGACGTGCTGGTCATCGACGACGCCAGTCCCGATGGGACCGGTGACCTGGTGCGCGACCGGATGCTCAAAGATGCCCAGCTCGAGATCATGGCGCGGCCGGGCAAGCTGGGGCTGGGAACCGCGTACATGGCCGGCTTTGCCTATGGCCTGCAGCATGGGTACACCAGCGTGCTGACAATGGATTCGGACTTCTCCCACCCGCCCGATCGAATCCCGGCCCTGCTCGGCGAAGTCGAGCGTGGCGCGCATCTCTCGGTGGGCTCGCGCTACATCCCCGGGGGCGCGATCAAGGGATGGGGGGCGGGCCGCCGGGTGCTGAGCGCGACCGCGAACTTCGTGGCGCGGCAGCTGCTTCGGCTTCACACCCACGATTGCACCGGCGGCTTTCGCTGCTACAGTCTTCGCGCCTTGCAGTTCCTCGTCACCCAGCCGCTGCGATCGTCCGGGTACTCGGCGCTGATCGAGCTCCTCACCCGTTGCGAACGCGCGGGGCTGACGATCGTCGAGGTCCCGATCACGTTTACCGATCGCACGATGGGCCAATCGAAGATCTCACGCCAGGAGATCTTTCGCGCGATGCTGACCGTGTTTCGTCTCGCCGGGCGGGGTTCATGAGCCGCCGGCGCCTGATCCAGGCGGCCGTCCTGCTGGTGATCGGCGTGCTCATCCTCTATGGACTGCTGCGCACGGTCCACCCCGACCAGGTCCTGACCGCGATTCGCGGCGCCAACCTGGCGTGGATCGCGCTCGGTATGGCGGCGTACCTCGCTTTCATCGTGGTCCGCGCCTGGCGGTGGCTCGTCATCCTGCGGGCCTCGGCCCCGGCCGCGACCCTGGGCGACGCGACGGCGGTTACTGCCATCGGTTTCGCGCTCAACTCCGTGTCGCCCTTCAAGCTGGGCGAGCTGTTGCGCATCGGGGCGATCGCTCCCCGTGCCCGAATCGGCGTCGGTGAAGCGGCGGCCACGGTCGTCGTCGAGCGCGTCCTCGATGTACTCGCCCTGCTGGTCATCGCCGTCGCCGCGGCGGCCATCTCGGGGGCGGGCTCCAACAGCTTCGGCCTCTGGAGCGGCGTGATCGTGATAGCCGCGGTTTCGACAGCGATCGGCGTCGTCGCCTACCTGATGGTCAGCCACCCGCAGGCCACGCTCGCCGTCATCGACCGCATCGCGGCGCGGCTGCCCGCGCGAGTGGGGACCTTCATCGACCGCTTCGCCGCCTCCGTGCTCAAAGGCTTCGCCTCCCTTCGCTCGCCGCGACGGCTGGCGATCGCGGCCCTCCTGAGTGTGCTGGTCTGGCTGTGCATCGACCTCGGACTGATGGCATTCGTTCGCGCGCTGACGCCGCAAATGTCGCTCGCCACCCTGGCGCTGGCCTGCACTATCTTCGTCGTCAGCCAGGCGATCAGCATCACGCCCGGCTCGGTCGGGACCTACGAGGGCTTCTTCCTGCTGGTGTTCAACACCTTCGGCGCGCGTCCGGCCGCGCTGGTCGCGGCGGCGGCGGTCCTGAGCCACGTCGGCAACATCGTGGCGCTGCTCGTGGCCGGCGCGATCGGGGCCCTATGGCTTCGGGTCAACCGGCCGGCCCTGCCAGTAGGGCTGGAGCGCCCCGTCCCGAGTTAGCACCGCGCGCAATTCGAGCATCGCCGTATAGGTCGGCAGGATAAAGATTGTCTCCCCCGCCGGGGTCGCCTGGGCCGCCCGTTTGAGCGCAGCGCGCCAGTCGGTCACCACCTCGATCTGGTCGTCGGGCAGGTCGGCATATTTCAGCCGCACGCGCAAGTCGAGCGCCCGGTCGCCACTCAGGACGATGTGCCGCGCCGCCCCCTTCAGCTGCTCGAAGTCGACATCCCAGATCCACGACACGTCCTGCCCGTCGGCGATCCGGTCGTTGAGCGCAATCAAGAACGAGTGCGCCTTGCCGAATTGAATCGCGGTCCGCAGAACTTCGTTGAATCCGGTTGGGTTCTTCGCCAGCAGCAGGACCGCCGGGCGATCGTCGATGACCGTTCGTTCCATCCGGCCGAACGCCGGCGTGAAGTCGCGCAAGGCGGCGGCGCTCTTCACCAACGGCACCTTCAGCGCCTTGGCGGCCGCCAGCGCCATGACGACGTTATAGGCGTTGTACAGCCCCGACAATGGAACCTCGACGGCGGCCTCTTGCTGACCATCCGTGACCCGCAAGCGCATGCCGTCCATGCCGTCGATCGAGACGGATGTGGCCCTGACGTCGGGGGTCGGCCGGGTGAAGTCGCCGCGGGGACAGCGATAGTGACCGACGTGTCCGAAGTACACGCCGTCGAAGATGAAGGGGCTGCCGCACCGTGGACAGAACTTGGCATCGGCGCCATGGCTCAGCTCCGATTGCAGCAATGACGCATCGTCCAGGCCCGCATAGATGACGCGCGGCAGGCCATCGCCGAGGGCGGCCACCATCGGGTCGTCGGCATTGAGCACCGCCGTCATCCCCTCGGGCCCCTGCGTCAGCGCTCGTCGGATGTGCGCCGCCGTCGTCTCCAGCTCGCCATAGCGATCCAACTGATCCCGAAAGAGATTCGTCACGACGATCGTTCCAGGCGCGACTTCGTGGACGAGTCGAGGCAGGCTGGCCTCGTCGATCTCGAAGAGCCCGACGGTTGCGGGGAGATCCCCGGCCCAGCTCGCGCGGTTGATGACCGCGGCGGTCACGCCGAAGACCAGGTTGGCACCCGCCTGGTTGGCGACGGTCGGATGACCCTGCGCCTCGAGGATGTGCCGCAGCAGCGCGGCGGTGGTCGTCTTGCCGTTGGTCCCCGTGATCACGATGGTGCCGTCGCTCAGCCCGCGGGAGAGCTTGGTGAGGATGGCCGGGTCGACCCAGCGCGACACGTCGCCCGGGAGCGTGGTCCCGCCGCCGCGGCGCAAGCCACGGCTCAGGCCCGCCGTCAGTTTGCCCGCCCAGAGCGCCGCCATCCCGCGGGGCCCCAGCCTGGCGCGCGTCACGCTGACGCGGAAACCGGCCGGCAGACCCAGGCCGGGTATCCGGTTTTGCGCACCGCCGCGAGCGCGGCCTCCGCGTCCTCCGATCCGGTGAAGGCCGCAAACAATGCGGCCCCGGTGCCGCTCATCGTCAGCCCCGGCACGACGTCGTGCAACCGGTTCAATGCCTCGTCGAGCTGCGGGAACAGCCGCCGGCTCGCCGCCTCGAGGTCGTTCCCAAACAGCGCCGTCGATAATTCCCTCCCCCGCTCGCGGGGGAGGGTTCGGGTGGGGGCTTTTAAGGCGGCGACGAGCCCCGGGGTGCGGCGCGCGCTTGGCACACTGCCGTCGACCGCCTCATAGACGGCCCGGGTGGGAATCTCCAGCGGCGGGCAGACGACCAGGAAGCGCCAGCTCGAGGGCGCGGCAGGCAGCGGCGCGACGGTCGATCCCAGACCGGTCGCCCGGGCGGTTCCGCCCGAGAGCAGGAACGGGACGTCCTGCCCGACGGCCGTCGCAATCTCGATGAACTCGCCCGGTTTGAGCTTCAAGTCATACAGAAGGTTGGCGGCCTTCAAGAATGCGGCCGCATCGGCGCTGCCGCCGCCCAGCCCGGCGCCCATCGGAAGGCGCTTGAAGAGGCGGATGGTGAACGGCAACGCACGGCTGACATGGCCTTCGAGCTCCCGAGCTGCCTTTAGCACCAGGTTCTCGCCGGCGATCATCGGTCCGACGACGTCGAAGACGCGACACTCCGTCCGCTCGATCCATATCAGGTCATGCAACGAGATGGTCTGCATCACCGAGTCGATATCGTGATACCCGTCGGGACGGCGACCGGTGACATCGAGCGTCAGGTTGAGCTTCGCGTAGGCGGGAAGGATCAGCGCCACGTCGTCACGACTCTAATTCACCCTCCCCTACTCGTGGGAGGGCTGGGAGTTGACCGACCTGGTCGACGATGGCGGTTTTGGTTTCTTTGCGGGGATATGCGATCGGAGACGGATGCTAGTCTTTGCGCGCTTGGCCGCCACAAAGACGCTACGGACTCCCGCTCGGTTGCCCAAACACCGTCCGCCGACTCTCACTTGGCTCGCGTGTTCCACTCTTGCGGTGGCCGCGGTTGCGGCCTTTATCGCGATAGAGCTCTCCGTGTTACATGCCGGATTCCGTGACTACGACGAAGGCGTCTACTGGCAGTCGCTTCGAGCGATGGGCCGAGGCGAGGCACTGTTTGGCACCGTGTTCGCTTCGCAGCCTCCGGCGTTCTACTACGCCATGCTTCCGTTCTATCTGATTGGCCACTCGATTTTCCCTTTGCGGATTGGGATCCTGGTCTTTTCGGCAGCGGGTTTGGCCGCAACCTATGTGACGGGCCGCCTGCTGGCGGGACCTGTCGCCGGCCTCCTCGCCGCAGCGCTGCTCGCCACGAGCTCGCTCTACATCCAGCAGGGCGCGGTTCTTCAGGCCGATGCTCCGGCAGCATCCTTGAGCCTGGCGACTCTCGCCTTTTTGCTCGCTGCAACACACGCCAGTGGCCGGCGGCGCTGGCTGCTCGGGGCTGCGGCCGGCGCATGCCTGGTTTTCGCCGTGGGGACGAAGCTGTCGGGCGCGGTCGTCGCCCTTCCTGCGGCGCTCATCCTCTGGCGGGCTCCGCGTCCGCGCAGCCACCTTCCCATCGCCTTCGTATTAGGACTCGCCGCCAGTGCACTCATCGTTCTCATCCCAATGCTCGAGTATCCTCAGGCAGCCTTTGACAATCTGATCCGTTCCCACCTCGCCGCTGGACAAGCGCTGCACCAGGCTCTCGGCGTGAACCTCCGGTTGCTTCTCTTCAAGCGCGAACTGCCTCTCGAAGGCCTTGCCGCTGCGGTGACCCTTGTCGCACTCCTCCGACGCGACTATCGCGTCCTTCCTATTGGCGTCTGGGCTGCGGCCTCAGTGATCGCGATCCTCCTATACCAGCCATTGTTTCCGCATCACCTCGTCATGCTCCTTCCCTCACTCGCTCTCCTCGCAGGCATTGGCCTCGCCGGTTTTAGCGAGGCTCCTGTCGCACTTACCGTGTCAGGTCTCGCCCTCGTCGCCTTAACGGCTGGGCTTGGGGTGGGAATTGCTATCGGCGATGCCAGGGGCGAGCTCCACGCAGGAGGCCATGAAGCCCTACTGGCAGCAAGCCTCGGAGCACACACCCACGACGGCGACTTCATCATCAGTGACAATCCGTACGCCGTGGCACTGGCCGATCGCGATATCCCCGGCCCACTGGTGGACACCTCACATCAGCGCATTGCGTCCGACTTGCTATCGGTCGCCGATCTCGACGCGGCGAGTCGACGTTATCGGGTGCGGTTCGTACTGCTGGACGGTGACCGGCTCCCCAGCGTTCCCGGCTTTTTGGCCTGGCTTAACAAGAACTATTCCCCCGCCCCATACTCGAGCGACGGCGCTTCACTGTACGTGCGTTAATAGTCCGAGGCGCGAGCGACCGCGCTTACCAATGAGAGCGCCGACAGGACAAGAGAGGTGAGCCATGGAGCAGGTGCTGACGATCTCGACAACCTGGGGAACAAACGACCCAACGAAGGCGACGATCCCCTTTCATCTGGCACGCGGAGCCAAGCAGACCGGCATCGACGTCCGTATTGTTCTCGCCGGCGACTCGACTGACCTGATCCGAGCGGGCGTTGCGGAGACAGTACGAGGAAAGGGCGTGCCGCCCCTTACGGAAGTCCTCGACTTCGCTCGTGAGAATAAGATCCCAATCCATGTCTGAAAGGGCTGCGCTGAGGCCCGTGGGGTCTCTCAGGCTGAGGTTGATGCCGTAGGAGGATCGTGGATCGATCCTAAAGGTTGGACGCGCCTGATCATCGAGGGACGTAACATCGCGTTCTGATAGGTCGGGCGCCTCGCGCGCCATCCCTCAGTCGGGGGAGTCGCACTTCCCCCAGTTGAGCGATGGTCTTGGGCGCGATCAGCACGGACACTCAGATAGATCCCGGTGACCCCTGCAGCCATCCGCGAAATTCGACAGGCCTGGCGAGCGGCGGACAAGCATCCTGATGATGGCAAGCCGCGTTGGATCCAGCTGCCTATTGCCGAAGCGCAGTTGATGAGCTCGCGAGTGAAGATACCGAGGTATTGCGAAACCCTTCGCCACAAGGGCATGCGCCGTACTGCCACCACCTTGCACGCTGTCATCAACATGTCGGGGGAGCCGGACCGGGCCTGGGTGGCTTGTGCGGAGTGCACCAGCCTGATGATGGACGGAGTGGATGCACCTTGACCGCGAGGTCGGCAATGCTATTTTGGGGGGAACCGCTCACCAACCAAGGAGCGAGGTGATCCGTGCCCATCCGTCTTCTCATCGCTGATGATCATGCGGTGGTCCGCCAAGGGTTGAGGACCTTCCTCAGTTTCGACGCAGACCTCGAGCTGGTCGGCGAGGCGCGCGATGGTCGTGAGGCCGTGGAGATGGCAGGACGCCTGAAACCCGACGTCGTGCTCATGGATCTGATGATGCCCGAGATGAACGGGATCGCGGCCACCACCACGATCCGCCGGGACTATCCCGAGGTCGAGGTGATCGCGCTGACCAGCGTTCTCGATGATGCGTCCGTGGCAGACGCCGTTCGGGCGGGTGCGATCGGTTACCTTCTGAAGAACGCCTCACCGCAGGACCTGCACCGAGGCATCAGGGCCGCCGCCGCCGGCCAGGTCTTCCTCTCACCGGAGGCGGCGGCTCAGCTGGTCCGCCAGGTGAAGGCCCCCCAGAAGCCGGAACCTCTGACCCCCCGCGAGATCGAGGTCCTCCGCCTATTAGCGCTGGGCCGCGCCAACAAGCAGATCGCGCGAAAGCTGGGCTTGGGGGAGGAGACGGTCAAAACCCACGTCAGCAACATCCTTGGCAAGCTCCAGGCGGCCAGCCGCACTCAAGCTGCGCTTCATGCGATCCGGACCGGGCTTGTGTGATCCGCGAACGAGCCCCTGTAGACCGTTTCCTCGAGTGGACGAGGGCGATGGCGTGCGGTAGGATGGCAACAAGGAGGGGGCCATGGCACAGGTATTGGCTGAGGTTCGACTCGCCGGGTCGCCATTGCAGACCTACCGTCACGTGTGCGCGTTCTTCCGCAGCCCGGACGAGTTCTACACCGTCCTGCTGCCCTTCATCAAGGAGGGCTTCGATCGCCACGAGCGAGCGCTGCATATCGTCGACCCCAAGTTGCGGCAGGAACACGTTCGCCGGCTCGAGAGTGTCGGCATCGACACGGCGGCGGCCGAGGCCAGCCAGCAACTTGAACTACGGGGCTGGGAAGACGCCTACCTCCGGGGCGGGCGCTTCGTTCCGGAAGCGATGCTCACGCTGCTCGACGAGCGGCTGAGCGCCGGGCAAACTGAGGGATTCCCACTGACACGACTCGTGGCCACTGTGGAATGGGCCCTCCAGGATCGTCCGGGCGTCGACGACCTGATCGAGTACGAGGCCCGGGTCAACTACCTCGCGGCCAACCATGCCGATCCGCTTGTGTGCTGCTACGATCTCACGCAGTTCAGCGCCGGCCTGGTCATGGACGTCCTGCGTACGCATCCGATGGCGATCATCGGCGGGACTCTCCACGAGAATCCCTTCTTTGTGCCGCCCGACCAGTTTCTCCTGGAGCTCCGCGACCGGGCGCCAACCGCGCTGAACTGAGGCCCGGAGGCTAACGCGCTGAGGACGGACGGTCGCACGGCGCCGGCCGGTGGTGTGGTGGACGATGCCGCCGAACTCCGTCGCAATCTGCGCGACCTCGTCGCCCTGACCGCTCTTCCCGCCATCTGGCTCGGCCAATCGCCACAAGTCATCGTCGAGAGTTTCACCGACGCCCTCCTGCGGACGCTGCGCGTCGACTTCGTCTACGCGCGACTGCCCGCCTCGGGTGAATCTGGATCCCCGATCGAAGCCGTCAGCCTCGATCCTCGGGCCAGCGATCTGTCGCCCTCGGACATTGCCCGTGAGCTGCGGGCCTTCCCGTCATCAGAGGGGTTTGCGTTCCCGTCGGCGAGCAGCTCGGCGCGCGCCTCGGTGGGTCTGGCGCCGGCGTCGATCGGGCTCCCCGGACCGGCGTCGGGCGTCGTGGTGGCCGGGATGCGACGGGACGATTTTCCGTCCAGTTACGACCGGTTGCTCGTCAGGGTCGGTGCTAATCAGCTGGCCATTGCGCTCCAGGGGGCCGAACTCCGGGCAGTGCAAGAGCGGCAACGGCTGGCTCGCGACCTTCACGACTCAGTGTCGCAGGCCCTCTACGCGATCGTGCTCGACATCGCAACCGCGCAGCGCATCGGCGGCGCCGACCCAACCCGGCTGCAGGCAATCCTTCGTGATGCGCAGGCCCTGGCGGAGGCCGGACTTGCCGAGATGCGAGCGTTGATCTTTGAGCTGCGGCCGGAATTCCTCAGCCAGGAAGGACTGGTGGCCGCGCTCCAAAGGCAGGTCGCGGCGGTGCGAGCCCGGCACCAGCTTTCTATTGCCATGGTGGCCGAAGACGAGCCGGAGGCGGTCCCCGCGGTCAAAGAGGCGCTGTACCGGGTTGGGCAGGAGGCGCTCAACAACGTCGCAAAGCACGCCGGCGCCCACGCGGTCGTGATCACGCTGGAGGCGAATGCGGGCGAGCTCGTGCTGCGAGTGCGCGACGACGGCCGCGGGTTCGACGCGGCGAATTCCTTCCCGGGTCACCTGGGCTTGCGCTCCATGCGCGAGCGAGCGGCCTCCGTCGGTGGTGTCATTGCGATCAGCAGCGCACCCGGGAAGGGGACTGAGGTAACGGTCCGGGTTCCGCGACCCGTGACAGCGTAAGTCGTTCCCCCGATTTCGGAGAGGCTCATTTGGAGCGGTCGCGGCGGACGACCGAGAGCAGGACGCCCACTTCCTCACTGCGCAGCAGTAGTTCGACGCCAACGTAGGTCACTGCCGCGAGTGCGACCGCGGCGAGCGTCGCCACCAGCGGTCGCAGGCCGCCCTGCAACGAGCCGCCGGTGATGACATAGGCCACGCCGGCGACGACCACCGCCATTGGGACCACGCCGACGACCGCCCGGCGTGCGGTATGAAGAATCTGGCGTCCTTCCAGTCCGCCCAGGCGGCCGCGCAACGCGCGCCCCAGCAGGATCGCATTCAGCGTGGCCGCGATCGAGGTCCCCAGCGCCAGGCCACCCTGCGCCAGCAGATGGACCAGCACAATATTGGTTGCGAGGTTGACGCCGATGACGACCAGCGAAATCCGCAGCGGCGTGATGACGTCCTGCAGCGCGTAGAACACCCGGACCAGGAGCGCCGTCGC
>Ga0209118_1001615_pt1 | contig 10286 bp, 10 predicted proteins | sample BlaSpr_A8_Ref_M1_FD_187988 | JGI IMG/M metagenome (GOLD analysis project Ga0209118, IMG submission 187988) | Forest soil microbial communities from Thunder Bay, Ontario, Canada - Black Spruce, Ontario site 2_A8_Ref_M1 (SPAdes) (version 2) | ecosystem: Environmental > Terrestrial > Soil > Boreal...
TGGTCCGTGGCCTGCTCGAGGGCTGTCCAATTGACCCAGCGGGTGAGTCCATGCAGCGCGTTATGCCGGGAGGGCTCGGTGAGTGGTGTCTGCTGCACCGTGCCGGCGAACTCGTACTGGCCGTCCTCGATCCGGTTGGGCCAGGGCAGGAGCAGCTGGCCTCGGCCGAGGCTGCACATCTCGTCCTCTCCGTACCCGTCGATGACGTCGCGGTCGGCGACCGTGTAGGTGCGAAGACCGGCGCCGACCTCAGTGACGGTCGCGCGTTGGTCGCCGAAGGTCAGGACAAACTGTTGCCCGGAGGGTGGGCTGGTGGACATCGCAACCGGATAATAGAAGGGTGGCACGGCTGATGCTCGACGGGTTGCTTCCATAGCCGAGACACCGCCGCTCTCGGAAGAGACCGTCGATGCCGACCCGCTGAAACAATTCGCCGCCTGGTTCAAGGATGCGGTCGCAGCCGGCGAGATCCTCCCCGAGGCGATGACGATCGCCACCAGTACCCGATCGGGTGAACCGTCGGCGCGAATGGTGCTGTTGCGCGGGATCGACGAGCGCGGCTTCGGGTTCTTCACCAACTACGAGAGCCAGAAAGGGCGCGAGCTGGCCGAGAACCCGCGAGCGGCACTGGTCGTCTACTGGCCGAAGCTCGGGCGCCAGGTGCGGGTCGCCGGCGAGGTGGTCAAGCAGTCGGCGGAGGAATCGGCGGCATATTTTCATGGCCGGCCACTCGCCAGCCAGATCAGCGCCCTGGCCTCGCCGCAGAGCCAGGTGATCCGCAACCGCGCCGCGCTCGAAGAAAGGGTCGCGGCGCTTGCGGCAAAGTACGAAGGTGAAGTCGTCCCGCTTCCCGACAACTGGGGCGGATACCGGGTCATCCCTGAGACCCTCGAGTTCTGGATGCATCGCGACAGCCGGCTTCACGATCGCATCCGCTACAGGCGCCAACCCGCGGCTGGCTGGCGCATCGAGCGACTGGCACCGTAAAGCCCCCACCCTGCCCTCCCCAGAGGGGAGGGACGAGTAGGGGCTTGAGAAAGGAGGGGGGACTTACTTGTTGCGATAGGCGATGAGTGAGGCGTCGAAGTTGTGGCTCGCGTCGTAGCTGCCGGTGGCGATCAACCCGGTGCCGGCGTGAATGTCGCTCAGCGAACCCGCCTCGCGCTGCTTCTTGCCGGTGATCTTGACGTACTTCGTGTCGCTGTTCACGTTCAACCGAACGTCCTTGCCATCGCGGGTGCGAATCGTGATCACGTTGCCGTTGACGCTCTCGACTTTGCCGGCGGCGTGTGCGCGACCGATGCGAACGCGCTTCGCATAGAGCTTGCCGTCGCGTGCCTCGTAGCGAACCATGACGTGGCTATTGAGTTCGATCTCCGACCAGCTCGCCTTCTGATTGCGACCCTTGACCACCACGGTGGCGTCCGTCCGCAGGAACGTCTTGCTGCCGGTCTTCGCGTTCTTGACGGTCAGCTCCGTCGCCGTGATCGCGGTCACGGTTCCACCGAACACATCCTTCGCCGCCCGCTGCGCCTTCGCCGGGCTGGCCGCGGTCGTGGCCGCCGGTGCCGCCATGGCGCCGGTGGCGAGTACGCCTGCGAGCACTCCCGCCGTCGCGATTCCTGCCAATACCTTGCCGATCATGTTGTTTACGCCTCCTGTGTTGTCCGACGATTTCGACAGGGCCAGTGTCGCGCCGGGGCCTGAGGCTTCCGGCAGCTAAGGCTTAGAGGTGGCTGAGAGGCCCGGGCGGTGCTGCTCGGAGATCCATGCTCTTTACAGCTGCATACAGCGAGGGGCGGGTGGGAACGTGCGCCGGCCGATTACCACGTTGCATCCGGCGCGACAAGTTCTAAATCACCGCGTATAGACCGCGCACACGCCGTTAACGGCTCCTTGTCCGGCCCGATACGCGGCGAAACGCCCAGATACCCGAGAGATTGCCAGGCGGCAATTGCAAGGACTGTGTGACGCGAGTTTTGTATTACGTCTGCCGTAAGCTTGCGGCCGTATTCTCGGCCCCGTGGGATCGGCCGTTACGTTTCATCTCGCGGACCTCGACTCCACCGCCGAGCCGCTCGACTCCGCCGCCGAGGCGCTCGACCGGACCCTGGACGGCCACGATTACGGTCCGCTGACGCCGCTCCTGCTCGATGACAGCATCAGCGAAGTGATGGTCAACGGGCCCGACCAGGTCTACGTCGAGCGCAAGGGCCAGCTCACCCTCTCCGATGTGCGGTTCACCAGCGACGCTGAGCTGGTACGGGTGATTCGTGAGATTGCCGCCTTCGTCGGCCGCCGCATCGACGATGACTCTCCGATGGTCGACTGCCGGCTGCCGGACGGGTCTCGCGTCAATGCCGTGATTGCGCCACTCGCACTCGACGGCGCTTCACTGACTATCCGGAAGTTCGCCCGGGACCCCTATACGGTCGAAGACCTGATCAAATTCGGAACCCTGTCGGCAGAGGCCGCGGCGTTCCTCGAAGCCTGCGTCAAAGCCCACTTCAACATCCTGGTCGCCGGCGGCACGGGCTCCGGCAAGACCACCACCCTCAACGTGCTCTCCTCATTCATTCCCGACAACGAGCGGGTCGTCACCATCGAAGATGCCGCCGAGCTGCAGCTGCGCCAGCCCCACAAGGTCCGGCTCGAGTCGCGGCCGGCCCGGATCGACGGTACCGGCCGGATCAGCATCCGCGACCTGGTCGTGAACGCCCTTCGGATGCGGCCCGATCGCATCGTCATCGGCGAGTGCCGAAGCGGCGAGGCGCTCGACATGCTGCAGGCGATGAATACCGGACACGATGGCTCGCTGACCACCATCCATGCCAACTCGCCGCGCGACACACTCTCCCGGCTCGAGACGCTGGTCTTGATGTCCGGCGTGGATCTGCCGCAGCGTGCGATTCGTGAACAGATTGCGTCCGCTATCCACCTGATCGTGCAGCAGTCTCGTCTGCGAGACGGCTCGCGCCGGTTGACGAATATCACCGAAGTCATCGGCCGCGAAGGGGACACGATCACGCTGCAGGACGTCTTCCTCTTCGAGGAGACGGGCATCGATAGCAACGGCCGCATCCAGGGCAAGCTGAGCCCGACCGGGATCCGGCCGCATGCGATGGCAAAGATTTATTTGAAGAAGGTGGCGATCTCGCCGGCGCTCGCCGCCCTCTATCCCGACCGTAAGGCGCCGGACTTCACGCTGGGGGTACGCCGATGATCGTCGAACAGCCGGAGCGCATCGACATGGAGATCTTGCGCGACATCGCCGCCGACATGCGCGGAGACCTCGACCGGGTCCAGGAGCAAATGGCCGAACTGACGCGCGAGCACAAGCGGGCGAAGGTGCTCAAAGAGATCTTCCGCGCCGATCCACTCACTCGCGACCGCTTCAATCTCCTGCACGCCAATATCGACCAGTTCCCTGGCAAGATGGCGGAGTTGCAGGAGGAGGAGCGCCTGCTGACCCGCTGGCTCGACCGCTGCCGGGATTTGCTCGAACTGAAAGCCGCCTGATAATGGCTTCGTGACGCCAGCGTCGGGTCTCGAGCAATTCTTCCGCGCGGCCGAGGACCTGCTGGCCGAGCACGCACCGGGCGGCGACGTGTTTGCCCGGGTCGGGGCCTTGCTGCGCCCCCTCGCCGCCGATCCGACCCTTGTGGATCCGTCGACGCTTGCCGCGCTCCACGATTCGAGCGCCGGTTTCACCATTCTGGGGCACAGCAACCGTGGCTCGACGCTGATGCTGGCGCGCTTTCCGGCCGACGCCCCGACGCCGGTTCACAATCACAACTGCTGGGGCGTGATCTACGTGATCCGTGGCCGCGACCGTCACCTTCTCTGGGCCCGCGAGGACGACGGCTCCCAGCCAGGCCGGGCCCGACTTCGCGTGGTGGAGAGCCGTGAACTCGGCCCTGGTGACACCTTGTGGTTTCCGGACGTGCCTGGCGACATACACAGTCAGCAGGGGATCGGTGGCGACGCCTGGGAACTGGTCTATTTCCCGCGCGATCCAACCACGCGGTCGCGCCTCTACTTCGATCCGGACCGCGAGCTGGTCGAAGAACGCGCGCCGGTTTAGGAGCCGGCTAGATCTCGAGGGCCCGGACGATGAAGTCCCGGCTGCCGTCCCAGGTCCAGCAGGTCTGCAGGGTCAACGAGGCGGCGGACGTGGCGCCGAGTGGCCACATCTGCGTGTTGTTGACGATCGTGGTGTAGCTCACGCGGTAGGTGTGGACGCGACCGGATGGGTCGCCGTACTGGACGATGTCCCCGGCGCGCAGGCCGAGGATGGGGGTAAAGGTCCCCGGGTTGTGGGCCATGACATAAATGTTGTTGCTCCCCGCGCAGCTCCACCGCCAGGATCCCCAGCGCGGGACGGCCGCCCGACCGAGGCAGTCGCCGTACCAACCCACCGGCTGGACCAGCCCAAGCCGCGCAATGACGATGGTATTGGCGCGGACGGCCACGGGCGCCGGCGCGGGGCGATTGGGGGGAGGCGCGGCCTGGACCACAGGGGCTGCCTGGGCGGCGGCTGCCGCAGCGGCTTCCGCAGCGGCTTTGGCTGCCTGCGCCAGGGCCTCAGCGGCGGCCAGGGCGACGGCTTGGGCGGCCACGGCGCGCTCCTGCTCGATCTGGCGAACGAGGCGGTGATCGACGGCGTCGGCCTTGGCAATGGCAACACCGTCGGCGTACACCGGATGGCTCGCCGCAGCCGGGTGCCCCATCAAGAGGGGGAAGCTCAGGAGCCAGATCGCAACACCGCCCACGAGGGGCGCACGCCAACGGCGCAGAAGGTTGGCCATGGGTCGCGCAACGCGCGCGCGGCGCCAGGGTTTGCGCGCTTTACACGATCGTCACGGCTCGCGAGCCCCGGTGTCGAAAGGCGAGCGTGATCGTCGAGTTTGCCCCGCTTCGGCGCTATTTACGATTCTTGACACCATCGGTCGGGCGTCCGTTGCCTAGGCGATCTTTTCCTGCCGCCGGGCCGGGCCGATGTAGCGCTCGACCACGTTGATCAATTCCTCGAGCTCGTACGGCTTGGTGACGCACTCGGCGCACCCGGCCGCGATCGCCGTCTCTCGGTCTCCGACCATCGCGTGAGCGGTGACGGCGACCACCGGGATGTCAGCCAGCGCCGGGTCCGCCTTGAGCGCCCGGGTTGCCTCCCAGCCATTCATTTCCGGCAGCGACAGGTCCATCAGGATCAAGCCGGGGTGGAGCGCAGCCGCCTTCGCCACCGCCTCGCGGCCGGTGACCGCGAGCTCGCAGCTGAAGCCGCGGGACCGCAGGATCTTGAGCGCCATCTTTTGCATAATCGCGTCGTCTTCGACTACGAGGATCAGTTGGTTCATGCGGCGGCTCCTTGCGTTTTACTCTGACCGAGCAGTTGCCGAACCGCGTTGGTCAGGCCTTCCGGTTCGATCGATCCCTTCGTCACAAATCGCTGGACATGTCCATTCAAGGTGAGGATGTCTTCGGCCGTCAGCTGTTTGGCGCTGACGATCATGATCGGGATATTCCCCCCACCGGGCTGCGCGCGCAGCCGCGCCACCATCTCGAAGCCACTCATCCCGGGCATCATCAGGTCGAGCAGGACGAGATCGGGCGGCGAGATCGCGATCATCGCCATCGCCTCGTCGCCGCTGGCTGCCCCCACCACCTCGGCATGCTCTTCCTTGAGGATCTTGGCGATCATCGAGCGGGCGTTCGGCTCATCATCGACGACAAGCACGCGCTTTCCCTCGAGCGTCGGTAGGAGGCGGTGGATCTTCGCGATCAGGGCGCCACGGTCATAGGGCTTGCCCAGGTAATCCGACGCGCCGAGGGCGAACACCAGCCGCTGATCCTCGACGATGGTAACCACCAGCACCGGGATGCCGGCCGTCTGCGGGTCTTCCTTCAGCTTTTCGAGCACCCACCACCCCGACGCGTCCGGCATCATGATGTCGAGCGTGATCAGCATCGGGCGCACCTGGCGAACCAGCTCGAGGGCGTCGGCGGCGTTCGACGCCTGTACCGTCTTCCAGCCTTCCTGCTCCAGGTGCCTCGAGATCAGCTGACGGACGCTGGGGTCGTCGTCGACCACCAGGATGGCGGTCCCCGGGAGCCCCTGGTTGGGTCGGCGTAACGGCCGCCGCTGGACGGGCGCCGCTGCGGCCTGACCCGCGGCCCAGGCGGTGATCGTGAAGGTAAATGTGCTGCCCAGGCCAGGCTCGCTCACGACGGAGATCGCCCCACCGTGCATCTCGACCAGTCGCCGCACGATGCTCAGGCCGAGGCCGGTCCCGCCATGCCTCCGGGTGCTGCTGCCATCGCCCTGGACGAACTCATCGAAGATCACCTTCTGCGACTCCGCGGAGATGCCGCTGCCGGTGTCCTTGACGGCGATGCGAACCATCCGGCCCGACGGTTGCGCGCTCACCTCGATGTGGCCGCGTTCCGTGAACTTGACGGCGTTGGAGAGCAGGTTGATCAGGATCTGCCTGAGGCGCACGGCATCGGCTTCGACGGCCGGAAGCGACGGGGCGAACCGCGTTTCAATCCGCAGCCCCTTTTGCTCGGCGAGGGGGCTGATGCTTTCCAGTACCGAGCTGATCAGCGCCGGCACCTCGACGCGTTCCAGCTGAAGGTCCATCTTTCCTGCCTCGATCTTGCTGAGGTCGAGGATCTGGTTGATTAGCGCCAGCAGCGACTGACCGCTCTTGTTGACCTGCTGGATGTCCTGCTGCTGCTCCTCGTTGATCGGCCCATCGATGCCGTCGAGGAGGATCTGGGAAAAGCCGATGATGGCGGAGAGCGGAGTGCGCAGTTCGTGCGACACGTTGGCGAGGAATTCGGACTTCAGCTTGTTGGCCCGGGCCAGCTCCTGGTTGGCGGCCTGCAGTTCAGAGGTCCGCTGCGAGACCTTTTCCTCGAGGGTCTGGTACGCACCGCTGAGCTGGCCGGTCATCTGATTGAAGGTGATCGCCAGCGCCTGGAGCTCGCGTGCCGCGTAGCGCTCTCGAACCTTGACGGGAGTGACGAAATCGCCCATCGCGAAGCGTGCGGCGGCACCGGTCAACTCGCCAACAGGACGGGTGATCCACGCCGCTCCCAGGAATCCCAGCACGAGGGCGAGCACGATCGCGATCAATAGCCATTCGACCGTGCTCACGATCAGGGGCGTCAGCTCGGACCGGAGCTCGGCGACGGGTTGCGACACCCAGACCTTCCAGCCGACCTCGGGGACGGTCGCGAAGCCGGCGGCACGCGGTGTGTTGCCGTCGAGGTCGGTGTACCAGCTAACGCCGGTCTCGTGCCCGACCGCCTGCTGGAAGATGCCGGAGGAGGAGAGGTCCATGGCAGAGGCCCGCCAGTCTTCTCGCGGGTGGGCGATGACGCGTCCGCGACGGTCGACGACCACCGCCTGGCCGTTCTGACCGATCCGGCTGTAGTTCGACAGGCGCTGCACTTCCGAGAGGTCGACGGTGCCGGCGAGGAAGCCGACCAGGACCCGTCGCGAGTCCAGGATGGGAACCGCGATCACGACGGCCGCCACGCTGGCATCGCCGCGAGACCGCACGACGTCCGAGTACTTGGGACCGATGCGGCGGGGGTTGAGCACGTCCTTGACGTAGTTCCAGACGCTGTAATCGACGCCGACCCCGGCGGGCGGGGCGGCGGCCACGGCCCGTCCGGCGAGGTTCCCGACGTACAGCTGCAGGAGCGCCGGTTGGGCCGAATGGGCGGCCGCCAGCTCCATGTTCAGATGGTCGGGGTTGAAGCTGGCGTCGTTGAGCCGGGCGATGCTCGAGTCGTTGTCGGACTCGATTTGGGACGCCGTGCTCTGCAACGCCGAGGTCTGGTCCAGGAGGTATCCGTAGACTGCCTGGGCCAGGCTTTCGGCCATCGGCTCGTGCTTCTGCTGGATGCTGGCGTTCTGGGTCGCGAACAGCGCCGAGATGCGCTGGGCGCCGAAGAAGATGAGCGGGACGACGCCGACCATCAGAAAGCCGACGCTGATGTACCACCGAAGACTGTGTATCGAGCCCCGACGGGCGTCGACCGAGGGTGCGCCCACATCGAGGTAACGGCTCGTCCACCCCAACTTTGCGCGCCGTTCCTCCCCGCCTCGTTACGTCGGCGTTACGAGTCCGACTACGCTTGACCCGATGGCAGGACTGCGTGCCCGTGACCGTGCGTTGCTCGCCGTCGAGCGGCTCAAGCCCATCTACCCGGCCGCCATCTCAGAGCTCGACCACGTCAACCCCTTCCAGATGCTGATCGCCACCATCCTGTCGGCGCAAACGACGGACCGCTCGGTCAATTCGGTGACACCGGCGCTCTTTGCCAGGTATCCGGACGCTGCCGCGCTGGCCCACGCGGACCCGCGGCAGGTCGAGGCCATGATCAAGCCCACCGGGTTTTTCCACGTGAAGGCAAAGACGATCATTGCGACCAGCACGGCGCTGGTCGAGCGCTTCGGTGGCGAGGTCCCGGGCCGCATCGAGGACCTGGTCAGCCTTCCCGGGGTCGGCCGCAAGACCGCCAATGTCGTGCTCGGTGTCGCGTTCGGCGTTCCGGGGTTCGCCGTCGACACCCACGTCAAGCGCCTGACGCGGCGCCTCGGTCTCACCAAGAGCACCGACCCGGTCAAGATCGAAGCCGAGGTCACGAAGCTGATCCCGCCCTCGGAATGGACTGGGTTCAGCCTGCGGCTGATCCTGCACGGGCGCCGGGTCTGCGTCGCCCGGGCCCCGCGTTGCCCGGAGTGCGTGTTGAACGACTTCTGTCCGTCATCGACCGTACGGGCCAAAGCCCGGCGGCTGCCCTTGACACCCGCCCGCCGCGGGGTAAGGTTGGCCCATGGCCGATAGCCAGGCGCCGCGCCGGTCGCGCAGCCCGTCGATGGTGCTGGGTGGGCTGCTCGTCCTCATCGGGGCGATCTGGCTGGTCGGACAGTTCGTCCGGATCGACGTCGGACACTACGGCTGGCCGTTCTTCGTCATCGCCCCGGGCGTCGTGATCCTCTTCCTCGCCCTGACGGCCAGGGGCGCGCTCGGCGAGGGTCTCGCCATCCTCGGCAGCATCATCACCGTCACCGGACTCATCCTGCTCTATCAGAACGCCACCGACCATTTCGAGAGCTGGGCGTACGCGTGGGCACTCATTTTTCCTGGTGCGGTCGGGGTAGGGATGATCCTGTACGGTCTCGTGGCCGATCGGCCGGGCAACGCGCGCGCGGGGGCACGGCTGGTGGGCATCGGCGTGGTCCTGTTCCTGTTGGGCGTCGCGTTCTTCGAGGGCATCATCGGCATCGGCGGCTATCAATTCGGGCGCGCAGCGGGCGTGGCCGTCGGCGCCCTGATCACCGCGATAGGCGCGTTGTTGCTCATCCTCAATCTGACTTCCAGCCGCCGGCATCCGAGGTAGGCCGGGCTACACTAGGCGTCGTGCGCATCGGCGTCCTCACCGGCGGTGGCGACGCCCCCGGACTCAACGCCGCCATCCGTGGCGTAGCACGGCGCGCGTTCCAGAGGGGCTTCCAGGTCAGCGGCATCAAGAATGGCTGGGCCGGTTTGCTCGGTGATGGCGACCTCGAGGACCTGACGCCGGCCTCGGTGCGCGGCATTCTCCCGCTGGGTGGGACCATCCTGGGTACCTCGCGGACCAATCCACTCAAAGAGAAGGGCGGGATCGAGAAGGTGATCAGCCTGCTGCGCGCTTCGAGCATCGACGGCTTGGTGGCGATTGGCGGCGACGACACGCTCTCAGTTGCGGCTGCGATGAGCGACGCCGGCTATTCGGTGGTGGGTGTCCCCAAGACGATCGACAATGACCTCTCCGTCACTGAGTTCTGCATCGGCTTCGACACGGCGGTCGGGGTCGTCGTCGAGGCGCTCGATCGGCTGCACACCACCGCGTCGGCGCACCATCGTGTGATGGTGGTGGAGGTGATGGGCCGCGACACCGGCTGGGTCGCGATGGTGGGCGGCCTGGCGGGTGGCGCCGACATGATCATCATCCCGGAGTTTCCTGCGGAGTTGGACGCGGTCGTCGAGCACCTCCATCATCGTCGCGGCGAAGGCAAGGACTTCAGCATCATCGTCGTCGCCGAAGGCGTAAAGATGCGGGCGCTCCAGCCGGCGATCCCGGTGGCCGCCGGTGCGGAGAAACGCGACGCGTTCGGCCACGTGCAACTTGCCAAGCAAGGGGTTGGCGATGCGCTCAGCACCCGGATCGAGGAGGCGACCGGGTTCGAGACCCGGGTCACCGTGCTCGGTCACCTGCAGCGCGGCGGC
>Ga0209118_1001616_pt1 | contig 10283 bp, 9 predicted proteins | sample BlaSpr_A8_Ref_M1_FD_187988 | JGI IMG/M metagenome (GOLD analysis project Ga0209118, IMG submission 187988) | Forest soil microbial communities from Thunder Bay, Ontario, Canada - Black Spruce, Ontario site 2_A8_Ref_M1 (SPAdes) (version 2) | ecosystem: Environmental > Terrestrial > Soil > Boreal...
GCCCTGATCGGGTGCTCGGCAGCAGCTCCCCGATCCCGTTCAGGAGCGCCGCGCCGATATGAATCGGGTAGCTGCGCTCGCCCAGAGCAACCACCAGCGTGCGCGTCGGTGTCTTGCGCAGCGTCGTCATTAGGCCCGCGCCGCGGCGCGAAGCTGCTGCTCGAGTCGCTGAGCCAGCCGGATGACCTGCTGCTGATCCGATTCGATGACGAAATCCGCGGTTTCCCGATAGAGGGAATCGCGCGCCGCGTACAGATCTTTCAGACGCTGAAATGGATCGGGGGCCTGCAGAAGCGGCCGATGCTTGCTGCGACGGGTGCGCTCCCACAACGTTTCCGGCGTTGCATGCAGGTAAAGTACGGTACCGTTTTGCTTGAGACGTTCGCGATTGGCGGTTCGGAGCACCGCGCCGCCGCCGGTGGCCAGGACGGCGTTGATGTGCTCCACGTACTCCGCAATCACGGCCTCTTCCCGATCGCGAAAGCCGGGCTCGCCTTCCAGCTCGAAAATGACCGCGATCGATACGCCGAGGCGCCGCTCGAGCTCGATGTCGGCATCGTAAAAGCGCTTGTCGAGCCGCTTGGCGAGCAATCGACCGAGCGTCGACTTGCCACTACCCGGCATGCCGATCAGAAATAAATTGCCCCGATGCATCTGCATCAGGGCATTTTATTGCAATCCTCGGAGCGGCGCGAGCTAGTGGGCGAGTCAGAGCAACCTAGCGTACTGCCGTGATCGATTCCTTGACGACCCGCGGGGTCAGGAAAATGAGCAACTCGGTCTTTTCAATATTCTTGTTGGTCGTCTTGAAAAGATAGCCAAGGACGGGCAAGTCGCCAAGGAATGGAAGCTTGGTGACGTCGTTGTTGACCGTTTCTTCGTAGATGCCGCCAATCACCGCAGTGTCGCCGTTATTCACCGCAATCTGCGTGGTCACGTTTTTGGTGTCGATCGCAGGCACGGTGAAGCCGCCCCCGAGATTGACCAGCTGCCCGATCGAATCCTTGCGAATTTCCACGTTCATGATGATCCGGTTGTCCGGGGTGATTTGCGGTGTCACGTCGAGCCGGAGCACGGCCTTTTTGAACTGCACCGTGGCCGGACTATTGGCCGAGCCCGGGGTCACGTATGGAATCTCGGTGCCCTGCTCGATGGTCGCCTTCTGGTTGTCCGCCGTCACCACCCGTGGGCTGGAGACGACCTTGCCGCGGCTGTCGGCTTCGAGTGCGGACAACTCGAGATTGATCAGGTTGCCGCTGCCCAGGTTGATCAGCGTCAGCGCGACCTGTCCCGCCGGATTGGGGACCGGCAAGTTGACATTCAGCTGCGGCGAATCCGAATAACCCGGGCTCGCAATCCCGGATGCAATCTCGTATGGCGTCGCCGTGCGTGCATCACGGGTAAGCGTGGTTCCCGAGGTGGTCACTACGGGCTGCGTGTTAAGGCTGCCGCCGATACCGCCAGCGTAGTGCTTGTTGAGCGTGAAGCCAGTCTGCATGCCGAAGCGGACGCCGAGCTGGCGACTGAATTTGTCGTCGGCGACGACGATGCGGCTCTCGATCACGACCTGACGCACGATGATGTCGATTTGCCGGATGAGTCGGCGCACTTCTTCCAGCCGTGCCGACGTATCCTGCACGAACAGGATATTGGTTCGTGCGTCGACCACCGCGTTGCCGCGCTTGGAGAGGAATTTCCCGTCCTTGTCGGACAGGAGCTTCTGTACCGCATCCGCCTTCTGATAGTTGAGCTGGAACGCCTCGGTTTGCAATGGCTCGAGATCGCTGATCTGCTGCTGGGCTTCGAGCTGCTGCTTTTCCTTGAGCGCAAGCTCCTCGCGCGGCGCGATCAGAACGACGTTGCCGTTCTTGCGCATGTCGAGGCCCTTGGTCTGCATGATGATGTCCAGCGCCTGATCCCAGGGAATGTCCTTGAGCCGTAGCGTCAGGCTACCGGTCACCGTGTCGCTGGTGATGATATTGAGGCCGGTGAAATCGGCGATCACCTGCAGTACGGCGCGAACTTCGACGTTCTGGAAGTTAAGCGACAACTTCTCGCCCTTGTAACCGGCGCGCGTGCCTTGGGTCAGCTTGTTCGGATCTTCCTGAATGGGTTTGATCTCGACAATGAACCGATTGTCGGTCTGGTAAGCCGAGTGTTCCCACAGTCCCTTCGGCTCGATCACTATGCGCGCGTTGCCACCTTGCGAGAACGTGTCGACCGTGACCACCGGAGTCGCGAAGTCGCCGACATCCAGCCGCCGCTCGAGATTGCGCGGCACCGTCGTCTTGATGAAATCGACGATCAACGCTTTGCCCTGCTGCCGGATATCGATTCCGGTCGTACTGTCGGATAATTCGACGACAACACGCCCTTCGCCATTCTTGCCGCGCCGGAAATCGACGTCGCGCAGCACGTGCGTGGCCTCGCCCGGCCGCGCTTCGGCAAACCTTGACACGGTCGGTGTATCCACCGCCAACCCAGCCTGCTCGGTCAGCGTCACCAACACGGTATTGCCCTCGATCTGCGTTTCGAAGGTCTGCGGCTTGTTGAGATTGAACACCACCCGGGTGCGGTTTCCCGCCTGAACCACGTTGACGCTGCGCAGCGCCGCGTCACCGATCTCTTGCGCCGAGCGACCGAGCCCGTTGCCGGTCTCGGGAAAATCGAGCGCGATGCGCGGCGGATTGTTGATCGCGAATCCGGCCGGCGGATTGGCGAGCGGAGCCCTCAGGGTGAACTTGACGACCGTGCGCCCGGAGCTTCCCTTGGACACCGTCAGCCCCTCGATGCTGTTGCCGGCCTGCGCGAGCGCCTGGCCGATTCCCAGAATAACGAGGGCGGCCCCGAAGGTGACGGCGCCTCCCCAGGCGCGCCAGCTCGGTCGATTCAATGTAGTGGATGGCACCGGGCTCATTTGCGTCGCTCCTGTCTTTGGTCCGCCTCCGCGAGCTGGATGGTGCTTGATCGCTCCGTCCAGTCGCCGGCGCCGTCCTGCACCAGCTCCTTGAGCTTGATTTCGGCATCTTCAATGTCGACAACTACGCCGAAATTCTGCCCCATATAATTGCCGACCTTGACCTGATAGACGTCCCTGTCGGTCGTGCGCACCAGCGCAAATCTGCTCTTGCCGCGTTGTAAAGTGCCGACCATCGCCAACGATTCCAACGGAAAAGCTTCCAGCGGCTCCTTGCGGCGATTCAGGTCCGGAGCGAGCTTGCTGGCACCCTTTAGCGGTTCGATCTTGCGCGGACGAAACGGATCGGGCAAGTCGAACGCGTTATATGCAAAAGGCTCATATGGCTTTACTTGCGGCAACGGGTCGAGCTTGCCCTTGACGCCCTTGCCCTGCTCCTGCATCCACGCTTTCAGGTCCTCGTGTTGACCGCCGCATCCAGCGACAGAGATGGCTACGGCGAGACACATGGCCACTCGCCCGATCATTTTTTGCCCTTGTCCTTCGCGTCCTTCGCTGCCTTGCGTTGTTTCGCGACTTCTTCCTCATCGAGGTAGCGGAAGGTCTTGGCCGTCGCTTCCATGATCAGCGTGCCCTTGTCGTTGACGATACCGACATCGTTCAGGGTCACGATTCGCGGCAGCTGAGCGACATCGCTGGCGAACGCTCCCATGTCGTGATAATTGCCGGTGATACGGACGCTGATTGGCAGCTCGGCATAAAAATCGGCCATACGCTCCTGGGTCGCCGGCCTGAATAATTCGAATTGCAGACCGCGCCCGAGCCCGGCCTGGTTGATGTCGGTCAGCAGCGCGTCCATTTCGGATTTGTTGGGCAGTTGCTTCAACAGCGCGCCGAAAGATTGCTCGATTTCCTTGAGCTGCTGCACATAAAGATCGAGGTTGACCGCCTTGGCTTTTTTGGATGCGTACGCCTCTCGCAGCTTGATCTCCTCGTCCTGGGCCTTGTCGAGCGCCTCGAACTGATCGCGCCAGTCAAAGAACGCTCCAGCCAGGAGAATGAGGAACAGCAGCACCCCGAGAATCATGATCTTGGGAAGCAGCGGCCAATTGCCGGCATCGCGGATATGTAACCGGCGAATGTCGTCGAGCGTCATGCCTTGCCCCCCTTGGCTGCCGGCGCGCCTGGCGCTTTTCCGGGTGCGCCTGGAGCAGTCGGGTCGCCCAGCCGCTTCACTTGCAGGTTGAGCACGAACTCATTGATCTTCTGCTTGTCCAGCGGCACCGATTTGATCTCAACGAGCTCCGGCGCGGCAAGCCAAGGTGAGCTTTCGATGTTGCGCATCAGCGTCGAGACCCGGGCGTTGGACTGCGCGTAGCCGACCAGCGTCACCTTGCCCCCGGTTTGCTTCACGGATTTGAGATACAGCCCGTCGGGCAGCTGCCGCACCAGTTGGTCGAGCAGGTGCACCGCTTCGGTACGGTTGGCTTGCAGCGTCTCGACGATCTGCTTGCGCGCCAGCAGCGCCTGCGTCTGCTCGCGCAGCTTGTCGATTTCCTTGATCTGCTCGTCGAGCTTGGCGATTTCTTCCTGCAGCAGCTTGTTGCGGCTGCCCTGGTTGTCGATGCGCGCGGCGATCACCACGTGAACCAGGCCGACCACCGCGACGCCCAGGACGGCAAGTCCGATCGCCATCGATATGAACTGGCGCTGGCGCGCGTGGCGCTTTTGCTCGCGGTGAGGCAGTAGGTTGATGCGGACCATGGCTACTCGAAGCCCCTCAGGGCCAAACCGCAGGCGATAAGCAGCAGCGGCGCGTCGGTGGCGAGCTGGCGCGGGCGAATACGGTCGGACCCGGCCATGTTCGCGAACGGGTTGGCGACGATGGTACTGACCCCCGCTCGCTTGGCCACCAGTTCGTCCAGGCCCGGCAACAGCGCACAGCCGCCGGCGAGTACGACCTGATCCACCTGGCTGTAGGAAGTCGAGGTGAAAAAGAACTGCAGCGCGCGCGTCACCTCCAGCGCGAGGGTTTCCATGAACGGCTGCAGCACATCGGCGTCATAATTCTCCGGCAGACCGGCATTTTTCTTCGCCGATTCGGCTTCTTCCGGTGATAAATTGAACGCTCGCTGGATATCGTGTGTAAGCTGGTTGCCGCCAAATGCCTGATCCCGCGAAAACAGGATCTGATTGTTGCGCAGGACGTAAAAATGCATGACATGGGCGCCGATGTCGACCAAGGCGATGTTCTGGTCGCGGCCGTTGGCCGGAAGCGACGGCGAGATCATCACGAACGCTTCCTCGGTGGCGTAAGACTCGACGTCCATGACCCGCGGCCTGAGCCCGGCTGCATCGGCGATCGCGACGCGGTCCTCGACCTTCTCCTTGCGCGAGGCCGCGATCAGGACTTCGACTTCCTCGGGATTGTTGGGCGCCGGTCCAAGGATCTGGAAATCGAGATTGACCTCGTCGAGCGCAAAGGGGATGTATTGGTTCGCCTCGGCCTCGACCTGGAGCTCCAATTCCTCCTCGCTCTGGCCCGCCGGAACGATGATTTTCTTGGTAATCACCATCGCCGTCGGCAACGCCATGGCGATGTTGCGATTTCGGCTGCCAAGGCGCTTGTGTGCCCTGCGCAGTGCCTCGGCCACCTGATCCAGGTTGGCGATATTGCCGTCGGCGACCACATCCTTGGGAAGCGGTTCGATGGCGTAGCGCTCGAGTCGATACGAGCCCTTCCCCGTTTCAGAGAGTTCCACCAGCTTGAGCGCAGACGAGCTAATATCGACGCCGATCAGCGGCGGCGATTTCGTCTGCAGAAAAGCAAACGCGGAATCGAGTTTTTCCTTCAGCATGGGAACTTTAGACCGATTACATATAAACTACTTTAAATAGTAGCAGCAAGTGTAAAGCATGTAAAACTGTTTTTTTCAACTTTATTTTGACGCCTAACCCTGCATATAATCGGGACTCCTGCCCCGTTGTCCGGTAACTTTCATTCACCCATGCTAAAACGCTGGCTCATCTATCTGGCCTCCGTCCTGTTTGGGCTGGCGCTGGTCGGGGCCCTGTTGGTGGCCTTCGTCTTTGCGCTCCTTTATCCCACATTACCGTCGCTTGAGACCCTGACCGACTATCAGCCCAAAATCCCGTTGCGGATCCTCTCGGCGGAAGGGGCGCTGCTGGGAGAATTCGGCGAGGAGCGGCGGGCGATCGTCAAGATCAAAGAGGTGCCGGACCTGATGCGGCAGGCGATCCTCGCCGCCGAAGACGAGCGGTTCTACCAGCACGGCGGCGTCGACTATCTCTCGGTCCTTCGCGCGGCTCTGGCCAACGTGACCAGCGGGACCCAACAAGGCGCCGGAACCATCACCATGCAGGTTGCGCGCAACTTTTTCCTGACCCGGGAGCGAACGCTTACTCGCAAACTGCGCGAGGTCCTGCTTGCCTACAAGATCGAGAACAACTTGTCGAAAGACGAGATACTCGAACTTTATGTCAATCAGATTTTTCTCGGCCAACGCGCCTATGGGTTTGCTGCAGCCTCGCAAATCTATTTTGGAAAGCCGCTGTCCCAAGTCACCGTCGCCGAAGCTGCGATGCTGGCGGGATTGCCCAAGGCGCCATCGGCATACAACCCGGTCGCGAACCCGAAACGTGCTCAGTTACGCCAGCTCTATGTTCTTCGGCGAATGCACGATTTGCATTTCATTGACGATGCGCAATTCAAGCAGGCTCAGGAGGCACCCCTGGTCGTCCGGCAGACGCTTAAGGACAACACGGCGCACGCCGAATTCATCGCCGAAATGGTCCGCCTGGCGATGGTCGAGGCCTATGGCGAGGAGAGCTATACGCGCGGCCTCACCGTCCATACGACCATCCGCAAAGCGGACCAGGACGCCGCCTACGCTGCCGTTCGCCGAGGGGTGTTCGACTACGATCGGCGCCACGGCTATCGGGGCCCTGAGGCCTTTATCAGCCTCCCCTCGGACGCCGACCAGCTCGAGGACGCGCTCGACCGCGCCTTCGAGGATACGACCGACGGCGAAAACCTGGTCGCCGCGATCGTACTGGAGGCGACGCCTGCCGAGGTCAAGGCGGTGCAAAGCGATGGCGAAGTAGTCGCCATCACCGGGGATGGACTCAAATTGGCGGCGCGTGCGCTTGGCGACAAGGCCCCTTCCGCGATACGCATTCGCCGCGGCGCGCTCATCCGAGTCGGCCAGGACGACAAAAGCCGCTGGCAGATCGTGCAGATGCCCCAGGTCGAGGCCGCGTTCGTGTCGCTGCGGCCCAGCGACGGAATGATTTATTCGCTGGTGGGTGGATTCGATTTCGATCGCAGCAAGTTCAATCATGTAACACAGGCTTTTCGACAACCCGGGTCTGCTTTCAAGCCGTTCATCTACTCCGCCGCGCTGGAAAAGGGCTTCAGCCCGGCAACGGTCGTCAACGACGCCCCGCTGTACTTCGATTCCGGCCAGACCGGAGGCGACGCTTGGGAGCCGAAAAATTACGATGGCAAGTTCGAGGGGCCGATGCGGTTGCGCAATGCGCTGATGCGCTCGAAGAATCTGGTGACGGTGCGGGTGATGCAGGCGATCGGACCGAAGTATGCCCAGGACTACATCGCGCGTTTCGGCTTTGATCCCAAGCTCCACCCGGCTTATCTGCCAATGGCATTGGGAGCGGGCGCGGCGACACCGATGCAAATGGTCAGCGCCTATTCGGTGTTCGCCAATGGCGGCTACCGCATAGTTCCCTATCTTGTCGCGCGGGTCGTCGACGCCCGGGGGACCATCCTGTCGAAAGCCGAACCTGCGGTGGCAGGCGAAAACGCGGAGAGAGCGATCGATCCTCGCAACGCATTCATCATGACCACCATGCTGCGCGACGTCGTCCGCGCCGGGACGGGCGCCAGAGCCATGCAACTCGGGCGGCAGGATCTCGCCGGCAAAACGGGCACCACCAACGAAAGCGTCGACGCGTGGTTCTGCGGCTTCAATACGTCGATGGTCGGTGTCGCCTGGATCGGCTACGACCAGCCAAGGACGCTCGGGCCCCAGGAGACGGGTGCCGCGGCGGCGCTGCCGATTTGGATGGCATTCATGAGCAAAGCCTTGAAAGGCGTTCCCGAGGTGCCCCTTAAACCGCCCGAGGGCATCGTCGTCGCGCGCATCAATCCGGACACCGGCATGCGCGAAGCCGAAGGTGGCGGCATCCCCGAATATTTCTACTCCGAGTTCACTCCGCGTCGGGACGAAACCGCCGCGACGCAGGGCAGGGAATCTCCCCGGGAAATCCGCAACCAGCTCTTTTGACCTTGGGTGATGCCGTGTCTCGTCCGGACTCGTTGGCCACTCAGCGCACCCGTGCGCGCATCGCCCAAGCGACCGCACGGCTGATCGCCGAGCACGGCCTCACCGACTGGACCGCCGCGAAAAGAAAGGCCTGCCGCGAGCTCGGATTGCCCGAGCGGGCGACTCTTCCCGCGAACGACGAGGTCGAGCAGGCGTTGCACGATTACAACACGCTTTTCCGGCACCGCTCGCAGCCACTTTCGCTTCGAGTGCAGCGTGAAGCAGCCATGAAGTGGATGGATGAGCTTTCCCGTTGGAATCCGGTACTGATCGGCGGGGCCGCAGCGGGATGGGCAACGGAGCACAGCGACGTTCACCTCGAGCTCGAGGCCGAAGACCCCAAGGAAGTCGAGCTTGCCCTGATCAACGCCGGCGTGGAATACGCGGCAGCGACCGCGACTGACTCGTTGTCTCGCGTCGAATTGCGACTCGACGGCGACAACTGCGGCATCCGGCTGTCGATCCTCACACCGCTGCAGCGTCGCAATCGGCCGCGCCGTGATGACGCGCGGCTATCGCCGGCTGAATTGCGATCACTGCTCGGGGACTAGCGCTCGTCCTTGAGCCAGTGTGCGGCAGCGATCGCAAAATAGGTGAGAATCGCGTCCGCGCCGGCCCGCTTGAACGCGATGAGTGCTTCCAAGGCGCAGGCCCGCTCGTCCAGCCACCCGTTGCCCGCCGCGGCCTTGAGCATCGCGTACTCGCCGCTGACCTGATACACCGCCGTGGGTACGCCAAAAGTGTCTTTGACCCGGCGCACGATGTCCAGGTACGGCAGGCCGGGTTTCACCATGATCATGTCGGCGCCTTCCTGCAGATCGAGATAGACCTCCCATAGCGCTTCGTCGCTGTTGGCGGGATCCATCTGGTAGGTGTGCTTGCCGCCGCTGCCGAGATTCGCCGCGGAGCCCACGGCATCGCGGAACGGCCCATAGAAGCTCGACGCATACTTGGCCGAATACGCAAGAATGCGTGGCTTGTCGAAGCCCGCTTGATCGAGCGCGGATCGCAGCGCGCCGACGCGCCCGTCCATCATGTCCGAAGGCGCGAGTATGTCGACGCCGGCCTCGGCGTGGCATAGCGCCTGGCGGGTCAAGGCGACGACTGTCGGGTCGTTGGCCACGTAGCCGGTCTCGTCGACCAAGCCGTCCTGGCCGTGGCTGGTGTACGGGTCGAGCGCGACATCGGTCATGATCCCCAACGCCGGAAAGCGGGCCTTCAAAGCCCGGATGGCGCTCGGTACCAGGCCCTTCGCATCCCAGGCCGCTTTCGCGTCCAGCGATTTGCGAGAGGCGTCGATGACCGGGAACAGCGCCATCGCAGGAATGCCCAACTCGACACAGCTCTCGGCATCGCGGAATAAGAGGTCGACGCTCTTGCGCGATACGCCGGGCAGCGACGCCACCTGCTCTTCGCGATTGCTGCCGTCGAGAACAAATACCGGATAAATGAAATCGGCGCTGCAAAGCGCGGATTCGCGCATCAGGCGGCGCGAAAATTCGTCGCGACGCATGCGGCGCGGGCGCCGCGCGGGAAACTTTCCGACGAAGTTCATGGCTTGGGCATCGAATCGGGGAGAAGCCGGATCGTAGCGCGCGGTCGAGCTCCGGAGCAACCGCGCAGCACAACTGTGACCTTGTCCGCAGTCCCAAATACGACCCCAACCGGCGCGGAACTTTTTGCAAAAGGCCGAAGTCTTATCTGCAGACGGTTATACGTCTCCCGCTTCCCTCCCTGAGCGGGTGCCCTTCGGTTGCGTGAACTCACCTGCCGAAGGGCGTTCTTAGGGCCCCGTGTCACTCCCCTTGACGGCGGGGCCTTTCTTTTTTCTATCGGATGCGGGCTCCTTTGACGCCATCCGTGTTGCGATGTCATCTGTCGTCCGCTGGCCCGCCGCTCACAGCGCCGGCTCCTCGCACGTTATTCGCAAAGCGGAATATCCCGTGTCGCCGGCTGGCGCCGATTCGCGGGCGCTCGCACCCCATTCGCTTCGCGAACGGGAC
>Ga0209118_1001617_pt1 | contig 10272 bp, 9 predicted proteins | sample BlaSpr_A8_Ref_M1_FD_187988 | JGI IMG/M metagenome (GOLD analysis project Ga0209118, IMG submission 187988) | Forest soil microbial communities from Thunder Bay, Ontario, Canada - Black Spruce, Ontario site 2_A8_Ref_M1 (SPAdes) (version 2) | ecosystem: Environmental > Terrestrial > Soil > Boreal...
GACGATGACCATGCTGTACCGTGCCATTTGCTTTTTCGCCGTTGGTTCGACAATGCTTGCGGTGGCCGGCTGTGCGACCGCGCCGCTTGCGCCGCCAAGCGAAGACTTGCGCGAGGCAAAGGCGGGGAGCGTGCTGCGCTTGCTGTCGATCGAGCGCGCGGTTGAGGACCGCATTCTCGCGCTCGATCCGGAGCGCATCGGCGAAGACGACGTACGCAACGCGCTCGCCAAAGGACCGACGCCGAGGATTATCGGGGTGCATGGCGGCGTCTTCCCCGTCCAAGTTCTAATGCAGTCATTCGCGGAATTTCTGACCGGGATGGGCTATCCGGAGAACCGCATCCGCGATCCTGGGGACGGCGCCTTTTCGCGCAGTCCGTATGACGATAGCGAGCGCCAGGCCGGGGAGATCGCTTGGTACTACGAGCACGAAGGCGTGCGGCCGATGCTCGTCGGCCACAGCCAGGGTGGAATCCAGGTGGTGAAGATCCTGCACGAGCTCGCGGGCACCTTCGGCCCCGCGCGGCGCGTGTTCAATCCGCTTACCCGTGAGCTCGAGGAGCGCACGACCATCGTCGATCCCTTGAATGGACGCGAGCGGCCCGTCGTGGGAGTTGGCGTCTCTTATGCGGCGGTCGTCGGCACGGGCGGGTGGGCGCTGGTCCTGCCGGTGCACTGGAAAGTGGTGAACGTCATCCGCGCGATTCCGGACACCGTCGACGACTTCACCGGCTACCGAATCGGGCTCGACTTCTTCGCCTGGGACGCGCCCGGATTGGAAGCCGTCAAGACATTTCGCGCCGAGGGAAAGGCCAAGGTGCGCAACGTGACGCTGCCCGCGGTGTATTCGCACGTGTTCGTCCCCGCCACCTCGCAACTCGCCGAGAGCCCCGCGATGCGGACGTGGATCAACGCCTTCGATCCGGACGATGAGGCGGGCAGGGCGCCGGTGCCCGACAGTGCCGCGACCAACGTCATGTTTGCTGCCGACGTCTGGCACAGCATCAAGAAGCACTGGTGCCTCGAGGCACAACAGCTGCTTCGGGCCAAGCGCGCGGCCCTTGGGGCGAGCTGACCGCCACGCGTACGGCACTCGGGGCACGTTGCTCCGGGCAGCGAAGCAGGCGATAATTACCGATTGTTCGCCATGCGCTGGGTCGCCGCCGGGGTTTGAATCCGGGCGCTCGGCCCCAGACAGTAAAGCTCCCGTCCATGTCAGGCCCTCTCGCCGGAAAAGTTGCGCTTGTCACGGGTGCATCGCGCGGTATCGGCCGCGCGATTGCGCGCAAGCTGGCGTCCGCCGGCTCGGATGTGGCGGTGAATTACTACAATAGCCACGACGAGGCCGAATCCTTGTGCGTGGAGTTGCGCGCGATGGGGCGAGCCGCGCAGGCGGTGCAGGGCAGCGTCGGCATTCCGGAGAGCGTCGACGACATGTTCGTCGAGCTCGGGAAGCATTTCGATCGCCTCGACATCGTCATCAGCAATGCCGCCAGTGGTGTGCTCAAGCCGGCGATGGACATGTCGCTCAAGCATTGGCGCTGGTGCATGGAGACCAATGCGTTTGCGCTCGATTTGCTGGCGCAGCGGGCGGTGCCCTTGATGCGCGACGGCGGGCGCATCATCGCCATGTCCAGCCTCGGCGCGTCGCGGGCCATGCCCGACTACGGTTTCATCGGCGCGTCGAAAGCGGCACTCGAATCGCTGGTGCGCACGTTGGCGCAGGAGCTGGGGCCCAGGAACATCCGGGTCAACACGGTCAGCGCAGGCGTGGTCGACACCGATGCGCTGCGCTACTTTCCCAATCGTGAGCAATTGCTGGCGAATTTCGCAGAGCGCACTCCGGCGGGGCCGGTGCTGAGCCCCGACGATGTCGCCGGGGCGGTCTATCTGTTATGCCTGCCCGAGGCGGCGATGATCAACGGTCACACGCTGGTCGTCGATGGCGGTTTTTGCATCTCGGGATGATGCCCGGACGAACACCATGCCGATGACGGCGGATTCGGGTCTCGCCGGCAAGGTCGCAATCGTGACCGGCGGCAGCCGCGGCATCGGTCGGGCGATCGTCGAGCTCCTTGCGGCCGAGGGCGCCGACGTCACCCTGTTCTATCGGGATCAGGTTGCGGCGGCGCAGGAAGTCGTTGCCGCTGCACAATCGGCCGGTGCCAGCGTCGGATCGGAACAAGTCGATGTGCGCGACAGCAAAGCTTGCGCCGCGGCCGTCGACCGGGTGGCCGAACGCGCCGGCAGGATCGATATCCTGGTGAACAACGCGGGGATGATACGCGACAACCAGCTGGCGGCGATGGATGACGAGGATGTCTCGCTGGTGCTGGACACCAACGTCGGCGGCGTGTTCAACGTCACCCGCGCCGTAGTGCCGCATATGATCGTTCAGCGTGCCGGCAAGATCATCAACCTCTCGTCGGTCGCCGGCGAGAAGGGCGGCCGCGGACAGACCAATTACGCGGCGAGCAAGGGCGCGGTCAATGCGTTCACCCGCGCCCTTGCGGTCGAGCTGGCGCCGCGCAAGATCACCGTCAACTGCGTTGCGCCGGGTGTGATCGAGACCGAGATGTCGCAGGCCGTGCGCGACATGGCTGGCGACACAGTCAAGTCGCGGATCCTGCTCAAGCGCTACGGCAAGCCGGAGGAAGTCGCCTACGCCGTCTGGTTTCTCGCTTCGCGGTACGCGGATTATGTGACGGGTCAGGTCATCAGTGTCGATGGCGGTTTCAAGATGGAATAATGAGTGGAACAACGAGTGGAGTGAATTCATGACGCAAACGGAAGTCACCAAGGAAGAAATCATGGCGGTCTACCCCAAGGTCGCCGAGACGATGGCCGATGCGCTCGGCTGCGATGTCGAGGATGTCAAGCTCGACGTCTCGCTGATCGAGGGGCTGGACGCGGAATCGATCGACTTTCTGGACATGGTCTTTCGACTCGAGCGCACGTTCAAGATCAAGATTCCGCGCGGCAAGATCGTCGAAAATGCACGCGGCGATCTACCTGAGGCCGAGTTCGAGCAAAAAGGCATCGTCACTGAAAAGGGAATGGCGCAGCTCCGCTCGTATCTGTCGGAGATTCCCGCCGAGCGTTTCAAGACGCCCATGAAGGTCGCGGACATCCCGCGGCTGTTCACTCCCGAAACGTTCTGCAAGCTGGTCGTGCATGCGCAGCGCGAAGCGCAGCCCGCGGCCTGATCGCGTCTTGCCACTTGCATGACGGCGCATTTCGCCGCGTTCTCGTTTGTCGACCGCATCACCGAATTTATCGACGGGTCGCGGGCGCGCGGCTTTTTCTGGGTGCCGCAAGGGATCCGGGTCTTTCCTTCGTGCCTGGTGGCCGAGGCGGTCGGCCAACTGGCGGCGTGGGTCGCGATGAGCAAAGTGGACTTTCGCGGGCGACCGGTGGCGGCACTGGCCACTGAGACGCGCTTCCTGGGCTTGGTCCTGCCCGGTGACGTGCTCGAGCTCGCGGTTGAGATCGAGGATTGCGATGACAATATGGTGGCCTATGGCGGCAACGCATCCGTGGAAGGCAGACAAATGATCGAGCTCAAGCATTGCCTCGGTCCCATGCTGCCGGTCGAAGATTTCGACGCGCCCGATGCACTGCGCGAGCGGCTCTCGCTTCTTCGCGATCGGGGCGCGCCACGTGGACGATTTCCAGGCGTGGATCTGCCCGAGACTGTTGTGATCGAGCGTGTGCCCGGCAAATCCTTGCGCGCGAACCTGAACGTGCCCCGCGAGGCGACGTTCTTCGCCGATCACTTTCCGCGCAACCCGGTTTTTCCCGCGACGCTGTTGCTGGACGCGCAGATTCGCGTGGCGGCGGAGCTCGTGGAAAAAAGCTGTGGCCCCCAATTTGCAAGCCCGGTTGCATCGCGCATGACCCACTTCAAGATGCGCTCCTTCATCAGTCCGGGCCAGGAGGTCGAGCTCGCGGCAACGCTATCAGGTCAGGACGCGCTAGCCGCACGCGTCATGCTGAGCGCGCACGTGGCCGGCAAGTCGGTCGCGACGGCGCGCGTCGAGTTCGCGGCGAGGGAGCCGACATGAAGGAAGCGAAGCGGCGGGTGGCGATCACCGGTCTCGGCCTGGTCACGCCAGTCGGCAACGATGTCGCGACGACGTGGAGCGCGGTGCTCGCGGGAAGAAGCGGCGCGGCGCCGATCAGCCTGTTCGACGCCAGCGGATTTTCGACGCGCATCGCGGGCGAAGTCAAGGAATTCGACGAGGCGGCGTTGGTCTCCGACCGCAAGCTCGTCAAGTTCGCCAACCGCTCGCACCGTTTCGCGCTCGCCGCCGCCGAGCAGGCGATCCGCGATGCCGGCATCGCGCCGACGGCTGCGACTGGCGAGCGTTGGGGCTGCGCGGTCGGCACCGGCATGATGGGCGTCGCCTACGCCGATCTCGCGGACATTCAGCGTCAAGCCGCGGCCGACGGCGAGCTGCATCCTGACCTGCTGCTGCAGAACGAGGCAGCGAACGATCCGATGGTTTTCTGTCGCAGTCAGGCGACTGGCGGTGTGGCGCTGTTGACACGCCGCTTCGGCATCCGCGGCTATGCAACGTCGGTGCACACCGCGTGCGCGTCGGGAGGGCAGGCGATCGGCACCGCTTTGAAGCTGATTCGTCGCGGGAGCGTCGATTTTGCGCTGGCTGGAGGATTCGATTCGATGATCAGCCCGGTCGGGCTGGCCGGGTTTTGTCTGTTGTCGGCGCTGTCCGCGGACAACGAGGCACCCGAGCGTGCGAGCCGCCCTTTCGATGCGACGCGCAACGGTTTCGTCCTCGGCGAAGGCGCGGGATTTCTGGTGCTCGAGGAGTGGGCATCGGCGCGGCGGCGCGGTGCGCATATCTATGCCGAGCTTGCGGGCGACGGCAATTCGCTGTCTTCGTACCGCATTACGGATTCGCCGCCCGACGGCGACGGGCCGATCCAGTCGATGCGTTCGGGGCTGAGCGACGCCGGGGCAACGCCGGCCGATATCGATTACATCAACGCTCATGGAACGTCGACGCATATGAACGACAAGAGCGAGAGCGCGGCGGTTCACGCTGTCTTCGGTCCGCGCACGCAGGAGGTGTCGGTGAGCTCCACCAAGAGCTCGATGGGGCATTTGATCGCTGCGGCGGGCGCGGTCGAGGTGGCGATTTGTGCGCTCGCGATCGAGCACGGTGAAATGCCGGTCAATGCCAACCTGAGGGACCCCGATCCCGATTGCGATCTCAACTTTGTCGTCGACGCTCCTCGCCAGCAGCGGGTACGAATGACGCTCTCCAATTCCTTCGGCTTCGGCGGATCGAACAGTTGCGTGGTGCTGCGCAACCCCGAGCTCGTGGAAGACGGGGCGGCCGGCTGATCACTGCGCAGCGATCATGGCCAAGCCGAAAGTGCTCATCACAGGGTCCGGTGCCGTATGTGCTTCGGGCATGCACCCGGAGGGAATCCTTGCCGCGCTGCGCGAGGGGCGCTCCGCCATTGCACCCATAAAGCAGTGGGACACGGCCGGGTGGCAGGTCAACGCGGCGGCGGAAATCGCGGACTTCAATCCACGCGCACTGGTCGAGGACCGGAAGCTGCACAAGCTGATCCGGCGCACCGACATGCTCGGGCTCTATGCCGCGAGCCGCGCCATCGACAGCGCGAGCTTCATCACGCACCGCGACGCGCTGGGCGCCGATGGCGCGGCCACGTTTGCCGATCGAAGCGGCATTTACGTTGGCTCGGGCGGCGGCGCATACAACTCGCAGTATGAGTACTTTCCCTTGATGAGCGAATCGCGCGGCAATCTCGAAGCCTTCGGCCGCGAGCTTGGCAGCGCGGTTAATCCAATGTGGCTGCTGCGCACGCTGCCCAACAACGTTCTCTGCCACGTCGGCATCAAGTACAACCTTAAGGGCAGCAACGCCTGTATCACCAATCACAGCGCCGGCGGGACGCTTGCGGTAATCGAGGCTGCCGAGGCATTGCGACAAGGCGAGGCCGATCGTGCGGTCGCCGTCGGTCACGATGCACCGATCGAGCCGCAGTTGGTGCTCTACTATCAGCAGTGCGGATTGCTTGCGCAAGACGCCATCCGACCGTTCGACGTTGCGCGCAGCGGCAGCATTTTCGGTGAGGGCGCGGGTGCGTTCACGCTCGAGACCGAGCGCGCCGCGGCGGACCGTGACGCGACCGTGCTGGGGGAAGTGCTGGGAGGAGGCTATGCGACCGAGGCGATCGGGCTGTTGGCCATCCGCGACGACGGCGACGGCCTCGCACGAGCCATCGCGGGTGCGCTCGATGACGCGGGGCTGGCACCTCGCGACGTCGGCATGATCGTCGCGCACGGTAATGGCACCCTTCAATCGGATGCTTCGGAAGCGGCGGCGATTCGAACCTGTTTCGGCACAGGAGAAAACGCGCCTCCGGTGACCGCATTCAAGTGGGCGATCGGGCATCTCATCGCCGCGGCGGGCATCGTCGAGGCGGTCGTCGCGCTCGCTGCCTTGCGCGAGCGCATCGTCCCCGGCGTAGCGACCCTGACCAATCTGGACCCGGATTGCGCAGGCCTGCGTGTCTCCAGCGCAGCGCAGGTGCCGCGCACCAATATTGCGCTCATTCTCTGCCGCGGTTTTGCCGGAACCAACGCGGCACTCCTCATCGGCGCGAGGTAACGCCGTGGCGGATGCGGCGTCCGCCGAATACAGCTGCGCCGACCTCCGCTAGCAGGGTAAATTAATAAAATTATGCCTGCGTGCATAGTAGCTTAGCTTCGCTACTCTCCGCCGAAGCTCGTTGCAATTCGCTTCGTATCGGGTAAATTGATGGGTAAATACCCGCCCCGGAGGAACCGCGATGGCCGAGAAGCTCCTGTCGGACCGCACGTGCAAGAGCGCCAAGCGCAGGACAACGCCCTACCCACTTGCGGATGGCAAGGGCTTGCGCCTGGTCATCCATCCCAACGGTTCGAAATATTGGGTGCTGCGCTACACCCTCGCTGGTAAGGAAACAACGCTCGGGCTCGGAACCTATCTCGATGTCACGCTCGAGGAAGCGCGGAAGGAAGCCGGCAAGGCTCGCAAGCTGGTTGCCGCGGGTATCAATCCGCGGGTGGACCGAAAGGTAAACGTCGCCCGCAATATCGAGCGCGGCAACGCGACCCTAGAAGCGGTGGCAAACGAGTGGATGGCTCGGCATAAGGCCGACTGGTCCGCGGTTCACTACGAGCGCAACGAAGGCCTCCTACGTCGAATCTTGCTGCCTGAGCTGGGAGCGCTGCCGATTGCGGAGATTACGGAGCCCATGCTCTTAGCTCCGCTGAAAAAGGCCTACGACTCAGGAATCCGCGAATCGGCTCGTAAAGCGCGTGCTGTTGCGGCGCTGCTATTCGCCTACGCCAAGGACACGCATCGCGCGACGTCCAACCCGGGGCGCGAGTTGGCGCAATCAAGCGTGCTCAAGCGACCGGAAGCGAAGCACTTCGCAGCACTGAAGGCCGAGAAAGTGGGCCCACTGCTCAAGAAACTCGCGGCGAGCGGTGTTGAACCGGTCACACGCGTGGCGCTGGTGCTGATGCTTCTTACCGGCTTGCGCGACTCAACGTTGCGCGGCGGACGGTGGCAGGAAATCGACCTCAAGGCTGGAAAGTGGATCGTCCCAGGCGAGCGGATGAAATCACGGCGCGAGCACGCCGTACCGCTTCCGCGGCAAGCCGTCTCGATACTCAAAGAGTTGGCCAAACTCACCCGGAGGAACACGAACTCGTTCATCTTCGCCAGCCGCGCCAAAGCTGGGTTCCTCGCCGAGAATACTTTGCGTCTGGCGCTGCATGGCCTCGGTTTCAAAGTGACCGCGCACGGCTTTCGATCCCTGCTCACGGATCTGCTTAATGAACGCGGGTTCAATGCCGACGCCATCGAGCGCCAGTTAGACCACTCCAGCGAAGACAAGGTGCGCGCAGCGTATCCGCGAAGCGATTTCTTCGACTATCGGCGGAAGATGATGCAATGGGTCGCCGATTGGGCCGAAGCGCAACAGGCAGGAACGGCTGCCCCCATGCTGCCGGCTAACGTCATCACTTTGCGCAGGGCCGGATGAAGGAAAAGGCAGCCGAGCCAGAGGGTGGCCCGACTGCCAAGCCGCCGCAGAGAGACGATGAATGCGGCGGAGACGCGCAGGATATGCCGTCGGCAACAAGCTGTCAGTCAGCAGAAAGTAAGGATCGGCCCGGCGGATCCGGGAAAGCGGCAGTGTGTTGTCGTCCTCCAGATGAATGCCCCAGTAAACGTCCCGTTTAACGCGGTTGAGTGGATTGCGCGACAGCAGCCTTCGTTGAGGCGTTTCGTGCTCAGCGAGCATCATCCCCTTCTCCACTTCGCCCTGATGTGGAACATCTTTGAAGGGGAAGCGTGCGAATGTTCGGCAAGCATTGACAAGCTACGACGCGTTGCGGAGACCCTGGCGGCACGGCAATTTGCCACCCACCCACAAGCGGTAGCGTTCATGGCGTTTCTTCGCAGCCGTTATTGGAGGGATAAAGGTCTGACGACTCGCTTCGTCGCTCTTCGATTTAGAACACCCAAAGAGGAGGAGTTGGTGTCCCGCGTACTTGGCCGCGAGGCCACGAGCGCCGCTGATACCATCTTTGCGCAGCTCCTCGTCGTATATCGATACCGAAACAATACGTTTCATGGGCTAAAGACGATTACGGACATCTTCGGAAGTGCCGAGCTCTTTGATGAGTCAGCGCGATTCCTCGCTGCCACGATGGAGGTCAGTTGAAGTCGCGCTGTAATCCCTCCATAGCTCATGTCGAACGTTGGGTACCTTTAGGAGTCATTTCGACGTGAAAAGCGGAAGGCACGTTCTGCGATGGCAAGATGTCCTGATTCTTAGTCCAAACCGAAAAGGCCAGGCGCTCATAGGCGTCGGCCGTGCTGTTGTTGATCGCAAGGAGAAGTCAGGTGCCTAGCCTCGCTCAACCCGGACGCCTCGACGCGGCGCTGGCTCGTCGAACAAAAAAAGTGCCTGATGTCTTAATTTCGAAAGTATGCGATGTTCTATCTCATTGACACCGAGATATTGGATTTCCAGCCTAACGCTGATTCGCTTGGAAATGTCGTGAGTCGGCATGAGTCGCTAAGTGCCGCGGTCGCGCGGTGCACCTCTATTGCCGATGATGCCCAAGAGTTAGGGATTTCCCCGCCGCGCATCTTAATTGTGGAATCTGGGGAAAGCTTTATGGACGCGCAACGATTTCCCCGCCATGTCGCAGGAAGGAAATTTGACAGGTTCGGGACGCTATATTGACATTTCTCGGATGCTCCACGCACCAACGACAATGAGACCGGCGGATCGGATCACGCCCAAGGACGACAACGCCGAGACACCCGAAGAGTTCGTTCAAAAATTGCCGCCGGATTGCAAGCGGCAATGTGCACTTGCATGTGTGTTGTTTTTGCCCCCTGCCACCCCTTCCGGCCGGGGTCCGGGTTTACCCTACGCGGTGCACAATGGGTCATGCGTAACCCATCGGCACCCTCATGCGCCGGCGTTGAAGTCCCCGCGCTCATCGGGGCGGACAGTCTCATGCATCCGACGCTGCACCCAGCGCCGTTTACGGCCGCGGGGTGGGTGTTCGAGAATAAGTTCGATGGCTTCCGCGCGCTCGTTCGTAAGTCGGGCGACAAGGCAGAGCTGATCTCACGTCGAGGTCGCTCCCTCGCTCGCGCGTTTCCGGGAGTTGTTCAGGCCATCGCTACGCTGCCGCACGATGCGGTACTGGACGCCGAGCTCGTCGTCTCCGACCTAGCTCGAATCGAGCGCGTCGAACGTGTTGGCAATTGGTATGCGTGAATAATCGCGTTGTGATCTCGAATCGTGCGGCATAGCATCACTACGCCTAGCCGTCGAAAACGGTTAATTCGACGAGTCTACTCGAGGTGGCATGGTTACTATATTCGCTAGCGCGTTCGCACAAGCTGCGCGTTCCCGCGCTCCGGGGCAAGTATCGGTTTCAAATTTCGCGCCTACCTGGTGGCGCGGACCGGAGTACCGGCCGCTCGTGCCGACCTGGACATATCGGAGCGTCCCGCAAAACCCCTACGAAGGTATCTACGCCGCGCAGCTGGCACTGCTAAACGCCACAACGGTGATTGAGGATCTGACGCGACTCGTGGGCGGCGATGTGGTTACGCTGTTGTGCCATTGCCAACCCGAAGATCTTGCAAGCGGCCTGATGTGGTGCCATCTTTCGTGCGCCTCGAGCTGGCTTCAGCA
>Ga0209118_1001618_pt1 | contig 10264 bp, 14 predicted proteins | sample BlaSpr_A8_Ref_M1_FD_187988 | JGI IMG/M metagenome (GOLD analysis project Ga0209118, IMG submission 187988) | Forest soil microbial communities from Thunder Bay, Ontario, Canada - Black Spruce, Ontario site 2_A8_Ref_M1 (SPAdes) (version 2) | ecosystem: Environmental > Terrestrial > Soil > Boreal...
CCGTCGACGGCCACCAGCAACAGCAATGGCAACACCGTCACGGCGGTGGGTGGCGTAACCGGCAACGCGCAGTCCGGAGACATCACTCAGCGGCAGACCATAAATGCCGGCGATGGTCGTTCCGGGGAAGCACGTGGCGGCAACGGTGGGAACGGTGGAGGGGCTACCGCAGTTTCGGTCGCCGCTCAGGTTCAAACTCCGGAGTCCACCGTCACTAACAGGCTAACGCGCGGTAAGGGGCCATAAGGTAGTCTTTACTCGGCAATAATTGGATCCGGGGGGCTCGAACGATGAGTCTCCCGGATCCCCTAGCCTGAAGCTTGATCAGTACCTACCTGCAAAGGATAGGGATATGAAAAAATCATTGTTACCTGTCGCGATCGCTGTGGCCCTGGCGGTTTCAAGTCCGCTGTCGTTCGCGGATTCGAGTTCTACCGCGGTCGGAGGTAGCGGCGGGGCCGGAGGTTCTGCAACTGGCGGTGTAGCGACTGGCGGCGTCGCGACCAACTCCAATAACACGTCGGGTGTATCGAACGCTAGCGGTGGGCAAGGGGGGCTTTCGTCGTCCACAGGCGGTTCTTCGACTTCGGCCGCGTCGGGCGGCAACGTAGGCACCGTCTCAACCGGCGGTTCTTCGGCCTCATTGGGCGACGTGACCGTCAATTACAATGTGCCGGGATCTCCCATGGGTAAGGCCGGCCTCGGGGTGGGCGTCGACCCAACTTCGGGGCACATCGTAACCGAAAACAGTGTGTCGTACTCTGGCAGTTACAAGCTCAAGAACACGCCGGACATCAACGTTGGTGGCCCGGCATCAGGGCCTTGCAATGGGTTCAGTGGCGGCCTCGGATTCAGCATGGCCGGCCTGTCGATCGGTGGAAACGCGTCGACAGTAGACGAGGGTTGCACCGCACGCGAGACCGCACGTGTTGCCGCGATGATCGGAAGAATGGACATCGCCAACGCAGTGCTCGAGAATCTGCCCGCCGTGCAAGCAGCGCTGCGAGCCAAAGCTATACGTGAGGCCATCCTCAATGGCCAGCCAAGCACTACAAGTACTACGACTACGCCACTGAGACCGTCTCCGACTCCCGAAGCCGATCCGAAGGCGAGTCAACAGATGGCCTCGAAAGCGGAAGCCGAATCGAGGGAAGCAGCACTCCGGGCCCAGCAAAATGTTGCGCAGGAAGCGCTGATTCGACAAGCCACGATGGCCAAGGTGAACGATACGTTAAAATTTACGGATGCCGATACTCAGGGGCGCGAAAAGACACCTCAGCAGATAATGGCCGAAGAGGCCACTGCGAAGTTGGCAGCCAAGGCGGGGGAAGTCAAGACAGCCGATACGGGCGCGGCCCTTGGCTTGCCGGTGCCACAGCAAGTCAGCAACACCGGGGAAGTCAAGAAGGCTGATACAAACGCGGCCCTCGGCGTGCCGGCGCTTCAGCAAGTCAGCTACACTGAGGAAGTCAAAACGACCGTGCCGAACGCCGTCGCCACCCCAGTTCTACAGCAGCTCAGTAAGTGGGATAATGCCCAAGCCAAGACGACGGCGCTGCCCCCTCAGGAAATCATAAGGGGCGAACCTGCATCGAAATCCGCGGACATGAAGTCCGCGCTAACGTTGCCCGCCGCAGAGGACCGGGTAAAGGCAGCGAAAGCCGCGATGAATCTTCAATAGCAGATTATGCGTAAGCCGCAGACAGGGAATACCGGATGATCAAGCAACGGGTGCTGGTGCTGATGGCAACGCTGGTGGCTTTTCAGGCCGCAGCGGCGCCGGCCCCTAAAGCGTCTCGCGAGTCGGTCCAGCCCGTGGAACAGCAACGGATTCAATACAAGATCGTAACCGCATCCGAAAGGGGAACTTATATCGTGCTCGGCCGCGACCTCGCGACGTACGTCGCTGACGACGCGGGGATCGAATTGGAGTCGCTGCCGTCGGCAGGGTCTTCGGAGAACGTCTTCCGGCTTCGCTACGAACCTGGAGTGAAGCTGGCCCTGGTTCAATCGGACGTCTTTCAGGCCTTTCTGGATCAAGCAGCCGGGGGAAACAAGGAGGCAGGGACCATTATCCGACCGCTGCGGCTGATCATGCCGCTATACAACGAGGAAATCTATTTCGTCGTCAGGGCGGACTCAACGCTGAATTACATACACGAGATCAAGGACGCTCGTATCAATGCCGGCGCGAACGGAAGTGGCACCGCCCTTACCACGGTGACGCTCTTCCAAGCAATGTTCCATAGCCCGCTCCCCAAGGCGAAAACGACCTTCCTGTCCAACGAGGATGGGCTGGTCAAGCTCACGGGAGACAAGTCCGTGGATGTGGTCGTGATCGTTGGCGGTCAACCGATGAAGTTGCTGGCGGACATGAAACCGGAAGCGAAGCAACTCATCAAGCTCCTGAAATTCGACCCCAATGACCCGGCGAGCAAAGAGGCGCTCAAGACGTACTTCCCGGCGACGGTGCGCGCTAGCAGCTACCCGAATCTCCTTGGTGAGAATCTGCCGGGGCTGGCGGTGAGGGCGTTCCTCGTCACGTATGATTACAACCTCCCGCAAACGGTCCAATACCTGACACGGTTCGCCAAATCGCTGTGCCAGAACTTTCCCATGCTCCAAGAGAAAGGGCATCCGAAGTGGAAGGATGTGGAGCTGGCTCTGCCGGACGTGGGAGAAGGCTGGAAATACTACGCGCCGACCGCCAAGCAGATTCGAGCGTGCGTCGGAGCAAGCTCGAAACAGCAACCCCGATTCAGTGGCAGTTGCTCCCAGGTGGAGACGGTACTGGGTTTATGCGGACGCTAGTTCGGATGATAGCTACCATTCAGTTGTTCCGCATGCGTACACAGGCTCCGTAAAGTTGGGGGACATGGATGAGCGGGCAGTCCCCACAGCGGTCGCTGGCTGCCGTCGCTTTGATAGTGAGCGCCGCGGCGTGTTTTACGGTCATTGACACGATTGTCAAATACCTTGGGACGCGATATTCCGTACCGCTGATCGTACTGGCACGCTGGGGTGTGCCGGCGTTGCTTATGATCGTATTTCTGGGCCCGAAATTGGGTTGGGGATTGCTGCGGACGGCCAAACTGAGGCTGCATGTCGCCCGCGCCGGAGTGTTGATTCTAGCGACGCTATCGTTCTTTACCGCGCTCAAGTTCCTTCCGCTGGCCGAAGCAACGGGTCTTAACTATTCGACGCCGACCTTGGTCATAGTAATGGCGGCATGGTTCCTGCGTGAACGAAACACGTTGTCCCGCTGGATGTTCGTGATCGCCGGCTGCGTCGGAATATTGTTGATCGTGCGGCCGGGCTACGCGATGCTTCATGTGGCGTCGCTGTTCGCGCTGGGTGCCGCCGCGCTAAACGCAACGTTTCAGATCCTCACCCGGAGGCTCGCCGGGGAGAATTTGATCGTGATGATTTTTTACCCGAGCGTAGTTGGCGCGGTACTGATGTTGCTGACCATTCCCTTCGTTGACCACGACGCCTCGTATCTGACGTCGGACATTTTGCTTCTCGTCGCCATCGGGGGCATCGGTGGTCTGGGTCATTGCCTTTTGGTCCAGGCGTTTCGGCGAGCTACGGCTTCCGCCATTGCCCCGTTCATGTATGTGCAACTTATCCTATCTACTCTCGCTGGATGGCTGACCTTTGATACTTTCCCCGATCGGTGGGCGCTAACGGGAATAATCGTTATTGCGGCGAGCGCCGTAATTCTTACCTGGAACGAAAATCGCCGCGCTGCTTTTTCATCCGACGCAGGCTCGACCCTTGACAGCCAACAGTCTGCGATGATTTTCACCGTGCCGGGGGCGGGGGCTACGGCGGTCGAATTTACCGGAGATCGCTCACGACACCAATCGAGCATCTTGCACCTTCGTGTCGGAGAATCCGCTGAGTTCCATATGAGTGGGGGAACTCGGAAAACGGTTCTACGGACCGACTAGCCTGACCAAGGGGGGTGCGCATAGCGTGCGCGCACATTGATCGGCCAACAAACCATTGACGGCTGTTCGGACTTCCGACAGCAACGAGCGGAGAGCTTCATTGATCCGCAACTCGTTCGGTCGCCTAACCTCAGGTATGTTCCGTTCGAGATCGGTGATGGTGTGATCCAGCTCCCAAAGCGCAAATTGGGCCTGGTCCCGAAGAGTTGTTCTGGTTTTCTCTTCATCCGAGTACGAGGGAGCCGCGACCGAAAGCTTCAAAAGCGCCTGCAAGAAATCAACTTGGACCCAGGCGCCCGTCAAATGATTGTACGTCCAATATAGGTCGAAGCGTTCCTCGTCGGAAGCGGCCTCGATCAGAGAGCGGAACTCTTGTTCAAGCCCGGTGACAGCGCCTGCATATCGTTCAAGTTCGTACAAATATGTGGCTTCTCCAACGCGTTCGGTACCGTGCGCAATCGGCAAGCAGAGCGCGCAAGCGAACAACCGCAATAGCAAGCTCAAACGAAACGCCATTTGGATTGCCGCGTATAAATGCACGGCCCTTAACCATGCGCTGCGCGGCGGTTGCGAGCTACCGGCCAAGACGGGTCAGCGCGTCGCGCATGGGCGCACTGGAAATCCTGATCGCGCCATCGAACGGGCTGTTCAGTTCGAGCAGGAGAAAGATCGACCCGGAAACCGACAGCGCGCAAACCAGCAAGGCGGCGAGGACCGTCGCGTTGCGAGGTGCGAATAATCCGAAACTCAGGAAGATGATGGCAACCCAGAAAACCAAAACGGCAAGCAACACCGGCGGGATCGAGCTACCGGCCTGAGCGATCAACAGCCAGCGCGTCTGTGCGATTTCGTTGCTGAGCGATAGCGCCCGCGATTGGAGCCAGCGCTGCGCATCGGTGCGCGGCAACAGTTCGCGGATCTTGCCTTGAATCGCCTCGGACGCGGCGACCGCGTCGGCGCTCTCGAACCTGGACGGCTCGAAATCGCCTTCGGACCAGATCGACTCGATTCGGGCGCGGGTGGCAAGGCGCAGAAGATCGCGAATCTCCTTGGTTTCGGCTCCGTAGTTCGCCATGGCGCGATCGAGCAGGATAATGTTCGCGGCAGTCTGCTGGATCTCGCTCCTCATGTTGTTGAAGGAATTGGTCGCGAATCCGATCAGCAGCCCGAGGATCAGGGCCGCCAGCGTCGCAACCATGCCCATGCCCAATTTCACGGTGTCCTTCGAGTCATCGCTCAAATGATCTTTCGGCAGGATGTCGTGGAGGAACAAGCCGACCAGCGTGGCCCCAACGACGCACGCGAACGCGATGGAGGATATGCCGAGTGGCGTCACGCTTTGCCCTTCCCGTCGAGATCGCGAGGCCCGGCCAGAATCGCTGTCACTGCGTGTACTCGCCCCGACCTTTCGGGTACTGCGCCTCCCATTCGCGACCATTGAACGAAGTAACCGTCAACTCCTCGATCGTTTCAGAATCGATGCACCGTGCGTTCACGCTGATGCCATCCGGATGAGAACGCGGCACATAGAACGATTTGACGCCGCACACGGAACAAAACAGGTGCTTGGCCGTGTGAGTATTGAAACTGTAGGTCCTGAGCGTGTCGCTGCCGCTAAGCAGTTTAAATCGATCGGCGGGGACCACGAGGTGCAGGTAACCGGCCTTGCTGCAAATGGAGCAGTTGCATTCCGATACTCTCAGTCGCTTCGGTGCGATGACCTCAAATCGGACGCGACCACAGTGACAACCCCCGCTATGCGTGACCATTGGAGCTCCCCTCGGGATTGATCCATGTGTTGGACGTCATCTCAGCCCTCCGGCGAGCACGCAGTCTCGCACTCATCGCTCACTCGCCGCCAACCGCAGACCGAGAAAAACGAAAAGCGTGCCGCTGGCTCGACCAAGGTGAGTTAACGCGCGTGGATGCTCGACGAAGAATCCGCGAATATGCGAAGCGGCCACGGCCAGAAATAGACACCATAGAGTTCCCGTCGCAACAAACGTAAGACCCAGGCCGAGAAATGCCCCAACCTTGGCCGGACTATCCGAATCGATAAACTGCGGCAGAAGCGCCAGAAAGAACAGCGCGACTTTGGGGTTGAGAACGTTGGTCAGAACGCCCCGGCGAAAGGCCAATCCCGTGGGTATCGAAGCAGCGTGCTGCAATGGCGAAATGGGATCGGCCCGCGCGGTAAGAGCGCGAATGCCGAGGTAGATAAGGTATGCCGCACCTGCCAGTTTTACCGCGATGAATGCGGTTGCCGACGTCGCAAGAATGGCCGACAGACCGAGTGCTGCGGCGAGTGTATGCACGATACAGCCAGCGCTGATTCCCAAAGCGGACGCGAGACCTATGCGTCGACCATATGCGATGCTGGAGCCGAGAATGTAAAGCGTATCCTGCCCTGGCGCGAGATTCAAAAACACGCCCGTTGCAACGAACAGCCAATAATCGTGGATTCCCAGCATCGGTATTGAGGGCCACGTCCTAATTAAGCGGCTGGCCGGCTTTATCGCCGGTCGGCTTGAGCGCCTTGTCGGGCATATCTGACCTTAGAACGAGCGCCCGTCAACCGGCACTCTCTTGAGTGACGACAACTCTACACCCGCTAAGCAACGCACATTGATCGCTGCCGTTGCCGCCCCCGAACGGTCTACACCGGAGGCGAAAGGAGCGCAGCCGCAGTTCGGACAAAAATGATGCTTGATGACGTGCTTGTTGAAAGTGTAGGTGACTAGACCATCCTCCGAAGTGAGCAGATTGAACTGCGGACGTGGCACGAACCACAACAAATAACCCTTGCGGCTGCAATGTGAGCAATTGCACTCCATGGCTTGCTCCAAACTGCCCTCGACTTCGAAGGATATTTGGCCGCAGTGACAGCTACCTTTGTAGTTCATTTGCGTGCTCCTCCCGGTGCCGGGCAAGACGCTCATTCCAGATTGCGAATCAAGCGATAGATAGCAATTAGAATTCCGAATCCGACGTACATCCCCAACAACGCAACAAGCATGAGTTTCGCTACCCCGACGCTTATTATTTTCATGACCAACAGAAAAATAATCGTGCCAGCGAGACCTGCGAACGAAGCGGCGATGCCAGCGACAATTTTTAGCGTTCTATGTCTCGGCATAGGTTATGCGGCTCTCTCGATGACGCCTGAATAGATGGGCTGACCATGGCGCCAAACGAACGGCTAACCGGCGCCGAGCGGAAGGCGCGCCAGCGGCAGCGGGTTGAGCGCATGGTCAGCCACAACGCATGGGCTGGAATCGTGATCATCGGTTGAAGAAACGTGCCAAGGCCGTCGCCAGAGCAGAGCGCCTCTTGGGTAGCAATTCCGGCGGGAGACCGAAGTAGCGGCGATGAATATAGCACCAGCCCCAAGTCTCGCCGCGCTCGAAGGATGCAATCAGCGGATGACCGGTCGCGTTGAAATGCTGCAGCGCGTGCGCGTGGCCCGAATCCTCGCAGCATCCGACATGGCCGCAGGAGAGACATACGCGAAGCTCGTTCCATGGCGCGCCAAGCGCGAGGCATTCCTCGCAACCGCTCGTGCGAGGTGTTACCTGTCGAACCTCACTTACGTGTTCGCAACGTTCAGTCAGCGATACCATATCGGCGTCGATGGGCTAACGGACAGCCTGGGGGCTCGCCCTGAGGGGCCTGACCCAGCAACCAGCCGGCGGACAGCGCCGACGCTCGCCAGATTGATGCCGCATGGCCGTCAAGCCGGCTTGCGGACCTTCGTACCCCTCGATGATAACGAGATCGATGGTTGACACAGGCTGCCGAAATTCGATTGCTTGCTGGTATTCGGGCGACTTCCAGCAATCGATGGCCGCCTGATAGGTAGGAAACTCGATCACCGCATTGCGGGTGCGGCTCGTTCCCTCGGGATTCTCGAAGGGGCCGCCCCGCACCAAGAAGCGGGCGCCGTATTTCTTGAGGGGCTCGGCATTGGCCGCGATGTAGGACTTGTACTTCTCCTGATCTGTGATGTCGACGCGTACGATCCAGTATCTTTTTGGCATAGCTTTCTCCTGCTCCTCGTGATGCCACCAGATGAAGCCTAACGAGATTTCGGCGTTTGAGGTGGAGTGTGACCACGTGCCGCATTCTGCGCCGCAAGAGGCCGAGCGCTCGTACCGGCGTCAGGTTGATCGCATTTCAGACAGCTGGGGACCATAGACTCGGCGAGCGCGAACGGGCGCGGCGGCCAGCGCCCCTGCCAAGAGACGGCCACATCGCCTGCAGCGCCGCCGCCACCCTGGCGATAGTGAACGCGGACGAGTGCGCCCGTCGAGGGTTGCGCGCCATGCAGGCCGTCGCCGAAGCGGACGATGCCGGTCGTGGCGTCCAGAATATAGACTGAACTATCCGATGCGGCTGCCCGGAGGGCGTCAGCATTGGGGAGTCGGCGCCATCGTCGGCCGCCGACCGACACTGTGGCGCGCAAGACAGAGCGCTCCTGTAAATCGGTGGGGGATTGTGGGGACATTGGGCTTTCCGGTTCAGATTGTCAGCGTACAAGCAACGTGACGCAAGCTGCCTAATATTTGATTTTCGCGCTCATAGATTTGTTTACCTCTCCGCCAATAGCCAGCGCCAAAGATGCGAACAACGCTGTGTCGATAGGTGAATCGGACGGTAAGCCACTTTCAGCATTCGACAGTGACAACGTGCGCCTGAATCTTGCCGTCGACGGAACCCGGACCGAACCGTTGGGCGATCGCTTCGGCTGCGATGTCGGTTGCATCGTCAAACCGCGATTTGTCACGCGCCTCGATCTCGTTTCGTAGCGGTGTCCCCTGGCAGTATGCGATCGCGGGGATTCGCGGAGATGTCGCCTGACTGCGTGCCGCAACCGTATCGATATGGGGTGACGCAAGGAACCCGCCGTGTTTCAGATCTCGCTCAATGGTCGCGAAGTCGTAGTAGCCATGTGGCGTGCGGGCCATGAAGCGCGGCGGGTCCTTGGGGAAGAGAGATTCGAGCGCCTTCGTCACGGTGTCAGCGAATTCGTTCTCCTCGATCCGGTCCCACACGTTGAACATCAAAACGCCGCCTGACCTGAGGACTCGCCTTGCCTCCGAAAACGCCTTCGCCTTTTCGGGAAAGAACATGACTCCGAACTGGCACACCACGGCGTCAAACACTCCGCTTTCGAAGGGGAGTTGCATCGCGTCTGCCTGACGCCATTCCACGGGGCGCTGGGTCCCGACCTCGGACGCCAGGTCCAGCATCGGCTGATTCAGATCCGTGGCGACAATCGAGACGTTTTCCGGTAGCACGGACGCCAGCTTGCGGGTTACAACACCCGTGCCGGCGGCAATTTCCAATACGCGAGACGGCGATCGCGAAGCTACGCGATTCACCAAGTCCGCAGCATACGGCTTGAAGATCAGCGGAACCAGATACGTTTCATAAAGCTTCGGAATTGAGCCGGCGAAGACCTTGTCAGCATCGGGACCACTCACGGCATGCTCCTTCACGATCACGCTTGCAATCAATGGCGAGGCTACATAAACGGGTTGCGGCACTTCACCGGTTCGCGGCGTTGAAGTGCGGGTTCTCAATGATTCCAAATCTGTTGCCGAATGGGTCCGTCAGTGTCCCGACCTTGATTCCTTCGCCAACTGCGGTGACCGGCTCTAGCGGGGTTGCGCCAAGCTCGACCAGACGCGCATAGGCAGCCTCTGCGTTCTGCACTCCCCAGAGCGGTTGCGGGCCCGAGGTGCCTGGTGTGACTTCAGGCACAAGACCGAGCTCGAATCCGCCCACCGAGAACCGAACGTAGAACGGCTCATCGAAATATGGAGGTTGCATAAGCAGCTCGGAGTACCACTGCTTTGCCTTTTGTAGATCAGGTGCTGGATAGATCGCGGTGCGAAGGCCGAGAATCATGTTGCTCTCCGTCATGCTTAAAAGATGAAGACACATTCCGTCGCGTGAAAGCGGCCTGACGTTGAAATCAGCGCGCCGCCGAACAAGGGTCCGCTCGGTTGACTTGTCAGGCCACTCATCCCGCAACTTGTTTGCGCATGGCCACCGCCGCCGAAGAGCACTGGGTGGCGACAGCGGTGTAGCCAAGGCGTAGGTAGAACCCGACGGCGTTGAGACTGGACTCGAGGACAACGAAGTGATGACCCCGTTGCGCGATGTGGGTCTCGGCGAGCCTGACGAGTGCTGTGCCGACACCAAGGCGTGCGGCCGGGGGCGAGACGTAGAGGCCTTCGATGGAGTTGGCCGCTCGCTGAAGCCAGCCGAGGACCTGCAGGCCAAGCGCGGCAACCCGCACCTCATCC
>Ga0209118_1001619_pt1 | contig 10263 bp, 9 predicted proteins | sample BlaSpr_A8_Ref_M1_FD_187988 | JGI IMG/M metagenome (GOLD analysis project Ga0209118, IMG submission 187988) | Forest soil microbial communities from Thunder Bay, Ontario, Canada - Black Spruce, Ontario site 2_A8_Ref_M1 (SPAdes) (version 2) | ecosystem: Environmental > Terrestrial > Soil > Boreal...
ATGCCGATACAATGGCGGCATTTTGCCGAACCTTGATGTGAGCCATGTCCCCGTCCATCGTCCTCAAGCATTCAGCCGACGCTGACGTAGGCGCCGGCCGGCATGCATTGCGCCGGCTTGCCGAGCTGCTCGTGCTCCCGCGTGCGCCCAAACAGGAGCGCGAGCTTGCCCAGATCGTCGCCAGGCGCATCGTTCCCGAGGCGATCGATCGCCTCGCACGTGCAGGCGTTCCGCCGCGCCACCTCGATTTCATTATTCCACCGCGCACCCTGTCACATCGCAAGAACAAGGGCGAACGTCTGACGCCGGACGAGTCCGATCGCGCGATGCGCGTCGCACGGCTTCTTGCGTTGGCCGATGCCGTATTCGGCGACCACACCAAGGCGCTGGTCTGGCTTAACGCGCCGGCCGGCCTCTTTGCCGGCAAGAGTGGTTTCGAGCTGATGGTTTCCGAAGCAGGCGCCCGCCTGGTCGAGGAAGCGCTGTTGCGCATCGACGAAGGTTACTTCGCCTAGCGCGGTTCCGCGGCGCAAGAGTGTTGGCGTGAATATCTGGCGCATCAGCAATCATCGCGATCTGGCCGGCGCCGGCGGCTTGCGCGCGGGGGGCAGGTGGCATTCGCCGGGCCGGGCGATCATCTATTGCGCCGAGCATCCGGCGAGCGCCTTGCTGGAAATCCTCGCCCATCTCGATGTCGCCAACCTGGCGGCGCTGCCCGACGGCTATCAGCTGCTGGAGATCAACGTTCCCGACGCAGTGGACATCGAATCGCTGCCGACACACGCGCTGACGCTGAAATGGCAAAGCGACGACGCTTCGACGCAGGCGATCGGTGACCGATGGCTGGCGAGCCGATCCTCGGCGCTGCTGCGCGTCCCGAGCGCACTGGTCCCCAAGGTCTGGAATTATTTGATCAATCCCTCGCATCCTGCTGCGGCGCTACTCAAGATCACGACTGCCGTGCGCTACCCTTTCGACACCCGTTTGTTCAAGCTGGTCGGCGGCGGCGCCAAGCACCGTCCCGCGGCCCGCATGCGCCGACGTTAAGCTAATTCTTTAGCAACCGCTCCTCGACGAACGCAATCATTGCGTAGAACAGGAAGTCGGCGTTCACCTTGCGCGCGAAGCCATGGCCTTCGTTGTCCGCAAGCAAGTACCAAACCGGAACATGGTTCTTTCGAGCCGCGGCCACGATCTGTTCGGCTTCGGTGTAGCGCACGCGTGGATCGTTCAGACCGGCAACCACGAACAGGGGCGCTTTGATTTTCTGCGCATTGTTGACCGGCGAGATCCGGGTCAGGAACTCGCGCATGGCGGGGTCGCGCTCGTCCCCGTATTCGACACGGCGCAGGTCGCGCCGGTAGGTTTCGGTGTTTTCGAGGAACGTCACGAAGTTGGCGATGCCGACGACGTCGATCGCGCCGGCGATACGGTCCGGATAGTTGGTCGCCACGCCGAGCACCATGTAGCCCCCGTAGCTGCCGCCGAAGGCCACGATGCGATCGGCATCGAGATCAGGCTGGGCACGAACCCAGTCCAACAACGCCCCGATGTCCTTGACCGAATCCTCGCGCTTCATGCCGTTGTCGAGCGCGACGAAGGTCTTGCCGTGCCCGGTCGAGCCGCGCACGTTGGGCTCGATCACCGCGATGCCCAGCTCGTTGACGAAATAGTTCCAGCGAGCCAGGAAGCCCGGGCGGGCCTGCACTTCCGGCCCGCCATGGATCGAAACAATGACCGGCCGCTTGCCCGTGAATCGCGCCGGAGGACGGGTGATAAAGCCGCTGATGCTGCGCCCGTCGAAGCTTTTCCAGGTGACTGGCTCGGCGCTCTTGAAGGTCGAGGCGTCGAGGCCGGGAACCTTGGTTTCGGTCCACCGCTTGACGCCGTTCCTGGCCACATCGATCGTGTAGACGTCGCTCGGGCTCTGCGCACTTGCGACACTCACGGCAAGGTCGCGCGAATTCTGGTGCCAGACCGCGCCGTTCACCGTACCGACCGGAAGCGCCGGGCGCGTTAGAGCGCGCCTCGTCGCCGCGTCATAGAGCCGCAGCGAGCCGATGCCCCCTTCGTTGGCGATTACCGCGAGCGTGCGGCCGGTGGGCGAGATCGTCACGCCTTCGATGTCCCATTCGCCGCCCTCGCCGAAATATTGGAGCTTGCCGGTCCCGAGATCGAGATAGGCGAGCTTCATGAACTCGCCGTCGCGGTCGGTCGCCAAGAAGAGTCCCTTGCCGTCGCGCGAGAAATTGATATGGAAGGAGGCGATGGGCTGAGCGGGAGTTTCGCCTTCGGCGGGCAGTACCCGTCGCCGCTTCCCGCTGGCCAGATCCATGACCCACACGTAGGTTTCGTTGATCGACTTGGCTTCGACCAGGGCCAGGCGCTTGTCGTCGAACGAGAACGCAAAGTCGAACCAGCCGGTACCCGGCAAGCTTGCGACCTTGCGCGACTTCGACGGATCGAGCGGATTCAGTAAGGTCAGCTCGGTCGCCGGATTCTCGCGCTTGCCGGTCGCGTCGACATCGGTCGAGGTGAGAAGCAGGTGGTCGTGCGCGTGGTTCCAGCCGCCGGCATCGTGCTTGCGGCTTGGATCGGTCAACAAAACCGGGTCCGGAGCACGCGGGTCCAGCCGATAGATCTGTTGCTGTTCGTTACCGCCGGTATCGCGGGCGAAGATCAGCGAGTCCGGCTTCTTGGCGAGGAAGGTTCCGAAACGGACGGGCTCGGGGAATGCCGTCAGCTGTTTGGGCTCGACGCCCGGCGCGGCGACCAGATGCAGCTGAGTGACGCTGCCGGCGCGTCGCGCGACGATCAATTCGCGCTTTTGCGGATGCCAGGCCACCGCGCTTGTCGGCTTGAACTCGGTATACGGTGCGACCTTCGCTGCCAGCGCCGCCGGGATCGGCGGAATGCCCTCGGCCTTGAGATTGGCATTCGGCGCGACAACATCGTCGGCGAGCGCGAGCGTCGCCGAGGCGAGTGCCGCGATCAGTAGAACGGCGAAGGGGAAGCGAATCATCCGCCAGGGACGGGTACGGGCCCGCGGCTGCTAAAATGCAACATTCTAGCGGACCTGCCTGTCCGCACCGATCCAACCCGCTTGCTGCCGATGCGACCCGTCGCGATCTTCCGCTTTTCTCCGACCGAAGGCCCCGGCCATTTCGGCGAATGGCTGGACGCGCACGGCATCCCGCAGAGGCTGTTCGCGCTCGATCGCGGCGAATTGGTACCGGCCGAGGCGCGCGCCTTCGCCGGCATCGGCATGATGGGCGGGCCGATGAGCGCCAACGACGATCTGCCGTGGAATGCGCCGCTGCTCGGCCTCGTTCGCGATGCGGTCTCCGCCGACGTGCCGGTGATCGGCCATTGTCTGGGCGGTCAGCTGCTCGCGAAGTCGCTGGGGGCGAAGGTCGTGCGCACCGCGACACCGGAAATTGGCTGGGGCGAGGTTGACGTGATTGATGCCGCTCTCAATCCGTGGTTCGGTCGTCGCGACCGGTTCCTGACTTTCCAGTGGCATTACGACACGTTCGGACTGCCTCAGGGCGCCACGCGCGTTCTGACCAACGCTTTCAATCCCGAGCAGGCGTTTGCGCTCGGCAGGCATGTCGGCTTCCAATGCCACATCGAGATGACGCGCGAGATGGTCGAGAACTGGTCCGCGAGCGGCGGCGACGAGCTGCCGCCGCAGTCGACGGGCGCGGTACAGAGCAAGGCTGACATCTTCAAGGACGTCGACGCGCGACTTGCCGCGCTCTCACGCGTCGCAGACGATGTCTATGACCAATGGGCGAGAGGACTGGCGCATTGATGCACGCGATCCGTCCGCTTCCTGAGCAGCTTGTCAATCAGATCGCCGCCGGCGAGGTGGTGGAGCGTCCCGCGGCCGCGCTCAAGGAGTTGCTCGAGAACAGTCTCGATGCTGGTGCGACACAGGTCGACATCGATCTTGCCGGAGGTGGCGTCAAGCTCATCCGCGTCGCCGACGATGGGCTGGGGATCGATCGCGAGGACCTGGTGTTCGCGGTCGCGCGCCACGCGACATCCAAAATTTCAAGCGCAAGCGATCTCGAGGCGATCGGCACGCTCGGCTTTCGCGGTGAGGCACTGGCCAGCATCGCGGCGGTGTCGCGGCTTGCGCTAACGTCGCGTTCGCGCGCCAAGCCGCACGCGTGGCGCATCGAGGTCGACGGTGGTGAAGTGGGCGCGCCGCAACCCGCGGCGCTAGCCAGCGGCACCACGGTGACGGTGCAGGAGCTCTACTTCAACACTCCGGCGCGGCGAAAATTCCTGCGCACCGACGCGACCGAGTTCGGACATTGCGAAGAAGCCTTCAGGCGGATCGCACTTTCGCATCCGGACACCGGATTTACGATGCAGCACAACGCGAGTGTGCGCTACCGCCTGCTCGCGCAAGGCAGACGGGCGCGCGTCGACGCGTTGCTCGGAGACGAATTCGCGGCGCAGGCAGCGTATGTCGACGAGCACGGCCCGGGACTTTCGCTCGCGGGATGGGTGGTGCGACCGGCGTACGCCACCAGCGCCCGCGACGCGCAGTACCTGTTCGTCAACGGCCGCTTCGTACGCGACCGTGTGCTTGCACATGCATTGCGCGAAGCGTATCGCGACGTGCTGCATCACGAACGGCAGCCGGCTTATGCGCTATGGCTGACGATCGAGCCGCGCATCGTCGACGTCAACGTCCATCCGGCGAAGGCCGAGGTTCGATTCAGGGATAGCGGCGCGGTGCATCAGTTCGTGCGGCATGCCGTAGAGAAGAGTCTCGCCTCGACGGCGGCGGAGCAGCCGGCGGTTTCGGCATCGGAGCGCCTGGGCGTCGCCGCGGCCAAGGTGCCGCCTATCGCATCGACGCCGGCGTGGGCGTCGCGTCCGACCAGCTCGCAGGGGTCGATGGCCTTTGGTGCCGCCGAGCCGGCGAGCTTTTACGCTAGGTTGTTCGGGGACCGGGTGCCGCTGCTAGGTCGAACTGAGCGACCCGAGCGACCCGATGGATCCGACGGACCCGACCTGCCCAACACCGGTGAACATCCACTCGGCTTCGCTCTGGCGCAGTTGCACGGAATCTTCGTGCTCGCCCAAAACAGCGACGGGCTGGTGCTGGTCGACATGCACGCCGCACACGAACGCATCCTCTACGAGCGCCTCAAGACCGCGCTCGACCGCTCGCTGCCGATGCAGCCGCTACTGGTGCCGGTGACGTTTGCGGCGGACCCGCTCGACGTCGCGACCGCCGACGAAGACGCGGAGGTCCTGTCGGCGCTCGGCTTCGCGATGTCGGTGCTTGGGCCCTCGACCCTGGCGGTGCGCGGCGTGCCGGCCTTGCTGGTCGACGCCGATGCCGTTGCGCTCGCTCGCGCAGTGCTCGCCGACGTGCGCGAATATGGAGCTAGCCGCGTATTGACGGCGCAGCGGGACGAGCTTCTGTCGACGATGGCCTGTCATGGAGCGGTGCGCGCGAATCGCAGCTTGACGGTGCCGGAGATGAACGCGCTGCTCCGCGAAATGGAAGCGACCGAGCGCGCCGGGCAATGCAATCACGGCCGACCGACGTGGTACCAATTATCCTTAGGTGATCTCGACCGGCTTTTCATGCGCGGGCGGTAGCGGCGCTGTGCGATCGCATGCGCAGCGGCTGCCTTGCGTCGCCGCATCAACGTCGGTGAATACGTTTTGCCTGCCGTGACACCCGCCATTCTGCTCATGGGTCCCACCGCGTCGGGCAAGAGCGCGATCGCGCTCGAGCTGGCTCAACTCCTTCCGGTCGAGATCGTCAGCGTCGATTCGGCGCAGGTCTATCGCGGCATGGATATCGGCACCGCCAAGCCCGATGCGGCGGCGCGTGCGCGCGTCGCCCATCACCTTGTCGATTTGATCGATCCCGACCAGTCGTATTCGGCGGCGCGCTTTCGCGTCGATGCGCTGGCCGCGATCGCGGGGATTCGCAGCCGCGGCCGCATTCCATTGCTGGTCGGCGGGACGATGCTCTACTTCAAGGCGCTGCGTGAGGGCCTGTCGCGTTTGCCGCAAGCCGATGCGCGGCTACGCAAGGAGCTCGACGAGCGCGCGGCCGCCGCGGGCTGGCCCGCGCTCCATGCCGAGCTCGCACGTGTCGACCCCGCGACGGCGGCGCGGCTTTCGACGACCGACAGCCAGCGCATTCAGCGTGCGCTCGAGGTGTTTCACATTTCCGGGACGCCGTTGTCGGCGCTGCAAGGCGCTCGCCGGTCGGACGGCGCGCCCGATTTCGTGGCGATCGCGCTGGTGCCGTCCGACCGTGCCGAATTGCATCGCCGGATCGCCGATCGCTTCGATGCCATGCTCGCGACAGGACTGGTCGAGGAGGTGCGAACGTTGAGGCAGCGCTTTTCGCTGACCGCGTCGATGCCTTCGATGCGCTGCGTCGGTTATCGCCAAATCTGGGATGTCCTCGAAGGTGCGCAAGCGCCGGGCGATTTGCGTGAGCGCGGCATCGCCGCCACGCGCCAGCTCGCCAAGCGGCAACTGACCTGGCTGCGCTCGATGCAAGCGCAGACGCTCGATTGCCTCGCCCCCGGGCTGCCGCGCAAAATCGCCGAGCTTGTCGATGCGCACCTGTCCACGTCTAGTTAGACGACGCATTGCTGCCGTGCAATAATTCATCTTTTAGCGCGCCCGTTGCCGGCCCTGCCATGAACGCCCGCACGCTCTACGACAAGCTCTGGGATAGCCACGTCGTCCGTTCCGAAAGCGACGGCACGGCGCTGTTGTACATCGATCGCCATCTCGTCCACGAAGTGACCAGTCCGCAGGCGTTCGAGGGACTGAAGCTCGCCGGCCGCAAGCCCTGGCGCGTGGGTTCGATTGTCGCGACTGCCGACCACAACACGCCGACAACGCATTGGGATCTCGGCATTACCGATCCGACCTCGCGCACGCAGGTCGACGCGCTCGACGCCAACATGCTCAAGTATGGCGCCAAGGCCTATTTTCCGTTCCGCGACAAGCGACAGGGCATCGTGCATGTGATCGGCCCCGAAACGGGCGCGACGCTTCCCGGAATGACCGTGGTCTGCGGCGACTCGCACACCAGCACGCACGGCGCATTCGGCTGCCTCGCGTTCGGCATCGGCACCTCCGAAGTCGAGCACGTGCTCGCCACCCAGTGCCTGCTCACCAAGAAAGCGAAGTCCATGCGCGTGAACGTCGAGGGTACGCTGCCCTTCGGCTGCACCGCGAAGGACATCGCGTTGGCGATCATCGGCAAGATCGGGACCGCCGGCGGCACCGGCCATGCGATCGAGTTCGACGGCTCGGCGGTTCGCGCGCTGTCGATGGAAGGCCGGATGACTTTGTGCAACATGGCCATCGAAGCGGGCGCCAGGGCCGGTATGGTGGGTGTGGACGAGACGACGATCGACTATCTGAAGGGGCGCACGTTCGCGCCCAAGGGCGAGCTGTGGGAGCGCGCGGTCGCGCATTGGCGGACGCTGCGCTCCGATCCGGAGGCGAAGTTCGATCGCGCAGTGACGCTCGATGCGGCGACCATCGCGCCGCAGGTCACCTGGGGAACATCGCCCGAAATGGTGACCACCATCGACGGCCGGGTACCCGATCCCGACAAGGAAAAAGACCCGCAGCGCCGCGAAGGTATCGAGCGTGCGCTCGTCTATATGGGCCTCACACCGAACACTGCGATCAGCGACATTCGCATCGACAAGGTGTTCATCGGCTCGTGCACCAATTCGCGCATCGAGGATTTGCGCGCCGCAGCGGCGGTGGTCAAGGGCCGTCGCAAAGCCGACAACGTGATGCTGGCGATGGTCGTTCCCGGCTCGGGGCCGGTGAAGGCGCAGGCCGAGCGCGAAGGCCTCGATCGCATTTTCACCGCCGCCGGTTTCGAGTGGCGCGAGCCCGGATGCTCGATGTGCCTGGCGATGAACGACGACCGGCTCGAGCCCGGCGAGCGTTGCGCGTCGACGTCGAACCGCAACTTCGAAGGGCGCCAGGGCACCGGCGGACGCACGCATCTGGTCAGTCCGGCCATGGCGGCGGCGGCGGGCATCGCCGGCCATTTCGTCGACGTCCGTCGTCTGGGCTAGCGCCGACCATGCAACCGTTTTCCGTCCTGACTGGCCTGGTGGCGCCACTCGACCGCGCCAACGTCGATACCGATGCCATCATCCCGAAGCAATTCCTGAAATCGGTCAATCGCTCGGGCTTCGGTCCCAACCTGTTCGACGCCTGGCGCTATCTCGATCCAGGCGAGCCGGGGACGGACATGTCACGCCGACGTCCGAACCCGGACTTTGCGCTCAACGAGCCGCGCTACCAGGGCGCGCAGATTCTGCTTGTTCGCCGCAACTTTGGCTGCGGGAGCTCGCGCGAGCATGCGCCTTGGGCGCTCGGCGACTACGGATTCCGCGCCATCATCGCTCCGTCGTTTGCCGACATCTTTTTCAATAATTGCTTCAAGAACGGCCTGCTGCCGATCGTGCTGCCGGAGGCCGATGTCGAGCGCCTGTTTCACGACGCCGCAGCGTTCCCGGGATTCAAGCTCACCATCGACCTCGAACGGCAGACTGTCGCGACCACCGACGGCGGCACGGTATTCCGGTTCGACGTCGACGCGTTTCGCAAGCACTGCCTGTTGAACGGACTCGACGACATCGCGCTCACGCTCACTCACGCCGACGAGATTCGCGCGTTCGAGGCGAAGCGCAAAGCCGAGCAACCGTGGCTCTTCTGAGCGGACAGCGGCAGAACAGTCACCGAGACACAGAAGAAACCAAGGCTTCGACTGTTCTCCGTGGCGATCTGCCGCGCGCTTGTCAGGCGCGACAATGAAAGTCGCCATGCTTCCGGGCGATGGCATCGGCACCGAGATCGTCGCCGAAGCGGCCAAGGTGCTCGAGCGCCTGCGGCGCGATGGCCTGCCGATCGAAACCGAGACTGCGCCCATCGGCGGAGCGGGCTACGACGCGGCGGGACAACCGCTTCCCGAGCCGACGCTCGCCATCGCGCAGCGCGCTGACGCGGTCGTGCTGGGGGCCGTTGGCGGACCGAAGTATGAATCCCTGCCGCGGCACTTGCGACCGGAACAGGGATTGCTCTCCATCCGCAAGGCGCTCGGCTTGTTCGCCAATCTGCGGCCGGCGCTGCTCTACCCGGAGCTTGCCGCTTCTTCTTCGCTCAAGCCCGAGGTGGTATCGGGGCTGGATATCATGATCGTGCGCGAGCTCACCGGCGATATCTACTTCGGCACGCCGCGAGGCCGTCGCGTCAACGCAGCCGGCGACGCGGAAGGCTTCGACACCATGCTCTACAGCGAGCCGGAGATCCGGCGCATCGCGCGCTTCGGCTTCGAGGTCGCGCGCAAGCGCAAGCGCAGGCTGTGCTCGGTCGACAAGGCCAACGTGCTCGACACGTCGATTCTCTGGCGCGAGGTGGTCGGCTCGGTCGCGACGGACTACGCCGACGTCGAGCTATCGCACATGTACGTCGATAACGCGGCCATGCAGCTCGTGCGTAAACCCAGGCAATTCGACGTGATCGTGACCGGCAACATGTTCGGCGACATTCTTTCGGACGAGGCTTCGATGCTGGCGGGGTCGATCGGGATGCTGCCCTCGGCGTCGCTCGACGCCAACAACAAGGGGCTCTACGAGCCGATTCACGGTTCGGCGCCCGACATCGCCGGTCAAGACAAAGCGAATCCGCTGGCGACGATCCTGTCGCTGGCGATGATGTTCCGATACACCTTCGGCCGTGCCGACGTCTCCGACCGCATCGAGGCTGCGGTGCGCAAGGTCCTGGCGCAGGGCAAGCGCACGGGTGACATCGCGCTGCCCGGCGAGCAGATCACCGGCACGCGCGAGATGGGCGACGCGGTCGTGGCGGCGCTGTGATAATTACAGACGACCGAAGCAGGGCCCACGGCACGGTCGAAAAGATGAGTCGCATATGAGGAATGGCAAGATGATGCGGGTAGGTTTTGTCGGATGGCGCGGCATGGTCGGATCGGTGCTGATTCAGCGCATGCTCGAGGAAAACGACTTCGAGCACCTTGATCCGGTGTTTTTCTCGACGTCGAGCGCTGGCGGTAGCGGCCCTTCGATCGGCAGGGCCACCGGCGCGCTGCGAAACGCGCACGACGTGAAAGCTTTCGATGGCCTTGACGCGATCGTGACCTGCCAGGGCGGAGAGTGGACTAAGCCGATGTACAGCACGCTCCGCAGCGGCGGCTGGCACGGCTATTGGATC
>Ga0209118_1001620_pt1 | contig 10248 bp, 6 predicted proteins | sample BlaSpr_A8_Ref_M1_FD_187988 | JGI IMG/M metagenome (GOLD analysis project Ga0209118, IMG submission 187988) | Forest soil microbial communities from Thunder Bay, Ontario, Canada - Black Spruce, Ontario site 2_A8_Ref_M1 (SPAdes) (version 2) | ecosystem: Environmental > Terrestrial > Soil > Boreal...
CTCCCCCGCCGATGGCTCTCTTCGGCTCAAGGAGCGCCCTGGCAACTTCTTGCCCTATAATAAGGCCGCCCATCGCAGGTGAAACAACCGCGTCGATCGTGGCGTTCGAGAATAGAGCGGCAAGCGCTTGGCCAAGCTTTTCTGCGAAGCGCGGATACTGCAAGACGAGCGCACATTGAACATAGGTACCGCTATGGAGCCCGCTGGACAGCTCAAAATGGCCATGGCGGATGGCTCCCGCGGCTTCGAACATTTTAAGCAACTCTTCGCGCTTCAGCATTCGGCTCAGCTAACCGCTGGCGCCTCCTAACCGTCGAAACGTCAGCAGCCTAGCCGCCGTCTCATGCGTTGTCAAGGAAGAGCGCCGCTGCTAAACTCTTTTTTCGTCGGGATGGCGCAGCGCAGCCCACGATACCGCCTTTGCCTCGTCTCAGGCGGGGTTGGCGGAAGAACGGTCCTATTTCGGGTGGAACCGCAAAACGGCCAACTTACTGAAACAAATTCCATTCTCCGAACGTTTTACAGAGTTGAGTCCATATGAATTTAGTCCCTTAGGGGACAGAATCTCGAGGTGAGGAGCACTATGAAGACGCTGTTTGCTCGACCGCTGTTGGCCGCTGTGCTGGCCGGAACGCTCGTGGCGGGGCCCATTTCCCCAGCCTTTGGGCAGGACGCACCGCAAAATCCACAAGCTGCACCCGCCAAGACGGCGACGCCGATCGTGCCGGTTTCCCTCGGCTCGGCGAAATACAACTACAGCCACGCGCCTCGGCACTTCCCAAACCTTATTGCTCCTTACCAACCCATTCGCGTCGAACAGCCCGGCCTCACTAATTCGCCGCGCATCGATCAACTGATTCACGACGGAAAGCTCGAATTGGGTCTCCAGGACGCGGTGGAACTGGCTCTTGAAAACAGCATGGACATCGTCGTCCAGCGTTATAACCCCTGGTTTGCCGACACAGGCATCCTGAAAGCGAGTGCAGGCGGCTTTGGCGGCGTGACTCCCGGCGCGGTGTTTGGCGGCTCGACGTCCAACAACCCGCTTCTGAACTACGATCCCGTCATCACCACGACCCTCTCGATCGACGACCGCAACTTCCCGGTCAACAACCCGCTGACTTCCGGCACGGGAACAGGACTTTCCGCGCTCGCAAGACTGACCGTGCACACCTCCACGTTCAACACGCAATACGCCCAGGGATTCCACACCGGTACGACGTTCTTCACCACCTGGGACAACACCCGGAATTCGTCCACTTCAGCTGCCAACCTTTTTAACCCCTCTGTGACTTCTTCGATCTTCGCCGGCTTCCAGCAGCAGTTGCTGAACGGTTTCGGCCGCTCCGTTAATACGCGCAACATCCGCATCGCGAAAAACAATCGCAAGATCGCGGACTGGGCCTTTACGCAACAGGCCATCACCACCGTAACGAACACCATCACCGCTTATTGGGAGCTCGTCTTTTCCCGGGAAAACGTGAAAGTCCAGGCGCAAGCGGTGACCGTGGCTGAGAAACTCTATAATGACAACAAAAAGCAATTGGAAATCGGAACGATGGCGCCGCTCGACGTGACGCGGGCGGAATCCGAGTTGGCCACCAACCGGCAGAATCTGATCGTGGCGCAGACCCTGCAACTTCAGAATCAGCAGGTCCTGAAGAACGCTATCAGCAAGAATCCGCTCGCCCCCAATTTTGTCAACGTAGAGATCATTCCATCGGATCTGCCGTTACGGCCGGAAGCCGTTGAAGCTGCTTCGTTTGAAGAAGCCGTGAGAGAAGCTTTCGCGAAGAGACCGGAACTGCAGGAAGAGGCGCTCAATCTGCAAAACGGAGAGATCGACATCAAGGCCACGCGCAACGCGCTGCTACCCACGGCAACACTCACCGCGCAATATGGATCCACGGGGCTCGCCGGCAACCAATCGATTTTCGGGCCTCCAACTACCACCTCGACCGGCATCCCGATCGTCGACAGCACCGGCACCCCGGTCGCTCCAAACGAATTCCTTGGCACGCAAAAGTCTTCCGTGATCGGGGTCTCCAAGGCCGGCTTCGGAGACGCCATGAGCACGGTCTTCCACAATAATTTCCCGGATTACCAGGTAGCATTGAATGTACAGATCCCCCTCCGCAACCGCTCCGCGCAGGCCGACAACCAGCGTGCCATCCTCACGCAGCGGCAGCTTGAAGCAGCATTGCAGCAGCTAAAGAACGCCGCGCTGCTCGACGTCCACAATACCTACATCGCGCTCACGCAGGACCGTGCCCAGGTTGAGGCCGCCAGCAAGGCGCGCGAACTGCAGCAACAGACATTTAATGCCGAGCAGAAAAAGTATCAGCTGGGCGCATCGACGGTATACCTGGTCATTCAGACGCAACGCGACCTCATCGCGGCTCAGGGCACGGAACTGCGCGCGCTGGCCAATCTCGTCGAAGCCAAAGCCAACTACGAGCGCGCCGTTGGGCGCACCCTCGAAGTCAACCGCGTCACTATCGCCGACGCCAAGACCGGCGAAGCAGCTCGCGAGACGCTCATCCCCGGTACTTTGCACGGACAAGTGGTGGGCACGGAGAAGCTTTTCTCCAACTCCGGCCAGAAATAACGAAACGCGTTTCTTCTCGAAGCCGGCCCGGACGATTGCACGCGGGCCGGCCTTTGCTTTTCCGAACCGGGACCGGCCTTTCCCACCTCATAAGATTTTCATCCCGTGCGGCCCGTGTTCTCTTTCCTGCAAAGCGGGCACCCCGCCCTTGCCCCTCCTGAGCCTTTCGAATAGCATTGAACTTTGCAGCATTTCGAGAAGAAGTTTCGAACGATTGTTTGAACACCTCCCCGGGAGTGACCGCGTATGAATGAACCATCCAAGGGAACGACCGAAACTGCACCCCCGGCCGAAACTTCTCCCGCAGATCGCCAGCCCTCCCCCAAGGAACTAGCCTGGGAAAAGAACACGCTTCAGCCGACACTAGAGAAAAGTACCGAGAGACAACCGGAATTCACGACCATTTCCGGGTATCCGATTCGCAGACTGTATACCCAGGCGGATCTCCCGAACTGGGACGCCGAACGCGATCTGGGCTTCCCCGCCGAGCCTCCTTATGCGCGCGGGATTCATTCCACGATGTATCGTGGGCGTCTCTGGACCATGCGCCAGTTCGCGGGATTCGGCGCCGCCGAAGATACCAACCAGCGCTTTCGCTATCTGCTCGCGCAGGGACAGACCGGCCTCTCGACAGCTTTCGACTTGCCCACGTTGATGGGTTACGACTCCGACCACGCGCTCTCCGAGGGCGAAGTCGGCAAATGCGGCGTGGCCATCAGTTCGCTGGCGGACATGGAAGTCCTCTTCGACAAAATTCCCCTGGCGAATGTAACCACCTCGATGACCATCAATTCTCCCGCTGCGGTCATCTGGGCCATGTATCTCGCCGTGGCGGAAAAGCAGGGCGCGGACTGGAAGAAACTTTCGGGAACGCTGCAGAACGACATCCTCAAGGAATACATCGCGCAAAAGGAATATATCTACCCGCCGGAACCCTCGATGCGGCTGGTTATCGACACGTTCGAATTCGGCGTTAAGAATACTCCCAAATTCAACCCCATTTCCATCAGCGGCTATCACATCCGCGAGGCAGGCTCGACCGCGATTCAGGAATTGGCGTTCACGCTGCGCGACGGTCTCGAATATGTCGAATGGGGCATGCGCCGCGGGCTCGACGTGGACGAATTCGTGCCGCAGCTTTCCTTCTTTTTCAACGCACACAACGATTTCTTCGAAGAGATCGCCAAGTACCGCGCGGCCCGGCGCATCTGGCACAAGGCCATGGTCGAGCGCTACAAGTCGAAGAATCCGCGGTCGTGGGCGCTGCGCTTCCACACACAAACAGCGGGATGCTCGCTGACCGCGCAGCAGCCCTATAACAATGTGGTGCGCACGGCTATTCAAGCGCTCGCTGCCCTCCTCGGCGGAACACAATCGCTGCACACCAATTCCCTGGACGAAGCCTGGGCCCTGCCCACGGAGTTTGCCGCCACCATCGCGCTGCGTACTCAGCAGATCATCGCCCACGAGACCGGCGTCACCAATACTGTCGACCCTCTGGGCGGCTCCTACTTTGTCGAAACCCTCACCAACGAGGTCGAGCGCGGCGCCTGGGAATACATTGAGAGAATCGACGCCATGGGCGGAATGGTCGCGGCCATTGAGCGAAGCTATCCGCAGCGGGAAATCGCCGAAGCCTCATACCGCTACCAGGTGGCCGTGGACAAGAAAGAAAAGATCATCGTAGGCGTGAATGATTTCGTGTCGGAAGAAAAACCGCTGGACACTCTGCGGATTGACGAGACCGTGGCCCATCGCCAGGCCGGGCGCTTAATCAAGCTTCGCGCCGAGCGCTCCAAGGACGAAGTGGCGCGACGGCTCCAGGCCCTGCGCACTGCCGCCAAAGGCAAAGACAATCTTATGCCCTTCATCTTTGATGCCGTGAAATCTTACGCCACGCTCGGCGAAATCTGCGACGCCCTGCGCGACGTCTTCGGCACCTACGAAGAAGTCGCCATCACTTGATTAACCGATGGACATGCAATTCGACCTTATGGTCTTTTCTCCTCTGCGTCCTTTGCGTCTCAGCGTTAACTTTGTTCTGTATTTCTCGGTTCGCGTCGATGAAAGATAGCGACCTCACCCACGCAGTCATAGGCGCCGCCATTGAGATACACCGCAATCTTGGTCCTGGCTTGCTGGAGGCTGTCTACGAGGAATGCTTGGCTCGCGAGCTAACCTTGTCAGACATTTCTTTTGAGCGTCAGAAGCCAATACCACTCGTCTACAAGGACCTGAAACTGGAATGCGGGATCGTCTCCATTTTTTCGTGGCTCGTCGTGTTGTCGTCGAGATTAAGTCGAGATTAAGTCGATCGAGGCCTTGGCACCGATTCATGAGTCTGTAATGCTCACTTACTTGCGTTTATCGGGATGCTCGCTCGGTCTGCTGATCAATTTTCACGTGCCGGTGTTGCAGGATGGCATACGCCGGTACGTATGGCATTATGAAGAAAAGGATAACGCAAACACGCTGAGCAACGCAGAGGAACGCTGAGAGACAGAGAGAATGCCTGAGAAGAAAATACGAGTGCTGATTGCCAAGCCGGGGCTGGATGGCCACGACCGCGGCGCGAAAATAATCGCTCGCGCGCTGCGCGACGCCGGGATGGAAGTCATCTACACCGGCTTGCGTCAGACACCCGAGATGATCGCCTCCGCAGCGGTGCAGGAAGACGTCGACGTCATCGGCCTCTCGATCCTCTCCGGCGCCCACAACACCATCTGCCCTCAACTGATGAACTTGCTCCGCGAAAAAGGCATGGACGACGTAACCGTCCTCGTCGGCGGAATCATCCCGGGAGCGGACATCCCCGCCCTGAAGCAATCCGGAATCGCGGAAATTTTTCTTCCAGGCACTTCCACGCAGGCCATCGTGGATTTCATCCACAAACAGGTTGCGCACAAATAGCAGTGTCAATCCCACTTCAAAGGTAACGAACCCTAAATCTCTCTTTCGAACTTAACGCGCGTATACAGCACCCGAAAATCCTTCCGCATGATGTTTCGCTGAGAAGTGCTGCCCGGCTGCGCGAGGCTTACGGCCAGGTCGCAGCTCGCCGCAGCGGCGCGAGAGAGACGTGCATGCAAGAGCGCAGTCTGCACCCCGCGGTTGCGGAAGGCCACAAGCGTGCTCGCTCCAAAAAGGCCGGCCACACTGTTGCGGATCGCCAGCGTAGCACCCCCGACGACTTTCCCATCCAGGCGCGCGAGATAACATTCCGCGCTGGGCCCCAGGCCGAACATTTTCATCACTTCGAGAATTTCCTGGATCACTGGATAATTTTCCGCGAATCCCTGCGCCACCGTCAGCGTCCACAAATCGATTTGATCTTGGCCCACGGTTTCGATGGTCATACCCGGAGGCGGATCGGGCCAGCTTTTCACGCCATTGGTTGCATCAAGTGGAAGCGCCATCACGTTGGAAAATTCCGTAACGCGATACCCGCGCTTGCCAAAGTGCTCGATCAAGGAGTGATCCGCCAACGGACACGTCTCCACACGCACCGGTTCGCCGCGGCTGCCGTAAAAATGTTCCAACTGGTCGAATTCCTCCTCGCTCACCGGGCCATCAAGCCCCAAACCAACCGCCTGCGTGACGGGCGACTTGGGACCACAATAAATCGCAAAACCACCGGCAATCCGTTCCACCGCCGCTCCGCTGGCCGGCCGAAGCCTGTTGAGCGTTTCCGCGCTTTCCACGGCTGCCTGCGCTTCCGCCAGTTCGATGCGCCGCGCTAAATCAAGGTTCAGTTGGAGAGGCTTCTTCGTCATCGACCTCGTTGTCCTCGCAATATTCGGCCCGGAAACTCACTGCACGATCTTTCCCTCGGCATCGCGAATCTCGACCTTGCCCAGATTCAGCTTCCGGAGTTCGGCTTCGATTTTGGAGCGGTCGCCAACAGCCAGAACGATCATCTTTTCCGGGAAAATGTATTTTTGCGCCATTGCCTGCGCCTGCTCAATGGTTACTGTGTTTATTCGATCCGGCAAAGCCGAATAGTAATCGAGCGGCAGACCGTAAGTAAAAAGTTCGGCGAAGCTTGCCGCCGCATCCGTGCCCCTTTCGAACCGGCCCGGAAGCGACCGGGCATTGGAATCCTTCGAAAGCAGCAGCTCCGCGGGACTCATCTGCGTGTCGCGCATGCGCCGCAGTTCGTTGAACACTTCAGAAGTCGCGGGAGCGGTAACGTCGGTTCGCACGTCGGAAAAGACGATGAATGCTCCCGGCTCGCGATGATAGTTGAAGAAGGATCCAGCGCCGTACGTGTACCCATGGGCCTCGCGCAGGTTCATGTTGATACGGCTCGAAAAAAGTCCGCCAAGGTCGGTATTCATCACTTCAATCGGAGCGTAGTCCGGTGTCGAGCGCGCCGGCCCGCGCGAGAAACAAAGCAGCGTCGTCTGCGGCGCTGCGGCCCGTTCCACGATAATCAGCCGCGCGTCCGTGGTCTCCGCCGACCCGATCGATGGCGCATTGGACTTGCCCTGCTTCCATTCTCCGAATGCCTTTTCGAGGAGCGGCTTCAAAGCCGCCAGCTTGATGTTGCCGGTCACGACTAGCGCCGCATCGTTCGGAAAATACTTCTGTTGCCAGAAGTGCACCAGATCGTCGCGTGTAATGGCTTTGATGGACTCTGCGGTCCCGCTTTCCGGATAACCGTAGGGGTGATGCGGACCATAGAGCGCCGCGGCGGCCACGCGAAAGGCTACGGTGTTTGGATCGTCTTTTTCCTGAACCAGGGCATCGAGCCGCTCAGAGCGCACCCGGTCAATCTCCGCTTGCGGAAAGCTCGGGTGCAGCGCGACGTCAGCGAGCAATTCCAGCGCATCGGGGAAATTTCTCGAGAGCGCTCGCGTCGTTAGCCCGGAACTGTCGGTGGACGCGCCCGAATTCAGCGTCGCGCCCAGATCGGCTGCGCGATCCGCGATCTGCAACGCGGACCGTGTTGTCGTTCCCTGCTGCAACATCCGCGCCGTCATGCCAGCAAGTCCCGGGCGGTCCACGGGATTCGCCCCGCTTCCCGCGCGCAGCACAAGGCTTGCCGCCACCAGCGGCAGGCCCGGCCTCTCGCTGAAAAGCACGGTCAATCCGTTCGCGAGTTTGAATTGCTCCGGAACCGGCAGATGCAGTGCGCTGGCGGCGGCCGGCTTGGGTTGCTCTTTTCGCCATTCCGCATCGGCGTTTACTGGCTCGCCATTATTCTTGGATGAGTCCTTCTGCTCCGCTTTCGGAGTCGCAACTTCCGCGCCTAAATCCTGCTTCCCCGGCACGCCGTAAACCACCGCGCGCTGATTTGTGTTTAGCTGTCCTTGAACAAAGGCTTGCACGGCTTCGGTGGAAGCATTTTCGTACCGCGCAATATCTGTCGCAAGAAAGTCCGGGGTACCGAGATAATGGTTGTAGCTGTTCAAGCGATCGGCCACGCCGCCGAATCCGCCAAGCGTTTCAAGCCCTGCAATGATTCTCGATTCGATCACGTTTCGCGCCCGCGTCAGCTCCGCGGCCGTGGGTCCTTCCTTGCGGAACGTCTCGAGCTCCGCGTTGATGGCCTTCTCCAGATCCTCGGCTTTCACGCCCGTCTTGGCGGTCGCCTGAATTTCAAACACGGAGCCGAGAATCAGCGATTGCTGATTGGCGGTGACGTCCTGGGCGATCTGCTTTTCATAGACGAGTTTCTTGTAAAGACGGCTGGACTTTCCTCCGCCAAGGATTGTGGCGGCGAGGTCCGCTTCGGCATCGCCCGGTTTGAAGATCGGCGACGTCAGCCACCCCATGTACACGCGTGGGAGCTGCACGTTGTCCTGAACGACGGTGCGGTGTTCAGCCGCAATCGGCGGCGTATGCGCTTTGATCCTGGGCACGTCTTCGCCGCGCTTCAGCGGGCCAAAATATTTTCCCACCAGTTCGCGCGCTCTTTCCGGATTGAAGTCCCCGACAATCGCCAGGCTCGCATTATTCGGCGCGTAATAAAGCTTGAAGAAATTTCGCACGTCCTCAAGTTTGGCGGACTGGATGTCTCCATGCGATCCAATCACGTCGCCATAATACGGATGCTCTTTCGGGAACAGTTGGTGAAACAATCCCTCTTCCACCACGCCATAGGGAGCGTTTTCGACGCTCTGGCGGCGCTCGTTTCGAACCACGTCCTGCTGATTCGAAAGGTTGGCCTGGTCCAATTTGTCCGGCAGATATCCCATGCGATCGGACTCCAGCCACAGGGCGAGTTCGAGCTGATTGGAAGGCAGCGTCTCGAAATAATTGGTTCGGTCGAAACCGGTCGTTCCGTTGATGTCCGACGCTCCGGCGGCTTCCAGGAAATGAAAATGTGCGCTACCGAACACATGCCGAGATCCCTCAAACATCATGTGTTCGAACAGGTGTGCGAAACCCGTGCGGCCCGGAAGTTCGTTCGCCGGGCCGACGTGATACCAAAGATTCACCGCCACCATCGGCAGCCGATGGTCTTCGGAAAGAATGACCTCCAGTCCGTTCTCGAGCTTGTACTTTTCGAATTTCAACTGGGGCACTTCGAGCGGCGCAGCTTTGACCACGACGGGCTTTGCAGGCGTTTTCGCCGGCGGCTGTGGCGGAGCCTGCGTTTGCGCCGCTGCCGAAATTGCAAGCGCCAGAAACGCCATCAAGCCAAACGTCAAAACACTCTTGGAGATATGCCTCATTCCGGTTTCCTTTCGAATTTGCAAAAATTGACCGTCAGCCAGCGGACCGCACTCGCAGATTTCCCCAAATACCCAACTGGTAGCTTACCTTGCTTCTGAATGAGTGCAAGTCTTTTGCGTTCTCGTTTGGCCCCGTGGAGCCGGGACCTCTACTATCTTCTTCATCAAGGCCCCGGAGACATCGGCCGTTCAATCTGCCTCATTGCCGGGAGAAGGAGTATTCACCGGACGGGTCGCGCTCCTTCAGAGCTTTAACCTGGCCGTTCTCCATCACAAACTCATAGATGGTGTCGGAGAACTGCGGACTCCTGAACTGGAGACCCTTGATCGGGATGAGTTTGAGCGGAGGTCCGCCCGGAAATACGAGAGAAAGTCCGTCCCCCCGCTGATAAAGTACCTGGAACTTGACGTGAGCTGGCGTCAGATAATCTCCCGCTAGCTTCTCGAGAAGTGCTGCATCCAGGGTTTCGGGCTTCCGTGTGAAAACCACTTCAGCCTCGTCCAAGGAAATCACCGCGTTATCAACGTCCCCCTGCGGATTGGTCCGAAAATTGACCGAGAACTTGCCGTACTGCTCGTCCTCGGGTGTATCGAAGCGGTCGTAATGGAAATGGCTCATCGGAAACTGGAACGCGTGAAAATTGAACTGAAGCTGGTTCTCCTTGAGACCGATCTTGAGAATGCCGTAGGCTGGATTTTCATACTCAGCCGCGTATTCGGGCAGCGCATGAGATGGCTTTGTGTTGGGAACGCGGTCGGCGCCGGCCTTCGCGCGTGCTTCCGTGCCGGCCTTCTTGCTTGCGAGTCGTTGCTCCAGCCGGCGCTTACTCCAGGGCGTTTGATCCAGGCCCAACAGCCGCTCGTACACGTTATAGCTGACGACGTTATACAAGGGAGCGCTGTGATCGCTGATCACCAAGACGATCACACCGATCTTGTCGTTGGGCAGGAAGGAAACCT
>Ga0209118_1001621_pt1 | contig 10242 bp, 7 predicted proteins | sample BlaSpr_A8_Ref_M1_FD_187988 | JGI IMG/M metagenome (GOLD analysis project Ga0209118, IMG submission 187988) | Forest soil microbial communities from Thunder Bay, Ontario, Canada - Black Spruce, Ontario site 2_A8_Ref_M1 (SPAdes) (version 2) | ecosystem: Environmental > Terrestrial > Soil > Boreal...
GTTCGTCCCGGGTCGATCGAAAAGCTGATTCCGTCGACCGCGGGGAATTCGCCGCCCTCGACCTGAAAGAACGTCCTGAGCGCGCGAACATCGAGCAACGCGCTCATTGCTCGCGATGCATCCGGGCGGCGTGAAAGGTGAGGATCTCCGCCTCGATCGAGGCGCGGTCGGTGACCCCCGTCGGCCTTGCACGGCCGGGAAGGCAGGCGACAAAGGGTTGATAGCGCTCGAGGCTCTTGACATAAAGCCGTTGCAATTCCTCGAGCGGCTCGGGATGATCATCGACTCGCAGGTCGAGGAAGGGATACGCCTCGGTGGTGCAGATCAGGAGCGCGACGGCCTGCTTGCCGCGCTTGTCGCCACCGGCGGCCTCGCCCGCAATCATCGCCGCTATCAAGCGCTCGGCGAAAGGAAGGTCGCGCGCAGCGTCGTAGACCTGGGCCGTGTCCTCGATTACCTGGGGCCCGGCGAGCATGTTCCCGGCAACCGAAAAACCGTCCCCCGCCAGTTGCCCGCTCCATTCCAGGCACTGGATACCGGTATGCGCGGCGACGTTGCCCTCGGCATCGACCAGGTGGAATTGGCGATGGTCGCGCCCTGCATCGTCGGCCAGGAGCGAGCGCACAACGTTGGTCGGCGCCAGGCCTTGCGACAATAACGCGAGCCCTCGCGGCCCATAAAGCGGGTTGAGCAGCGCCTGCGTCGACAGCGCTCCGACGCCGCTGTGTGCGTAAGGGCAGAGCGCCCCCACCGCAAAAAACCGGCTGGCGACGACCACGCCCAATGCGCCGCTCGGGTCACGCGCGACAATCGACCAGGTCATGTGCGGTTCTCGCGAGCGTAGCTAACACCCGGAAGTTGTGGACCGCGAACGCAACTCGCGCCGGACGGTTCAATCAAGACTGGCGAAGGCCAGGACCTCGGCCGGGTCATCGGCAAACGCATGGCCGAAGCTGACGTGGCCGCGCCCGCGCAGGATCATCTCCTCGCGGCGCAAGGTGATTTCGGCCTTGCCCTCGACCGTCACCCATGTGCCGTTGGAGCTGTGATCGATGAGCACGAACTTGTCGCGCCGCCGCTCGATATGCGCGTGCATGCGCGAGGCCTTGCGGTCGGCGATCACGACGTCGTTGGCGATATCGCGGCCCAGGGTCAGGCGCGATCGCGCCTCGCCGAGCTCGATTTCGCGCGCGCCGTGTGTCAGCTTGACCTTCGCCGGAGCAAGCGCGACGCGAGGCGACATGGAGGTGAGCTCCTCCTCGGACTGCACCCAGGTGAGCTCGAACATGGCGACGTCCTGCTCCTTGCCCCGGACGGTGTGGGAATCCTGGTCGCGAGTCCGCGCGCGCAGCGCCGGCGATAGCTCAGCGGCAGTCTGCGCCGAGGTGAATATCTGTCCGCCGGCTGCGAATGCCGTCAGGCGCGCGGCAACGTTGACCGCATCGCCGAACACGTCGGTTTCATCCTCGATGGTCGGTCCGGAATGAAACCCTATGTGCATCGCCACCGGGGTGTCGCGGCTGGTGCGCTGCTTGCATATGCGCAGCTGGATCTCGATGGCTGCCTGTGCGGCGCTATCGGCGGCGGGAAAGACGGCCAGGACTTCGTCGCCTATGGTCTTGACCACACGGCCGTCGAAATCCACGCAGACACGCTTCACGATTGCAAGGCAGCGGTCGATCGTGGCCAATGCATCCGAATTCCCGAGAAATTCGTAGAGTTTGGTGCTGCCTGAAATGTCCGCGAACAGGACGACGAGGTTGCGTGTAGTGGAGGCCATGCGGCAGTGATCGACCAAATCGCTACAGTATAAGGCAAGATCATGAACCGAGTTTCCGGGGCGGATTTGCACAGTATTCACGTTGACTTGACCCGGGGCGCAGCCTAGTATTCCTCGCTGTCTGCCGCGCTCTAACCGGCTTCGCCGTTTCCGATGATGAAAACTTCCTGGTTCGGGCTCGGTTGCCTGATATTTCTTGTCGCCGCGCCATGTCTTGGCGCCGACATCGGGATCGTCACGCTCGTCGACGGGAAGCCGAAGGTTCTGCGCGGGACGGCCTGGTTCATTCTGTCCGAGGGCGTCCGCGTCCGTGACGGCGACACCCTCGATGTTCCAGACAAGGGTCAGCTCCAGCTCGAGCTGCCCGATGGCAGCGCCGTCAGCGTGATTGGACCCGGCGCTTTGTATGCCGCTTCGCTTACCCCGCGCGACGCCAAGCAACCGGCCCTGGCCGAACTGTATCTCACCCGTGGCTGGCTCAAGCTCGACACCAAGCCGCCGGGCGCGCGGGCAAGAATTCGGACGCCGCTTGGGACGGTGATGGCATCCGACGCGGCGGCGGTGATGCACCTCACGGGCGACGCGATCGAGATGTTCGTCGAGACCGGCTCGGTCAAGATGACCGAGGCGGCAAAACCGGATGCATCGGGAAGCGAAACAAAGGCCGGAGGATACGCCGCCCGCGCCGCCGGCAAGCCCGTCGAGTCGGCAACGCGTGCGCCGTCGGCGTTTGTTGCGACGATGCCGCGCGATTTCATGGACCCATTGCCCAAGCGCGCATCGAAATTCGCTTCCGCCCGGGCGGACCCAGCCCCGGACCGCGACGCGACATTTCCCGAGGCGCAACCGTGGTTGACCGGTCCGTACCGTGCCGCATTCATGAAGCGCTTCGAGCCGAAGCTTGCGGACCCTGCGTTCCGGACCGCGGCGGAGGCCAATAGCAAGGTTGTTCCGGAATGGAACACCGTGGTTGCCAAGCCGAAAGCGGAGCCGGCTCCGCCGCCGCCGCCGCCGAAAGAGAAAGAGAAGGAAAAACCAAAAGAGCCCGAAAGAACATGGCACTGGCCGTGGGAAACCCCGCGCAAGTAGCGAAGTGGCTTTGAGCAAACCACCGGAGTACGAGTGAATCTAGTCTGGAAATTCAACGCTGCGCTGCTCGCAATCTTTATCGTGGGCTTCGCGCTGGCGAGCTACGTCTCGTACCAGGTGCTGCAGGCCAATGCGCGCGAGGAAGTGCTGCAGCACGCCCGGATCATGATGGAAGCCGCGTCGTCCGCGCGCGTCTACACCAACACGCAGGTGAAACCGCTCCTGGAGACGCAGCTCAAGTATCGGTTTCTGCCGCAATCGGTGCCCGCGTTCGCCGCCACCGAGCAATTCAACGACATGCGCAAGAAGTATCCCGACTACAGCTATAAGGAAGCGACGCTCAACCCGACCAATCCCCGCGATCACGCCGCCGACTGGGAGATCGACGTCGTCAACATGTTCCGACAGACACCGAGCCGGCTCGAGACGTTCGGCGAACGGGATACGCCGGACGGCCGGTCGCTGTATCTGGCACGCCCGATCCAGATCAAGGATCCCGCGTGCCTCGTCTGTCACAGCACTCCGGATGCGGCGCCCAAGACGATGATCGAAACCTACGGCGCCGCCAATGGCTTCGGCTGGAAAGTGAACGATATAATCGGCGCGCAGGTCGTATCGGTGCCGACCGCGGTCCCGCTGCAGCGTGCCAACTACGTGTTCAAGATTTTCCTGCTGTCGCTGGCGGCCATTTTCATTTTCACCATTATCATGCTGAATCTGATGCTGTACTGGTTCGTGACCCGACGCGTCAAACGGCTGGCAAGGCTTGCCGACGAAGTAAGCCTCGGCAATCTCGAGGCAGGAGACTTTCGTACCCGCAGTCACGACGAAATCGGCGTTCTGACCGAGGCGCTGGGAAGAATGAAGACCAGCATGGTGCAGGCGATCAAGATGCTCGAGGGCTAGTGTGCTGACGGACATCCATGGCTGACCCCGCCACCATAGGGAAATACCGCATCGACAGCGTGCTTGGCAAGGGCGCGATGGGGGTCGTTTACAAGGCGTTCGATCCCGGCATCGAACGCGCGGTGGCGATCAAGACCGTACGCAAGGACCTGGTCGATCCCGATGTGGTCGAACAGTCAATGGCGCGTTTCAAGAACGAAGCGCGAGCGGCCGGCCGGCTGCTGCATCCGAACATCGTCAGCGTGTACGAGTACGGCGAGGACGACGACAACGCATTCATCGTCATGGAATATGTCGAAGGCACCGGACTTCGCGATTTTTTGAATCGCGGGGCCGCCTTCGATCTGGCGCAGGTCGCGGCAATCATGACTCAGCTCTTGCTGGCGCTGGATTTCGCGCACGAGCGAGGTGTCATCCATCGCGACATCAAGCCGGCCAATCTGATTCTGACCGAATCGGGCACGCTGAAAGTCGCGGATTTCGGCATCGCCCGCATCGATACCTCGAGCCTGACATCGTTGGGTATGGTGATGGGCACGCCGTCGTACATGTCGCCGGAGCAATGTCAGGGGCTGGCGGTCGACCGCCGCACCGATCTCTTTAGCGCCGGCGTCGTCTTCTACGAGCTCGTTGCCGGCGAAAAGCCCTTCAGCGGCGCGCTCGAGACTATTGCCTACAAGATCTGTCACGAGGATCCGCGCCCGGCGTCGACGGTCTCGCGTCTGGCCCTGTCGCCGACCATCGATGCGGTGATCGCGACCGCGCTGGAAAAAAATCCGGACGCGCGTTTTCAGAATGCGAAGGCACTAAGCCGTGCGCTGAGGCAAGCGTGCGAAGCGCTCGCTGACGTGACCGACGATCCGCTCGGCGCGACGCAGCTCAATATGGCGGGGGTGAGAATGGAACCCACGTCGGCGCTCTCCACCTGGGATGACACCGTGTTGCGCACGGTCGAGCGCCAGCTTGCGCACTATGTCGGGCCGATGGCGCGGGTCATGATACGCCGGGCCGCCGAGCGGACCGGCGACGTCGACGAGCTTTATGCGCTGCTGGCCGAGAACATCAGCGATCCCGCGCACCGCCAGCGGTTCTTCGACGATGGCGGCGCGACCGCGAGCGCGGCGCGCGGCGCGAGACAACCAGGCTCGACCACGGGACAGCGCGCTCGCGCCTGCGTCGCGGCGCTCGAACAGACCTTCGTCGATCAGACGACGATGCGTCTGGCGACCTATCTGGGACCCATCGCGCGAGTGGTGGCCAACCGCGCGGCGCAAAAGGCCGCGACGCAGGATGAATTCGTGCAACTGGTGGCCGACCATCTCGGCGCGCAGGACCGAGGCGCGTTTTTGCGCGAAATCGGCTTCGACCACTAGCAAACGCTGGGCCGCGGGTCGCGCGCCGCGGTCGCTTACATCCGCTCGATAACCGCCGCGATTCCCTGACCGCCGCCGATGCACATGGTCACGAGGCCGTAGCGCCCGCCGGTGCGCTGAAGCTCGTACATCGCTTTCACCGTCAAGAGGCATCCGGTGGCGCCGATCGGGTGCCCGAGCGCGATCGCCCCGCCGTTTGGGTTGACCTTGGCCGCGTTCATGCCGAGCTCTTTGCTGACGCCGAGCGCCTGTGCGGCAAATGCCTCATTCGATTCGATGACATCCATCTGATCGAGCTTCAGCCCCGCCTTGGCGAGAGCTCGGGGAACCGCGCCGACGGGACCCAGGCCCATGATCTTGGGGTCGACCCCGGCGTGACCGTAGGCGACCAGCCGCGCCATCGGTTTGAGGCCTTTTTTCGCCGCCGCCGATTTTTCCATCAGCACCACTGCCGCCGCGGCGTCATTGATGCCAGAGGCGTTGCCCGCGGTGACGCTGCCGTTCTCCTTGATGAACACCGCTTTGAGCTTCGCCATGCCTTCGATCGTCGCGTCGCCACGGACGTGCTCGTCGGTGTCGAATTGCAGCGGTCCTTTCTTGCTCTTGAGCTCGATCGGCAGGATCTGGCTCTTGAAATGACCGGCGGCAATCGCCGCCGCGGCGCGTTTGTGGCTCTCGACGGCGAACGCATCCTGCTGCTCGCGCGAGATGCCGCACTTGGTGGCGACATTCTCGGCGGTTACGCCCATGTGGATGGTGTCGAACGGATCGGTCAGTGCGCCCACCATCGCGTCGAGCAGCTTGGCGTCCCCCATGCGCGCACCCCAGCGCTGCGTCAGATTCATGTACGCCGCCCGGCTCATGCTCTCGGCGCCACCGGCCACCGCGGCGTCGATGTCGCCGAGGAGGATGTATTGCGATGCGCTGACGATCGCCTGCAGGCCGCTGCCGCACAAGCGGTTGAGCGTCAGCGCGCCCGTCCCGTGCGGCAGGCCGCCATTGACGCAGGCCACCCGCGACAGGTACATGTCCTTGGGCTCGCCGTGCAGCACGTTGCCGAACACGCATTGGCCGATGTCGTTGGGATCGACCTTGGCGCGACTCACCGCTTCCCTGACAACACGCGCCGCGAGCTCCGTCGGCGCAATGTCCTTCAGGCTGCCCCCGTAATCACCGATGGCCGTACGCACGCCGCTCAGGATAACGACTTCCCGCTGCTCGCTCATGGTTTGTCTCCGCTGTTGAATGCCGATTATCCTGCGATTCGAACGCGCGCGCACCCTCCGCCGACCGGACGTCCTTGCATCAGGGTCGCATAGCTACGCACCGGCGGCTGTTTGACTGATCCGGTAGAGCCCTTCCAGCACCAGATTTTCGTGCAGCTCGAAGGGGATGGTCAGCCGTGGGCTCAGGGCACGCGCGGCGCCGCCGGAGAGCACGCACGCGAGCTCCGGCTCGCTTGGCGCGTGCAGGTGGTAGAGCCGCTCGATTGCCCCAGCCTGCGCATGCTGGCAACCGCTGGCGATGGCGTCGACGGTCTGCGTCGGATTGTCGACGTATTCTCCGTCGGCGTCGGGCAGCGCGGCTGTGTTTTCGTGCAGCGAGCGCAGCATGAGGCCGACGCCGGGCAGGATCACGCCGCCCTTGAACTCTCCCGAGGCGGCGAGAAAGTCGATGGTCGTCGCGGTGCCGCACACGACCACCAGCGCCGGCTTCGCTCCCACTAGCTCGCGCGCGCCGATCAGCGCTGCCCATCGGTCGCTCCCAAGCTGAGCGGGGTTGCGATAACGGTTGATGACACCGCATTGCTCCGCGAGTGGAATCAGCCAGTACGGGGAGGGCGCATCCGACCAGACTTCGAGCACACGGATGATGGTCGATCGCACCCGTGTGCCGGCCACGTTGGAGATGATGATTTGCGCCGGCGCGCGAAATTTCGCGAACTGCAGCGCGAGTGCCGGTATCTCGGCGAGAAGCACGTGCCCCGATTCGAGGCGATTCTCGCGCGCGCCGCCGCTCGAGGCGTTTCGGAACAGTCCCCATTTCAAGAAGGTGTTGCCGATGTCGATCAGAAGATTGTAGTCGGGCATGCGGATGGGAGAAGTGGAGGGCACGTCTGCGCTTCGAGCTTCAGAGCGGGTCGAGCGGATAGATCGGCCGCCTGAGTTTTTCGTAACGATACACCGACAGATCCGCGTTGGTGACGCCGACACCCGCGCATTCGACGACGTGCGATGCGAGTCCGCCGAAGCCGGCGCGATAGTGGATGCGCGACTTGAGCATGATGAATCGCTTCTGCCGCGGATCGATTCCGCAATGGGTGAACACACCGAGGTCCATCGGCTCGTGACTGCGCTCGGTGACGACGATCTCGACGCGAGGCGCCGTAGCCTTGCCTGAGTTTTCAACGCCGAGCACGGCGGTGCGGCCCAGAAAGGTCCGAATGCCGGTATACATCGGTCCGGTGATGGTGAACTCGCCGTCGGTGATCGCCAGCACACGGCCTGAAATGGAGAGCGGCTTGCCCTTGCTGCCGATCGACGGCATATCGGTCTTGCCGCCCAAGTCGAGCGCGACCCGGTTGCCGACGCCTGCCTCGATCATTTGCGCGACCGCGGCCGGGTCGCGGATCGGCGCGATCGCGACGTCATCGAGCTCCTGACGCAGGATCTCGGCGACGACCGCCATCACATCCTGCGCGCCACCCGAGCCGCAGTTGTCGCAATGGTCGATCAATAGCACCGGGCCGTCCTGCGGCGCATTGCCGAGCCGCTTCGCGGCTGCCACCGACTCCGCCAACGGCGCCGCGACGAACGCATACTCGGCTCGGCGTTGCCAGGCGATGTCGAGCATGCGTTTGCACACATCCCTGGCGGCGGCTTCTCCGCCGCGTTTCGCGTCGCCGACCACGATCGCGGAGACGCCGGTGTACGGCGTATCGGCATGCGGAAATGAAGGTAGCAATGTCGCGGCCAGGACCTTGCCGCTTGCCTCCATCTCGCGCGCGTAACGCAGGATGTCGCCCGAGGGCCCGTCTTCGGGCGCGTGGCGCATGACCGACGCAAGGAGAGGCTTCCATCCCCAAGCCATCACCGGCTCGATCTCGCGGTTAAGCTTGCGGATCAGGATTTCTCCGCACAAGCGTCCCACGTCGTACATGTCCACGTGCGGATACGTCTTGTAGCCGGTGATCACCGTCGCATTGTCGACGAGGTCACCGGAGAGGTTGGTGTGATAGTCGAGCGTGACCGCGATCGGCAGGTCCGGCGTGATTCGGCGCAAGCGCCGGACGATCTCGCCTTCGGCATCGTCGCAATCCTCGATGACCATCGCGCCGTGCAGGTCGAGCATCACCGCGTCGCAGCCGGCGCGCACCGCGTCCTCCAGCGGCCGCACGAGCTGCTCGAAGCTTGCGCGCGAAGCCTTGTTCGATGGCCACGCTTCGGCGGCCACCGGCGTCACGATCTCGGCGCCTTCGTGCATCGCGAGGTCGAGATAGGCGCCAGTGGGCGTATTGGTGCCGGTGAATCGCGCGCGCGCCGCATCGCCGAACGCCGGGCCGTTACCATGGCCGAACGACGAAAGCGGCGTCGCAATGGGCGAGAAGGTATTGGTCTCGTGCTTGATCAGCGCGATTACGTAGCGACGCGGCATGGTCTAAGGCGCGAAGGTCCGGGGAAATCTCAAACCGAGGCGATGCCCCCGAATGCCGGCCCCAATGGTTTGAGGCGCAGTCCTTTGCGCAAGCGCGACCACTCGAACATCGTCGGATCCGCTTTTGCGGGGCCGGGTGCGACGACCACGAGCACCTCCCTGGCGATGGGCTCGAAATCGGCGCGAAAATGCACCGAGCTCTTGAGCGCGAGGATGCGCTGCGTCTTGGGTTCGATGCCGACGTGACGGAACATTTCCTGGTCCGCGGCCTGACATTTGCGCGATGCGAGCACCACGCGCACGCCGTCTTTCTCCAGCACCGCCATCGGCCCCAAATCCATGCGGAATCCCGAGAACATCGGACCGGTGCAGGTAAATCGCCCATCCGCCACGCGCTCGATCGTAAACTCTGCGGCGAGCGGGACGTGCCCCTTCACGCCGGAAATCTCACCGAGCTCGAATATCGCTTTGTGACCGGCGCCGATGACCTGCGCTTTAACGGCGGATGGTGGATCGATCAGGAGACCCAGCACCGAGCCCGGCGCGCGACGCGCGAGCAGCGCGGCAAGCAAGCCGGTAGTGTCGCCGTTGCCGCCGGCGCCCGGATTGTCCTGGGTATCCGCGAGCACTACGGGGGCGCCCGGCTCGCCGCGCTGCATCGCACGCGACACGGCCGCTTCCGGCGTGAACAGCTCCATCGAAAATTCGCCCTCCGCATCGGCGATCGCATTGGCAAGCGACGCGGTCGCGATCTGCACCCGCGCAAGGTCGGGACCGTAGCCCAATACCGCCATGCCGCATTCCGGAAAATCGGCCATCGGAAAGCCGGGCGTAAACGAAAGCACGGTGTCGTGCTCGGGTTCGAGCCGTCCGAGCATGGCGTAGAGGCTCTTCGCCGGCTCGATGAGGGTGCATTGCGACGGCAGTCCGGTGAGGAAATCGAGCGTGCGGAAGGATTTCCCCGGCGCTTCGCCGTCGGCGAGCATGCGTTCGAGAAGCCGAGCGGCTCGCTCGCCGCTGGCCGCCATGTCGACATGCGGATAGGTACGGTAGGACACCAGTGCGTCGCAGTGCTTGATCATTGCCTGCGTGACGTTGGCGTGCAAATCGAGGCTCGCGACAATCGGAACGCGATCGCCCACCAGGCGTCGCACGCGCGACAAGAGCTCGCCCTCGCCGTCGTCGAGATGCTCGGCGACCATGGCGCCGTGAAGGTCGAGATAGATCCCGTCCACCGGACCGGCCGCTTGCAGCCGTGCTAGCATGTCGCCGGCGATCCGCTCGTAGGCGTCGCGCGTGACGTGCGCCGAGGGAGAAGCCGCGCCCCATACGAGACCGACCGTGCGATGTCCCAGAGCGTGCAGCGTATCGATGGCGCCCGCCGCCGGAATGTTGGCGCCGGAAAGGCGCGGCGCGATTCCCGCGCCAGAGGTCAGCGGC
>Ga0209118_1001622_pt1 | contig 10237 bp, 8 predicted proteins | sample BlaSpr_A8_Ref_M1_FD_187988 | JGI IMG/M metagenome (GOLD analysis project Ga0209118, IMG submission 187988) | Forest soil microbial communities from Thunder Bay, Ontario, Canada - Black Spruce, Ontario site 2_A8_Ref_M1 (SPAdes) (version 2) | ecosystem: Environmental > Terrestrial > Soil > Boreal...
AATGGAGGAAGAGGCGGGAAGGATCGTAGATAACCGATTAAATCGTCCCGTGAAGTGGACGTGGAGCCGGATAATCGGAAAGTTTGGGCACTTGTCCGGTTTCGGCGTTAATCGGGCAATGACAATCAGGCGAGGTTGATTCCCAAGAATCACCAGCTATCGGTAGACACGGTGTGCTTTACCAGCAGATGGTTACTTTCGGGCGGACTTCTTGTCAGTGTCAGACTTATCCGTCCCGAATAATGACAAAGTTTTGTCAAAAGTTTTTCCCCCAACCCGCTTGTACTTGGGAGGAACTAACAACCCGAGCAAGAAAGCCCCAAGGAAAAAAAGAACCAATGCCAAGCCTTCTGTTACAAGGATGTATAAGGGGTCTCGATAAACCAAATGTCTGGTTGCATAAGCCGCCGCCACAAGGCTTAATGCGCCTATTACCCAGAGGTCCTTCTTCTCGGTCGTCAAAGATTCGCCGCAATTAGGGCAAGCAAGGATATCTACTGCCTTGTGAACTTCTGAAAGGCGAATGATTGCACCGCAAACCGGACATGGCCTGGAGTATCGGGATTCTCGAAGGCGAATTCCTTGGTTCGTGCCAATCCGGTCAATGGAAGAGGATGCTTGCCTGACTTGATAGAGGTGAGCTCCCGCCGTAATAAGACCCATCGTTAAGGGAGACAGTAGCGAACCGGTATTGACAAAGAGAAAGCCAGCCGCTCCGCCGAACGTAGCCGAGCCAAGCGCCCATGCGACGCTGGTCTGTAAGTGTAAGGTCCCATACACAACCGCGACAATTAGTATGGCGACCCAGGCTGAAAGACCTAGACGAATCAGCGATACGATGCAGAAGGCACGCCAGAATTCATGTGTAAACGAACCAAGCGTGTTGAGTCCGTACCAGGCTACCAGTGGGCCGCGCGATTCGGGTTCCTTTCGGACCTTCTCAGGAGGGCTGTTACGTAGCAGGAGTTCGCTCAGACCCAGAGGAAAGAGGCTAAACAGGATTCCCATCCCGAGAGCCGGTGACGACTCCGATTGGAACAAGCAACACAGTAGCATCCGGACGCTAAGTGAACAATTGGTGTGCGGAGAAGATAGAGTATAGACAGGGATGGGGTGCACGTATTTCGGGCGCGGAGGTGGGGTAGAAACAGGGGGTGCTCTCCTCTTACCCCGTCAACTGGCCGCAAGAACAAACACAACCCAGCGCAAGTGGGGAGGACAGACGAATTTAGCGGGCTTTATTCGACGTCGGTCAGTGTGCGAATCTGAGTTTCGAGCGCTTGATTGTACTGGCGTTCAATCTGCAGCTCGGTCTGCAGTTTCTTGACGAGGAGGTCCAGATGGGCAATCTCGACACGAAGCTTGTGCACATCGGACGCCGTCGGAGCAGGCCGTACGGGCGGAGCTCCAGAGGGCTGAGCATCGTGTTGCGCCGGCGCAGCTTGCCGCGGTAGGAACGCTTCGGCGAGAGCCCGTGGCCAAGCCGATTCGGGTGTTGCCGGTGCGGCGGGAGCAGGTGGTGCGACACTGCGCGGCGTGGTCGGAACGGGAGCCGGCGAAAAGAGATTGCTCAGGGCATTTGAGGCAGCCGAGCGTTCCGCGGCAGGTGCAGCCGTTGCGCGCTTTGGCTCGAGGAGGCTCTTTACACGGCCGATTAATTCCTGGGGCTGGAAAGGCTTGCGAATCAGCTCATCGGCCTTCACGGAGACGGCTTTGTCCGCGACGCTTTTATTGACCACGCCAGACATCAAAACTACCGGAATCTCGCTGAAATCAGGATGCTGCTTGATCTGGCTGCAGACGGAGTAGCCGTCTTGATCGGGCATGATGACGTCAGTGATCACGACATCGGGGCGGTTTTGGTCGAACTGCGCCAGCGCGGAGGCGGCATCGGCGCACGTAATTACGTTGATGTTCTCGCGGCGGAAAGCAATCTTGATGACTTCGCGCATGGTTGCGCTGTCATCAATAAAATAGACCGTGGGCGTGCGCTTCGGCGGCGCTTCCCCCAGCGGAGGCAAGGTCATCGCTTCGCTCATGGCGCTTCCTTTTCCGCCATGTCGCGCGTGCTTTCATCGTATTCGCGCATGGCATCCAGCATAAGATCGGTGGCCGAGCGCAGCACGGTGCGCAGCGTCGAAGTGGTTCCGTATACAAATTTGTAAACGCCTGATCCGCCATTTACGCAGCTTTTCAGGATGTGAATCACCGCTTCATCGCCAAACAAATTGCCGCATTCCGCGTGTGCAATCTCCCCTGCGTCGAAGAACAGCAGGCCGTCCGTTTCACCCGCGTTGATATGCAGCGCCCCCGTCTGGTGCGCGTGGCCGAGCATCTGCATTACGCCCGGGAGGTCGTGGTGCGTCAGGCTGCCGCTGAGGCTGGTATCCGACTGAGTAAGCATCTGCGTGGGTTGAAAACCCTCCGCTTTGCTGATGATGATCTGCTTCAAATGAGAGGCAATAACGGCTGGTTGCTGGTTTCGATCGATGTAGTCGTCACAGCCGGCCTGGAAGGCTTCCATCAGAGCCCGCTGGCTTCCGTCGCCAAGCGCTATAATGGGTAAATTAGCGTTCTTGGAGTCGGAGCGAATGATTCTTGCGATTTCCAGCGCGCCCATCTCCCTCATCTTCGTTGCGCAAACGATAGCCATCGGCGTGTCGTACTCGAGCGTCGTTAGCGCGAATGCCGCCTGAGTGCTTGAGACGACTTCGAATCCTTCGCGTTTCAGCGCATCAGCAAGGCGCTTGGCGAAATAGACGTTGCTGTCGATCAGCAAGAGCTTGGCAGGACGCCCGGCAACGATCACGGCCGTGCCTCCACCGCTTCACGGACTGCTACTTCCGCGAGAACTTCGTCAGGGCCCGGTGTGAGAGCGTCTATATCCAGTACTTCAATCACATCCCCGTCGTGCGAGATCCATCCTGCGACGTGGGGCGCATCGAATTCTCCAGTGGCGCTCATCTCCGCGTTAATCAATTCGCATTCGCCTGTGACCGGCAGGGCTACCCACTCCCTCTGCGCCCCATAGTGACGTACGGCGATCAGGTAAAGCCGGCGTGTCGCCAGTTTCTTGCCGACGAGTGCTTCCGCAACGTCGCAGACCGGAACGATCCGTCCACGCCGGAGGATGACACCTTCGATCTTGGGTGTCCGGTGCGGAAATCGGAAAACCCGGCTCGGCGCAACGAGTTCGGCAATTTGATTTGCGGCAACCGCAAATCGGCGTTCGCCCAGCCGCAGCAGGACAAACGACTGCAATTCGAGTTCGGCCGATACCGTCATTGAGCGAGCTCTGTCCCTTCGACTGCATCTCCGTTCAGATTTTCCAACGGTAGAAGCGCCGCATCGAGCAAAGACAGTTCCTCGGGTGACAAAAACCCTTCCGGACGCACTACCGGAACGACGGTTTGATCGAGTGCCGTCAAGCCGCGATACCACTGCCGCTCTTCGTGACAGAAGGATTGAGGGAGCGCTTGCAGCCTCGTCATGGTGGACATTTTCTCGATGCCATCGATCAAAAGAGCCGTCCGAGTCTTTCGAAGCACGAACACCAGCATTCCTGGTGAAGGAAGAAGGCCAAAATGCATGGCGCCGCTTACGATAAAAAGGGATCGATCCCCGCGTCGCACGACGTGACGTACCTTGCGAATGCCCGGTGCGGTAATTTCGGTGGCCGCCCCGGACAGGCTATCTACGCTGCGAACTTCTTGCACGGAGGCGGAAGACACGGCGAAGAGCTGCCCGCTGATGCGGAAGAGAATGATCTGTTCCGTCCGAACGGGAGCGGACTTCACTGGAGCTGCAGGACGCATTAGCGAACCCCTGCGGGTGTCGGGCGGCAGATGCCGACAACTCGTTTCTCGATGGCGGCATAGACGTCGTCTATGCTCAGCACCTGATCGACGGCGCCCGCTTTGATAGCCTCGGCAGGCATGCCGAAAATCACGGCGGTCGCTTCGTCCTGGGCGAGGACGAGACCTCCCGCGGCCTTGATCGCCTTGGCTCCGTTCGTTCCGTCGTTGCCCATGCCCGTGAGCACGGCGCCGATGCTCATCGCTCCGGCGTATGCCGCAACGGATTCCATCGTGACGTCCATGTTTGGCAGATAGCCGTTAATGCGGCCCGTAGCTCCGTCAAGCTGGATTCGACCGGTCGGCGTTATACGAAGATGCTGACCGCCGGGGCAGATATAGAATGTGCCTGGCTGGAGTGATTCGTTGGCTTCGGCTTCTTTCACCCGAATCTCGGTGAATTCAGCGAGCTGTGCGGCGTATTGCGTCGTGAACGCCGCGGGCATGTGCTGCACAAGGATTACCGCTGCCGGGAAGTCGCGCGTAAAACCCGGTGCAATGCGCATGACCGTTGCGGGTCCACCTGTGGAAGCAGCCAGGACAACGACGGGGAACCGTTGATCTAGTCCGGACGTGGGCGCAGGGCGATGGCTGATGGGCGCAGGTGCCGGTGCCTTGGAACCAGTGGTGCCCTGCAGCTTGGAAGCCAGGCGCGAAGCTGTCCGCACCACGCGCACTTTTGCGGCCATGCGCACCTTGCGAAGAAGCTCTTCCTTCACGCTCTGCATATCCAGATCGATGCCACTTGACGGTTTCGCGACGAATTCAATCGCGCCGAGTTCCAGGGCGCGAAGCGTGCTCGCCGCACCTTCTTTGGATTCGGAGCTGACCACCACGATGGGCCGCGGATTCGTGGTCATGATCTCAGCGGTTGCCTGCAGGCCGTCGACGTGGGGCATATTGATGTCCATCGTGATGACGTCCGGCTTGAGCGATTCCGCCAGGGAAACGGCTTCGCGCCCATCCTTTGCGTGACCGACCACTTGCATCTGTTCGTCGGCATTGAAAATCGTCTCGAGCACCTTGCGCATGAAGGCGGAATCATCCACCACCAGCACGCGAAACTTTTTGACGGGAGTCGCCATTGTTCGTCTACGCCACGGGAACGACCGGGCGCGGCGCCTCCGTTCCCATAAGTTGTTCAACCGCTGCAATCAATTGATCTTCCTGCACGGGCTTGGTCAGGAAGGCTGAGGCGCCTTCCTTCATGGCGCGATCGCGGTGCTTGGCGCCTGCGCGGGATGTAACCACCATCACCGGAATCCGGCGCGTCGACGGGGTCTGCCGCAACTGCACCATCAATTCATAGCCGGTCATTCGCGGCATCTCGAGGTCCGTAATGACCAGGTGGCAGCCGTGCTGCGTCACGAGTTCTGCAGCTTCGAGGCCGTCGGCAGCCAGCTTCACGCGGTAACCGTTCTTCTCGAGCATGCGCCCGACGAATTTGCGCACGCTGATGGAATCGTCCACGACCACGACGACGCGCTCGTGCGCCACGCGATCGATGGCTTCGGTGGGGATCGTTCCCTTGGCAACGGCTGCCGAGCCCGGCGCAAAAATGCGTGCCGCGCTGGCGCTGGCTTGGATCGCTCTGCGTTCGCTCGGCTCCGTGGCAATCATGCGGTTCAGGTCGATCAGCAGAATCAGGCTGCCGTCTGGCGCGATGGTCGTTCCCGGGAAAAGCTTCACGCGGCGGAGATACTCCCCGAGATTCTTGATAACGATTTCGTCCTTGCCGAGAACGTCTTCTACCACGAGACCGATTTGTCGGTTTCCCGCGTTAGCGACGACCATGCGGAAGTACCCATTAACAGGCTCAAGAGGAGGCAAGCCCAGATATGTATCCAGGCGCACGACTTCGGTTACGACGTCGCGGACCTTGGTCAGTAATTTCCCGCCGACGTCCTCGATTTCATCGGCACGCAGACGGCGAATCTCCTCGACTACTGCCAATGGCAGCGCAAAGTTGGTCGTACCGCAGCGTATGAAGAGCGCCGGGGAGATAATCAGTGTGAGGGGCACCTTGAGCGTGAACTTCGTGCCCTGGCCGCTCGTGCTTTGAATGTCGATTTCGCCGTTCAGGGCATTCAAGTTTGCGCGGACCACGTCGAGCCCGACGCCTCGACCTGCCAACTCCGTTTTGATCGGGGCCGTCGAGAAACCAGGGTGGAAAAGTATCTCCCGCAGGTCGCGTTCCGTGAGCCGGTCTGCGGTTTCCTGTGAAACAAGCCCCCGCTCGATCGCGCTCTGTTTCACGCGTTCGTAATCGATACCCCGGCCGTCGTCTTCCACTTCGATGTAAATGTGATTGCCGCGATGATAGGCGCGCAGCGCGATATTCCCCGTCGCCGTCTTGCCGGCGGCGACGCGGTCGCTACTGTGCTCGACGCCGTGGGCCACGGAGTTGCGCACCAGGTGCACCAGCGGGTCGGAAATCTGTTGAATGATGTTGTTGTCCAGCTCGGTTTCGCTGCCGGAAAGATCCAATTCAACCTGTTTGCCGGTCGATTTCGCCGCATCACGAACCGCACGCGACAATCGCGAATACAGCGTGCCAATGGGAACCATTCGCGCAGCGGTGATTTCATCCTGCAGGTGATGTGCCAGCTTTGTAAATTCGTCGATATCGCCTTCCACCCGCCCGATAAATCCTTCGAGCTGCGAGAGGACTTCATTCACGTCGGCTGAGATTTCGGCCATCGACCGCGACAATATGTTGAAATCGTCGTACCGGTCCATTTCCAGGTCGCTGAACTCTGACCAGAACGACGTATCCCCAGCCGCCGCACTCGTAAGCATCTTCGGCGTCGGGTTGGGATTCCAGGGCGCGGCCGTCCGGTTGGAGCTGATGCGGTTGAATTCGTATTTTTCCTGGAACTCAGCAACCTTGCCCTGCAAGCGCTCTTTCGAAAAGCCCAGTGTGTCGACCAGCTTCTCGAGTTCCGCCACGCGGCCCACCATGCGCGTACGGTTAATCACCAGTTCGCCGACCGTATTCATCATACGGTCAAGGCGGGCAAGCGCAATTCGAACAGACTTGGCCGTCGAAGCCGCGGTCGCGGGATGTTTCGCAGGTTTTTTCGCGAGGGCGGTTGTCGTTTCTGCCCCTTCCGCTTCGCCAGTCGCCGCGTGCTCCGATGTTCCGACTGCCTCGGAGGCAATCTCAGCTTCTTCCGGATCGAGCGGAGCAAACTCCGCGATGCGGCCGAGCAGGGAATCGACACCCGTGCGCATATCCGCTTCGTCGACCCACTGCCGGTGAAGTGTTTTCTTTAGTACGTCAACCGACTCGAGACACAAATCGACGACGGCAGGGGACGGTTCCATTTCCCCATCGCGCAAACGGCCGATGAGATCCTCGACGCGGTGAGCGATTCCCCCCAGGCGTTTGAGCCCTACTTGTGCAGCCGAGCCTTTTACCGTGTGGATTGCCCGAAAAAGCCTGTTGATCTCTTCCGGATTGTTGTTTCCTTCCAACGAAATCAGGCAATCGCTGACGATTTGCAGATGTTCTTCCGCCTCAGGCTGGAAGAATTCCAGAATTTCGTCCGGCACTTCGTCGTCATCTGGCAGAGCGTCAAAGTACGAACCCGTCACAGCCGCGACAGAAGGCTCGCTCGTCCGCTCAGCGGCAAACCGTTCACGCGCTTCCGGCTGCGGAAGGTTCAGTGGCGGTGTTTCCGTCGGGAACGCAAAGCGATACCGCTCCTTAAAAGCAGCAATGTCATCGACACATTCTTTGCCGGTGTCGCTAATTTCCAGAAGATCATTTTCGAGAAGTGAAATTCCATCCGAAAGGAATTCCGTCAAAGGTCCGTGAAGGTCGCTACTGAGCGGCGCGTTCAGGGAATATTGAAAGACATGCGCCAGCTTGCCGGCGATTTCCGAGAAACGTGGGAAACCATAACTGGCGGAGGTGCCGCTGAGAGTATGGGCCGCGATGTACAGACGATCCAGGTCCTCATGGCGGGGCTCGACCTCCTGAAGCACGCTCACGTACTCCCGCAAATATTGCAGGTGCTCCGAGGCTTCCTGGAGGAACATCTCAACGGCTTCGCGGCCCAGCGTGCTCACGCTCGTCCCTCCGCCACGAGTTCCGGTTTTTGCAATTCATCCGCAGTCGGCTTCCGGTAAAGTATGCAATCGTTCAGCACTATGGCTTGGAACTTCACTGGCATTTTGGAAATAGATTCCGAATGCCCCAGGAAAAGATAGCCGCCCGGTTCCAGCGTGTCGAAGAACCGTTGAACCAGCGCACGCCGGCGCTCCTCCGAGAAGTAAATCAAGACGTTCATGCAGAAAATGATGTCCATCCGGCCGACGTACACGGCGGAAGCGAGGTTCATCTGCGTAAAAGAGACCATTTTCCGCAACCGCGGTTTTAACTCATATCCGCCGCTGACCGGAGTAAAGTGCGTGGCCATCTGCTTCTCACTAACGCTCGCAATGCTTCGGCCCGTGTAAATCCCTCGCTCGGCGTGCTTCAAAGCCTGTCGCCCCACGTCGGTGGCAAGAATTTCCACGTTCCATGAATCCGCAAACGAAAGCGAGTCGGCGATGGTAATCGCGATCGAGTAAGGCTCTTCGCCGGTCGAACAACCAGCGCTCCAGATCCTCAGTGTGCGGGGGTTCTTCCAGAACTTCTTCACGTGCAATTCGGGCAGCACGCGCTTTTCGAAAGCCTCGTATACGCCGGGGTACCGGAAGAAGCTGGTCTCCTGCGTCAGCATGCGTTCGAGCAAACCTTCGTATTCAATATTGGACTTGCGGATCGCTCGCAGCAGATCCGTGCCGTTTGCCATGTTTTTGGCGCGCAAGTGTTCGCGCACACGCGTGGAAAAAAAGCGCTCGCGCGATTCATCGAAGCAAATTCCAGTACGCTCTTCGATTAACATGCGGATCTCGCTCAACTCGTGTTCGCTCAGCCCGTGCACTGGTCCCTGGCGTTGGGTCATCGTTCTCCCGATTTCTGGGTCTTCCTCTTACACCTTCGGCTTGCCGAAGTAGAGGGTCACTGCCTAACGCAATGCGCCTGCGGGGACGGGCCGCTCGGAATCTTCACGTGCGGCTGTTGCTTTTGACGACGCTCGGAATTGCGCCAGTGCTTCGTTCAACTGATCGGACAGCTTCACAAGCTGGCTGACCGTTGCCACTGTCCCGCGTGTTCCTTGCGACGTCTGCCGCGTAATGCTGGAAATAATCTGCATGGCGTGAGCAACGCCTTCCGTTCCACGCACCTGCTGTTTCGATGCCAGCGAAATTTCCTGGACAAGTTCCGCCGATTGACGCACGACATTGGAAATGGCGTCCAGCGCTCGGCCCGCCTGATCGGCCAGGGTTGCGCCGCTTTCCACTTCCTTGGTTCCTTCTTCCATGACCACCACCGCTTCGTTCGTTTCAGCCTGAATCGCCTTGATGAGTGCCGCGATGTCTTTCGTCGCGCTGCGGCTGTGTTCCGCGAGTTTGCGGACTTCGTCGGCGACGACCGCGAAACCCCGGCCCGCTTCGCCCGCGCGTGCGGCTTCGATGGCTGCGTTCAACGCCAGCAAATTCGTCTGTTCCGTGATGTCGTTAATCACGTTGATGATTTCAGAAATTTCCAGGGAACGGTCGCCCAGTGACTTGATTTTCTTGGCGGTCGCCTGCACCGATGCCCGGATGCGCTGCATGCCTTCCAGCGTGTCGCGCACGGCGCGGTTGCCCTGTTCGGCGGCGTCCAGCGCGCGGCGTGCCGCTTCCGCGCTGGCTTCGGCGTTGTTGGACACCTGTTTCATCGAGACCGTCAGCTCTTCGACCGCGCTCGACGTATTGGTAATTTCCTGGTCCTGCTGGGTCGCGCCGGCCTGCATTTCATCGGCGGCCACGAGAATGTTGTTCGAGCAGGCAGTCACTTCCATGGCGGCCTTGCGAACACGCTCTAGAACCTTGGTGAAATTGTCGAGCATGTAATTGATCGAGTCCGTGACGTTGCCAAGGGCGTCGTTCGTCACCTTCCCGCGCTGCGACAAGTCGCCGCGCGCCGTCTGGTTGATGACGCTCAGGAGGTCGGTAATGCTGCGCTGCAGGGCATCGTTGGCGTCCTGGTTACTCGTAGCCTTGGAGACCTTGGCCATCGCGCGATTCAGGTTGTCGGCAATGTAGCCGAGCTCGTCAGTCGAATGGACTTCGGCGCGCGCTCGCGGATCGCCAGCAGCTAGGCGTTCAGAGAATTCCGCCAGTGCTTGCACCGGCGCCAGCAGCGCGCCGAACCGCCAGGCGAGAATTGCGGCCATGCCAAGCGCCAGCACGCCGGCCAGGACCACCGTTCCGCCGGACGCCGCGCCAAAATCGAAGATGGACGCGTCACCAGCTTTTTTCCCGGCGCTGTATCCCAGCCCGAGAAC